>Ga0307476_10000358_pt1 | contig 38285 bp, 41 predicted proteins | sample atmos_gasesECM2C_2_FD_203314 | JGI IMG/M metagenome (GOLD analysis project Ga0307476, IMG submission 203314) | Hardwood forest soil microbial communities from Morgan-Monroe State Forest, Indiana, United States - atmos_gasesECM2C_05 | ecosystem: Environmental > Terrestrial > Soil > Temperate... | reverse complement strand
GGGCATCTGATAGTGCTGCCCTAATCTCTCGAGCCGACAGATCCCACGCAAGCTCCTGGACGGATCGCAAACGCCACATCGCGCGCCGTAAGCGGTATCTCACACCAGCGCCAGTTAGTCCTACATCTGCCGCAATGCTCGCAGATGTCTCACCGCGCATGAGATACCTTCGCACTAAGTACGCTTCCTCGATCGGGAGCGCCCAGTCTAGAAGTTTCGTGACCCGGCTCGGATCGTCAGCGGCCAGACAAAGCAGCATGCGGTACAGAGCAGGAGACAACCGACGACGAGACGACTCTTCCTCTGGCTCTTCGAATCCCCCTGCCTCTTTGAGAAGCAACGCAGTCTCAGGATCTGGATCTCTTGACGCAAGCACGCGCTCCATTCGGCCCGTGAGAGGGACCGTATCCCAATCCCATTCCTGAGGGTCATTCGTCGACATCATCGTCCCCTTTACCCAACAGAGGGACACCCAATACTGCTTCCGCAACCTGGCGCCTGCGCTGCTCTAACTGCTCGTCCGTCAGTACGGCAACGGATAGCTCTTCCATTTGGGAGGATTGCGTCATCTCTAGAAGCGTCCTAGCCGCAGCCACGCGCGCGACTGACGACGCCCTAGGATCCGTAGCGAGCGAGCGAAGGTTTCGAATCATCTCATCGCGAAGAACGGCCGCCGAGGGCAACGGATCGGAAGCCACGCCCATGCCTTCCGCCAAGTCATCGTCCTTCCTTTCCGCACCCTTCCGAGGCCTCGGGTCGCGCCATTCTGGCCTCCATCCCGGCGGGCGATTAGGACGATTGTCGCTCATCAAACGGCCACCCTTCAATTAGATCCTCAATCTCTTCAACCGTCTTGCCCTCGGTAGCAATCCCCATTGCGTGCGCGATGTTCTCTAGCTCCGTCCTGAGCAGGCTTTCTAAATCTTCTTTCGTCATGAAACCCTCGCTTGCAAGAAAAGTCGAATGTCCTTTGCAGCGACGAACAGATTTAGATTCTGACCTCTTGCGAAGTTCCCTCGCGTGATTCCTACAAGCTCTCCAGAACCGTTAAAAAGCCCGCCGCCTGACGAGCCTGGTCCGATGGGCGTCGTTGCCTGGACGCACCACATCGAAAGTCCTTCCTCAATGTCAACGTACGGTCTCAACGCGGCCACTTGCCCAGCCGAGAAAGACCACCACAGCCCCACCGGGTGCCCCATGGCGTAAACGTCCGCCCCGACCAATGGGTCATCGCCGAGCGTCGCCCACGGGTGGGCGCCTGGGCTCAAGGCCACTGCGAGTGCCAGGTCGTGTGTAGGATCTACGCGCGCAAGTACGGCCGGGTTAATTGCGATATGCGTCCCGCTTTCATTCTCCTCGACGCCGTTCGAAACAGCGAAAGAGACCTTGTCGCCGGGAGACATATCTGCCACGCAATGAGCGGCCGTTAGGATTCGATTCTCGCCGACCCAAACGCCTGAGCAGAACGGATCACCAATGTCCGTCACCAGGGCCACAGTGTCCTGCCTCAGGGCACTGACCAAATGGTCTCTACTAATCGGAAACGCCGTCGGCAGAGAGTAGGAAACAGCACACCCGGTTAGACATAACGCGACTACTTCTCGCAGCATAAAATCAAGTATGTCCCACAACGGAACTACTTACAAGACTTGACGCCAGTGCTGATACAGATCTTGTGTTCTCTGCAATAACGCTCCACGTCAGATAGACTCCGTGCATGCACGCCGTCTTCAAACAGTTTGGCGAGTGCATACAGATTCGTATACTTTCGAAGCCATGCAACGATGATCGCTCTCTCGCTCATCGCTAACGACCGCGGGCCCAAAGCCCAATACCCACGGCGTCAAGCACATTGTGCTGCTTGCCGGGAGAGATTCCTTCGAGGGCCGCGGCGAGAATCTCTTTCTCGTAGCCATTGAGCGAAGCTCGAATTCGCTTGTGATGTATCTCTTTGGGTACCTGACCCTTCCACGTCGCCGGTTCGATGAAGTTCACTTGCACAGCGTGCACTTCGTAGATTCCCGCCCAGCGACCGGCATCCCTCGCAAGCTTCACAATGTCATTCGGCGGGACCTTGCTCCGCGGATAGATAACCGGGGATTCAATCCACGCGGTCTCAATCAACGAGACGGCCGGACGGGCCTCGCTCCGTAGCACGACATGGTGCCTGCACTTGCGGGGGTCGCCGAGACCGCAGGCGATGAGACCACCGGCAGCGATCCCTGAGCCAGCCGACATAGTCGCTCGGCTCCAGATAGCCCAGCCTGTTTCGTTCCCGGGGTCGATTGAGACGTACATGGTTCAGGAGTGATATTGCCCCTGGCGGGGGTGTTATTTTTTATTTCGCCGTTTGCTATCTAGGCCGTCACTGGAGGTTCTTTTTTCTTTTTTGAATCCACCCCCATTGACTCGCGCCGTCCCCATGCCCTCTAGGCATGGGGAACGGCGGCGAAAGTCGTCAACGGGGCACTTTCGCCGACTTTCGCCAAACGGCGAAAGTGGAAGGCACCGAGTTTCCTGAATCCTTCTGAGTAGTTACGTTATTCATCGAATCGACTTTCGCCGACTTTCGCCAAAGGCATGACTTTCGCCGACTTTCGCCAAAACCGATCGGTTGGCGAAAGTCGATAGTGAGCGATTTCGCATACTTACGAAAATGAACATTTTGTCCGTGATAAATATCTTCTTTTTCGAGCTGCTCAGCATTTTCTACCAATTATTTTCTGAATGATTTCAAGTTTTTTCAGTTAGCAGTGCATATTTGATCCTGTTTAAAGAACATTCCTCTATTGTCCCCATTTCCCGCAACTCCCCGTATGCCTTTCTGTAGATGATTCGATTTCGGTCGGCGAATGTGTCGTCTAGGACCTTCTTAGGCATCCCTGAAGAATGAGGCTTCAGCTTTTGCTCAATCAAAGCCTTCATGCTCTCAACCGTGTCCTTCAGTTCGACCTTGGGAGACTCCGTGACGATGCGTAGCCCGTGGTCGCTTAGCTGGATGCGGATGTCTTTAGGCGTTCTGCCGGCGCCATCCTTGACGGACGTCATCGTAGCAGTGACAGTGTTATCGGCTTCATTCTTCTCTACGTTTTCGAAAGCGAATACGCGATCGCATGCTGCAAAGATGGCAGTGGACCCGCGGATAGCCTCTCTCTTGTCCCCTCCATTACCTTTGCGAGCATGGTGAATGAAGATGACGCTCGTCTTGACCTGATCTGCCACGCGACCTGCATGGTCCAAGATCAAGTCAGCGCGAGCGTCGTTTTCATCAAGGCTAGGGCCCGCGCGTCGAAACGAATCTATGATCAGCAGATCGGGCCTGGTATTTGCTAAGGAGACCCATTCCTCAGGATCTTCTAGGCTGATTCCGGGGTAGGACGAGTGCCACAATCTTTGCTCTACCTCGTCATCCTGCACACCTAAGAGCTGCAGACGGCGGAATGTCTCGTGCTCTCCGCTCTCGTAATCAACTATGACAGCCTTGCCTTGTTTAACCGGGAACTGCTCTAGCCATGGCTTGCCCGACGCGACAGCTAGAGCAACAGAATGCGCAAGCCACGTCTTCAAGGATCCACCGTGTGCCACGAACATGATTACTTCCTCGCGCGCGATGATCCCTTCGATGAGGTACTGAATCGGAGGGATCGGTCGGTTGTGGTTTGAGGTATGAAACTTGAACTTGCCAACCTGGACTCTAGTTTCTCTAAGGGATTCGAGGTTCTCGACGGCATCTACGGACTCGGCTAGCTGCGGTACTTCGATCACTGGCTTGATTGAGCTAAGCCTAGCCTCAATGTTGCTTCTCCATTCGTCTTCTAGCAGTCGACGAACGTAATCTACGACGGTTACCCCTAGACGTTCGGACAGCCTTGTCCACCCCGTGGTGGGGGCGTCCTTATTTCGAGCCCACGTCCTCTCGACGGTATCCTGGCGTTTTTTACGGTCCTCGTCGCCAGCAAGGCGACAGACGTAGCAGAGGAACTCTAGTCCGTCCTCCTTCGGCCAACCTTCGTTATGTAAAGCCCCGGCTAAGGCGAACTGCGTCTCGTGCCTACCGTTCCCCATGGCTGGCCAAAGAGCAGCTAAGGCGCCTGCGGCCATTCTTCTCTTTTCAGATAGTGGATGAGAGGGACTGTTTTCGACGGGAGCCTTAGGTGTCTCGGGTGAAGAAAACTCCGCGGGTTTCAGACTATCGAGCACCGTACACGGGCCGGGTATTACCAGGGACCGATAACCCGCCGTTCGGATCGGACAGTAGAAGAGTCGAACAATATCTAGTGCGTTCTGATCTTGCTCGCCTCTGCTTTGCAGGTATGGCTTGACGCGAAGCTGCCATTCATCGGGTGTAGCCTCACGATCCAGTAGCTCGAACACGCGCAGACGCCACGTGCCGTCTTCCGTGTTGCGTTCCGTCGCAGTCGTGTGAATCGCTAGGAACCTATCAGGAAGCAGTTCGCGAATTTTTTCGCATGCCTCTTCGAACGTATCAGCCGCTAGGTGGTCAAAGTCATGGCCTATGACTTGTCGACCTAGACAGTGCTCTTTTCTCCTAACAAATCCGTCGAACCTCGCAAGGACTAGTGCGGGTAAGTCTTTCTTGACCTCTCCTCGGCTCTTAGAATCGGAGGCCTCCGCAAGCCGCTTTACTAGAGTCTGTTCTTCTTCAGGCCATTTAGGATCGTTGAACAGCGCCGAGACAATCTCGGTCGGCTTCTCTACTAGCCAAGTCAGAAACTCTTCGCCGTCCAGGTCTGAAATAGCTCTGAACAGCCTTCCCATGTTGTCACGGTTGAGAACGCCTACGTGGATCATTTTGACGTCCAAGGGAGGCTCCAAGATAGACCGATGCTTCCATCAGTGGACTTCATCGCCCTTCCTCCTGCTCAAGCATGTCGAGCCCTTGTAGAATCTTCATCTTCGTTCGGCGTTGAAGAGGACCTCCGGCCAGGCAGCGCCACAGAGAATACGTCGTAATGTCGATCCGCTCGGCCACGATGTACACCGTATGCTTGTCAATCTGTTTCGTAAGACGAGCACGCGTCTCAGGGGCTGCCGGGCCAAGGTTCATATCAGCACTCAATTCAGTCATGTTCTAACCTCCGTTGGAAGGAGATATTGCCCCAGGGCATCTCGCTATTTCAAAAACAACGTCGCCGACCGGGGCTATTTCTAGCAGTGGCACTTCTTCTCTCCGCGTCGCAGCTGCAGCTGTTAACCGAATGCCAGCGAAAATGGGGGTTTCGGTACCTCGAGAAGCTGCGAACACCGCAACACCCCAGCGCCGCGCTAGGGCAAGAGGTGCATGAGAAACAGCTTGGCCCATACCTAACGCAGGGAAAAGCCTTTGATTTCACGCGCCCGAGCGGCGAGATAGCACAAGCCTTAGTGCCGTTGCTTCCTCTGCCAGGTACGCCCGGGCTTCACTTAGAGCGCCGGTTCGAGATCCCGTCCCCTTCCGGTAAGTTCAGTTACCAGGGATACATTGATCTCTACGCGCCCAATTCGACGTGCGTGCCTGGGATCGAACGAAGCTCGTTGAACGATTTGTCTCCATCGCCCCTAATCGGAGACTTCAAGACGACGTCTAATCTCGCTTACGCTAAGACATCGGAAGGCTTGGCGACCGATATACAAGCCCAGCTATACAGCTGGGCTCTTATGGTGGAAGAACGAGCCAACGAGATAGATCTCGTGTGGTTCTATACACGTACGCGCAAACCACATAAGGCGCAACGCGTGCACCTGCACGTATACAAGTCGCACGTAGACGAGCAATTCGAGCGGATAGATGAAATAGGACGCCGCGTCGAGGCTATTAAAACAGCATCACCAGCGGTTGAAGATCTCCCTCCTAACGTTCGCATGTGCGAGCAATACGGCGGCTGTCCCTACAGATACAAGTGTAATATCGCGCCGCCCGCCTTCGCGCGGGCGCAAGAGAAAGGAACGTCCATGAATAGTATGACCAATGATTTCCTGGCCAAACTTCGTAAGGCGACAGCACCCACCGCTGATGCCCATCCCGTGGCGCCACAGAGCCCGCCCCCTGCGGCAGTCAAACAGGTAGATATGTTCGAAAGCAGCGAGGTGCAGCTACCAGCGTGGGCTACCTCGCCGGTCGATCCCTTGACCGCGAAGAAGGCACCCGCACCTGTGGTAATGCCTGCAATCAACCCTCCAGAATCGGCTCTACCCCCAGCGCCTCCTACCGGCGTGGCCGCTCCCAGCGAGACGTCGGAAACACAGAAGAAGCGCGGACGTCCGCGGAAGGAGGCCACGATTACGGAATCAATACAGCAGGCACTAACTGAACCTGTCCACCCCCTGCCAGGCTCCTTCGAAGATTTCACGGAGAGGTTGCGCCGATGTGGTGTGAAAAAGCTTCAGATGCCCACTACGGAAGTAGACGGAATTACTTTTTGGTCGATTGAGCTAGCGTGATGATCCCTGCCGTCGCGCACACGGCAGACTTTCAGCGCGTTCTGTCGCTCCCGCGGCGCGTATGGTCCGAGGAGGATCTCGAGAAACTGGCGCTCGATCTCACATCTATATTGAAGACACCGGCGGGCACTATGCGCTTGAAGCACATTCAAGCGCTGGCGCTCCACGACGCCGGTGTCTACGGGGGGCTCTTCGGGCCGATCGCCGTGGGAGGAGGTAAGACACTTCTGACACTCCTATTGCCGGCCGTGCTTGAATCTAGGAGACCGCTGCTTCTCCTGCCTGGCGGGCTAATAGAGAAAACGCAGAGAGAGCGAATCGAACTATCCAAGCAATGGCGCATCCCGTCGTCACTACGAGTGTTCTCGTATGACATGCTCGGAAGGGTAGAAGCAGAATCGGAGCTAGCTACGTATAAGCCAGATCTGATTATTGCGGACGAGTGCTTCACGGGTACGACCTTAGTGCGCACGGAGAATGGCCCGCGACGCATTTCTGACATCGTCCCAGGACAATACGTATGGTCGCTCGGTATTGGTGGACCTGAGCTTAGAGAGGTATTGGGAGTAGGGGAGACACTGACAAATGAGCTGTATCGAATACACTTCGAAGGCAAGCACTACGATTGCACTGCCGGACATCCGTGGCTTACCCGGCAAGGTTGGAAGTGCTCGGCGGAGCTCAGTGTGGGTGATGAAGTCGTGCGAGACATGCGGCCAGAGTTTCAAGTCAAGGCCGTGCCAGAAACGAAGGTTCTGCTCGAGGAAATGCGTATACACGAATCCGAAGCTAGTGGAGGACTGGTCCGAGAGAATGTCGCGGTCGAATCCTGGCCAATATCGGAAGATCAATGGAATGACACGACCGGAAGTCCGAGAGAAAGTATCCGCAACTCATCGCAAGAATGGTACCCGTCCGAAGATCCAAGGGGGCAATGGCCGAGGAATGACGATCCAGCAAGCGTCTTTACTCTCGGCTTTAGGGCATGGCTGGAAGGCCGAAAGGAGATTTCCTTGGGGCAGGTGCGCGATCCCGGCATGGCTAGTGGATATCTCTCACGAGAAAGCGAAAATTGCGGTCGAGGTGGACGGGAACAGTCACAATACTCTGGCAGTAAGAGCGCGAGACGAGAGGAAAAGGCTATTTTTAGAGGGGTTGGGTTGGATCGTGTTGAGGGTATCGAACGACATGGTATCCGAGAAGTTGGTAGAAGTTGTCGAGTATATAACCTCCACGTTGAAGGAACGAACAACTTCATACTCGAACACGGACATGTAGTTCATAATTGTCACAAGCTTAAGAACAAGCGCGCCGCCGTGACCCGTCGCGTCGCTCGGTACATGCATGATCAGCCGCTCACCCATTTCTGCGGGGTGAGCGGAACGATCATGTCACGGTCCCTAAAGGACTTCGCACACATCCTGCTGTGGTGCCTGAAAACGTCGGCGCCCGTGCCCACGGCGTTAGAGGAAATTGAAGAATGGGCCGAGGCACTCGACGAAGGGGTCGACCCGTTGGCCCGGCGGAAACCAGGCGCCTTGCTCGAATTCTGCACCGAGGAGGAGAAGAAGGCGCGCCACCCTGCGAGAGTCGGTTTCTGCCGTCGTCTAACAGAGACACCCGGTGTCGTAGCGACCGTAGGTGAAGGAGAGCACGTTGATTGCAGCATCTATGTTCGTGCAAGCCGGCACAAAGTCTCAGCCGAAACGGAGCGCCATTTCGAGACATTGCGATCGGCATGGGAGACTCCCGATGGCTGGCAGCTTTCGCAAGCAGTAGACGTTTGGAGGCATGCACAGGAGCTTGCCTTGGGTCTTTTCTACGCGTGGGAACCTCGGCCACCTACGCCTTGGCTCGAATCGAGGCGTGATTGGAATCGGTTCGTTAGAGAGACCATCTCCCGCGGACGAACCTATGACTCGGAGCTTCACGTAGCCAACGCATGCGACGCGGGAAAGCTTCCGACCGAAGCGCTCGCCAAGTGGCGATCGATTCGAGACACGTTCACTCCTAACGTTATCCCCGTGTGGTGCGACGATAGCGCGCTACACGCATGCGCCGATTGGATGAAAAGCCCTGGGCTCGTTTGGGTGGAGCACAGGTTCTTCGCGCAACGTCTCTCCGAGCTAACTGGCGTTCCCTACTACGAAGGGGGTGGTTTCGATGCCACTGGAAAGTACGTAGAAGACGCGCCGAGCAACACGTCCGCAATCGTAAGCTGTGATGCGAACAGAGAAGGCAAAAACCTACAGAAGCTCTGGCACCGCAATCTGCTCGTCTGCCCGCCCGCCTCTGCTGCGCATTGGGAGCAACTCATTGCGCGTACGCACAGGCCCGGACAGACGGCAGACGAGGTGATCGTGGACATCCTGCTAGGGTGCCGTGAGAACTTCGACGCGTGCCAGAAAGCCCTAGAAGGCGCTCGCGCGATTCAAGAAGTGACGGGGAAATCTCAGAAGCTCTTACTGGCGGATATTGTCCTACCTAGTGAGAGCGAGGTCGATCGCATCGGCACGCCGCGATGGCGCAAATAAGAAGGATCGCGGGGGCTATATCTCTACTGTAGACGGCATCTCAATCAGCCCTAGAAAGTAAGGCTTGGCGAGTGACCCTGCTTTACCGGCCGGTATGCAGGCTCTCTAGGGCTGATTGAGGCGCCGTCCTCTACCCTCAACCAGAGAAAGCTCCATGTCTACACAAGCAATTCAAGCATCCCAGCAGGCGACCGAATACCGTAATGCATTTCGCTCCGCTCAAGTCTTTGGCAAAGGTCGTTATTTCGAACCAGGGCGCTACCTTCTCGAGGTAGATAAGTTGTTCTACAAGCGAACTCTCATAGACGGTGCTGCGAAAGAATCTATCATTTGCGAATTCAAGATCCTTGAGAGTTCAAACCCTGCATTCGAAGTAGGTAGTACCGTTTCGTCTGTTTTTTCTTTCGCTAACAAGGGCTGGTTGTCCCGTTTCAAGATGATGGTTCTAGCTCTCGTAGGAGCAGACCCGGACCGCGCGCCGGCTGCCGCGCAGGAAGCGGCGGGGGACATATACGCAGCGCTCCGAGACGACTCGGAACGGGAACGAATCGGGTTGCCAGAGAATTTCATGCGCGGACGCAAGGTCCGAACAGAGGCCATGGCTGGCAAGACTAGCAATGGCCAGGACATAACAAATATGAAGTGGGAGCCGGTAGCCCAATGATATGGGTAGCGACAGTATTGAAGACCCTGGTAACAGCAGCCGCGGGCGCATGGCTCATGCGTGTATGGTGCTACCGGACGCGAGACCTCAGTGGCGAGCGGTGCGAAGTGTTCGTACCGCAGTATGATCAAGTCAGATTGTATCTAACGAAACGACAGCTATCCCTTACGTTTACGTCTAATGACGCCGTCTCAATCGCGAAGATGCTTTTACATTCCGCCTTTGAATCAAATCCCGGAAAATGGCTAACACCTAAGCAAGAAGACAACCCAAACGCAAACTGAGAATTACCTCCGCTCTCACAGTAGGCCGGGCATTCTCCCTCGCCTCCTGTGAGAGCACATTCAAGAAGGAAAAGACGATGGCCAGACGCGCTAATAAGATTGCGTGGTCCGAGACGCCAGAGGCGAATGCGACGTATGTCCAACGAAGGGCAGAGGCGCAAGCAAAGGCTAATGAGACGGGGTTTGATTATAGGCTCGCTTTCAATGAATTGGTGAAGGATTACATGATTAGCTTGCTGCCGATGAAGAAGAATCGATATGGATTTGAGCTTTGGTGCGAAGTGGTGAGTTGTGAGGACCTATCCAAGTGCCGCCCCGGGCACGGACCGATGGGATGAAAGGCTAGAGGGAACCTCCATGCTCAAAGAAGTCTGTCACTGCGGCCACGATCGATTATCTCACTACGTCGATGCTGACTATCAGCCGCCGCGCGCTGGCGTTTGCCTAGCGATGCACTGTCATTGCCGCAAATACGTAGATAGAAATGAGGCCCAATCGGCCGAGCGACCGTCTCGCCCGAACCACGTATCGTGGTGCCGATGCCGTCAATGCGTAGCCTTCTCTAAGGCGGAAACCTATCACCCCGACGATGACGAGCATCATACTCCTACGCTCCCGTACCTAGGGGAGTTCTGGCCATGAATGTTCCCGGGAACGTGCCCGCCTATCCGGTTGCGTGGGTCGCACGGCATAAGAACAAACGCAAGCTCATAATCGCAAGGCTCTGGATCGAGGCTAGAGAGCTTGCAATGCAACACTTTCAATGTGGGCCCGATGATCTGTCTATAGAGAAGGCAAAATGAACGTCGTAGCCTTCGATACCGAAACGGCGCTCATTCGCCCGGCGCTTCAAGCCCCGCCGATGGTCTGTCTCACGTGGCAACGAACGGGGATGGAGCCTCGAATTGACCACGTGAAGGACGCGGAACCTAGGATTAGAGGCTGGTTAGAGGATCAGAACACATTACTAGTCGGCCACTATACTACCTATGACACGGCCGTCATATGTGCTCAGTTCCCACGGTTGACTCCACTGGTGTTTCGCGCCTATCGGGAAAGTCGGATCACTTGTACTAAAAAGCGACAGCAACTGTTAGATATCGCTGGAGGAGTCTTCCGCGGGCGTCTCGGAGAAAAGGGGCGATGGATTACACATGAATATAGCCTAGATGCTTTGTCCCGCCGTCTTCGAGGTATCGCCATGCAAAAAGACGGCTGGCGCCTGGAGTACGCAAACTTCATAGACGTGCCTATAGCCAAGTGGCCCGAAAGAGCGGCAGAGATTCAAGAGAAGGCTCGCATTCGCCGGGCTGAGTTACCCCCCGATCCAGTTGACAAGAAGGATGCGCACTATGATGAAGTGAGGAATCTGAATGCGATTCTCGCAGATGAGCCGGAAGGCGCGATTAAGTACCCCCTTGACGACGCGACCGCAACCCTAGAGGTATATCTCGCGCAAGAGAAGCATGCGGACTATCTCAGAGACCAGTATAGACAATCATTTGCAGAGTTTGCACTCTACCTCTCCAGCGCCTGGGGGCTTCGAACTAATCCGGGAGGCGTAGAGTCGCTTTCCGTCGAAACGGAGAAAGCCCTCGCAGAGATAGAGCAAGATCTCGTCAAAGCAAACCTAGTTCGCGAAGACGGCACACGGGATACGAAGGCTGCAAAACGCCTTATGGCGAGCGTATGCCGAGCTAATGCCATCCCTATACGCCGAACGGAGGGCCATACAAAGCCTGACAAGCACGGTGTAGTTTGCGCTGATACCATAGGAGAAGCGTGCGAAGAGCACGTATGCCTAGACTCAGATGCGTGTGGTGCTGTATGTGGGATGGGCATTACGGCGGTAGATAGCGGCGAGATATGTCTGCTTGAGGGAGAAGAAGGGCAGCTACTTGGACAGTACTCGGAATTCTCTACCCTGAAGAAGGTTTTGTCGACGGACGTCGAAATGCTGAAACAGGGAACAACGTATCCTGTTCACACGCGATACGATATAGCAGAAACAGGCAGAACGACGAGTTCCAAGCCAAACATTCAGAACCTGAGGCGACTGCCTGGGATCAGGGAAGCTTTCGTACCTAGGGACGGAATGGTATTCGCGCAGGCAGACTATCCTCAGCTCGAACTTTACACCCTAGCTCAATGTTGTTTCTCATGGTTGGGTCACTCGAAGCTAGGAGAGGCATTGAACGCAGGTCTAGATCCTCACCTCGCCATGGCCGCAACGATTTTGGGTATCGATTTAGCGACGGCGAAAGCTCACAAGAAGCGCGAAGACGTACAGAATGCTCGACAGACGTCAAAGGTAGCTAACTTTGGCTTCCCTGGAGGCCTAGGTCCCGCGAGCCTCATTCTATTTGCGCGTAAGACGTACGGCGTTACCTTGACTCAAGAGCAGGCCCGAACACTTAAAGAGCAATGGCTGGCGACATGGCCGGAGATGCGAGAGTATTTCGCTCGCGTCAATCAACTGTTCGGCGACGATTGTGAGCGCGCGTCGATCGAGACGCTGTTTACGGAACGCCACCGAGGTGGCGCCACCTATTGCGCGGCGTGTAACAACGGCTTTCAGGCGCTGGGCGCGGATTGCGCGAAGCGAGCATTGTGCCTCGTCGCAGAGGCGCAATATTGCGAACCTGGTTCTCCTCTCTATGGCACACGAACTGTCGCGTTCGTTCACGACGAAATCATCGTTGAATGTAATGACGACAGTAAGGCGCATGACGTCGCTTTAGAGTTAGCTCGTCTCATGGTTGATGGAGCCAACGAATACTTGAAAACTGTTCCTATAAGACTGTCAAATATGGAGCCCACACTAATGCGAGTGTGGTCCAAGAAAGCAGAACAACGGTGGGATGTGAACAAGAGGTTAGTACCGTGGACGCCGTGAATGCAGCCGATCATATAGGCCTGGTGTACCACGTCGCTAAGCGCTTCAATCGCCGAAACGAGAGCTTTGATGACCTAGTTCAGGCAGGTGTGTTTGGTCTAATCAAGGCGGCAGAATCCTACGACCCGTCTCGAGGTTGTTTCTCTACCTTGGCGTGCTGTAAGATACGGACGTATATAGCTCGGTATTTACGAGACTGTACTAGGATAATTCATATCCCTCACCACGTGCGATCTGGAGTAACGAAACCTGTAGAGTGTCCGGGAACCGTCGTCGCGAGCTTGGATGCCCCCATCGATGAGTTTTCAACTCTGCATGATCGCTGCGGGGACGGCACTCCTAGTTCTGAAGAGCAGATCGAAGAGGCGGAAATTTCTCGTCTGATTTGGGCGCACGTGGATAAGCTGAAAGAGCCATATAGAGAGGTCATTCATCTTAGATATCGGGACGGCATGACGTTACAGCAAATAGGCGATCGTTTCGGACGAACAAGAGAGAGGATGAGGCAAATAGAAGAGCAGGCTTTAGCAATGCTCCGAAAGAGGGTGAAGCTATGAGCGGATTGAAAGTGTACGTGGCAGGAGCATCTGCAGAGGCAGAAGTAGTCTCCGAGTATATAGAGAGACTGAAGGGTTATGGGATCGACGTGACGCTCGATTGGACGAAAGACGTCATAGAGCAAGGAGGTGGCAACGCAGGATTGGCGGATCCTCAGAGGCGGCATTTTGCAAAAAAGGATCTGAAGGCCATCGCTGAAGCGGATATTCTTTGGCTGATCATTCCTCCGTTTGACATGGTGTCGTATGGCTGTTGGGTAGAGCTAGGATATGCGCTAGACACAGGCCTTCGCATCTTCGCCTCTGGCGACTATAGGTGCAGCATATTCACGTCATTGACAGACTCTTGCTACGACTTTCACGAGGAAGCGCTAGAGCGTATCTGGCGAGAGGATCGTAACGCCAGGCAAGGAAGATTGTCATGTCTGAAGTAAGGCATACAGACCCTCAAACGGGGGGGCAAAAGGGAGTGAAACCCGAGCGCTTCGAGCTAATACCCTGGGACGCCATGGAGGAAGTGGCGCGTGTGTACGGAGCCGGCCCTGCAAAAAAGGGGTATGACGAATGGAATTGGCTTCGAGGATATAGCTGGAGTCTTTCTCTCGGTGCAGCCTTCCGACATCTTGCGAAATTCTCATTAGGATATGATTATGACACTGGACCTAAAGGTACGAATTGCCATCATCTTGCCTGTGCCGCATGGCATTGTTTGACGATGCTGACGTTCTTCCTTCGTCACCTCGGAACCGATGATCGAAAAAAGTCCCCTGTTATTGACAGCAATATATGGATAGACCCCGATGAGGACTGAAGAAGCCAAAGAGCGAAAAGAACGTCGACGGCAATACGATCGCGTACGAGACAAGACACCGGAACGCATCGCCAAACGTCGAGCGCGAGACGTGCGCCGTCACGCTCAGGAGCGAATCGTCTTACAGGCTGTGAAACTCCTAAAACAGTTACTCCTAGAAGGATTCAAAGGTTGTAAATGAAACCTAGCACCCTACAAACCGCTCTAGATCAGTATACGAAGGCCCTGGCCTCGCGAGCTGAGAAGAGCGAGATAGCTACTCTGCGAAGAGATCTGTTGGCTCTTCGTAGCAGCCTAGACACCCTGGCAGCCATGACCTCTCGCCCACTTAAGCCTGTGGCTAGGAGGGAAAGAGCATCAGGCATGCGCGAGGCGACGGCGGTAGCAGGTCTCTCCGATGTTCATTGTGAGGAGAAGGTTCGACTGGGCGAGACGCCCGTAGGCAATGAGTACAGCCTTGCCATTGCAGGGCACTCAATCCGACGCTTCTTCGAGGGGTATAGGTGGCTTATTGACCTCTATCGGGAACGCTTCGCGATCCGTGACGCTGTGCTTTGGCTGGGGGGAGACCTTATGTCCGGGCACATACACGAGGAACTGAAAGAGAACACAGTAAGCGCGCCCATTGAGACCATCCTCTGGCTCAGGACGCACATCAGGTCAGGGATAGATTTCCTGCTGGAAGACGAGCAGCTAGAGATGCTCCACGTTCCTTGCTCCTACGGCAATCACGGTCGTTCTACAGCCAAGTCCTACCGCGCCCTCGGCGCGACTCACTCGTACGAATGGCTACTGTACCAGTGGCTGGCGTCCGAGTATGAGGGAAACCCCAGGGTCAAGTTCCTAGCGGACCAAAGCGCTCATCAGTACTTGACCGTCTACGACTACGATCTGCACTTTCACCACGGGGACGAAGCCACATATCTAGGTGGAGTGGGCGGCATTACAGTGCCGCTAAACAAGTCCATCTCCCAATGGGATCGCGCTAAAAGCTGTCACTATCACAACTTCGGTCATTTTCACACTTACCTAGACACTGGCCGAATCGCTGTCAATGGTTCGGTTATTGGCTACAACGCATATGCGATGAGCATAAAAGCGGAGCCCGAGCCTCCGCAACAGATGTTCTATCTCATAGATTCGAAGCGGGGAAAGACTTGCAAGTCCCCCATTTGGGTGCGTGAAACACCTACACGGTAGGAACGTGAAGGTCCACTGTGGAGATAGACGGCCTCCCCCACTATTATCCAGAGTAGGTGGAGTGCTGCTACCGAACTGGAGCTGATCCCCTCCAGATTCGCAAGCTCCCGTCGTTCTACATTACATAATGAACAGCACGGCCGAAAAAATCCGACCGTGCTGTTCTCCCTGACTAACAACCCTGGCCGCCCGTAGCTCGCCAAAGCCAACGGTAGGCTCCCTTCGTCGCGAGGGTTATTCGCGAAAAAGGCCGGATTGTCATGCCCACAGTACTAGCTGGCGAGAAAAACGCAAGCCCTCCCGAGTACATTTACCGACAGGCCCCTTCGGCAGATCGCCGCCGAATCCAAGCCGAGGTGATCGCGGCGTATAGGCCCATGGTCGCGCGCTCGGCGCGGCAAATGGTCCAAGCCCAATATTATAAGGAAGCAGCTCACGTCGGGGAGATTGGTCTTCTACTCGCATTAGAGCGCTATGACGCGGCGAGAGGATCATTCTGGGCGTTCGCCTCGCACTACGTGCGTAATGAGATAGAGATATGGTTGCGCGAAACTGTACACGCTCGACCACGTTCCCATCGATGTCTCGAAGGACAGGCTCAAGAGGAGCGTGACTCGCAGCGTTGGTCAGTGTCTTCGGACAAGATGCAAATCGCCAGTGAGGTGCCCTCACCTGAGGAGCTAGTTCGAGAGAAAGAGCTACGAGGGCTGTTAGGGAAGTTCTTGTCTGAGCTTTCCGATGCCGAGCAGCACCTCTTGTTATGCGCTAAGAGAACAACGAATGATGGAGGTGTAGAAGCCGGAAATAATCTCAGGTCTCGGGGCTATATCTCTCTTATGAAACGCGCGACGGCGTTTCTCAAAGGAGGTAAGTGAGATGTACTCCACTTCGGTTAAGGATCTTTACGCTGTCATCCGCCGCCGCGGGGGGCTTACGAATACCCTTCGCATGGAGACGCTGGTAGCTGATCTGTATATCAATCAAGGGTGGCCCATTACGGAGAAGACGTTGCACGCGGAAGCGGCTCCGACCATCCCGGCGAAAGCTGCATGATTCGCGCCGCCGCGTCGGCGGCTTGGACCGTCATTATGGTGATCGGGATCGCAATCAACGTTCTACTTTTTGCCAGCAACATAGGTTCTAGGCCGCAGGCTGCGCTGGTGAATATGGGTTCCTCGTTTCTGTTGCTACTCGGCCTTACCTCGAGGGAGTGAAGATGTTTCAGAGAGTCTTTCTATTAGGTCAATTGACCTGCGTTCTGTTCAATCTAGGCGTCTTCGCCTGGGAAGCATCACGCGGAAACGTCGGAATGGCTGTGGTCAATTTCACGGCTGCTTCGTCGTGTGGCTTCGCTGCTTGGCTGGATTGGGTGGGAATATGAGCGCCTATTCTATCACCCAAGGAGACGTCGTCGAAGTCCTTCGAGGGTTTCAGGATAACTCGTTCGACGCGCTATTTTGCGATCCACCGTACGGCTTTTCGTTTATGGGCAAGGCGTGGGATTACGACGTACCATCCGTAGAGTGCTGGGCTGAGTGCTTGAGAGTTCTCAAGCCAGGCGCGCCCTTGCTCGCGTTCGGCGGTGCTAGAACGTATCACCGCTTGGCGTGTGCCATCGAGGACGCCGGGTTCGAGCTACGGGATTGTTTGATGTGGCTCTACGGAAAGGGATTTCCAAAGAGTCAAAACATCTCACTGGCCATTGACAAGTCGGCCGGTGCGACGCGAGAGGTCGTAGGTACGCGTGTTCTTACCGGGAATGCCGCCATCTCTACGAAGGAGAAAGGAGGGACCTATGGTATACAAGTAGGAAGCGTCCCACCGAAGACGGTGAACGTAACGGAGCCGGCCACAGAGCTTGCGCGAGCTTGGGAGGGATATGGTACCGCGCTAAAGCCGGCATATGAGCCTGTCGTACTAGCCCGCAAACCGCTAGACGGCACGATGGCACAAAACGTCGAGCGGTGGGGGGTTGGAGGATTGGCGATTGATGCGTGTCGACTTGATTGGATCGGCAAGCCTTCCGGGTGGTCGAAGACAGGTAGCGAGGCGAGCGAGAACGTCGCGATGTCTGGGGCGAACTACGCCCGCGAGGCGAAGCCGGACGCCGATGGCCGCTGGCCCGCGAACCTCCTCTTAGACGAAGACGCTGCAGCCCTCCTAGACGCCGAAGTCGGTGGGAAAGGGTTTCTTAATCTCAAGCCGGCACATGAGCCTGTCGTACTAGCCCGCAAACCGCTAGACGGCACGATGGCGCAAAACGTCGAGCGGTGGGGGGTTGGAGGATTGGCGATTGATGCGTGCAGAGTAGGCAGTGAAGGCGGCGGGACTCATTGCAGCAACAGAGACGCACAAGGACGGTGTCTCGGACACAGAGATAGGAACGGTCGTCTCTGGGAGACGATTCACTCGGCCGAAAAGAAAGAAAAGTTAGTGAGACCTAGTAAAACTCTCGATGATAAAAACGTATTTGGCCCAGGATTAGGAGCTGACACACAAGTAGAGCCTGATGGACGCTGGCCCGCGAACCTGATCCTCGACGAAGACGCTGCAGCCCTCATAGACGCTGAAGTAGGTAATCGCCCATCGACCCCGTTTCGAGAGAATACCGCCACGGGCAACGTGCTGCCCTTGAAGAAGAGAACGGCCGGGGGGTACTCGGACGGAGGAGGGCCGAGCCGCTTTTTTTATACCACTAAGGTGAGCACCAAAGAGCGAGAGGCAGGGTGCGAATATCTCCCGCTTCGTAGCGCCGGCGAGGTTCCGGAGCGGGACGATAAGTGTAAAGATTGTGTTGGTCGCGGATGGATTAACGATGGAGGCGTCCTAAGTAAGGATCCAGGCTTCGAGTGTCCGACGTGTCTAGGCAACGGTCGAGTTCGGACGGCCGGCCTTGACGATCCTCTCGCCGGGGCGGGCCGCAGGGGCGGCGCTCGCAATAGTCATCCGACGTTAAAGCCCATCTCCCTAACTACGTACCTCGCGCGACTAATCATGCCTCCAACCTCGGGTGTCATTCTGATCCCGTTCGCGGGCTCAGGTTCCGAGATGATCGGAGCCATAAAGGCTGGATGGTCTGGCGTGTTCGGTATCGAGAGAGAAGATGAATACGTGAGGATTGCGAGGGCGAGGCTCGCGTATTGGTGCCCGGGAAGTGAGGCGGCGTGATGAAAGATCGCGAAAAAGAATTATGTCGCGTAAGCCGTAAGGAGTTACTGAACATTATTGCTAACCTTATTTGTGACAACAATCGATTGTCAGATCAGCTTACAGTTGTGCAAGAAAAGTGCAGTAGTTTGCTAGAAGAGTTTCGGGAAAGTAGGAAATCATGTCAAACGAGCTAAAGGAAATCTCTTTGGATGGTGTGAAGTATCTCAGGGCCGATTGTGTTGGAGAAGCCCCCAAGCCCGGAAAGAGAGCGGTAGTCGTGCTCGACCGTGGTTGGATTGTAGCAGGTGACGTGTCCACATATGAGGACGAGCATGGACAGACAAGGCTGAGGATCACTCGATCTGTCCATGTTCGTAGCTGGACGGGAATAGGCTTCGACGGTATGATAGCGGCTCCAAAGAGCGATAAAGTCATCATACAGCCGATGTCAAATGGCTTCGATTGCCCTGGGGATTCTGAGTTGTTCCGTGTGCCTGTTGACGATAATTGGGGACTGTAGAAGATGCTGAGACCTATCGGCAACGGCTACGGCTACGGCTACGGCTACGGCTACGGCTACGGCTACGGCTACGGCTACGGCTACGGCAACGGCTACGGCAACGGCTACGGCTACGGCAACGGCTACGGCAACGGCTACGGCAACGGCTACGGCGACGGCTACGGCGACGGCACTATAACTAGACACTTGAGACGTCGAAGATGCTGAGACCTATCGGCTACGGCAACGGCTACGGCAACGGCAACGGCTACGGCGCCGGCGACGGCGACGGCGACGGCTACGGCAATGGCTCCGGCAACGGCTACGGTAACGGCTACGGTAACGGCTACGGCAATGGCTACGGCTCCGGCTCCGGCAACGGCAACGGCTACGGCGACGGCTACGGCAACGGCTACGGCAACTGCTGCGGCTACGGCTACGGCGACGGCACTGTAACTCGACACTCGAGACGTCGAAGAACGTAAAGAGGGCAAAGTGAGGCTACTGGTACTCGTCGGTATTTTCATCGGGGTTTGCCTGTTTGGAAGTGTTTTTGCTTTCCAAAGGCTTGAGTTCTGGGCTCACAGGCACTTTGAAGTAAGGATTGATAGATGCCCTGCAGGTTGCATCATAGTATCCCTGGGGTGGGTTGGAGTTACTTGGCTAATGGCGGAGTGCTACACGGCAGAATCCTCAGGGGATGGAAGCTAAAGTGAGCCCGGCTCTCCTGTCCCTGCTCGAAGCCGCCGAGTACCTGGGTGTAAGCCGCTCATCGTTCAAGGAGCTTGTGCAGCCTTTCGTGCCGTGCGTGCGCATCGGTCGCCGCGTGCTATTTGACCGTGTAGACCTCGACGCATGGGTAAGAGAACGCAAGGCGGCTGGACCATCCGAATCCCGGCCGGCGCAAATCGTTCGGTCTACGTCGTTCGATTCCGACACAACGGGCAACGGGTCTCGAAGTCCACGGGCTGCGCAAATCCTGACGAAGCTTCGGTCGAAGCCGCGCGTATCTATGCCGAGGTAGTAGGTGGTCGCAGAGTAGCTAGGCCCGCATCAGGGGACTTTGCAGCTACAGTAGCAGACTATCTAGCAGACTTTGAACTTGAGACGAGCCCCGAATGGTCGGCCATCGTCACGATCTATTTCCGAGCGCACCTGATCCCTTTCTTCGGTTCGTTCGAGGCGTTCACTCTGGCGTCTTACGGCGATTACGGTCGCATGAGACTGCAGAAGGTCACACGGCCTACGGTCCGGAAAGAGCTTAGCGCATTGCGAAGGTTCGTAGCATGGTGTGCAGAGCACGACCGCATCCTGCCGCCAGTGCCGTCCCTGCCGAAGCACGGTCAGCCAGGCAAGCGCGCCAAAAACGCCCGCAAGCGCAAGGCGACCGTCTTTACAGCAGATGAAGCGGCGCGCATCCTGGCAGCCATGCCGGAGCGCAGTCAACGAACAGGGCATTGGATTCGTCCGCTCTTTACGGTGCTGTGGGAGACGGGCCTACGTCCTACGAGTGTCCTAAAACTCGAGACGCCGCTTCACTACCGCAAGGGTGCCGACGTCATCTTCATCAGCCGAGAGATAGACAAGGAAGGCTTCGAGCGCACCTTGCCTATCTCACATGCCGCTCAGGCTGCCCTCGACCTTGCGGTCCCCGCGGTCCCCGGTCGAATCTTCCTGGCGCCCAAAGGTTCCCTCAGGGTGTACCTAGCCGATGCACTGCAGGCAGCTGGCCTAACCTCCCGAAACATCAGCACCTACGACTTTCGACACTCTCGAATCACGGTCGCGGCTAACTCCCCCGGCCCCCTGACGGGTGCTTCCTACCTGGCAGGTCACAAGCATGCAAGCACCACGGCGCTCTATATCCACGCTGGAGAAGAAGCGGCCCGGGCAACGCTGGCAGCGATGTCTGGGGACCGCAGCGGGGACCGCAGCGGTAAAACGAAGAGCAAACCGAAAAAGAAGAGTGGCTAAGTATGCGTAATTATTGGTGCGAAGGGCGGGACTTGAACCCGCATGCCAGTTACGGCGCTAGCACCTCAAGCTCGCTAACGGGATCGGAACCCCCGAAAACACCGAGAAAAACGATGAGTCAAGGGTTGCCTAAGGCCCCTAAAAGCCGCCCAGTGGGGACCGCGGGGACCGCAAAACTCTAACGCTAGAACCTAACCGGCGTTTTGTTGCGCTTCCGGATCTGGCGTTAGAAACAGGGCTCGCTCTTCTTGCCGGCGCTTTAGCAAGCTGTTGTCTACGACTAGCTTTCCCGTCGCAGGATCCGTTCGGTGATCCCAAAAAATGATCGCGTCCGCTGCTTGCTGCACGTTGCCTGCGTTGAACTGAGACCGAATGCTCGACGCCTTAAGTGCGCCCGTCCCGCAGTTGAACGTGAAGCTCACGAGCGCGTCGAATTGATTCTGAGTCATGGGCGACGTAATAATAGAATTCACGCCAGACTCAGCCCAGGCCACGTCCGAGGCCAGCATAGCCATCGCGAGGCCTTGCGTGATGCCGTCCGGGAATGACTCGCCGGGACGAAGGAGGTGGCCATAGCCAATCGTGTCCTTGCCCGCGGAGTCCTTGTAGGTGTGAAGAACACAGCCCTCATGACGGGCGATAAACTGTAGGCCGTTAGGGGAGGTTTTCACGATGCTCCTAAATGAATTCGTTCGCCTGTCTCGGCGTCGACGTACCATTGTGCCGGACAGGCGTATTTGGTGGTCCTACCCACGATCGTCGCCGTGAGAAGAGTCAACGGCTTCTCATTGCGATCGGCATCGAGGCGAGCCTTTTTTACCGGGTACTTCATTGGCCACACCATCCAAGCCCTTGCACGCTCGCAGGTGTAGTAGCTGCGCACGTGAGCGGCGAGCCATTCGGCATACGAACTAGTCGCGTGTTCTCTACGGCTTGAAGCACCTCTGCGCAATCGCTAGCCGTACCCGCCTCGCAACCCGCCGCGGCCAATCTTGTACAAGCCTCGGCGCACGGGTTAGGGCCATCGGCCGACGCATCCGAAGCATCCGGAGGCATAGGCGCGGGGCCCGGTGTTACGTGGCACCCTGTCATAAGAAAAATCGCGACTAATGCGGTACGCATGGCCACGCCTCCCATGCCGCATCGAGCCAATCTTGGCCGACGAGGCACTTGCCCTTGTCACACCAGCCCTCGCCCCAACTGTTCGTTAGGGTGAATGTGTAATTACCCGCAGCGTTGATCGTGTAGCCAGAGAGGTACACCGCGTGCCCTCCGCCTTGCGTGTCGGACATGTTCGGTTTGCCTGCCACTTGACCAGCCTGAAGATTTTCGAACGTCGTATCGCAGAAGAACGCGACTACGACCGGAAAACCTAGTGAGATTGCTTGTGCTAGCGTTGCCGGCTGCTGCAAATCAGACTTGTACGGTCCGAGAATGGGTCGCGAGTTAGCTACCTCTAGATCGGCAATTGACGGCTCCGTAAGCACGTTAGAAGCGTCGCAGTCCGAATTCCTGCCTTCTACTGAAGTGCCCATGGGGCACACACCGAATTCTCGAACCGCTTGGAAGACATCCGCGAGCATGGCCCCGCTATCTGAAAGCGGAGGCAATGTCCCCCCGGCTATAGTAGCTACTCCTCGCTCTAGTCCGCGAGTAATCGCATAGATGCTTTTAGGGCTAGGGACCCATGTCAGCGTCCCTTCATAAGCCGTGTAGATAGCTGCGGCTGTTGCATGAGCCGTACAAGCGCCGGTAGGACCCTGGTCTAAAATCTGCGGCTGATATTTGCTCAGGTCAGCCGATGGAGGAATCGAACCTACGTCCGGAGCCAGTAACCTGTAGGCCAGTTTATGCGCGTCAGATGGCTTACAGCCTTTGCCCCGAATCACGGGGTGGCCTCAAGAGCCGCCTTGACGTGCATCGCTTCCTTCTGAGCCGGCGTGCCTTGGACTCGTGTGTCTTTCGACGTTGCAAGGATGGCAATAACAGCCGCCATGTCCATACCACACGGGGCAGCTACATCGTCCACGATTTGAGCGACTGACATGTTCTTCGCAGCGTCATCTAGAACGCGCGTCGCACAATCGACCGCCGCGGGCTCTATCGTGTGAAAGAGAGAGCATCCGACTACCAAGGCCATTAGGGCAGCTGCCACTACGGCACCCGCGGATCCTGCTCCTGTGCTTGGGGGTGTCTTGCTCGAGGAGACGGAATCACTCACTAGACCTAGGACCGTCTTGACGAGGGTAAGAACCGAGACCGCTATGGCAGGTAATACGAGCGCACCGTTCGCTTGCTCGTTCATAACCCACGTTACTGCTACAACTGCGAACGCGAGAACCAATTGAGCCCAGTGGGGTAGCTTGAGATTCATTTCGACCCTTCCTTGTTATCCTTAGACTTCAACAGTCTATTAATAGACCGTCTTCCCAATTCGGCCACGACGGCAAGAATGAAAACGGAAAGCATCTTCTGCAAGAAGCTTAGTGCCTCATCTGGAACGATGGCTACGAATGCAGTGATCGCGGCGTTAGATATCGTGCCTGCCGTTGAAAAATGATGACTCTCATCCATGACAACAACCTCATGAAGCATTAATGCACTCGGCGCGATACACGGCGTAATGAGTGCCGTTCAACGCTGCAAACCAAGCCACTTGAACCTTTACGGTCGTGCCAGCCACAGCGACGGTATAACTAGGAGGGTAATTTGCAGCTGTCGAAGCATCAGACCAATCTGCCGAAGCCGACCCGCCGGCTGGCGAGTCTATTAACGTCACAGTGCCGCTGACGTTTTTTACTAGCACTTTCATCCAGAAACCTGCAGAATCTCCAACGGAGCCTACGCCAGCAGACCCCCCCGTCCGTCTTGACGTCACCTGGAAATCGACAAGTACGGTTGAATTCGTAGGAACCGTGTAAGCGACCAAATCGGTGTTCGTAGCATCCGTTGTTGTTACACGGTTACCGCTCTCTTCGACCCATTGGTGAGCTGCACTGGTGTCATATTGCTTCCAGATACCTAGAGCTTCGTTCAAACCGTTACCTGTCGCGAAGCTGACACCTGAGCCATCGGGACGATAGATATATCCGCCGGTAGGCCATATCCCTCCGCTCCCTGGCGTGGCCGATTCTACTTTTAGTACTCCCGTGACACTAGGATAGGACAGGATTATATTATCCGAGGTACCGAGCGTAAGACCCGCCGACGTCACGCTCACACCTACCGGGCTACCGTCCAGCATGAAACGACTTTTGCCGGTAGTGCTTGTAGGACCGATATAGGTATTTGTCCCGTCACTCGACAGAACTGGATTCGTACCAGCTGGAGCGCTCGTATCAGGGAAGGCGTATATGGCCGCTAGTCCAGTATTGTCCTCTCTGGGGCCTAAGGCCCAAAAGTTCGTACTACCGGAGGAGACATGCCAGCCACCCACGCCTGTTCGACGGTTCTCTTCTACCGGGGAGGACCCATTCCAATATCCGATGGGCCTGAGCCTCATCGTCATATCATTGTTGGAGTAGAAATCACCAATCATGCCACCTAAACTGAGAGCAGACGCGCCTCCTCCCACCCCGTCAAGCGTTTGAGAAGTACTACCTGACGCTATCCACACGGGGTTAGAGCCGAACGTATTCGCTACTGTATTGTCTGGACCTACCTGCGCTGTATTATCGCTAGGCGTTGAAAGAATGGGGTTGAACCACGCGTTGCCCGCGCAGGTGGTACCGTCGAAGTTCGTCATCGACGTTGCCCATTGATTGTGCTTGGTACCTAGAAACGTATTACTATTGGCGTTGCTGCCATACAGCTGAACCGCGTTACCTAGATACTGACCTCCGATAAATGTGTTCCCAGTGGCATACGAAAGATTGACGCCTCTCTCTTGCCCTTCGGTGTCGAGGTTTATAACCTTGTTATACCCGACATCACCCGTGTATGGGCCCATCGAACCGTCGGCAATGTTCGATACACTTACCGCATTGGCGTTCACTTCGAACGCTAACCCATAGCCTACATCAGCACCGACGGACAGGTATCCAGTCGTAATACTGGTGAAGTTATTATACCAACAGCGAACGTGCCGAAGCGCATAGACGTCAGCCGCGCGAGCTACCTTACCTCCGGATGTATAGACGCCGCTCGCTGTCACACTTGACGGTGTAAAGGTAATCGTATTCGTTCCGTAAGAGACGCTAGCAATCGTGTCTACGGTGTTAGAAAACGTAACGCCGCCGATGGCTGTCCATTGCACCTGCTCTCCAAGTTGAAACTTGGCGTGCTGCTTGGCTTCGCCGGCCCATGAGGAGATGCTAACGGTAATGGTCGGCACGCCTCCGGAGATTACGACAGAAGTGACCTCTCCCTCGTCGTACCGTTGCTCTAGGAAGATACCTCGGTTATTCGTTGCGCCCTCGGCCGTAGATACTCGGTCGTATTTGCCGGTATTCGCGTTGATTATGTGTAGGACACCTGAGCTATTCGTTAGGCTGCTCGTTCTATGATTGTTCGCGTTAATGCCCTGAATAATATTACAGCCTCTAAAGACGAGACACGATCCATCGACATTGTCGAAGTCTAGTATCGTTTGAACACCCTCGGTTCCCCCAAGGAGACCCTTGCAAGTTGTTAGCAAGGGCAGGGGGTCCGTAGCTGCCGATCCCGCAGCGAAGCCATACCCTAGATTGGCAACGTCCGGCGGACAGAAGATAGTTAGCCCTTGCGTGTTCGCTGCGTTGATTGCTAGCGTAAACGCCGCCGTATTATCGAAGCCGCCGTTCGACGGCCGGCCGGTAGCCTTGGCTCCGAACCAGAGTACGTTAAGCCAAGTCGTGTCCGTCATCAGCCGATTCCATCGGCCGGTAGTGACGCCCGTTACCTGAAATACAGTCCCGCCGTCCGTGGGGCGCATATCGGTCGCGTTCCATACGAACACGCCGCCTCCACCATCGCTTACGACTGAATATCCGTCACAAGAAACAGTGAAGCGATCTGAAGGGGATGTGAAAGAGCTTAGCGCCGTTACGAACATTGGGGCATTGAAGCCGATGATCGCGTCGACTATAGGGACGGCGTTCTGTCCAGAGATGAGATATCCGTTGGACATTGTTACCCCCAATTGATCTCAATGGTTTCGAGACTTGTAGAAAAGATCACGATCTGTCCGTTCGCCGTTACCGGCACTACTATGGGCTGATTGGTCCATCCTGGAAGACCTGTATCACTACTAACTCCCTTGACCGTTTTAGAGTTAGTCGATGTGACAGGTGGGCGCAAATATGCAGATGTGACAGTAAAGCCATTAGGTATCAGGATTACGTTGTTCGCACCTCCCTGCAACGTCGCCGCGCCAGGAGGAGGAGCATTCGTGTTGTCGGGGGACACCATAGAGTTCGTGATCGAATCCGTTCCACCGACGGCCCCCACGGCCTGGTAGATGACTGTAATGGTCGCTTCGATGGCCATGATGCTCCTTAGGTCGACGGTGTGCCTACGAGGGGGACGTAGTAATCAGTGCCACCCACCTGAATATGAAGATATCCTTGAATGCTACTGGCAGGCAGATCAGTACCTGTGCCAGGAGGGCTGCCTGCTGTGACTGTGTTTCCTTGAAAGTCGACCAACGGGGAGGCAATAAGACATTTTACATCATTAGGGCTACCTATCTCTACAATGTCAGAGTTAAGTACCAGCACATAGACATCCGCGTTATTCGCGCTGTTTCTACGCTTCATCGTCCATGTGTTGTTGACACGGTAGTCGCCCGTTGAAGACGCCGAGGCGCCTCCGGAAGCCCCGACATGTTGAATCGCGGTCGTAGTACCAGCGCCGGCCGCGGCGCCGTTAAGGCAGAACAGCCCCGACTGTACTAACGTTAGCTCAGTGTTCGCGTCGCCTATGATGATGCGATTCGTCCCTGCTGAACCGGAGATTATGTTCAAATCCCCATTGTTCGACGTATTTCGCTGCGAGACGATCCCACCGTTATACAGCCGAAGGTCTCCGCTGTGAGCTGCAGGCGCCGACGTAGGATTCGCCCCAGGGATGGCTAGAGGTACGTCGACCGTTATATAACCGGAAGATAGCTGGCCGATATGTCCGGAGCCTGGGAAGGCCACGCCGGCTAGGTTTACGGGGAGATTTGAGTACGGATTGAAACCGCTCCCTCCACCCCATGTGCCTGTGATTAGTAGCTCATTGGCCGTTCCGCTATCTGAAATTTGAGACGGTGTAACGACGCTCGTAGGCCCTGCTTCAACCTTGTTACCGTAGGTTCCAGAGGAGGCCTCTACGTAAACGTCAATAGTGCCGCCTTCGAAATGGCATCCGTGGAAGACGTTATCGGCTACGGTGTTTAGAAAACGAATCGCTCGTCCGTTGCCGCTGTTAGCGTTATTGTAGAACGTTAGACCGTATCCTCGCATCCGCACGGCATTCGTAAGCTCTATGCCTATGCCAATATTACCGACGATGCCGTCGACCCACGTGCAGAACAGAAGCCCTGCGGCCGTACCACTGTCTACAGCAAAGCCTTTCGCGCTAGGTAGAGACGCTCCTAACGGATTGATTAGTACGTGGCTTAGCTTCAGATCATAGACGTCCAAACTCGAGACGGTCGCATGTGGGCTGATACGGATGCCTTTCCCGGTGGCGGCCAGCGACGTAATCCAAACGTTTTCTATGACGCCGCCGAAATTGACGCCTGAAGTGCTACCTACCTGGATGCCGTCCCCCGTGGAGGTGATGGTCAGGTTTCGGATCGCCCAATTGTTCACGCTATCAGCCTTTAGGGCCGCGGTACCTGCGGAAGCTCCTGAGAGAGATATGGTGCTAGCTCCGTTCGCATATCCTTCGAAAGAAACCTTGGCAGGAATTGAAAGGGTGCTCGTGATCTTGTAATTGGCCGAGGTGGGTGGAAAGTATACAACGCCGCCCGTAACCGCAGCTGCCGAGATAGCGCTCTGAATCGCAGTCGTATCATTCGTTACGCCATCCCCCACGGCGCCGTACAAGTTGACCGAATACACACCAGGCAGCGAGCCGCCTGCGATATTCACTACCTGTAGTGGCGTAGTGCCAGAGACGACGTAGTCGACCATGTTATTGCCCCACAGGCATCGAGACGGTCCATGACGAGGCGGAAACGGTCGCTCCGCTTTGGATGGCCGTACTGTTTAGGACCATGTCTGCCGACGACGTGCCGACGCTGCCGTCGATGACGGCGGTCGTACCGTTCGATTCGAACGCGCGGAAGAAGCTTGCCGTCCCTGTGGCGACGGCCGTTCCCGATGTGATGGCATTCGCCGTCGCGGTACCGCCGCTCGCCGCGCCGAATGCCGTGGCACTGAGCGTGAGCGTGGCTAGCAGCGTGTTGCCGCTAAGCGCCGTGTCGGGCGTCGCCGGCTGCGTGCCGCTGTAGATGTTGATGGTGCCGCCGTTTAGAGGTGTGTCCAGCGCTGCGTTAAGCGCCAGGTTCCACGATGCGATGCTGAGATGTGTGTTCGCTGCCATGATGCTCCCTAGCTTGCTGAAATCCCATACCTAGTCGCGACGTAAGAAAAGATAGTGCCTAGATTGGCCGTGCTTAGCGCGGAGTTATAGACAAGGACCTCCGCATGGCTACCTAGCGATCCTCCTATGGACAATATACCATTCGAGGTTAGTTTACCGGCTCCTGCGTTACCAGAGACTACTGCCGATGACGAATTGTTGACGTATCCAGCACTTGATGCGCCATTGGAGACGAACGCGACGACACATGGAGAGGTAACCGTTGTGGACGAGGCGAGCACGGTGCCTGACGAAATTTCGAAATCATTGCTAGTACCGTTCGTCCCGATGAAAGACGCACTGCTTGAAACCATTTTCTGGACGGACGCCGTCGCCGTTACTGACCCAACCCATATGATCGTAAATGGCTGTGATAATTCCAATGCGGCGTTATTTATAGTTATGAACTGATTGCCGGAGTTCGAATTTGCCAAATAAGCAGTGCTGTTCGTTGCAAAGCCACTTGTATGGTATGCGAGACGGTCGGCGCTAATGCTTTCTGAAAAATTGAAGCCGTTACCGCTGAGGTCATTCCACTGGCTAACGTTGTTCGATCCGTCAACCGTGATGCCTTGATCCGCTCTTAGCCATAGTTTGCAGCCGGCAATCGCCAGTGGCGGTGCCGGATTCATTCCGGATGCGCTTTGCACCAGACCGCCCAGTTTTTGCGACGCACTTCCAGAGAACGTGAGCGCTCCTGACGCGCTCTGAACTAGCCCTCCTAGCTTCTGAGCAGCGCTCCCTGAAAACGTAAGCAAACCTGACGCGCTCTGCCTCAAACCACCTACGTGTTGAGCGATCGTTCCGCTTACTGGAGCCGCGGACGGCTCGCCGCCAGTAAGTCCTATGCCGAGACCAAGGTGCACGGCGGTCTCCCTATGCGACCTTGAACGAGAGGCAGGTCATCATTGACCCGAAGTTGTAGGGACCTAAAGTCAAACCGCACTTGCTCGCGGCGGGCACGAAGGAGAGCGACTCACTCCCGATGGTAGCCCACGTGATGCCGTCTATCGATGAGTCATAGGCGTACTTGTTCGAACCTAGAGGTCGTATCCTGAGCCCTAGCGGCATCTTGGGTATAACAGGCACAGAGTCTGCGAAAAAGGACGAACTGTAGGTGGTGAGATTAGTATAGTAGTTCACAGCCATATGAGCCGTGCCGCTCGTATAGTCGATTCCGAAAGCTGCGACCTTCCCACCAGTAGCATCCCGAATATGAATGCCTCGGAACGCGGTTTGGTTATCCATGAACGTGTTGATCCACGCGGTAACCGTTTGCGCTGTAGAGTACGCTACCTCCCAGCACTGAAGATTTTGCGCGCTCCCAGCGGTACTAGCGACGATCGAGAGGCAGCCGCCAGCTATGTTCGTCGTAGAGAGGTTACTTCCGCCGGTTACTGTCGTGAAAGGGCTAACGTTTCCTGGACAGACTTCCGTACCTACAGGTGCACCGGGGATTTGAGGATACCACGTGGATCCGTCCGACGCGAAAGAGACTGGTCCGTCTGTGGGAATGTACATCGCAGCAGATGCTGCAGCGGGTCGACTAGCGTAGGTACCTACGTATACCTGGCCCATTTCATTCGTCCCAGTGACCGCTTGCTGGAGACTGACTAGGCATTGAGAGGAAGATCCCGAAAAAGTTTGGGCGCCCGTCGAGCTTTGCTGTAACCCTGATAGTGTCTGAGCCGCTGTGCCTGTATGTGGAGGAGGACGCCCAGCTATGACCAGAGTCACTCCTAGATGCACGGTTGCTCTCCATGGTCAGACTCAGAAAAGAAGGAATCCCGCGGCTGTGCTGCTAGTTTGCCGGACAATCGCCACCGAGAAGGGGTACCACTGACCTGCATTCAACCCAGTCAACGTGACGTCCGAAGTATCGTCAGCAAATCGGACGGCGAGATTGCCCGTCGTCGTGATGTAGATACCTCTGGAGGCGTAAGTCAGGATCTGATCTCCGCTTCCGTAGTTAATGGCCACGGCCGATCGGGCGCTTTCAGACGAGACGCGCAACCTACGCCTTCGGTCGATTGCGACCGATTGCATGGTCCCTGCCGGCCCGGTCGACGTGGCCGTGTTCGTCGCAGGGACGTCTCCTACCAGGGTTTTCGCAGCGCTCCCTGATACGTTAGCGCCCTCGCCCTCATAGTTCCCCTGGATCGTACTCATCGCCCGGAGGCGACGTGAAAAAGGGTTACGGCGGGGTGTTATCCGGGCTTTCGGCCAATACTAAGTGCAACGTCCTTAGATAGGTCGTTACGAAGAGGGCGCTGTGTATGTGCCTGATGCCCATGGCCTTTATGCCCCCCAGGTCCACCGTCAGGTCTAGTGTGGTAATTCGCTTGCACGGCACCGATAAACTCCGGTGTCAACGTCTGATCCGCCGGTTGGCCGAGTAGCGTAGACATCTGAACTTTCTGCGAGTAGCTCAGAGGAGTTTTCAAATCCGCCAAACGCTCGTGAAAGCGTTGAACTACCTCGTTATAGAGAGACGGGTAGACCACCTGGATCGCCTGCACCTGAGAGCGTGTAACCCGCCCCGCGGACATGTCCGAGAGAACGCTCATCGGGTCATGCACCGCTTGCACCTGCCTGGCGTAGTCTGCTTTCTGCGCGTCGGGTATTACCGGCCGGTCAAACTGCGGCGTAATGCTCGGCTTCGTTAACGGCTTCGGCGCGTTCTGCGCTAGGTACATCGTCGCTCGTAGCGCCGCGCGCTGGAAGGAATTGGAAACCTTCGGTGCGTGCTCTGCAATCGGCGACGCGGCGCGTTCGATGTCGGCCACGTGCTGAACGGGTCGGGAAGCAGTATCGATGGCCTTACGGGCGGATGTCACGGCGGCGTGTTCGTCGCCCGCGCCTTGGATCGGCTCCTTGAGTTTTACAGGGATACGACCTTCTTCCTTGAAAAAGCCGCCTATACCGCGGTCGATCTGATTATCGATGTGCGTTGACGCGCGTTCGATACCTCGAAGCGATGCGAGCTTATCTAGCATAACCGCGGCCGTGGCATTCCCTCTGGTACGTATGGCATGGTGTGCCAGCGCTCCGAGAACGCCGGTCGCGGCGCCTGCTAAAAGCCCGGTGCCTCCGGTGCCCTCTGCCTCATCGCCCGCAGCCCCCGCGGCAGCGCCGGTCAAACCGCCGGTAAGACCGCGAGCTATACCAGGGAAGTGGCTAGAGGCGTTGCCTGCTATGTAGTCACTAAGAGAAATCTTTCTATTAGCTTCTCCTCGAGTGACGGCATCTTCCGCAGCCTGGTGTGCTACCTTAAGCTGACGGTAAGCAAGCTTAGCTTTCCTATAATCATCTAGAAACGAACCACCCATTTCTTGGGCGGCTTTATCGCCGGAACGTTCTATCGCGCCTTCCACAATGTTTCGGAAGGTCTTCATCGCCTCTGTGGTTTCGTTGACTGGCATAAGAGGATTAGTAGACCAGCGAATATGGTCGTCAACAAGAGATCGAAATTCATGGGCTTGTTGAAAATTCAAACGAAGATTTTGCTCGTATTCTTTTCGAGCATTGCTTCTAAGCTGATTGGTTTTAACTAGATCTTCACCGACATTAATAGGTTTCCTCGATGACGATAGCTCATCAGTAAAGGCCTCGGGTTTCAGAAAGACATCGTGTTTAGCATTGAGTCCGAATGGTTTATTACCTATTTTATGTGCTTTAGTCTGCTCTACAGAGCCAGATAAGGTCACTTCGTTCCCTGCCTTCGGAATCTTGAAAGCAGACCTTTGTGGGCCCATCTCATCGGTCAAAGAGCTATCAGCGTCCTTGACATAAGGGACGTAGGATGTATCTATACCAATCGGCTGTTGCCCCCTGAACTTAGCTGCCTTTAGTTCGTCAGAGGCCAGGCTGACCCCGAAGATAGGCTCAGGTACTTCGTGAGGAGAAAAGCCTTCCGCATAGCTCTTCAAGTCGTTAAGTAATCCTTCGACTCTATCTAAAGCCCCTCGGTTCGAACTGCGTAACTTCTCTAGTTTAGGGATGATTTGCCGTCGGACTTGTCTCTCTATTTCAGAAATATTTGGTCCTTCATAACCTGCATTATCTGCGGTCTCTAATATAGAGGAAATCTTTTCCCCTGCAGCAATGCGAGCCTTCTCAATCTTTGGTGCGATATCTTCCACACGTTCACCAAAGCCGATTAGTTTATCATGTAGAAGTTTTCTGCCTATACCTCTAGCGCCCCCTGGGATATTTTCGGCTTCCTTTGCGAAAGCCTTACTAGAGTTCAGAGCCCTAAAGGCCTCTTCTTCCGCTAGCCCTCCAAGAGCAGGCTTAGCTCGGCCTAGGACGTGTGAGCCTATTTCCCCCGCAGCCGTTAGGCCAGCGCCACCTACGAGTCCGAGCAAAGCACCGTGGCCCATGGCCGCTAACAGCTTTTCGCCGTTGATCTCATGGTCACCGAGCATGTCCTCGTCAAGCTGCTGGGCTCCTCCTACGAGAGCCGCCTCGGCCGCTGATCCAGCGCCTTTCGTTAGGGCTTTCTTGGCTAGGCCTGCAATAACAGAGCCGCCATTCTCGGCGCCCATGGCACTTTGAACGACTTTTTCAATGCCCTTGCCCGCCGCGCTCATGGCGCTGTATGGGGCGCTAGCTGCCTTTATAGCGGTCTTTGCCGCGCCGAGAGCCTCGGTCCCTTTCGCAGCGTCCGCGCCCTCGGCGGCCAGGCCAGCGAGGCCTGCTTCGTCACCTACGAAAGCAGGGGCGACGGCGCCTAAGACCTGCCCTCCTGTGAACGTCAGCGGATTCGCTTCGCGGTGCTCTTGTATGTACTGCTTCCCTCCTAGCCCCGAGATAGCGGCGTCCGAGAGACCGGCCGTAAGACCCGAGGCAGCGCCTAGAAGGCCCGTCATGGCCATCCCACTAGCGCCGCCGTACTTCGCTTCTACTTTCGCTTGGTGTATCTCCGAGTCCGTTGCGAGGCGTGAGCCTTGCTGTAAGGCGATGCCTGCTTGCTCCGAGGGAACGGTACCTACGACGCCGTCCTTTACAACGTGGACCTTTTCACCCTTAAGGAAGCCGGCCTGTCCTGAGACGACGGCTTGCGCCGCATCGTCGGAGAGGGGGATCGGTTGTCCAGAGGCGTCGTAAAGCTGAGCTTGGAGCCCCGCGGGTGACGGCGAGGTCGGATTAGGGACGGGGTCCATCATTCCTCTTCAGGAGTGATCTGCACTTGATCCCCTGCGCTGCCGGGCGCACCTGGGGTCGCTTGCATCCGGCTAAGCTCGGCTTGGAGCATTTGCTTCGCCGTACGTAATCTAGTTCCAATCGGGTCTTTCCCAACCAGACCAGCTGTGCTCATAGCTAGAGGATCGCTCGGAATCAATTCTCCGGTTCGTTGCAAAAGCTGGGCATTTGTCTTGCCTAGTGCTGCTACCAATTGCTCTTGCGTGCGGGCGGCCATCGCCTTGCCCTCCGCGGTATCATCAGGATCCACGGAACCGCCATTGTGCTTCTGTCGAAGCGCTAACATTGCATCGATACTGGCTAGAGCGTTCTGATTTGCTCGAATCTGCTCTGCATCCTTCTGAGACGTCTTGTTGCTCCCCTCTTTCGCCATGGGGCTGTAGCCATTTCCCGTAGTAAATCCTAGGGTAGCAGAAGCGCGACGGCGAGCCTCCTCAGGCCGCATCTCGTGACCATTCGCCGCAGCATCCTTCTGATACTGGGCCGCCAATTCTCCGATCTTCTTTTGATCCGCGGCCGACATCCCTCCAACCGTCGCGGTCGTAGCAGGTCTATACTGATATAGAGTCGCTGCATACTTATCCGCGTCGAGCTGCATTTGATTCGAGAGTAGGTTGCTCTTAGACATCGCGGCTCGGCTACCGCTCTTGGCAGCGTATGATTGTTGTTCTAGATCATATTGCTGCAACGCTTGCGAATGAGATAAGGCCATGGCTTGCTTCATATCGCCAGTTCGTCGGTAGGCATCCGCTAACAGACCTTTCATATCAGAGAGACGATACCGTCCCGATTCGATATCTTGCCTCTGAGCTTCTAAGTCAGCGCTGATCTTTCGATTAATGGTGTCTAAAGCTACGTTCGGCCCGCCTTTCACGCCTGTAGCTAGCCCTGAAAAAGCAGCCGCCAGTATGTACATGATTTGACTGCCTGTGCTCTGAGACTTCCACCACCTATCAGGATCTATTTTCCGATTTGCTACGTCTTGTGAGAACCTGTCGTATACCCTCTGTTGCTTGTCGTACCACGCGTCTAGATCCTTCGCGTATTGACGATCCTGTTCGCCCTGCTGGCCCATAAGCTGAGCTTTGCCGGCCGCAGCGGTGCCTTTATCTAGCTCTGCCTGTGCCTCGGCCGCTCCTATCTGCTTCTGTGCTGCGATTACATTGTTCTGATCCGTACTTAAGACAGCGATACGTGACGGGTCAATTAGCGGCGTGTTCGTCGCCGGTATTCTTACAGTGCGCGCTGGGGGTACCGACGATGAATCATAGCCCGGTCCGCCGGGCTGCTGATTAGAGGGCGCAGAGGGGGCAGAAAGAGATAGCTTAGCTGGATTGACCGGGACAGGCGCCGTGGGAGATGGTGAGGGAGGAGGCGCGGACGTCGGTGGGAGGGATCTCAGCGCATTCTCCGCAACCTCGTTTGAAAGACTACCGTTCGATCGGGCATTGAGAATGCTCTGTCTCGCGTTCTGAATCTCCACGGGAGACATGCTCGCGTACGCGTCTGGAACGTTTGCGGGGGACGCCGGCATGGGTTGCGATGCCATTGGGGCAGGGGGTGGGATCATATTGCCTTGATTACCAATGCCCATAGCTGCCATTTGCTCAGGAGTCACGTTCTCGGAGGATAGATCGGCGTCAGCGTAACGCCGCCTGTGATAAAGATCGATGTCAGCGCCTGAAATGTGCTGCGGCGAAAAAGCACCTTGATTCATCGTAAGCATTGTGCCAGGCAAAGGGGTCATTTGAGGCACAGAGGCTGATGAGGCTTGTGCAAATTTCAAGTTTTTCGACATATCGCCGGCGAATTTCAACCATTTACTAGTGTTATCGGGCTTCTTATTCTGCGCTGCTGTATTAGCAGCGGCCGCATTGCCCTGGACGGCCCCTGCTCCTGCACCTGCGTACGGATTCCCGCCTCCAGCCAAGGAAGCGCTGTTAGGGCCCGAGCCACCTCCGATGCCTGCTGAACCTACCGCTCCGCTCGTATCGTAAGGAGTCCCGCCTCCAGCCAAGGAAGCGCTGTTAGGGCCCGAGCCACCTCCGATGCCTGCTGAACCTACCGCTCCGCTCGTATCGTAAGGATTCGTACGATCCATCGCTGAGATATTAGGATCGACGTTTCCGCTCGTATCGTAAGGATTCGTACGATCCATCGCTGAGATATTAGGATCGACGTTTCCGCTCGTATCGTAAGGATTCGTACGATCCATCGCTAAGATATTAGGATCGACGTTTCCGCCGGCGCTGTAGGGATTCGTCTGATCCATCGCCGAGAACCCCCCGCCCGCTCCCCCGCCGATGTCTCCGCCGATGTCTCCGCCGATGTCACCTCCCATATCGAAATCTGCAGCCTGGAGCGTGTTTCGATAATGCTGTGCGATCTGCCTACGATACAGATCAAGATCTGCAGCCGACACACGACCGCGGGGGAACGGTTTGCCTTCCTTCTTCTGTTCAGCCGTAAACTTCGCAGCCACGGCTGGGTTTTGTGAATATAGGTACCGCATTTGTGCCAAGCTCTTGAACGGCATTAGTATCTCCCCATACGTCCGGCCACTGCCCTGCTTCTCATGTCGAGATCTGCGTAAGCCTTCTGAAGTCCCTGCATTCCTAGAGTCATGTCATTCGCCACGGTCCGAATGCGTCTAGGATCGTTCGCGCCGAGAGGGCCGGCACCGTGCGGTGCCATAGCCTGCCTAAACTCTCGATCTGTAAGAGGGCCGGTAAGAACCTTTTGCATTTCGCCCGTGCGTTGATTCTTGGCCAGAATGAAGTCAGGCTCTTCTCGGAGTGTCCAATGAGCCGGGCCGTTCGGCTCGGACAGATCGGCGTCGGCATAGCTCGACCCTCGGTTCCCGTGCTCGATTGCGGATAGGCGCTCGTTGATTCTACCTAGACCTGCTAAGACGGCTGACATGGCCGGCACCTGGTCAATCATCTTACCACGCGGCGTATCTCTAACGATCGTGTGCCCCGTGGGGCCGCGTTCCACATCTTGAGCCATTACGCCGAGGTAACGCCCACCACTAGGAGTCGGAGACGGTTCGTCCGCGGGATTTCTATAACGATAGCTAGAGGGATGGAGCGAAGCGAGAAAGTGGTCCGCTTCGGTGCCGCCCGCATTACGAACGTCAGTCTTCAAACGTCGATCGGAAATCGCAGAGAAAACGGAGCCAACTGTACTGCCGACCGTTCCAATTACGTCTTTGACACCTTGACTGTTATTCTGCGCATCTTGCATTGCTTGCTGATAGGATTCTAGGCCCGCTTGCTGGCCCTGCATATGGGCTTGAAGTTGCTCTCCTTGCACTTGCTGGCCTAACTGCGAGTATCCAAGATTCGCCTGGCTATTGATAGCGTTCTGCTGCTGCTGGAGTTGAGCCTGTTGCGCCGCTGCCTGTGCGTTCTGATTTTGCTCTCCTAAGGCAAACTGCCCTTGATTCTGGAGCATACCGCTCATGCCCTGCGCTGCACCCTGCTCTTCCTGGATGCGGCCGATCATAGATTGTTGCGCCGCGTTCTGCAGCATCTGCGAGCCTTGATTCGCAGCCTGCCTCTGAGCTAAAGCGCCCGACAGCCCGCCGCGAGAGCTATTTGCCATAGCCATCTGCGCGTTGATTGATTGATCCGTCGACGCCTGCATTTGAGCATTGGCGAGGCTTGGTCGTGTTCCATTCAGTACGCCCTGATAATAGTTACCTAGCTGTCCGTACTGACCCATGACGCCTTGGGCATTGGATTGATCCCTGGCATCATATTGATTATTTATTTGGGCTCCCTGGCGCTGCATCGCCTGTTGAGCCATTTGATTGTATTGACTGGTATAGTAATCAGCGCCTCCGGCCCCCCCACCATAATTGTAGGCATTCGGATCAACCGGGGCTCCTCTGCCAGCAGATCCGAATCCATACTGAGGGCCATCGCCAAGGGAGCCGCCATCGTAGATATTCGTAGATCCTGGTTGATCTTCGCTCTGATAGCCCGAACCACCGAGGGGAGATACAGCAGTCATAGTTATCCTCTTACCCTAGCTCCTAGATCTTGTTTACGCATTCCTGTCGGGATGAAATCGAAAGCTACACCAAGCCAACGAACGCCTTGCCCTGTAATGTCGGTATTATCAGAAGGAGGCGCGTCGCTCAATGTCACTTGTATCGCCTCGGCCATGCTGTTAGAGGCTTGGGGCCAAAGCTGCCATTGTGCCGCTTGCCGATTCGCAGCATATAGACTCGAATGAGTAAACGTCACAGGACCTTGCACAGCTGCCCCGTAATCGAACGTCAAAGACGTAGAAAGATCCGCGGCATCCAGCCATTTCGCATAGACTGAAACGGCACCTGTTGTGGCCCATCCCTGCAGGCCCCCAGGTTTTACGTGGGCAAGCGTGATAGAAGACGTGACCCACTGATTGCCAGACCCAACTGAGTCGTAATACGCCTTCAGAGAACCTATCGCCTTCTCTTGAGACATCAGCCCGGAAGAGCTACCCGAGCACCACGATTGACCCGACATAG
>Ga0307476_10000357_pt1 | contig 38315 bp, 31 predicted proteins | sample atmos_gasesECM2C_2_FD_203314 | JGI IMG/M metagenome (GOLD analysis project Ga0307476, IMG submission 203314) | Hardwood forest soil microbial communities from Morgan-Monroe State Forest, Indiana, United States - atmos_gasesECM2C_05 | ecosystem: Environmental > Terrestrial > Soil > Temperate... | reverse complement strand
CACCGTACAAGAAGGCGTCCGACTATGTATGGGCCACCGATGCGAACCGTGCTGGAGCCAAGCGCGGGAAACAACCCGTCTGGCTAAGCGCGGTGATGCGCGACTACATCCAGCCGATGGCCCGAAAGTTGGGCATCCAGAAGAAGGTGTCGTGGCACACCTTTCGACACACATTTTCCTCGATACTCAAGGGCAACGGTGAGGATGTGAAAGTAGTGCAGGAGTTGTTGCGACACTCAACGTCAAGGATGACGCTGGACACCTACACTCAAGCTCTGGGGCCTGACAAGCGGGCCGCGCAAAGCAAAGTTGTAGGTATGATCCGGCCGAAAGAGCGTGTATTTTCTGTGTATCGCGATGGAGATGGTGTTTCCGTGTAAAGCATTGATTAGATTTGGCGTCCCCGACGGGATTTGAACCCGTGTTACCGCCGTGAAAGGGCGATGTCCTAGGCCAGGCTAGACGACGGGGACGATTCTGAGGCTGGATTGCTACTGGACACTTGATGGTAGCAGCCGTCGGAACTCACTGTCAAAGTTCCCAGTCAAACGGTCAATCTCGCCGCAACCGCGCGCGACCATCTCAGATGACTTCCCTCACTTCGCGATGCTCTTCAAACCAACCAATTATTCGACGTCAATCCGCGATGCACACTCCTTGGTGCCGCATTTACAATCTGTGTCGAGGCCGTGTAGCCTCCGACCAAAGCGTATGCCTGATCCTCTATATCTGAGCCTGTGGTTTCCCGATTTCTCCGGACCGGCGATGCTGCCTCACCTCTTCGCCGTGCTGCAGCAGTTCCCGTTTTCGGTGCAGCGTCCCGGAGTCACTTACGGTGCCGTGCAACCCGTTTCCTGGAATGAAGCCAGTGTGCTGGAACGTCGCTTCTCGCCTGGCATTACGCCGGAAGAAGCGGTCGTGGTTGCCGCCGACCTTGTTCACGATGACTACGCCTACATCTTCGACGCCTATTGGGACCTCTGGACGCCCGACGAGAAAGGCCAGCAGTGGCTGCTCATCCCCAGCCTGATCAAGTTCATTGTGCAAGGCGAGGAATTCGACGACGAAACTTACCAGGAGACTGGCCACATTGAAATCGACTTCGGCCTCGACTCGTTATTCGTGCAGGAAAGCGTTGCGCTCACCGAAGAAACTCAAGCCAAGATTCGCGACAACGTGGCCAAGCTGGTCGAGTTCACGAAGAAGGTGGAAATGAATACACGCGCTACCTCGCGCCGTCTGTGGTCGGAATCGGAAGAGAGCCTTCCGCAGAAGTTGATCGCCCGCCTGCAGAAGGTGCAATAAACCACAGAAGGCGCCGAGAAACACAGAGCGTCAGTACTCTGTGAACCCCGGGGCCCTCTGTGGTTAACGTTTTATTTCGTCCGTCCGCCTTCGACCTTCAGCGTTTCAGCCGCCGCGGCCTGCGCCGCCGCCAGCCGCGCTGTCAGCACGCGAAAAGGCGAGCAGGACACGTAGCTCAATCCAGTGCGATAGCAGAATTCCACCGACGAGGGCTCGCCGCCATGCTCCCCGCAGATTCCGACCTTCAGTGTCGGCCGCGTCTTGCGCCCGCGCTCGGTCGCCATCCTCACCAGCTGTCCCACGCCCTCCTGATCGAGCGCAGCAAATGGATCCTGCTTCAGGATGCCCTCCGCCAGATACGTCGGCAGTACTTTATTCACGTCATCGCGCGAGAATCCGAACGTGGTTTGCGTCAGATCGTTGGTGCCGAATGAGAAGAACTCCGCCTCTTTGGCGATCTCGTCTGCCACCAGCGCTGCGCGCGGCAACTCGATCATCGTCCCCACCAGATACTCGACCTTCATTCCCTTTTCTTTGAATACTTCCTCGGCGACGCGCCGCACGATCGCGCCCTGGTTCGCCATTTCTTTCACCGTGGCGACCAGCGGAATCATAACCTCGGGAAGCACCTTGATTCCTTTCTTGGTGCAATCGACGGCAGCCTCGAAAATTGCGCGCGCCTGCATCTCAGTAATTTCTGGATATGTGATACCAAGTCGGCAGCCGCGATGGCCGAGCATGGGATTAAACTCATGCAACTGTTCGACCCGGGCCAGCAGCGCTGGCAAAAGTTTTTTCAGATCACCGACGCTTTTCGCTCCGTAATCGGAGTAGCGTTTCACCAGTTCCTTTTTCTCTTTTGCATCCGCGTACGGAAGCGTGGCAATTTCCACCATTAAGTCTTCGCGACGGGGCAGGAACTCGTGCAGCGGGGGATCCAGAGTACGAATCGTCACCGGCAAACCGTCCATGGCCTTGAAGACACCATCAAAATCCTTGCGCTGTAGCGGCAGCAGTTTCTTGAGCGCCACCCGCCGGTCCTTTTCGTTGTCCGCCAGAATCATGGCGCGCATGTGCCGAATTTTGTCTTCGCCGAAGAACATATGCTCGGTGCGACACAGCCCGATGCCTTCCGCTCCAAACGCCCGCGCCTGAATAGCGTCGCGGGGAATGTCCGCGTTGGCGCGAACCTTCATCTTGCGAAAAGGATCGGCCCACTGCATAAACGTCTGCAGCTCAGGATCATCGGGCGACGGATCGAGCGTGCCCAACTTGCCCTTGATCACACGGCCGGTGGTGCCATCGAGCGAGATCCAGTCGCCTTCCTTGAACGTCTGGCCCTTCACTCGCATCTCACGCGCCTTTTCATTCACGTCGATGTCGCCCGCACCCGCCACGCAACACTTGCCCATGCCGCGCGTCACGACCGCAGCGTGGCTGGTCATGCCGCCGCGCGAAGTCAGAATGCCCTTCGCCACTTCCATGCCGTGGATGTCTTCCGGCGTCGTCTCAGCGCGCACCAGAATCACAGGCTTCTTCACCGCATCGTGCCCTGCCATCTTCACCGCTTCGTCCGCCGTGAAAACGATCTGCCCAACAGCGGCCCCAGGAGAAGCCGGCAGTCCGGTCGCGAGCACCTCTACCTTTGTGCTCTTCTCATCGAGGCGTGGCACGAGAAAGTCATACAACTGGTTCGGCTCGACGCGGAAGATCGCCTCTTCCTTGGTGATCAATCCCTCTTCCACCATCTGAATCGCGACCCGCACAGCGGCCAGCCCTGTGCGCTTGCCGTTACGGGTTTGCAGCATGTAGAGCTTACCGTCCTGGATGGTGAACTCGAAATCCTGCATGTCTTTGTAATGCTTCTCCAGCCGTGTCGTGATGTCACGTAGTTGGTCGTAGACATCGGGCATGATCTTGTGGAGTTCGAGGATATGCACCGGAGTGCGCACACCCGAAACCACATCTTCGCCCTGCGCGTTCATGAGAAATTCCCCATAGAACTCACTCGTGCCAGTTGCGGGATTGCGCGTGAACCCCACTCCCGTGCCGCTGGTGTCGCCGAGATTGCCATAAACCATCGCCTGCACATTCACCGCGGTGCCGAGCATGTCGTCGATGTTGTTGATGCGGCGATAAGTCTTCGCGCGGTCGTTCTGCCACGAGCGGAACACGGCGTCCCGCGCCATCACCAACTGCTCGCGCGGATCCTGCGGGAAGTCGCGCTTGGCATGCTTCTTCACAACCTTCTTGTATTCGACAATCACTTCCTGCAGATCTTTCGCGGTGAGATCGGTGTCAAGCTTGGTCTTCCTCTGCTTCTTCTTGGCGTCAAATACTTCGTCGAAGGCCGACTTCTCTATGTCGAGGACAACGTTGCCAAACATCTGGATCAACCGCCGGTAGGAGTCGGCCGCGAATCGCGGATTGTTACTGCGGGTCGCCAGCGCTTCCACGCTCTTGTCGTTCAGGCCGAGGTTGAGAATCGTATCCATCATGCCGGGCATGGAAAATTTCGCGCCTGAGCGCACGCTCACCAGCAGCGGATTCTCGCCCGTACCCAGTTTCTGACCCTGCAGCGCTTCCAGCCTGGCCAACGCCTCGTCCATTTGCCGGTCAACGTCCTTCGACACGGCCCCGCTTCGCATGTACTCACGGCAAGCCTCAGTCTGAATGGTGAACCCCGGAGGGACGGGTAACCCGGCGTTGGTCATCTCGGCCAGACCTGCGCCCTTGCCTCCAAGAACATCCTTCATCTTGCCGTTGCCGTCGGCCTTGCCGTCGCCAAAAAAGTAAACGTACTTGGTTGCGGACTTCTTGCTTTCCTTCGCTTCAACCTCGGGGAGAGTAATCGTCGCCATAGATGAGTCCTTTGTTTCTGGATTTTGCGAAATTGAATCTAATCTCTGAATCTAAAACTCTGATCTCGCACCTTCGCGATTTTCGGTGGCGCAGCGCTTTCAGCGCTCCGATGAGCTTTCAGGAGCAGCCGAGGGCTTCAGCCCCTCAGGCGCTTAACTTGCCGCATTCTTGTTCTCTGTCACAATCTCCGAAAAATCAGCGATTGTGGAGAACTCCTTCAACAAAGTCCGCAGCAGCGCCAGTCGGCTCGCCCGCAGTTTCGTGTCCTCGACCATCACCATGACCTTGTCGAAAAATGCATCCACGGGCTCGCGCGCGGTCGAGAGCAGCATGAGCGCGTCGCCGTAGTCACCCTTCCTCCGGAGCACTTCGACCTTGGGACCGTTGACCTCAACGTAGGCAGCGAGGTTCTTTTCTTCTTGCGCAGAACCCGGCAGATCTTCGAATTGCGCCGTCGCCGTGATTCCCTTCTCCTCCGACTGTTTCAGAATATTCCGGATACGCTTGCAGGCCGCGCCAATCGCCTGGAACTCGGGCATGTGCAACACCTGCTTGACCGCCTCGGCCCGCCGCACCGCGTCGACGACATCTTCCGCGTCGGCGCCCAGCACGGCTTTCACTACGTCGTAAGGATATCCGCACACATCGCGGAGATAGAACTCCAGCCGCTCGCAAAAGAATGCGGCGACCGACTCGGCGTACTTCACGTCTTCGACAAACTTCTTCTCCGCCTCCGAGCGCTGATATCCTGAGCGCGCATCGCGCATCAGGTCACCCAACCGCAACGGTAACTTTTTCTCCGCAATCACTTTTACGATCGCGTTCGCCTGCCGTCGCAGCGCAAACGGATCTTTCGATCCGCTCGGCACCAGGCCCAGTGCGAACATCCCGGCAATCGTGTCCGCTTTGTCGCCGATCGAAAGAACCGCCCCTTCGATCGACCGCGGCACAGTGTCATCAGTCGACTCCGGTCTGTAGTGATCGTAAATCGCATCTGCGATGGCGAACCGCGTCGCTTCGGGCAAACTCGCGTCCAGTTGCTGCGCCCGCGCGTAGAGTCCACCGACAATTCCCTGCAACTCAGTGAATTCCTTCACCAGTTCGGTGGTCAAGTCTGTCTTCGCCAAGCAGGCGGCTTTGTGAACCACGCCAGGCCGCACCGCGATCCCGCCCTGCTTGACAATCTCGCTCAGCCAACTGCACAGCCGCTGCACGCGCTGCGTCTTCTCGAAATAGCTACCCAGATCCTTCTGGAAAGTCACATGCTTCAGCAGTTCGAGCCGCTCCAGCAGAGACTTTTTCTGATCCGTCTGCCAGAAAAAGCGTGCATCATTGAACCGCGCCCGCAATACGCGCTCGTTGCCGTGACGAATTAATCCCTGCGGGTCGCTGTCAGTATTCAACACCGCCAGAAAATGCGGCGCGAGTTTGCCGTGTGCATCTTCTACGGCAAAGTACTTCTGGTGATCGCGCATCACCGTGACCAGCACTTCCTCCGGCAGCGCCAGAAATTGCGGATCGAAACTGCCCAGAATCGCCGACGGAAACTCGGTGAGGTTCACAACTGTATCCAGCAGCGCCGCGTCTTCGCGCCAGCGTGCTTCCGGAATCGCCCGTGTCGCCGCATCAAGCGCTTTGCGAATCTGGTGCTCTCGTTCGCCGCGACCAAGCACCTTGGCGGCGCGTAGAGAGTCAACGTACGCCGACCCGGCCCGCGGAATGCTCACGGCGCCGTCAAACAGGATCCTGTGTCCACGCGACGTTTTCCCTCCTCGCACGCCATCGAACTCCAGTGGAATTATTTCTCCATCGAGCATTGCGACCAGCCAGCGCACCGGACGCACGAACCGCTCGTTCGGTTTCTTCCAGTACATATTCTTAGGCCAGTAAATAGTCGAGAGTTCTTTCGGCAGGTTCTCGGCAAGGATCTCCGACGCGCTTCGGCCTTTTTTTGTGATCTTCGCCGCCAGGTACTCTCCTTTAACGGTCGTCAGCTTTTCCAGATTCTTTACATCGACGCCAGCCTTCTTAGCGAATGCGTGAGCCGCGGCCGTGGGCTGACCATCTTTGTATGCGACATGAAGGGAAGGCCCGGTGACCTGTTCGACCACGTCAGCCTGCGAAGCAGCTATACCGGACGCCAGCACCGCCAGTCGCCGCGGCGTATCGAAATGTGTGACCTCGTCGCCCAATAGTCGCTCACGGCTCAGCAGTGCCGCAACGCGTTCGCGCAACTCTGCGGACGCCGCGTCAATCATCCGCGCCGGAATCTCTTCGCACCCGATCTCTAACAGGAAGTCTGGCATGCAGAAAACTCTCAATTATCGCAAGTGCGTCGCCGCGGCGTAGTGACCGGAATCACAACCGCCATTTTGCGCGTCGCAGAACGATTCGCTTCGCGAATTTCCACTCCGCTCAGGATGACACAACCTGAAATCAAATCGCCGCGGGCACTAACTTCTCGCGCTTCGTTTTCTTCGTACTCACAGGCGCAGGCTCGTCGGACTGCTCCGATGCGAACTCAGCTTCCTGTTGGTCCACCCAAGCCTTCGCAATCCCTACGGCCAGCGCCCTCACCCGTGCAATCACGCCAACGCGCTCGGTCACCGAAATCGCGCCCCGCGCATCCAGGATATTGAACAGGTGCGAACACTTCAGACAAAGATCGTACGCCGCCAAAATCGGGCGCCGCAGAACCTGCGCCATGAGGGCCTTTCCTCCATCCGCCATCGCAACAGCCGGCGACACGGCACCGCCGCCGGCATTCACTGAGTCCAGGTTGACACGAATTTCCTCTAGCAGTCCCTTGCACTCTGCTTCATACAGGCGGAAATGCTCCCAACTTTTTTCCACATCCGCCAACTCGAAGTTGTACACAGAAAACTGCACCTCGTCCGCCAGGCGCACGTCGCCATACTTCACCACCGTGCCGGTTTCGGGATCGCGCGCCCACACGATAGCGTAAATCGAATCCACATCCTGCAGAAATGCGCCGATGCGCTCCAACCCATACGTCAGCTCGGCCGAAATCGGAAACAGGTCGATGCCGCCGCACTGCTGGAAGTAGGTGAACTGCGTGATCTCCAGGCCGTCGAGCATGACTTGCCAGCCCACGCCCCAGGCGCTCAGGGTCGGAGCTTCCCAGTTATCCTCTTCAAACTTGACGTCGTGCTGGCTCAGGTCAATGCCAATCGAAGTCAGCGATTCCAGGTACAGCTCCTGCACATTTTCCGGCGGAGGCTTCAGGATAACCTGCAGCTGCATGTGCTTAAACAGCCGGTTCGGATTTTCCCCATACCGTCCGTCCGCCGGACGCCGCGAGGGCTGCACATAAGCAACCTTGTAAGGCTTCGGCCCCAGCACCCGCAGAAAAGTTTCCGGCGCCATGGTTCCCGCGCCGACTTCCACGTCGTAAGGCTGCTGCAGCACGCATCCACGCTCGGCCCAGAAGGTTTGCAACCGCAAGATGAGTTCCTGAAATGTTAGCGGGTTGGATGAGGATGGAGTCATGTAATCGGCACTTAGCTGTTAGCTTTTTGGCTCTTGGCTCAAAACCCACAGGATGCGAAGTGGTCACTCACAGCTACGGCGCAGTTCGGGCCCAGCAGGTTAATCCATGATTGTAATGGAAGCAGACGCCAACCGTCAGCTTTGCGCGCGAGCTATTTAGAAGGTTCCCTTCTCCAGCATCACCGCCGTCACCAGCTTCTTCTCCAGTTGTCGCTGCAGGATCTGCATCAGGAATTTCCGCAGGTCCGCCGCTTGCGCTTTCGGCCAGGGCACTCCGGCGAAGGTTTCAACCGGAGCACGAAACATCTGCGCGGCCAGCATACGCGATTCGGCCGAAATTTCCGACGACGCCAGGCGCTTGTCGTCGGGGCACATCAGCCCGTCGGACAGTGCGTGAAAGTAGGCGCGGCTGCCATTGAGGCTGCGGCCGCAGACCGTGCACTCGGTTAATTCCGGCAGAAATCCCACGAGGCGCGTCAGCCACAATTCGAAATAAGTAATCGGCATCCACACCTCGGGGCCGGTCAGAACGTGCAGCACCGACAGCGTGAGGCGAAAGATCGCGTCATTGGCCTCGTGGTCAGGGAGAAGTTCGTCCAGCAGTTCGGCGATATGGCCAAGGGCAACTGCCCGCGCATAACTGACCTCCGAAGCCATGGGCGATTCAAGCACCTCGCAGGAATCAAGCCGCGCCAGTTCCTGGGGCTCGCGCACATCGTAAAATGCTCGAACATAGGTCAGCGGCTCGAGCGCTCCGCCAAAGCGGCGTTTGGATTTCTTAGCCGAGCGCGCCACGCCACGAACCTTGCCCTCCACGCGCGTGAAGAACGTGACCAGCAGATCGGCCTCGCGCAAGGGATAGCTGCGCAGCACGATCGCTTCCGACTCTCTGAGGGCCATGGGAGGTTCGAGGGTGAAGACTTGATTCTAGTGGATGCAGCTTTTAGCCGCCGGCTATCGGCTCGCTACGATCCCAGCGGAAATGAAAATCCCCAGGCTCCGAGCAGTTCAGGGCGCTTTCGTACAAGAAGCGCGACAAAATGGGCGCCCGGTTCCGCAGCAGTTTCACCGAAGACGCCAAAAACAGGGCAACCGGTCGAGGCGTTCACGCTTCTCATGTTTCGATATACTTTCAAAACTGTGAAAAGAATCCTGGCTGTTCTCCTTCTGATTTTCATTGTCGCCTCGTTGGGATCCGCCGAGGAAACGTCATTCCGGCGCGTTCGAATGCTCAACCTCAAGGGCAAGCGCATCAAAGCTGTACTCACATTCAGCGACAACGACAAAGCGGCGGAAGTTCAACCGGCCAAGGGTGCGGCTGTGACCGTGCCTTTCAGCCAGATCGACAAGGCTTCCTACGAGTTCACTGAGGTGATCGGCGCAAAAACTCACTGGCTGCAGATTTATTATCACGAGCAGGAATCCCATAAACTGCTTGTCCTGGTCATGGAAAAACGCGACTACCTCCATATTCTGGACGCGCTTAAAGCCCACGCGGGAATCGACGCAGAAATTCTGGGCAATGCCGACAAAGTTCAAGGTGCCGACCGGCGCCAACGATAGTCAGGCTGGCGATCGCTGGAATTGAGATCGCTTGCCCTGCGATCGCTTAACTCCCCACGCGAAAAGCAAAACGCGCGCCCAGCAAGGACGCGCGCTTCGTGTGTATCCGCACCAGCTAAGAGCTAAAGGCCGAGAGCCAAAAGCCGCCCTACCGCCCGAAGTACTTGGCGTTGCGTTCGGTGAAGGCGTTCCACTTCTCCGGCAGATCGTCGAGTGCAAAGATGGCCGAAACCGGGCACACCGGAACACAGGCGCCGCAGTCGATGCATTCCACCGGGTCGATATACAACAACTCTTCGGTCGCGTACGCGGGCTCATCTTTTTTCGGATGAATGCAATCCACCGGACACGCATCCACGCATGCGGTGTCTTTGGTGCCAATGCACGGCTCAGCAATCACATAGGTCATAAAGGGTCAGTCTCCTGAGAGTCTCTGCGTTTATTTTACTACCGCGGCGGTTTGGTGACCGGACATTCTAGCAAGAATGCGGGCGGCGGGTACAGGGCCTGTATTCCCGCGCCTAGCTTGCCCCCCGAGCCTTCGGTCGGCCTGGAATCCGCGTGCGCGTCATGACGGAAGTAATCTGTTACGCCGGTCCTAAGGTGCGTTTAATAAACCCAGAAGTGCGGTGCCATCTCCGGTGCGAAGCCCGGTGAAATGTGCGGCTCGATGAACAAACTCAAAGTTCTGGTTTCCCTGATTACAGAAGATAACGATTACCAGCTCGAACAAGCGGCATCGGCCCAGGCGGTCGCCGCTAAACTTGGCGCGAGCGTTCAGGTCATCTATTCCGGCAACGACGCCGTGCAGCAGACCCAGCAGATTCTCAGCTTCATCCAGGACCCTGCCAAGCGCCCGGACGCCATTCTGGCCGAACCCGTAGGCACGGGTATGGCGCAAATCGCGAGGGCTGCGGTGGGTGCCGGCATCGCCTGGGCAATCATTAACTCCGATGTTGATTACGTCGCACAGCTGCGCCAACATGCGCTGGTTCCAGTTTTCGTTATGCTCTCGGACCATGAGGCCATTGGAAAGATTCAAGGTCAGCAGATTGCCGCGCTCCTGGGCGAGCAGGGATGCGTCCTTTACTTGGAGGGACCTTCGGTCCGCGACGTGGCCAAGATCCGCTCCAAGGGAATGCTCGCGACCAAACCGCGCGGCGTCGAAATAAAAACCCTTCGCGGCGATTGGACCCAGAACAGCGGCTATCACGCGGTCAAGTCGTGGCTGTCGCTGAGTACCTCGAGACAGCTCAATGTCGGCATGATCGCCTGCCAGAACGATGACATGGCCATCGGGGCTCGCCGCGCTTTCGAGGAACTCACGGATCTGCGCGACCGCGATGCCTGGCTCCGGCTCCCAATCACGGGATGCGATGGCGTTCCCCGCTCGGGTCAGGAATGGGTTCGTCAGGGCCGGCTGGCGGCGACCGTCGTCTCGCCTCCGCTCTTCGGAGATGCTATCCAGTTGCTGGCCTCCGCGCTTGCCGCTGGTTCTCAACCGCCGGAGCGCACGATAGTAACTCCTCACTCCTTCCCGGCGTTGAATGAACTGCAAAAGGCGCGAGGACAGGCAGCCCGAACCTCATAGCTTGCTCCAAGCCACGTTCCGACTCATGCAAAGAGAGTTTGGCCAGGATCGATTGGTGAAGAGCGAGTGAACAAAGAAAAAAGGCTGGCAGCGCGATGCTGCCAGCCTTTTCACCGTGTTATCCGTTCAGGACATTACCGATGTCCGCCACCATGGCCGCCACCACCGTGGAAGCCTCCTCCGCCATGAAAGCCTCCGCCCCCATGGACCGCTCCGCCGTGGAACCCGCCTCCGCGGACTGCCCCACCGCGGACCGCTCCACCGTGAAAGCCGCCTCCTACGTACCCGTGCGCGTATCCGCCTCGAACATAGCCGCCACGATAACCCCACCCTCCACGACCATAGTATCCTCCGCGATAGCCCCAAGCGCGCCCCCAGCCCGGATTTCCGTACCACGGACGACCATACCATCCGTTAGCCCGACCCCAGCTCCCCAGCCACCCAGGACCGTGGAACCAAGGGCCGGCTCCCACGAAGATGCCCCCCGCAAACCAGTCAGCGCCATAGTAGCCGTAAGGCGCGCAAGCGTAAGGGTAGTACCCGTAGTAGCCGTATTCACAGACCGGTGCCGCTCCCACGCCTACGCCAACCGGACCGACTCCAACTCCCACGCTCACCTGCGCTTGCGAATAGGCAAACGGCATTATCATCATCACCGCCAACACCGCCAAATATTTCATGTACCGCATACCCACCTCCTGGCCTTGGATCTCTCTAGTTCGACTTCTCGATCCGAAAGCCCTTTCCAATCTCTCTAGATATTTGAACGCGGCGGGGACAGAAAAGTTGCGGCATTCGGGGTGGCCGATTTCAGCCATCCCGGTTGAATTCAACCACTTACAAGGGAGACCTCTAGGCGCCGACCAGCTCTCTTTTTCCGCTGGGCTCATACTCAACGATATAGCCAGAGACGGCGCTCGCGGCGACGGTGAAGGGCGAAGCCAGATACATCTGTCCCGGCCCGCTGCGGCCAGGGAAATTCCGGTTCTGCGCGCTGATCACAACCTGATCGGGACGCGTCGATACTCCCGGCCCTGCATTGATGCAGGCTCCGCAACTGGGCTCGATCACCTCCGCCCCAGCTTTCCGAAACACGTCGAGATATCCTTTGCTCAGACAATAGTCGCGCGTCTCCTGCGATCCGAACTGGATGTAGAACTTCACCGACGCCGCCACGCGCTTGCCTTGCTTGAGAGCGTCGGCCAGCACCGCGGCATACATGTCCATATCTTCGTTTTTGCCTGCAGTACACGTTCCGCCATAGGCGATCTCGACTGGCACCGGCGTGTTCAACTCGCGCACATATTTTCCGTTGCCGGGATCGCCCGGCGTAGCGACCATCGGCGTAATCTCGGCGGCGTCGAGTTCGATCGCGTGCGCGTACTGCGCCCCCGGATCGCTGTATAGACCGGTGATCATCTTTTCAGCTTCTTGACGATTGATGCCTCGGCGCTCCACCAGAAAATCGACCGCCTTTTTATCCGGCGCGACAATGCCGGTGAATCCGCCAATTTCTGCGGCCATGTTCGTCATGGTGGCGCGCTCGTCCACGCTCAACGCTTCGATGGCTTCGCCCGCGTACTCCATGACTTTAGCCAGCGCCTTACCGCTGCGCACGTAATCAAGACTCAGAATCTTCAGAATGAAATCTTTCGCGGTCACATTGGGATGCTTCTTGCCGCGAATCACGATTCGCACCGACTCCGGCACTTTCACCCGCACATCTTTCGTGATCCACGAATTGAATACGTCGGTCGTCCCGATGCCAAAGGCCACACAGCCGATCGCACCTACGTGCGGCGTGTGCGAGTCAGAACCAATATTCAACTGTCCCGGCAGCGCATAACTCTCGAGCACGATCGAGTGGCAAATGCCTTCCGAACCTTTCCGGTCGGTCAATTCGCCATGCAGCCGGATTCCCTGCTTCGCGGCAAAATCCTGTTGCTTGAGTTTGAGTTGCGTGGCCAAGTCGAGCAGGCCCAGCTTCTTCTTTTCTTCCGAAATCACCTCGTCAAGAAACGTAAGGTGATCGCGAAAGAACAAAATGCTCGCGGGATCGTTGACCTTCGCGTCCTTGCCGACGTAGCGCTCGAAAAAGATCGCCGCCATGGGCGTGACATACTCATGGCTGAATCGCAGGTCGGCACGTGCAAAGCCGGTATCTCCGGGCTTGACCGACGACACCCCCACTTCACCCTTCTCGTTAATCATGTGCCGCGCGAAGATCTTCTCGGCCAGCGTCATAGCCCGCGCAGGCACAGACTGTGTGGGCGCGGGCGACTGGCCCGCGCTCTCGATCGCCGGCAAGAAGACTTTCCCTTGCATCCTCGCCACATTGAACGGAAACAACCCGCCGTACTCAATCACCTGCCGTGTAATCTCATCTTCGCCGGCGGTGAACTCGCTCAAGGCAATCTGTTCCCCGCCGCGAATGCGCTCAATCAGCGAAAAGTTGGTCGAAGTCAGCAGCCCCAGATTCTGGCAATTCTGCTTGTAGATGCGCTCGATATTCTCGGCGATCACCACGCGGATGCCCGCGCACATCTCGGCATAAGGAGACTGCTCGCGGCTCGATCCCTTGCCGCGCCGCTTCCCACTCACCGCGCACACGAATCCTCCGCGCTTCACGTCGCCACGGCCGATAGGCGTCGCGCTGCCGCACTTCAAACCAAGATAGGGAATCTCGCCAAGCGTCTCGTCGAAATAAAAACAATAGTGCGCCGGCGTGATCTCGTCGGTTGAAATGTCATCGCGCAATTTCGGATTCTTGGCCGGATTCGCGGTATCCCAGGGCAGATCTTCGCCCGCCAGTTGTCGCCGGATCAGTTCCGGATCTTCCGTAAGAAACAGGACGCGTCCCTGCAGCCGGACCTGGTCCGGGCGCTTTTCGATCTTGCGTTCGAGCAGTGAATCGATCAAGAACCGTCCTCCTTCCGTGGGCTGAGCGAGGCTGCGACCTTTCCCCAGAGCTTGCATCTATTGTATCGCTTGTCCTCGTGCTGGTCGGGCACAACAAGAGTAAGGAGGCTTCTGTGAAAATTGGCGTTTTAGGCTCGGGTGTAGTCGGCCAAACATTGGGTTCAGGATTCGCCTCGCACGGTCATCAGGTCATGATGGGAACTCGCGAGACGGAGGCAGATAATGTACGCAAGTGGCTGTCCAACACGCCGAACGCATCTGCGGGAAGCTTTGCCGAAGCGGCTCGATTCGGCGACATTGTCGTACTGTCAGTTCTCGGAAAGGTCGTCGAGAATGTGATCGGTTTAGCTGGGCCGGATTCCTTCAAAGGCAAAACCGTGATCGACACGACGAATCCGATTGCCGATGGAGCGCCAGTGAACGGCGTCATACCTTTCTTTACCGGCCCCAACGAATCGCTCGGAGAAAAACTGCAGACGCTCCTGCCGGCGGCGCGCGTAGTCAAGGCGTTCAACAGCGTGGGTAGCGTCCGGATGGTCAACCCAAAATTCGACCAGGGCACACCAACCATGTTCCTTTGTGGCAATGATGACGCTGCCAAACAGCAGGTTTCGGAAATCATCCGCCAGTTCGGCTGGGAACCCTTTGATTGTGGCGGAATCATTGCCTCGCGTGCGCTCGAACCATTGTGCATGCTATGGTGCATTCCCGGCTTCCTGCGCAACCAGTGGACGCACGCCTTCAACGTGTTGACGCACTGACAGAACGCTCTTGAGTTCGAGCCACGGCTTTCGACACACGACTATCGTTTATATTCCGTCGCGACCGGCAAGGAATCTAACCCTCGCCCGGCAAAAATCGCTTCGAATTCGTGCACCAGCGCCTCGTGCACCAGACCATTCGACGCCAGGGTCTCGCTGCTGTCGATCCTGAACGCAGACCCATCGAAGCGGCTGACCTTGCCTCCGGCCTCTTCCACAATGAGCACGCCCGCAGCCGTGTCCCACGGATTGAGATTAAATTCCCAGAAACCGTCGAAGCGCCCGCTAGCCACGTTGCACAGATCGAGAGCCGCCGATCCCGCACGCCGCACGCCGTGAGTCCTCAGCGTGATCTGGTGATAGAAATGAATATTCGGATTCTTGTGCCGTTTGTGGCTGGGAAACCCGGTAGCCACCAGGCATTCCTTCAACTGCGTGGCTTTCGACACGTGGATCGGCTTGCCATTCAACTGCGCGCCACTTCCCTGCTCGGCGGAAAATAATTCGTCGCGGGTGGGATCGTAGACCACCGCAGCAACGCGCTTTGCCTCAGCCCCCAAGCGATGTTCCGATCCCCGGTATTCCAAACCCATGGATACGCAAAACACAGGATATCCGTGGGCAAAATTCGTGGTGCCGTCGAGCGGATCGACGTACCAGCGGTAGTCGCTGCCCTGATCGTTTAGTCCCTGCTCTTCGCCCAGCACGTCATGCCCAGGAAACCGCTGGCTGATGCGCTCGCGGATCAACTTCTCCGAAGCACGATCGGCCGCAGTCACCAGATCGGCGTCGCCTTTGTACTCAATCTTCAGGCCTTGATGGAAATACTGCATGAGCAGCGCGCCGGCCTCGCGAGCAATGGCTGACATCGTGGGGAGAAAGCTTTCGGGATGATTGGGAGGAGACATGATTCGGGACGTTAGACGTCAGACCTTGGACCTCAAAACCCAGATGCGACTACACTCCGGAGCGACTGAGGTCGGACGTCCGAGGTTTGAGGTCGCACCTACTTCCGTTTTCCGCCATCTTCCGCGATGTACATGATCTCGTGCTTGAAGATGAAGAGATTAGGCGCACCCTCGCGCGTCAGGCGCACCATGTTTTTGTCGTAATACTCGATCCATCCGGAAACGGTCTGGCCGTCCATCAGCTTCAGCGAAACGGTTTTCTGCTTCTCGCCGAGCGCCTTGAGGTAGGCTGGCTCCTCGAAGGTATCTTCCGGGGGCGGGGTTCGGCTGTGCTTGACGACTTTTGGATTCCCTTGCGGAGCGCGCAGCGGCATGGAGACATTGTACACAAAGCGCTCAGGGCCAGAAGCAGTCGCTCGTGCCTGACAGCTCGAACCGCAGCAAAAAAAAAGCCGCGGAGATTTCTTCCGCCACGGCTCTTGCAAAATAACATCGCTTAGATCAGATCAGAATTCGATGCGCAATCCAAACTCGAACTGACGTGGAGTCCCGAGCGCGAAGGTTCCGGACTGGAAACTAGCCCGGTACGGAGTAAGACCTGCCCCGGTCACGCCTCCCACCGCATTAGGCCCCAAAGTTCCATTTAGCCCGCCCGGCAACAACGAAGCGGTAGGCAAATTCCCGGGCAGAAACGCGTTGGCAAAGTTGAATACATTAAAGACGTTGGCGCTGGGCTCTACCGTAATCGATTGATCCCGAAGTTTAAGCTTGATGGGCCATGCGGCCCTGACGTCCACCGACTTCAGCCAGGGAAAGTTCACGGCATTGAGAGGCGGCGCTGCCACCTGCGGCATGACCCAGCCCAGGGCATTCATATCGCTCAGAGTCATCACCGGGATGGTCCCTGACCCCGGACACGATTGGCTGCCGACCAGGCATTGGCCCGCTGGAGTCAACTGCCCAGCAAAGTGTACGTTGTAGTTGCTAATGACGGTGTGCAGGTTGCTGTTGTCGGTAGCCCGCATGAACTGGCCGATCTGCGTGCCCGGCAAGGGCTCAGGCGGTGCTCCCGAACCGAGCCCGGATCCCAGCCAGTCGCTGGCAAAAATCTCCCCGCCGTTGGTAAGTTCCGGAAGTTCCAGGTTCTGTGGCAACGGGCTGTAGAAGTGCCCGAACATGCTCACCCGCGTGAAAAACGGCAGCTCGAAGGTTCCACCGAAGGAAACCTGGTGCTTGCGGTCGAGCGCGTTCGGACCCGTAAATTGCAGCGGCTTGTCATTGTTAATGGCGAGGTTGATGGCGTCTTGATCCTGCGCCTGGCTGATAAATTTTGACAACGAATACGAAATCTGCAAATGGGCCGCTCTCACTAACGGCCACGGGTTCACGACATTGTCCACTAACTTGAACTGATAGCCGGTGTACAACGAGCGGCCAACGGGCTCCAGCGTGTCGAGCGTTCCCAGCGAACCATTCCCCGAACCGTTGCCAGTGTTATTTATCCCCGTCGGAGTAATGCCCGGGAAAGCGCAGGTCGGACATGGCCCTCCTCCAGTAACCGCGTTGTTCGAGTCAAGGCCCGCCACAGAGTACGCGGCCTGCGCCCCCGCCTGTCCTAGGTTGTTTACCATGCAGGCCGCTTGGTTGAATCCAACTGGGCAGCCATTGGCCGTCTGGGCCGCGTCACGAGCAGCCTGAGCATTAGCCAGATTGAAAGACCGCGCCGCCCCGCTGTGATTGCGATCCACCGCCAGCAGATAATGCTCTCCAATGCTGCGGATGTAGTTCCCGCTGAATACAACCCCGGGTCGCAGTTCCTGTTCGAAGCCAAGATTCACCTGCCAGGAGCGAGGTGTACGATAGTTGGGATCAAATACGTCGAACCCGTTGACGTTCGCAGCACTGAGTGTGGACCCGATGTAGTTCCCATTCGGCTGTCCCGTACCGTTCGTAGCGGCAGCCGCCTGGAAAGCGCTGCTCAGAGCCAGGACGTCACTGGCCACGGACAAAATAGTGCGGCCACAAAAAGTTGGCTGAACCAGATTGGTCCCCGCCACTACGATTCCCGCTCCACCGGCCACGGAAGATCCCACAATGCCAGGATTGGTCGGCCAATTGAAAGCGTTCGGGTTGCCGAAGTTGCAAACTTCCGGCGTGTATGAAAAGTTCCCCGTCTTGAGACGCCCCGGACTATCGAGCAAAGTATTGTTCCAGAGCGCATTCTCGTAATACAAACCACCGCCGGCGTGGATTACTGTTTTGCCGGCGCCGTTCACGTCCCAGGCGAATCCCGCGACAGGAGAGAAGTCGGTGTTCGGAGTGCGAACCTGATCTCCCAGTCCTGGCGCCCACAAGCTCAGCGAGGGTGTTTGACCCAGGTTGCTATCGAAGAGGCCGGTGTCGCGCAGGTAGTGCAGCCCATAGTTCACCGTGAAATTCTTCGTAGCCTTCCAACGATCCCCCACATAGCCTTCGAAACGGTTATCTGGCCCAAGTCCTCCACCGGAAGCACCGAAAGCCGACTGCCCGGTGGCAAAACCAATTCCGTTGCCCAATTGCACGAACTCGGCCGGATACGCAGTCGGGTCGGCACTGGTAAGACAACCGATCAGCGTCGACTCCGGTAAGCAGCCACTGCTCGTTCCCACCTGCGGAAAAGTCGCGGTTGCGGCCGACACAGCACCTTGAATATGGTTCAAGGTCGCACCGAAATGCACGACGTGGTTTCCGAAAACTCGGCTGCCGTCATACTTTATTTGATAGTCAGCCTGAGACCTCGTCTCGGGCGCTACGGCGCTCGGTCCGCCGCAGTAAGCTCCTCCCCCGCTCAGCGGGCAACTGCCTGCGACCGGAGCGCCGATATTGATCCCCAGACCGGGAATCGGGTTATCGACGCCAGCTGCAATCGCGTTCGTACTGTCCGCAACTCCACTTCGCGATCTCAGATATTCAAAGCGCAGGCTGTGCATGTACGGGCCGGTCATGAAATCGTAGCCCAGCGTCACAGAGGGCGCGTGGTTCGTGTTCTTGAATACCTGCGTAGAACTGGCCGATCCAAAGGGGCGGATGTCGCTGTCCTGATCGAAATAGAAGCGCAGAAACGCGTGCGCATTCTCATGCACCTCCCAATCCAACTTGGCATCTGCCTGCAGTTCACGAAAAGGTTCCGCCAGCGTAGCGTTCAAAGTATTGAAGGGTGCACTGAAAGGCTCAGCCGCAGTAAGATCCTGTTTGCTGCGCTGGGCATCGAGAAACCAGAACACCTTGTCTTTGATTAAATATCCGCCGAGACGTGCGCCAAACTGTTCCCGCTGAAACGATGGATGCGTAATACCGGGCAGGTCGGCCCCGCCCTGGTTTCCACGGAAAATTCCAAACGCTTCGCCATGCAGGTCGTTGTTGCCCGAGCGGGTGGTCGCGTTCACCGCGCCCGAGGTGGTCGGCTCCGTCGAGATGTCGAGCGATGATTGCGAAATATTGAACTGTTGGATCACACTCGCTGGAAGATTCTGCGTGGTGGTTCCCACAATTTCATCGGAGATATCGACGCCGTCCACTTCCACGCGCTCCCCGCGCCCAAACCTCCCTTGCAATGAAATTGAAGTGACGCCATTCTTGGTGGCGTCGAGGATGCCGCCGTCCTGGATCTGCACTCCGGGTTCGAGCTGAGCCAATTCGAGAAAATTACGCCCGTTGACTGGAAGATCGTTGATCTTACTCGCTGGGATCACGCTCTGCACGCTAGCCTGCGTCGTATTCACTTCTACGCGAGCTCCTTGATTGACCTTGCTCTCCTGCCCAGGCTGCATCCGCACGTTGCCACCGGAAACGACACTCACCTCCGCGCTCACGGGAAACTCGGCCGTGTCGAACCCTTTGGCTTCGACGCGCACCGTGTACTCTCCCGGCTGCATTGGGCCCGAGGAGTATGTCCCCGTGGGCGAAGTGGTTCGATGAATGACTTCGGCCGTGGCTTTATTCGCAATCGTCACCTTGGCACCGGAAATCACGGCTCCATTTTGATCGCTTACCACCCCCAGAATGCTTCCCGTTCCAACCGTGGACTGCGCTATCAATAGCGCGGAAGAAAGCACGATCGCAAGAAACATAATCATAAGAACCAGGAGCAAGCCCAGTATTCCACGCCACTTGCGGAGCGCTGGGGACTTCAAGTTCAGCATCGTCGACATTCCTTTGTATTCCTTCTCACCGCCGCTGGCGGTTGGTTTCGTCCCAGCTAACTTCGCAGCAAACTTGTGCCAGGCAAATAGATGAATTCTCTAGACTACAGCAATTTGCGCGCCAGCCGAGTATCGCCGCTGGATATTTGTGACCACTCTCAAAATTCTGATTTTACGGTGTAGTAGCCCGCCCGGTGGCGGACTCGATAGCTCGCAGCCTCGGTCGCCCCCGCCACCTTCACCTGGATGCGGCGAAACTCCGAGAACGATGTACGCTGCGAAGGATAATAAGCAAGCAGATACTGCGTGCGGAGTTCGTCGCTGATTTTGCGGAAGGCGTCATCGAGCTGCGTGGCAGACGTCGCGTAATAATGTTTCCCGCCCGTATCTTCCGAGAGCTGGATCAGGGCATGCTCGCCGCCGGTCTCGCGCCCCGCGCTGCTTTCTATGGGAACGATGATGATCGAGTAGACGATCGCTTCCGCTTCCACCGCCGAGCGCACCGCGTCCTGGTAGCTGATCTTGCTCCAGGTATCGCCGCCGTCGGTAATCAGCACGATCACTTTCCGTCCCTTGCGGCGGTCAAGCGCTCGCGAAACCAGATAAATCGCGTCAAACAGTGCCGTGGCAGCGCCAGGTCGAATGTGATCGATAGCCTCGTCGATGCGCTTCAGATCAGGAGTATAGCCATGCGTGAATTCGTGCACGTCTTCGTTGAAACCATACACCGAGAGTCCGTCGATCGGCCGCACGATGGCATGGGCAAAGCGCTTGGCCGACGCCTGCTCGAGTGGCAAATCGTGATGCGTGGTCAGGCTCGTATCGATCGCCAGGGCAATCGAAAGCGGCAGCGCCGATTCTTTGTCGAAGACCTTAATATTCTGCGGCTGGTCGTCTTCCAGCAGAATAAAATTCTCTTTCGTTAGCCCGCCGATGGGAGCGCCGTGCGCGTCGGTTACGGTCACAAATACGTTCACCAGGTTCACGTCAACCCGCAGCGTGGTGGCCGGCTCAGACTGCCGGTCGGCGTGAACCTGATTTTGTGGTGCCGAATCTTTCGGTGTCGATGTCTGCGGGGTGGAAGTCTGCGGGGTCGTGATCGGTGGAGTCGGGCTGGTCGGAGTCGAGCTCGGCGGAGTGGATGTCTGCTGCGCCCATAGGCTGCAGGGGAGAGAGAGAACCAGCAGGCCGATCGCGAGCAGACTCGTGGCGAGTTTTCTCATCGAGTACTCAAATTATACCTTTGAGAAGTGCGCATGCCTGTTCTCCGCGCGGGTTCGCTGACCAGACCGATGGTCATGCTGCTCAATCCTGACGATCCTTAGTAATGACGATGATCTCCCGATGCGCATCCCCGGATCATGGATCGCGGAATCGCCCAAAGCAGCGGATAGGCAGGCGTCGTTGACTTAGATGCCGGCTCCCGGGCAGGGCTGCCTCGGGTTCAGGAATTTGCGCGTGGAATCTCCGCCGGGAAAGGCTCTCCATCGGCCCACACGACCCCATCCTCGAAGTGCTCCTTCTTCCAGATGGGCACCGTGCGCTTGAGGGTATCGATCAACCACCGGCAGGCGTCAAAAGCCGCGCCGCGGTGCGCCGACAAAACTGCGATCAGCACGCTGGTCTCGCCAATTTCGAGTCGCCCCAGGCGGTGCACGATGGCCACGTCGCGAATCTGAAATTGCTCGAGCGCCGCGCTGGCCAGCAATTCCATCTGCGCGAGCGCCATCTCTTCATATGCTTCGTAATCGAGATAGAGCGTTCGCCGCCCCCGAGTCTGGTTGCGGACCACGCCCTCAAACACGAGCACCGCCCCGTCCTCCCCGCGCTTGAGCCCGTCCGCAATTTGCTGCGTGTCGATGACGTCGCGCACGATTAACGCGTGGCGTTGGTGCGCCGACATCTCACTCTCGGTTTCGGGCGCTCCTCCGCTGACGGGTGGCAACAGTGCGACTTCGTCGCCGGCCTTCAATTTCGTATCCGTCCCCGCATACTGTTGATTCACTGCCAAAGCTAGCGACGGCAGCGATTCTTTCAGCTGCGGAATCTGCGCTGCATACTGCGCGAGCACATCGCGGACCGAGGCTCCGTCGGGAAGCTCGATGAAGTCGCTGGACTTGCCAGAGAGATCTTTTAATACGCCGAAAAAGAGTACGCACACGCGCATGGGCGTCCAGTTTACCGCGAGTCGAAGGCCCAGATCGCGGGCAAGCTATTGTTGCCCCTTCCGGGCAATAAAAATGGCCAGCCTCAAGTGAGGCTGGCCATCGAACTTCAAAGCGACTCAGGCTTGCGCCAGCACCTTATCGTGCGCCACGTCTTTCCCCGGCGTCGATAGCAGGGCCGAGCCATCCTCCACCTGAGGCAATGAGAACCGCAGGGCTTCGTCGATCGTCTTGACGTAATGCACTCTGAAGTTATCCAGTTGCTCCGGCGTGAGATCTTCTTCGACATTCATTTTGTTTTCCGCGGGCAGAATCACATCGGTTACGCCCGCACGTTTCGCGGCGAGAACCTTCTCTTTAATTCCACCCACCGGAAGAACATTTCCGCTGAGCGTGATTTCACCGGTCATGGCCATCAGCGGAGTGATGCGCCGCTTGGTCAGCAGCGAAACCAAGGCCGTAGCCATGGTCACTCCAGCCGAAGGCCCATCCTTCGGAATCGCCCCCGCCGGCACGTGAATGTGGATATCGTGGTTCGCGAAGAAGTCCTCCGCAACCCCGAGCCGGTCCGCATTCGAGCGCACCCAGGTCAGCGCGGCTTGCATGGATTCCTGCATGACCTGGCCAATTTGTCCGGTCATGGTAAATCCGCCCTTGCCCTTCATGGCGTTGGCTTCGACGAATAGCACGTCGCCGCCCGATGGAGTCCACGCCAGGCCGACCGCAACTCCCGGCCGTTCCGTCCTCTCGGCGATTTCTCCTTCGCTGCGAATCTTGATGCCGCCCAGAAATTCCTGAATCACTTCCTTGGTGACGATCAGTTTTTCGGTCTTGCCCTCGGCCAACCGCCGCGCCTGCTTTCGGCAGATCGTACCGATCGTTCGTTCCAGACTGCGCACTCCCGCTTCCCGCGTGTAATGCCGGATGGTGTAGCGCACTCCTTCTTCCGGAAATTCAATCTGCTCCGCCGTGATCCCGTTCTCTTCAATCTGACGCGGAATCAGGTAGCGGAATGCGATGTGAACTTTTTCTTCCTCGCTGTAGCCCTGCAGTTCAATGATCTCCATGCGGTCGCGAAGCGGCTCGGCAATCGGGTCGAGCATGTTCGCGGTCGTGATGAAGAGCACCTTCGACAGGTCGAACGTCACGTCGAGATAGTTGTCGCGGAACGTCGAGTTCTGTTCGGGATCAAGTGCTTCCAGCAGCGCCGAGGCCGGATCGCCGCGGAAGTCACGCCCCACCTTGTCGATTTCATCGAGCATGAAGACAGGATCTTTCGTTTCGGCCCGGCGGATGCCCTGAATAATCTGCCCAGGCAAAGCTCCGATATAAGTCCTCCGATGTCCTCGAATTTCAGCTTCATCATGCACGCCGCCCAGCGACAGCCGCACGAACTTGCGGCCCAGTGCGCGCGCAATCGATTTTCCGAGCGAAGTTTTACCTACTCCCGGAGGTCCGACAAAGCACAGAATCGGTCCCTTCATGTTCGGCTTCAATCGCCGGACAGAAAGATAATCGAGAATGCGATCCTTGACCTTCTCGAGATCGTAATGATCCGTGTCCAAAATTTCTTTCGCCTTTGGAATTTCTATTTCCTGCCCTGACGTCTTGTTCCAGGGCAGCACGGCCAGCCACTCCACGTAGTTGCGAGTGAGCGAATAATCTGCGGCCATGGGCGACATGCGCGAGAGGCGGCCGAGTTCTTTGAGCGCTTCTTTCTTCACTTCCTCGGGCATGCCCGCGTCATCGATTTTTTTCTTGAGATCTTCGACGTCGCGCTGGCCTTCGTCCTGTTCGCCCAGTTCTTTCTGGATCGCCTTCATCTGCTCGCGCAGGTAATACTCGCGCTGCGTCTGCTGTACGCGGTCCTGCACTTCGCTCTGAATCTTATTGCGCAGTTGCTGGACTTCCAGTTCCTTCGCCAAGTGCTGGTTAATTTTTTCCAGGCGCACGTGGATGTCTAGCGTCTCCAGCGTGTCCTGCTTGTCGGGCGTTGAAAGCGACGGCAGCGACGACGCAATGAAATCCACCAGGCGGCCGGGCTCATCAATGTTCATGGCTACGGTCGAAAGTTCATCCGACAATGTCGGCGAACCGGCAACGATCTGTTGAAACAGCGTCAATACATTCCGCTGCAAAGCTTCGATCTCAGAGGTCGCAACGGGCGTAGTGCCCTCAGGCAAGGTCGAATAGTGCGCCGTCATGAACGGAGCCAACTGCGTGAACTCGCCCAGCTTGATTCGCTCCAGGCCTTCGGCAAACACAAACAGGCTCTGGTTGGGCATCTTCACGACTTTATGCACCACGGCGGACGTTCCCACCGTATAAAGGTCGGTAGGTTGAGGAGAGTCGACCCGCGCCTCGCGCTGAGCCACCACGATGATCGTCTTGTCTTCCCCAAGAGAATTGATTAGTTGAACCGAGCTCTCCCGGCCCACAGTAAGGGGCAGTACTGCATGAGGGAACAATACGGTGTCCCGTACCGGGAGCACCGGAAGCGCCTTCTGCTCGTTTGCTTCCTTTGTTTCCTTTATTTCCTTATGTTTAGGAGTGCGCTCGACTGGCGTCTGCTGACTCATTATGTCTCCTTGAGTGTAACTCGCTCAAGTTTAGATGATACTCCTGCAGGAAAGGTTTCAGGAGCCCCCGGAAGGATTCCCGCAAGAGCTTGAATTCTATTCTCTTAAAGCATGTGTGGAATGTGCCTAAGGTGCAGAGGCTAACGCGGGCGGCCCATTCTTGCCAAGCCCTAAATTGGGACACGGAGACTTTCGTGTTCCCCAAAAAGCCGCGGACAGATCGTTCAAGCCGCCGGATAAACTCCCAGCACCTTCACGAACTCCGCCACCTCTCCGAGATGCCGCAGTGCATTCCGCGCCGGCTCGTCGTCCCCGCGCAGGAAGTCCACGTAGAACACATACTCCCACGGCCGTCCCCGCATCGGCCGCGACTCAATCTTGCTTAAGCTGATATCCCGCAGAGCAAACACGCTGAGCGATTTGAACAGCGCCCCCGGCACGTTCTGAACCTTAAACACGATGGAAGTCTTGTTCGCCCCGCGCGGAATCAGCCGGTGATAATCCGCGATTCCCTGTTTCTTCCCAGCAGATCGGGCCGCCGACCGACGTCCGGATCGGCCCAGCTTGCGAATCAAGAAGAAACGCGTGAAGTTACTCTTATCGTCTTCCACGCTCGCCTGAACGATCTTGCCGGAGTATTCGCGCGCCGCCTGTTTTCCGGCGATCCCCGCCGCATCCTGCAGCTTTTCAGCGATGACGTGTTTCACGCTTCCCGCCGTATCGTAGAACGGCACCGCCTCAATCTTCGGATGGCTACGGAAAAAATCACGGCACTGGTCGAGCGCCACCGGATGCGACAGCACACGCCGTAACCCTCCCAGCGGCACTCCCGGCATGGCAATCACATTGTGCACAATGCGCAGCAGATATTCGCCCTGAATGAAAACGTCGCGGGTCACCATGAGATCGGCATGTTCCGCCACGGTTCCAGCCAACGTGTTTTCAATCGGGATGACCGCTCCTCCGACCGACTCGCGCTCCACGCGATCAAACACCTCCGCCGACCGCGCGCAGGGCACCACCGTACACCGCGGCAGCATCTTCTCCGCGGCTTCATGACTGAAAGACCCGAGTTCCCCTTGAATCGCAATTCTCATAAGCGCTTTTCTGAATAGGCAAAATATCTGGCGAAGGCTCATCAACGCAAATGCATCCTCCAGCTCAGTCAGGTCAATTCCTTCCTTAGCACGAGAGCATCCACGCCGTTCGAATAGTAGCGCGGCCGCGTTCGAACCACACTATAACCGTGCCGCTTGTAGAAAGAGAGCGCAGCCAGGTTATCCACGGCAGTTTCCAGTACCGCGGCGCGGGATCCCGCGGTTCGCAGACGCCCTTCCGCGGCATGCAGAAGCACTGACCCGACGCCTGACCGGCGCGCCCCAACAATTACATCAATGGTAATGACGTGTCCCGTAGCGCCCAAATGCACCACGATGAATCCGACAGCCTCGCCGAGCTTCTTCTTTCCGTCTTCCGCAACCAGCGTAAATGTCCCGCGGTCCTGAATATAAGCCTTCAGTTCCTGCTGCGAATACGCGATTCCCGGGGGGAAGCATTCCTGATCGATACGCCACAGGGTCTGGAAATCTTCTGGCTTGAAGTCGCGGATGACGATGTCCACGCCGACATTGTAGCGGCCAAAATCGACCGAGCCGGCCGGAAAGCGCCGGAAGAGCCCAGCCCCCCGGCCGTGCCGGCCAGCTTTTTCCACAGGCCCCAAATCATTTCCGGAAAAAATTCTTTCTGGAGGACGATTGCCCCCTTGCCCGGACCGCAACTTCGGACGTACCATCAGCATCAGAAGCAGAGAACATAGAGGAAGACGGGGTGGGACGCCTTCTCGTAATCGACGTCGTCGGCGCGGTCGTAGTCTTGGGGGTCTGGTACTTCCTTTTCTCCGCCTATAACCGTCGCAAAGGAAGCGAAGCGCTAAGCTGGGTGCAATCGGCTTGCGCGGGCAAGGGGCGCATCCTCGACCCGCGCTGGCTCAACAGCTACCGCCTGCACGCCCGCCTGCAATTCCCTTCCCGCAGTTTCGAAAACGCCCACGTCACCATGAAGTTCCGGCCTCGCGCCACGCCTGTCCAGTGGCTGCTGAGCTGTTACCACAAGCAGAAAGAAACGCTGACGTTTGAGGCCGATCTGGGCGGCTCGCCCAGCTTCCATCTCGAGGTAGTGCGCCACCGCTGGTGCGCCCACAGCCGTGGGGTCACAGGTCGCCGCCGCGACGAGCGCGAATGGGACGTCTACGAACCCGGCCCGGTCATTCTCACCACCCGTACACACTGGAAGCAGGATTCCACTCCTGAACTGAATACCCTCATGACCGTGCGGCAGCAGGACGTGCTGCAGGTCAGCTTCCGCCCCGAATCCCCGCAGTTCTCGGCCACAATCGCGCTCGATGCGCTCTACGATCCCAGCACCGCCGCCGGCTTCCTCACCACTCTGCGCGAGCTGGCCGCAGGCGCCTCAGCCCACCGGCAATAATCGGGTTCTTCAGCTATTTCCCGCTAACTCGTGGTCAGTTTTCTGTGTTATCGTTCCGGGCCATGACGGACTTCAGCAATCCCACTCCACAATTCGGCACCGCCGAATATGTGGGATCTCCAGGAGCAGACCACTGCCAGTTCTGCCATCAGCCGATCGCGGGAAATTACTACCGCGCGAACGGCGCCATGGCATGTTCGGGATGCGCGGAAAAAATGCGCGGCGAATTAGCCAAAGACACACACGCCGCCTACGTGCGCGCCATCGTGTTCGGTATCGGAGCCGCGATTCTAGGCATGGTCCTATACGCCACGTTCGAGATACAGACCGGCATCGTGATCGGCTACGCCGCATTGGCCGTCGGTTGGCTCGTCGGCAAAGCCATGATCACGGGATCGAATGGCGTGGGCGGTAGACGTTATCAGATTGCGGCAGTTCTGCTCACCTACGCCGCAGTCTCCACCGCCGCTATTCCCGTCTGGATTCACTACGCCAGCGAACATCCGCACAGCCAGCGCCAACAAGCCGCGAAACCCGCGCAAGATTCAGACTCTGGCCAGCAGGATGACCTTGACGGCCCGCCGCGCCCGCGGCCCTCCAGGTTGGCGGCATTGGGAACACTGGCATTGCTGGGGTTGGCGTCTCCGTTTCTTGAGTTCTCGGGCAATCCGCTGGGCGCGCTGATTGGCCTTGTGATCCTCTTCGTCGGCATGCAATTCGCCTGGAAGATGACTGGCGCCAAGCCGTTGCAAATCTTCGGACCATTCGAGAATTCCCCGCCCGGACCGCGCTAAACGACCGCGCTGATCTGCCTGAACGTTAGAGCAAACAAACTGCCTCTCGCGTAGAATGAGGCCAGTCTGCTGCCAACCGTGTCGACAACCACGCCCGAACTGGTTCGCAATTGCCGCCGCTGCTCCCATGAACTTGCGCCCGGAACCTTAGTGTGCGACCAGTGTCAGGCCCTGGTGCACTCCGAGCAACTCGACAAGCTGGCTGCGGAGGCCAAAGCGCTCGAAGCCAAGGGCGACCCTCGCCAGGCCCGCGAGCGCTGGCTGATGGGGCTTCCGCTGCTGCCTGAGAATTCCCGGCAAGCCGAGTGGATCGTGCATCACGCCCGCTCCCTCGACGCCCTCTCCAAACGCACTCAACCGGCCTCGGCGCCTCCGAGCGAGAATAAATGGGCCCAGCGCCTCGGGCCGGTAGGTCCTCTCGCCGTTCTACTGGCGAAAGGCAAATTCCTGTTAACCGCGATCTTCAAATTGAAATTCCTGCTCAGCTTTTTTGCGTTCTTCGGAGTTTACTGGGCGCTGTTCGGCGCGAAATTCGGCATCGGCTTCGCGGTCCTGATTCTGATTCACGAAATGGGCCATTACATTGACGTCCGACGCCGCGGCCTGCCTGCGGAGATGCCCGTATTTCTGCCCGGCCTCGGGGCCTACGTCCGCTGGCAGGCGCTGGGAGTTTCGCTGGAGACGCGCGCCGCCGTCAGCCTTGCCGGCCCGCTCGCCGGATTTCTTGCCGCCGTCGCCTGCGCGGTCCTCTGGTGGCAAACCGGAAATCCCTTGTGGAGCGCGCTGGCACGCGCCGGTGCCGTTCTCAACATTCTCAACCTCACGCCCGTGTGGGTGCTCGATGGCGGTCAAGCCGCGCTGGCCCTCAGCAAGACGGAGCGCATCATCTTACTCACCGCATGCCTCGTTCTGTGGCTCGTGCTCGGCCAAGGCGTCTTCTTCTTGGTTGCCGCCGGCGCCGCCTATAGTGCTTTCTTCGCGGGAGATTTCCCGGCACATCCCAGCCGCGCGACTATCATCTACTTCATTGCTGTGCTAACCGCGCTCGGCGTAATCCTGCGCATGATGCCAGGGCAGGGTTTTGGCGTGAATTAGTTCTTCTCACGTTCCCTCGCATCGTTTCCCTCGCATCGTTTCCTTCGCATCGTTCCCTTCGCATCCAGCCGCGACTAAAGTCTGCCTCCAAGCCCGCCGATAAAGAGTGTGAGAAGCCCCCATGGCCAACACAGCCCCAGTTCTTGCCCCTGAAAAGCCCAGTGCCTGTATTGCCCGGCAGCCGATTCTAAGCTCCGAAGAAGTCGTCACTGGCTACGAATTGTTCTTCCGCGAAGACCGGGAACAACGCCGGTTTTCCGCCGACCGCGAGGACGCGACCTCTGCCACCATCGACATGTTGAATTTTGTGGGTCTTGGCGTCTTATGCGACGGCCGGCTTGCCTTCATCAATTGCAGCCACCACATGCTGTTGTCGGACTACTTCGCTCTCTTGCCTCCCAAGGATGTCGTCATCGAAATTCAGGAAACTGTCCCGGTCGACAAAGACGTTATCGCCGCCTGCGAGAAGTTGCAACAGGCGGGATACTCGATTGCTCTCGACAATTTTGTTCCCGACGACAAACGGGAAGCTCTCATTCCCTACGCCCGCTTCATCAAAGTCGACATCACCAGGGTGTCGACCGAGGCCTGCATGGCCCTGGCCAAACGCTACGGCGGCGAGCAATGTCGCATGGTGGCGCAAAGAGTGGAAACACGTGACCAGTTCCTGACGGCGAGGAAAGACGGCTTTACCCTGTTTCAGGGATATTTTTTTCGCCATCCCGAAAACATGCAGGCGCGCCGCATTCCCGCCAATCAGATGACCTACGTGAACCTCCTGGCTGCGGTCTCAAAACCCAAAGTAGATTTTGTCGAGATCGAAGCTCTCATCAAGCACGAGCCCTCACTGTGCTACCAGTTGCTTCGCTATTTGAACTCTCCCCTGCTCGGTCTGTCATCGCCCGTCGTGTCGGTTCGGAATGCCTTGACCTTGCTGGGTGAACGCGAAGCCATCCGCTGGATTCGCATGGCTACCACCCTCGTCATGGGCCAGGAGAAATCCTCCGACCTGGTTCTCTCGTCCCTGGTGCGAGCCCGCTTCTGCGAGCTCATCTCTCCCAAAGTAGAGCACGGCAATTCCGATCTGTTTCTGATGGGCATGCTCTCTCTGATCGACGCCATTTTGGCCGTCCCCATCGGAATGGTGGTCGATGAATTGGCGCTCGATGCCAACGTCAAGGCCCAGTTGCTGGCCGCAAAGACCGGCAAGAAGACTCCCCTTTCTCCCATTTACGAACTCATGGTGGCACGCGAGGTCGGCGACTGGGGACTGGTCACGCGCCTCGGCAAGCAACTCAACGTTTCCTTGTCGTTCGTAGCCGATGCCTCAAACCAGGCCATGCGCTGGGCCCACGAAATGACCAACTCCGCGCGCCCCGCGCCGCCAAAGTGATCCCCGTCGCAGCCCTCCACCGAACCGACGCACGCAGAACTGCGGCCCGGAAAAACTCAATCCCTCTCCCTCCCGAATAAATCTCTTTTATGCCGCGCATCAGCTTTTTCGATTGGCGGGCACATCGCCCACGCGCTATTCTTCCCCGTTGCAAGTCGCGTTACGCGGCGGCGTGTTCCAACTCAAAGTGTTGAAACCAGCCATTTCAACTTTCCTGTAGCTGTTGCGGTTTGCTCAAATCATAGCTTCTACGTCGAAGGAGACTGAACGACATCCATGCCCACCGAACTGCGCAATTTCCTGGCACTCTCATACGATGAACTGGAAGAACTGAACCTCCATGCCAAAGAGCAGCGCAGAAAGCGCGTCGCCGCTCATCAGGTTCAGGAGGAGCGGCTCAAGTATCTGACCGACGAGAAGCGGATCAAGGCCGTCACCGTGCTCTTCAGCGATCTTGAAGGCCGGCTGCACATGCTTGACTACGACAAGAAGTTCCTGCTCAAGAGCTACGACAATCTGACTTTCGACGGCTCCTCGATCCGCGGCTTCACCGCGCAGCGTGAAAGCGATCTCCGCCTCGGCATCGATTGGGGCGCGTTCTACTGGGCTCCGGCCGACGTTTTCGGATCGGGCAAGGTGCTGGTGTTCGGCGAAGTCATCGACAAGGGCGGAACGCCCTACGCTGGCGACATTCGCGGCGTGCTTAAGAGCTACGCCGACGAACTACACAAAAAGAAGGGTTACACGCTCAACGCCGCCAACGAAATTGAAGGCTTCCTGTTCAAAGGCCCCGACGCCGAGCGCCACTATCACGAAGCTGGAGGCAAGTTCGAGTACGTCAACACTGGCGGCTACTATCACTCGCTGCCCGGCGACCCTCTGCGCTCATTCATCGACACAAGTGCCGAAGTGCAGCGCTCCATGGGATTCCAGAACGAAAAAGACCATCCGGAAGTTGCTCCCTCGCAGTTTGAAATCAACTACGGCTACGGCGAAGTCGTTGCCGCCGCCGACCAGATCCAGCTCTACAAGCTGATCTGCCGCCAGGTCGCGACCCACATGGGATTGACCGCGTCCTTCCTGCCGAAACCGGTCGTGGGCGTGAACGGCAGCGGCATGCACACTAACGTTTCAGTCAGCGAAAACGGCAAGAACTTATTCTGGGACGCGAAGGGCGAAGAGAAACTCAGCAAGATGGGCTGGGCCTTCGTCGACCGCATCCTCACTCACGGCAACGACATCTGCCTTCTGCTCAACGCCAGCGTGAATGCCTATCGCCGCCTCGATCCGCACTTTGAGGCCCCCAACCAGATCAAGGCATCGGCGGTCGATCGCGGCTCGATGATCCGCATTCCCATCGGCAACGAGAAGAGCATGCGCGTCGAAGTGCGGTCCGTCGCCCCCGACGCGAATCCCTATCTGGTCATGCACTCCATCTTCAAAACCGGTCTCGACGGCCAGACCTCGAAGATCAAGAACCTGCGCCAGGCCGAGCGCTACCTGCCCGACAACATCTACGACGCACTCTCGAACTTCCGCACAGCCGAGTGGACCACCACTCTGCTAGGCGAAGACGTCAAAGGCCGCTACGCCGACCTGAAACAGGCCGCCGCCGACCGTTGCGCGCGCGCCCTCGGAACCTTCGTCAAAGCCCCGGAAGTACAGTTCCACCACGAGGTCTACAACCAGTTCCTGTGGAATCTGTTCTAGACCGTGCCAGTTTCTGACGCGCAACGCTCCGGCGAAAGCCGGGGCGTTTTTCTATTGTCCGATGCCACCGATTTCCTAACTATTGTGACGAGGCGTGATGAGCGCTGACGCCTGATTACAAGAGTTTGGAATCGTCTCCCCGGTCCGCATTGACTCCCTCCCCATCTCCCCCTAAGATGGCACTCCAGAATTCAGCCAACTCTATTTCCGAGGCTGCAATGTCTCCGAGCACGACCGACACTCCCCGCAATCTGCTTCGTGCCATCTTCACCGACCTTCATTTCTGGATTCCGCTCACCGTGCTGCTCGGCGGCCTTGTGCTTCTGGACAAGCTCCGTTGAGTGCATTGTCCGCATCGGCCGCGCCCCCGGCTCAGACTCCCATGCTCGCAACCCGCCTGCGCAGCCTGCAGGCCCTCGGCATCTTCTGCGGATTCGCCGCCGGCGCCTGGCTCGGTGGCGCCGAAGCACCCATTAAGCTCGTCAATCCCGACATCTCTCCCATCACCGTATCGCTCATCATGGTCTTCGGAGTTTTCCTGGCGCGCTGGAGCGTCCCCGCCCTCATCCGCGGCACATCGCATGTTCACAGTGACGTCAGCCAGGCTCCGCACCTGATCGTGTGGGCTGTGCTCGCCGGATGCATGTGGGCCGTAGCCAACACGCTCACCATTTATGCCATCCGCAATGTCGGCCTCAGCATCGCCTTTCCCCTGTGGAACACCAACAGCCTGCTCGGAATCTTCTGGGGATTTCTGCTCTTCAACGAGCTTCACTACGCCGGATGGAAGCGCTGGCTCGGCGTCCTGGGCGGCGCGGCCTGCATGTTCTCCGGTGCCGCGCTGCTGGCCATTGCATCCGCGAATCAGGCCGCGCCGGGCAAGGCCGCCGGCGGAATTCTCGCCGCACTCGGCGCCGGCATTTTGTGGGGGACAATGTACATCCCCTACCGCAAGGCCTATCTGACGGGCATGAATCCGTTGTCGTTCATCACTTTCTTCACCGTCGGCGAACTGGCCACCATGACCGTGCTCGCGATTGCCTATCGCGGTGCGACCCCGCTCTGGCACGAACTCATAGGCGCGAAATCTGTAATGTTCTGGCTGATGCTGGGCGGCTTCGTCTGGGTACTCGGCGATCTCTTCCAGCAATACGCCACAAAATATGTTGGCATCAGCCGCGGCATTCCCCTCTCCAACACTAATCAACTCTGGGGACTGCTGTGGGGCATCTTCGTCTTTCACGAACTGCGCGGCGGGAGTCACACCATCTATGTGCAAGTCGCCGGAGGATCGCTGCTCATGGCCCTGGGAGCACTCTCGATCGCCTTGTCATCGGCGACGGCGCGCGAACATTCCTCCTGGCAGGACGCTGCCGACCGCGAAGGCAACCGCTACGGCATCGAACACGAATACGTCCGCGCCGGCATGGAAGGCCGCGCCTATGGTGCCGCCTCGACTCGAAGAACGACCCTCGATTGGCTCCTCATTCTCGTCACAACAGTTATGTTCGCCATCCTTGCCTTCATCGCGAAACTCCCTCACATGGACATTGTTCTACGTTGGGCCGCCGCACTCACCGTCGCCATGCTCGCTCTGCTAGCCACCTGCGGCATCGCCCTCTGGCGCACCACGCGCTTCCGCTGAGCCGAAAGAAGGTCTAGACAGCCTTGCCCGAATCGCTAAAATGGCGAAGCACTCAAGGAGACTCCCCGATGACGCACAGGATGAAGCGCGCTCTCTTCGCACTCAGTTTCTTTGTGCTCACGGCCGGTGCAGTCTGCAGCCCAGCCCAACTGCAGCAAGTGCATCCCTTCCGAGACGGCACCCCCGGCGTGACCGGATATCGCTCCGAAGTGCTAAATTCCTCCGCCTCGCCGAAGCCTTCCCCGCCGAAAAATACACCTGGCGTCCCGCGCCCGGCGTGAAGTCAGTCGCCGAGTGCTTCCTGCACGTCAGCGCCGCGAACTACAACATGTACAGATTAGTGGGCGCACCTTTCCCCCCAGGCCTTGACGTGGCGGGCATGGAAGAATCCACCACCGACAAAGCGAAAGTCATCGCGACGCTGAAGCTCTCCTATGCGCACGCCAAGCAAGCCATCGCCGACATGCCCGACGCCAACCTCGAAAAATCTATGCCCTGGCTCGGCGGAACCATCACCCAACGCGGCATGCTTCTCTTCATTATTCCTCACATCGCCGAGCACCTCGGACAGGCCATCGCCTACGCGCGCATCAACGGCATCGTTCCCCCCTGGTCGGCGGACCCTCCGAATAAAAACTAGACCGGCAGGCACTCAGCGAGGGCACCCGCATCCTACAATCGCCGCCAGTATGCTAGATTCAGAGGTTTCATGGACCTCGCGCCCACCATCTCAACCCAGGGCCTGAGCCGCCGTTTCGGCGATCTCGTGGCCGTCGACGGCGTCGACCTGCGCGTCTCCCCCGGACAATTCTTCGGCTTCCTCGGCCCCAACGGCGCCGGAAAATCCACCACCATCAAAATGCTGACGGGCCTGCTCGCGCCCAGCTCGGGCCGCATCGAAATTCTCGGCATCGATTTGAACGCGTACCCCGTCGAAGTCAAGCGCCAGATCGGCGTTGTCCCTGAAGGCATGGCCCTGTTCGGCCGCCTCACCGGTGCCGAGTTCCTCAGCTTTGCCGGCCGCATGTACGGCCTTGACCGCATCACCGCCGCCAAGCGCGCCGCCGAGCTGCTCGAATTCATGCAACTCGCAGACCAGCCCAGAAAACTGGTTACCGATTATTCCCACGGCATGCAGAAAAAGCTGGCGCTCGCCGCCGCCGTGATTCATGCCCCCAAGGTTCTGTTTCTCGATGAGCCTTTCGAAGGAGTGGACGCGATCGCCGCCGGCACGCTGAAATCGATGCTGCAAGGCATGATTGCTCGCGGCGCCACAATTTTCCTGACTTCCCACGTGCTCGAAATCGTGGAGCGCCTGTGCAGCCATGTCGCCATCATTCATCAGGGCCGGCTGGTCGCGCAGGGATCGCTCGAAGAACTGCGGGCAGGAGTTGAAGCACAAACTCCCGCTGCATCAGGCGACGGCAATACAGCCGCACCTTCCGGCGAGAAACTAACGCTGGAGCAACTCTTCCTGCGCATCGTCGGCGGCACTCACCGCACCGAGCAGGAACTCTCGTGGCTGGAATAATAGCGATGAACATGAGAGAGAAAAACGAAAGTTAATAGACTGGCAGAATGAGCTCCACCCTCCACCGCCGCGCCCAGCTCACAGCTATCGCCGCCCTCCGCTGGCGCATGTTCGTCAACGGCCTGCGCACCAAGCGCGGCAAAATGGAGCTGGTTTCGCGCATCCTCATCACCGCAGCCTTCGCCCTCGGCGGACTCGGCGGCTTCACCGCTGCCACCGGATTCGCCTGGTATTTCGTCTCCCAAAACAAGGCCGAATATCTCGCCACCCTGTTCTGGCCCATCTTTTTCTTCTGGCAAGTTTTCCCCGTCATGGCCACTGCCTTCACCAACAATCCGGACTCGAGCGAACTGCTGCGCTTTCCGCTCAACTACAGCTCATACTTTCTGATCCGCCTTGCCTACGGCTTTTTCGACCCCGCGAGCGCGCTCGGCTGTCTGGGATTGTTTGGAATCCTGCTCGGCGCCAGCTTCGCCCGGCCAATACTTTTTCCCTGGACGCTGCTGGTCGTGCTGACCTTCGCCCTGTTCAACCTCGTCCTGATGCTAACGGTCTTCGCCTGGCTCGAACGCTGGCTGGCACAGCGTCGCACTCGCGAAATCATGGGCGTTCTTTTCGTCTTGGTGATGCTGAGTTTTCAATTGATCGGCCCCATGATGGAGCGGCTCGAGAAGAAGCCGCGCCCCGAACTCGGCAACGCAACCCGCATCATGGTCCAGGTGCAGGCCGTTCTGCCGCCCGGTCTCGCCGCGGACGCCATCGCACAGGTCACCCATTCCCACTACCTGGTCGGCGTCAGTTCCCTGTTCTTTCTGGCAGCGCTAACCGCCGCCATCGGATCGCTCCTCCACCTCCGCCTGCGCGCACAATTCCGCGGTGAAAATCTAAGCGAAGCCGCGGCCCGCCCGGTCGTCGCACAACCGCAAGGCCTGCAAGTGGGATGGAACCTCTCAGGATTTTCTCAGCCGGTCGCAGCCGTGTTCGAAAAAGAAGTCCGCTACCTGGCCCGCAGCGGTCCGATGTTGCTCACGCTAGTCATGCCGCTGTTCATGTTAGTCATCTTTCGCCTCGGACCTGCGAATTCCCTGCGCCACTCCAACTTCCTCGGCCGCACCCCCGACATGGCCTTCCCCGGCGCGGTCGCCTACGCGCTGCTGGTGCTCACCAACCTGGTCTTCAACAGCTTCGGAGGCGACGCCGCCGGTGTCCAATTTTTCTACGCTTCGCCAGTTGGTTTCCGCCAGATCATGCTCGGGAAAAATCTGACCCACGCCAGCATTCTGCTCACAAACACCGCGCTGGCCTGGGTCGCGGTCAGCTACTTTTACGGCACTCCTCACCTCGCTGTCACGATTGCTACCGTTGCAGGATTGCTTTTCGCGGTACCCCTGAATTTCGCTGCCGGCAATCTGCTCTCGATCTATTCCCCCAAGAAACGCGACTTCGCCACCTTCGGGCGCCAGAACGCCTCTCACACCACGGTTCTCGCCAGCCTCGGCTTGCAGATCGTAATCGTCGGCATCGGCGTCGCGGCCTTTTTCCTCGCCCACCTCTACAAGAATCCTTGGATTGCAGTGCTGCTATTCCTGGCTCTGGCAGCAATCTCAATCCCGATCTATATGATTGTTCTCCGCCGCATCGACGGATTCGCAATCCAGCGCAGAGAAACCTTGCTGGCAGAATTGTGTCGCGCGTAGCCCCGCCTCTTGTTTTAAATTACTTTTCTGGCTCCGCCAAAAACCGGTATCCCACGCCGCGCACCGTGAGCAGGTGCCGCGGCTTACCCGGATCATCCTCAATGTATCGCCGCAACCGCACCACAAAATTGTCGATAGCCCGCGTGTCAGTGTCCTCGTGTAGTCCCCACACTTCTTCCAGAATCTGCTTGCGCGAAACAATCTTGCCATCGTTACGCACCAGATGCCGCAACAGTTCCGATTCCATCAGCGTCAGATGAATCGTGCTCTCGCCCGACCGCAGTTCAAGCGCCCCAAAGTCGATGGTCTTCCCCGCAAAAGAGAATGTCCCAAAATCCCCCACGCTGCCTGCATCGCTCGGCGCCTCACTCGGCGCCACCTGTCTGCGCGTCCACTGGCTGCGCCGCAATAATCCCTGCAATCGCGCCAGCAGGATCGAAAGATCAAACGGCTTCGCCAGATAATCATCCGCTCCGGAGGCAAAGCCCCTCAGCACATCTTCCGGACGTCCCCGCGCCGTGAGCATCAGCACCGGAACATAATTCCGCGCGGCGCGCAATTCCGACACCACGCTGAATCCATCTTTCCCCGGAAGCATAATGTCGAGCACGACCGCATCAAACTTTTCTTCCTTCTCGAGCAGCCGATCGGTGGCTTCTTCCCCATCGCCCACCACTTCCGCTTCATATCCTTCCGCTTCCAGGTTGAATCGCAAGCCCTGCGCCAGATGAGCCTCATCTTCCACGACGAGAACCCGGCTCATGCCGCCCACCTCGGCAGTTCCAGCACAATCGTGGTTCCGTGCCCCTCCCCATCGCTCTCGGCAAAAACCTTGCCGCCATGTTTTTGCGCGATCGCCTTCACAATAAACAGTCCCAGCCCCGTTCCCTTCACATGCGCCAGCGAACGGTGCGTCACGCGATAAAAGCGTTTGAAAATCCGCTTCATGTCGTCAGGAGGAATGCCCACGCCCTGATCCTGCACCCGAAGCACAATCCGTTTTTCGTCGGGCGCTTCCAGACGGACCCGCACGTCCACACTCTCGCCGGAGTACTTGACCGCGTTGTCGAGCACATTCGACACGGCTGTCCGCAAGTCTTCCTCGCTGCCCCGCACCCGCAGCCCGATCCCATCCTTCGACGCCTCTTCGTAGCGAATCGCCTCCGGCTGCAGGTGATGCCGTGCCCGCGTCCCGTCCATGCAGTCGCGCACCAGTTGACCAAAATCAACTTCCACCTTATCCCGGCCGGCTCTCTTGTCGCCCGCCCGTCCTGCCCGCAAAACCTGCTCCACCGTCTCAGTGAGCCGGTCGGTATCGCTCAGCATCACCCGGTAAAAATCCTGCTTCTGCGACTCGGGCAATTCGCGGCGCTGCAAAGTTTCGAGATGCAGCCGGATCGATGCCACCGGCGTCTTCAATTCGTGCGTGACGGCATTGATGAAGCTGTCGTGCTGTTCGCTGCGCCGCAGTTCGCGCACCAGAAAAATCGTATTCACCACCATCCCCGCGATGATCAGCGCAAAAAATACGATCCCGAAAAATAGCAGCACACCCTCGCGCCAATTGAGAATGATCCAGCCGACGTTGAGGGCAACGGCCAGCGCCACCAGGCCTACGC
>Ga0307476_10000356_pt1 | contig 38397 bp, 31 predicted proteins | sample atmos_gasesECM2C_2_FD_203314 | JGI IMG/M metagenome (GOLD analysis project Ga0307476, IMG submission 203314) | Hardwood forest soil microbial communities from Morgan-Monroe State Forest, Indiana, United States - atmos_gasesECM2C_05 | ecosystem: Environmental > Terrestrial > Soil > Temperate... | reverse complement strand
GAAGGAACGGGCCACGTCATTGACAATGTTGTCGATGAGTTGGTCGAGGTCGAGGATCGACGTGATCTTCTGCGCCGCTTTCTGCAGTTTTTGCAGATCTTCCACTTGATCGATGCGCAGCAGCGGGCGACCGGGAACGGCGGCGACGGCTCCAGGAATCGTGGCCATAGAATTCAGCCCCTCTTGGCTTGCAGGTGGGCACAAACCAGACACGTTTGTTGCTGTATAAGATGCCGCGCACTATATCTAAGATTCTTTCTTGAGGTGTGAGGCTTTCTTCCCAGTCGCGGGTGCGCGCAGTTTCCTGATCTCTTCCATGCGTTCGCGGATGCGCTTCTCGATGCCTTCATTGGTCGGCCGGTAGTAGACTCGGTCCCGCAAATTGTCGGGCAGGCATTGCATGTTGGCGACTTTGCCTTCGACGTCGTGCGCGTATTGATAATCCTTGCCGTAGCCCAGGCCTTTCATGAGGCCGGTGGGCGCATTGCGCAGGTGCAGAGGCACGGGTTCAGCGGCGGTTTGTTCGATATCCTGCTGCACGGCTCCGTATGCGGTGTAAAGCGCGTTCGACTTGGGCGCGACCGAGAGATAGACGACGGCCTGGGCCAGGGCGAGGTTGCCTTCTGGCATGCCGATGAAATCCACGGCATCGCGCGCGGCCATGCATAACGAAAGCGCGTTCGGGTCGGCCAGCCCGATATCTTCGACCGCCATACGCACCACGCGGCGCGCAATGTAGAGCGGATCCTCACCGGCTTCAATCATGCGTCCGAGCCAGTACAGCGCGGCATCGGGATCACTGTTACGCACGGACTTGTGCAGGGCTGAAATCAGGTTGTAATGCTCTTCGCCGGCCTTGTCGTAGAGCAGAGTGCGTTTCTGCAGCGCGTCGCGGACGATGTCGTCGGTAATTTCCGGAGGCTGGGTGCCGGCGTGCTGGGCCAGGCCGGCTGCGACTTCTAAAACGTTATAGGCGCTGCGGGCATCGCCGCTGGTGTAGCTGGCGATTCTCTTGAGAACATTGTCGGACGCGCGCAACTTGATAGTACCCAGGCCGCGCTCTTCATCCATGAGAGCTCGCTTCAGCAACTGGACAATCTGGTCTTCGGTCAGAGGCTGCAGTACATAGACCCGGGTGCGTGAGAGCAACGCGCCGTTGATTTCGAACGAAGGATTTTCGGTGGTGGCGCCAATCAGGCGGATGTTGCCCTTTTCCACGTGGGGCAGAAAGGCATCCTGCTGAGCCTTGTTGAAGCGGTGAATTTCATCGATGAAGACGATGGTGCGCGTGCCGTACTGGCGGGCGCGCTCGGCATCGGCCATGACCTGCTTGATCTCCTTGATTCCGGCAAGGACGGCGGAGAATTCAATGAACTCTGCCTTGGTCATGCGGGCGATAATCTTTGCGAGCGTAGTCTTGCCAGTGCCCGGGGGGCCCCAGAATATGAGCGAACCGGTATCGTCGCGATCGATCTGCGTGCGCAGAGGCTTGCCGGGACCGATCAGTTGTTCCTGTCCGGCGAATTCCTCGAGGGTGCGCGGACGCATGCGGTCGGCCAGCGGCCGGGTTCGGTCGGTGGCGCTGTCGGCGCTCGGAGTGGGTTGAAAGAGTCCCATGCGAACTCATTTCCTCTGCCGCGCCGCTTCGTAAAGCACGATGCTCGCGGCTACGCCGGCGTTGAGGGATTCCACCTGCTCGGTGTGCGGGATGGCGACGACTTCATCCATCTTGGCCATCACTTCGCGCGACAGGCCGGCGCCTTCGTTGCCGAAGAAGATTGCTACCGCGCTTTTCAAATCTGCCTGGTTCAGAGACGTTCCTTTGTGCGAGGAGGTCGCGATCAGACGCACGCCGTTTGCTCGCAGCTTGTTTGAAACTTCCTCCAACTTCATGGTTCCTGATTTCCCATGCCCGTGAATTACTGGCATGCGAAATACCGATCCCGCCGAAGCGCGAATCACTTTTGAGTTGAACGGGCTGACTGTGCCTTCGCCAAGCACCACTCCTGCGCTTCCAAATGCTTCCGACGACCGAAGAATCGTGCCCAGGTTGCCCGGGTCTTGCAGTCCGGCCAACACGACGATCGGGCCGACCTGCAGGCGCTCTTTTTCAACGACATCATCGAGCGAGAATTCCTTGAGCCGCAGAAGGGCAGCCACTCCCTGAGGCGATTCGCTGGGCACGAGGCTGTCGAATAACTTGTCGGGAAGCAGTAAGGTTTCGACCTGTGCACCAATTTGCGGCAGCAGGCGCTCAGCCCGATCCTGCGAGGACTCCCGAAAGAACACAGCGCTGAAGCGCAGGCCGCTGCGGATGGCTTCTTCCAGAATGCGCAGGCCTTCGATGGCGCAATCGCCGCCTTCGGTGAGCTCGGCACGCGAAAACGCCTGGCGCAGTTGCTTGACCAGCGGGTTGTGGCGTCCCTCAACGCGGCGCAGCCTGTGTTGCGCACTGAGCGCGGTTTCGGAGGTCTTCTTCATCGGGATCGTGACTGCGATCGTCATTGCATGATACCGCGGCCGGTAGTGTCTTCACCCCGTGCCCGGTGGTGTCCCATTAGTGTGCAACGCAGTGTTAGGACACTACCCCGCGCCCACCCGTCTTGCGGGCCTTTGCCGTATTATGGTAGGTTCCACGGACAAAATATTCCAAGCGGAATCGTGCGGGAAGGGAGCGCTGTGCGCGCCGAAATCCTAAAGATCAATTGTGATACCCCTGAGAGTTCACTGGTAAAGTACGCCGCCGACCAGATTCGTGCCGGCGAAGTGCTGGGCATGCCGACGGACACGTTCTACGGGCTGGCCGCCGATCCTTTCAACCTGCGCGCCGTCGATCGCGTGTATGACATCAAGACCCGCTCGCGCCACAAGCCTTTGTCGCTGCTGATCGAAAGCGTGGATCAAGCCGAGGAACTGGCTAAATCGCTGACTGAAGAGTTTTACGCGCTGGCGCGGCAATACTGGCCCGGACCGCTAACGATCATCGTAAAGGCCGGATCGCGCCTGCCGCTGAAGGTGACCGCGAACACGGGCAACGTGGCTCTGCGCGTGCCGAACGCCAAGATTCCGCGGGCGGTGGTTGCGGCTGCAGCGATTCCAATCACGGCCACGTCGGCCAATCTGAGCGGGGCTTCGGAATGTACCAGCGCCGAGCAGGTGCGCGACCAGCTTCAGGGTCGCATCAGCATTATCGTGGACGGGGGGGCCTCCCCGCGCGACGTCGCTTCCACCATCATTGACCTCACCGACGAAGGGGCGCGCTGGCGCGTCATCCGCGAGGGTGCGATCCCTGCCGACGAGATTTCCACCTTCTTTGCCAAAGGATGAGCGACGACTCTGTGAACCGGCATCCACGACGCCGCTGGCTGCTGTGGCTTTTTGCGTTGGCGCTGTTTGTGTTGGCCGCGTTCCTTACCCTGACTGCGATTGGCATTGTGCATGAGGGATCGCTGCAGGAACCGCACACCGCGGATGCCATCGTGGTGTTTGGTGCGGCGGAGTATGCCGGGCATCCCTCGCCGGTGTTGCGCGCGCGCCTCGATCATGCCTTCGATCTTTTTCGGCGGGGAATCGCTCCCGTCGTCATCACGACTGGGGGTGCTGCGGCTGACCCCAAGTTCAGTGAAGGGGGCGTAGGGCGCGACTATCTGGAGCACCGGGGAATTCCGGAGCGTAGCCTGATCGCTGAGACGCAGGGTTCCGACACGGCTCAGTCGGCGTTGCGGGTGGCTGTGATCATGCGGGCCAACGGACTCCACAGTTGCGTTGCCGTCAGTGATGCATATCACGTGTTCCGCATCAAGCGATTGCTGGAGCACGAGGGTGTCGGTCCAGTTTATGTTGCGCCCCGGCCGGACTCGCGCCCACACGGCGCTATACAGCGCGCCTACGCAGTGATGAGGGAAGCCAGCAGCTATTTGCTGTGGAAGTTGGGCATGACGTGAAAGGGGACGGCGGACCTCAGACGGCGGACCTCAGACCTCAGACAAAACGCCTGAGTGCCTTCCGGTTGGGCATGACATCCGAGGTCCGACGTCCGACGTCCGTTCTTTCTACCAGCCGTTCCTCTCCCGCAGACTCGTAACGTGCGTGACGTGATGGCGTCCGTGCCAGGCGTAGAGTGCGAGATTCTTTTCGAGGCTCACCAACCCTAGTTCGGGATGGCGGAAGCTGCGCTTCCAGTCTTCCGGCTTCAGCGAATTCAGCAGGCGAACCCAGCGATTGTGCAGCGAATCGAGCATCGTCAGTGAAACTTCCACGGGAGTAGCCGCGGTGTCCGGCAGCTGCGCCCAGAGGTCTTCGGCGTAGGGCTTGATCGTCGGTTCCGGTTCTGTGAGGGCAAGCTTGAATCGCACGTAGGCATTGAGATGGCTGTCGGGGACGTGGTGCGCGACCTGGCGCACGGTCCAGCCATCAGGGCGGTAGGGTGTGTCGAGTTGCTGGTCCGAAAGCCCTTTCACGGCCGTCCGCAGGTTCGCGGGGGCTTGGGCGATATCGTCGATGAACTTCTTTCGCTGCTCTTCGGTCGGTGGCCCGTCGAAGTGGAACTTCCCGATGGGGTAGCGCAGGTCACTCATGTTATCTCCAAACGAGAGTGTTGCTTCACAGATGATTCGTGGAACGGACAAGGTTCAAGAAGGCGGGCGGGTCTTGCGCACCGGGTGTCACCTTGTGGTCTGCAGCCGGGGGTCGCGGTTAGGGCGAATAGGCGAATAGCGGGGAATCCATTGTGTAACTACAACCCCTAGGGCTTACCGGCGCCACACCCCATGCCCTCCGGCTTTTCATTCCGATTCCCTTTGCCCTAAGATTTGTGCAACTAAAGCGCAGTTTGTAAGCTAAACTCCCAATTCTGGGCGGTTTCTGCTCTCCGCAGATGCGGTGACTGCATCTTAAAGGTGAACGAGAGGGATTATGGCAGCATCAGTCTGGTCTGGACACTTAACTTTCGGTCTCATCTCCATGCCGGTGCGTTTGTTCTCGGGCGCGCGCAGCAGCGGCATTTCGTTCAACATGCTGCATCGCACGGACAAATCCCGGCTCAAGCAGCAGTACATTTGTCAGTTGGAGGGCGTTGTCGTCGATCGCGCCGACATGGTCAAAGGCTACGAGTTCCGCAAGGACGAATACATCATCATCGAACCGGAAGAGATCAAGAAGATCGAGCCGCAGACCGCCAAGACCATGGAGATTCTGGAGTTCGTCAAGGCGGGCGACGTGGATCCCGTATATTTCGAGTCTTCGTATTACATGTTGCCCGAGGAGGCTGGACGGCGCCCTTACGCGCTGCTCACCAAGGCGTTAGAGGAAAGCGAGTACGTCGCCATCGCCAAGATCACCATGCATAACCGCGAATACACCGTGTTCTTGCGGCCGCATGAAGGTGGACTGATGTTGCACACGATGTACTACGCGGAAGAAGTGAAGAAGGTCGAAGGCTTCGGAGCGCCGGATGTGGAGTTGAAAGAAGCCGAAGTAAAGGTGGCCCATCAGCTCATCGAAGCGCTGGCGGATGAATGGGATCCGGAAAAATACAAAGACAGCTTCCAGGAAAATCTGAAGAAGCTGATCGAAACCAAGCTCGAGGGCGGGGAAGTAGCAGCGGTCGAGAAGCCGAAGAAGCTGGCTCCGGTGATCGACTTGATGGCCGCACTCAAGCAAAGCCTGGCGCAGATGGAAGGCAAGAAAAAGCCCGCGGCCACAGCCAAGTCAGACGAGCCTGCCGCTGCGGCGAGCGGCAAATCCCGGCGCGGACGCTAAGAGCGGGCGTCGGCTTTTGGGCTTCGGGCATCGGCCACAGCCCACTTCTCACCGCGGCTCTCTCCCTTTCTCTCCTTCGCGCGTGACAGACATATTCGCTATTCTCGCGACCATCCAACTTGCCCCGTCGTTCGCGCATCCCAGAAAGCGTATTTGGCTACCGCCCGAAGCCCGAGCCCGAGAGCTTGCACTGGCCCACTGGCACAGATCGTGGCCAGCCGTTAGAATGTTTAATTCCTTTGTAACCAGAACTTTTCCTTTGGGGTGCCGATGAGTCTTCGACGTGTGGGCCGATTGGCGGCCATGGTGCTTCCAACCCTGCTGTGCATATCGTGTGGCCAGGTCTACCGTCCGGTGGTCATTCCTTGCACGACGGGAGGGGTTCCCGGATGTCCCGTGGTGACGCCTCCGATCCCGTCCAATTTCCATGCTGTCTTCGCCCTTAGCACCAACTCGCTCAACAGCCCAGGCGGGGCGATGCAGATTGATGTTTCCGGAGACTCCATCATCGGGGAAACTCCCACGTCGAACCCAAGCGCCCCCAACCTGGGCAACATTCCTACCTACGCCGCCATTCTGCCCAACAATTCACGGGTGTTTGTCGCGAGTGCAGGTAGCGTTTCGGGCGGACTCGACGGTATCTCGTCCTTTACTCCGGCGTCCCAGTCACCGTTCGGGACCGGGTTTGGTCCGGTCCTTTCTCCCAGTTTGCCGAGTCAGACATCCAACATCGCCTCGATCAGCGAAGCGGGCGATCTCGTGACGGTCACACTCAGTACTCCCTTCACTAACGTCCCGGCCGGATATGCGATCGTCATCTCGGGAGTTGTTATTCCCGGGTGTGCCCCTCCTGCTTGTAACCCGAATGCGTACGACGGCGACTTTACGCTCTCTTCAGTTAACGGGACGGGCACCACGATTCAGTATGTGAATCCGGCCACTGGACTCCCTCCGTTATCGGCCGTGGGAACCGCTACCTTCCCTCCGCAACCCGTCTTCCTCACCGCCGCCCAGAACAACACCGTGTATTCGGCGAACTACAACTCCAATTCGGTTTTTGCGCTCAATACCACGGTCAATACCGTTACCAACACGGTGCCCGTCGGGCCACATCCGGTCAGTCTGGCCAAGACCCCGAACCTCATCAAACTTTATGTGGCGAACCAGGGGGATAACCTCAATCCGAACGGCTCGGTCAGCAGTTTGAACATCGCGGACTTGTCCCCGAATACCGTCACTGGTTTCAGCGGGTCGGCTCCGGTCTGGGTGGTGGCTCGCGGCGACAGCCAAAAAATCTACGTGCTCACGCAACGCGACGGGCAACTGGTCACGATTGACGTCGCCACGGACACGGTTACGAGTAGCCTGCCCGTGGGCGCCGGCGCCAACTTTATTTTCTACGATCCCAATCTGAACCGTCTTTATGTGACGAATCCGGTCACCAATACGCTCTATGTTTTCTCTGATACCGGCGGAGTTTCTCCCACTACCAACGCCGTCAGCGATATACCGGCTCAATTGGCGGCCATCTCCTTCGCCGTGGGGTCAGCGCCATGTCCCACCGGTCCCTCCGCATGCTCTCCCGCGTCAGTGACGGCTCTGTCCGACGGCAGCAGGTTTTACGTCGCCACCTACCAGACGGTTTCGTCTTGTCCTGACCCAGTCGTCGGAGCGGCCTCCGCCTGCGTGATTCCCGGCCTCAGCGTTTTTGACGCCAACAGCCTCACGTTGAAGTATCCAAGCACGCCGACTGTCACTTTGCTGACTACCCCATTCGCAGCGGGTCAATTTGCAGTTCCGCCCGTTGGCAGTTGTGTTTCGCCCGTGCTGCCTGCTCTCTACGCGCCCGGCGCTACCCGTTTCCGCGTGTTCACTACGGCCGCGACGGACAGCAGTCACGTCTATGTGAGTATGTGCGATGCTGGAGCCATCGCCGACATCATTACCAACGGCAACAATACGAACAACAACGGCGGTGGCCCAACTCCGCCCGATACCCTGGTCACCGACCTGCCCACAGCATTCGGCGTTTGCACTCAAGCGAGTTGCAGCAGTGCTGCGACGGTCACGGCGTTCTCGATTAATTCAAATATTGTTACCTTCCAGGCCGCGAACGATTTTTCTCCGGGGCAGAGTGTTTCAATCTCGGGCTTGACCACCGGGACTTACCTGAATGGATTCACGTTGACCGTACTCGCGACGGGGCTTTCGAGCTCCCAATTCGAGTGCTATTTCACTTTCACCAACGTGGCCTCCACCCCCGATTCCGGGGTTGCGATCCCTGCCGTGCCGTTGCAAACGCCGGTGTTCATGATGACGGGGCAGTAAGGTAGGACGTTCCGAAGTCCGCCGAAGAGAAGCTCAGCGGGAACCTACGCCTTCACGGTTACTTCTTCTTTCGCCGCGTAGTGGGAGTCGACATACTCATCGAGGATCCCGATGAACTCCGCGACGATGCGGTCTCCTTTAAGCGTGGTGAACAGGCGTCCATCCACGTAGACCGGAGCCTTCGGCTCCTCAAATGTTCCCGGTAGAGAGATTCCGATGTTGGCGTGCTTCGATTCACCGGGCCCGTTGACCACGCAGCCCATGACCGCCAGCTTCATTTCTTCCACGCCCACATAACGGCCCTTCCAGGTTGGCATCTGCTCGCGTAGGTAGGTCTGAATCTGCTCCGCCATTTCCTGGAAGAAGGTACTGGTAGTGCGTCCGCAGCCGGGGCAAGCAGTAACCTGAGGCGTGAAGCTGCGAATCCCCATGGACTGCAAAATCTGCTGCGCCACGCGGACTTCCTCGGTACGGTCGCCGCCCGGTGCTGGAGTCAGCGAGACGCGGATGGTGTCGCCAATCCCTTCCTGCAGCACAACTCCCATAGCAGCGCTGGATGCGACTACACCCTTCGCTCCCATGCCGGCCTCGGTCAGGCCAAGGTGCAGGGGATAGTTGCAGCGCGCGGCGAGCGCGCGGTAAACGTCGATCAGATCCTGCACGCCGCTGACTTTCGCACTCAGGATGATCTGGTCGGGCCGCAGGCCGAATTTCTCAGCCAGCGCGGCGGAGTTCAACGCGCTCACGACCATCGCTTCCATGGTCACTTCCCGAGCATCTTTCGGATCTGCGAGGGCTGAGTTCTCATCCATCATGCGGGTGAGCAGTGTCTGGTCGAGCGAGCCCCAATTCACGCCGATGCGCACCGGCTTCTGATACTTCACCGCCACTTCGATCATCGTGCGGAAATTCGAGTCGCCTGTGCGTCCAATGCTGGCGTTTCCGGGATTGATGCGGTACTTGGCGAGGTCACGGGCGCATTCCGGATACTTAGTGAGCAGCACATGTCCGTTGTAATGGAAGTCGCCGATGATCGGCACACGCAAACCCTGCTTGTCGAGTTCCTCGACAATGCGCGGAACAGCGGCAGCGGCCTCTTCATTGTTGACGGTAACGCGCACCAGTTCCGAACCGGCCCGAGCCAGCGCGGCACACTGCTGGACGGTCGACGGCACGTCGGCCGTGTCTGTATTAGTCATGGATTGCACCACAATCGGTGCATCCGACCCGACGCGCACGCCGCCAACGACGGCGGTCACCGTTTTCCTGCGTGGAATCATAGCCATGGGAGTCTCTATTTTAACACGCGGAAACCGGGCGCTCATCACAGCTGATCGAGCTGCAGAAGTTCTGCCTCCGTCACAGACACAGAAAGAGACACTGACCGCTCTGGGGCCCATTTCCCCGCACAACCGCCTTCTGGTACCCTGCATGCACTATGCGCCTTCCCCAAAGTCTCTTGCTCCTGGTGGCCGTATCCAGCACTGTCTTTGCCCAAGACCTTAAACCGGTTGCCGACCGTCTCGCTGCCCAGAACGCTCTTTTCGAAGAGCAATACGAGACCGATCTCCGCAACTTCCCCGAGCGCGCCACGGCCTATGGTGACTACCGCTACAACGACAAGCTCGCCGAGTACTCGCTCGAAGGGATTGCCCAGCGCCACAAAACTGACGCAGCCTTCCTCGCCGGGCTGAAAGCGATTCCGAGCGCAGGTTTCTCCGACCAGGACCAGCTCTCGCACGACCTTCTGGTTCGCGTCCTCGAGCAGCGCATCGCCGACTTCGACCTCAAAGAGTACGAGATGCCGATCAACCAGCAGAACGGCATCCATACCAGCCTCGCCGATCTGCCGCTTTCCGTTCCGTTCGACTCCGTCAAGCACTACGAGGACTACATCGCCCGTCTCCACCAGATTCCCCGCGTCCTCACCCAGACCACGGAAGTGCTTCGCGCCGGCATGAAGGACAAGCTCATGCCCGTCCGATTTCTTGCGGAGAAGCTTCCCGTTCAGTGTCAAGGAATCATCGACGCTGATCCTTTTCTGCTCCCGACGAAGAAATATCCTGCGGACATCTCGCCCGAAGACCAAAAGCGCTTAACTCAGCAGATCACCGACGCCATCAACGCTGACGTCATTCCCGCCTACAAGACGTTTGCCGCGTTCCTCCGTACGGAATACGCTCCCGAAGGCCGGACCACCCTCTCCGTCACTTCTCTGGCAGACGGCGAGAAGCGCTACCAAAACAACATCTATGGGCGGACCACCACCCACATGACGCCGGACGAGATCCACCAGCTTGGCTTGCGCGAGATCACTCGTATTCAGGCCGAGATGACGGCGATCGCAAAGAAAGAAGGTTTCGCCGACCTCGCCGCTTTCCGGGCTTCTCTCAAAACTAATCCCAAATATATTCCTACGTCCTCCGATCAGATCCTCGACGATTTCCGCCGCTACATCGCCCAGATGGAACCCAAACTTCCGGAACTTTTCACTCTTCTTCCGAAATCGCCGGTTACTGTCGAAGCGATACCGCCGTTTCAAGCCGCGGCTGCAACTCATTACGTCACCGGCACGCCCGACGGCAAGCGCCCCGGCCGCGTTGTCGTCGCCACCTCCAAGTTTGAGGAGCGCTCGCTCATCGACGACGAAGCCATCGCCTACCACGAGGGTGTTCCCGGACATCACATGCAGCTATCGGTGCAGCAGCAACTCACCGGGCTGCCCAAATTTCGCCTTCATGGTCTTGGCTTCAACGCCTACACCGAAGGTTGGGCGCTCTACGCCGAAGAACTCGGCAAAGAGGTCGGTTTCTATCAGGATCCCGTCTCCGATTACGGCCGCCTATCCTCGGAGCTCTTCCGTGCCGTGCGTCTTGTAGTCGATACAGGAATTCACGCGAAGGGATGGACCCGCGATCAGGTCGTGGAGTTCATGCGCAAGTCCGGCGCAGTTGACGAACCGACAATCCAGTCTGAGACCGACCGCTACATCGCGTGGCCCGCGCAAGCCTTGAGTTACAAGCTCGGCCAGCTCAAGATTCGCGAACTCCGCGAGCGCGCCAGGAAGGAATTAGGTCCGAAGTTTGATATCCGCAAGTTCCACGACGAGATGCTCGACGGCGGGACGCTCCCGCTCGATCTTCTCGAGGCCCGCACCAACAAATGGATCGCGGAGCAAAAAGCGAAGTGATAAGGGGTTGCCGGGAAAGGTGACCTTCCCGCTCCACGCAGCTTAAGCGACGATGGACCTACGGCAGCCGGTCCATGAGTCCAGGCAGCGTCTTCATCAAATCGTTGTAGATGACCATGACGGCGAACAGCACCAGGAACACGAATGCCGCCTGGTAGACGCGCTCTTTGATGCGCAAGCTGACGTCCCGCCTCATGAGCCCTTCGATGAAGAGAAAGAGAATGACGCCGCCGTCCATGATGGGGATCGGCAGCAGATTGAAGATGCCAAGGTTCAGACTGATTCCGGCAGTCAACTCCAGCAACGGCGTCCAACCTTTCTGCTGCGCCGCGTAGCCCGCGTCCTGTGCGATACCGATCGGACCGGAGATGGCCTTGAGCGAAACCTTCCGTTGCACAATCTTCTTGGCCAATTCCAGAATGAGCAAAGAGTATTTCTTGTTCTGCTGGAGCGAAAGACTAAGTGCCTGGCTGAAAGGCAAGGTGGTTACCTTCATCTCGCTCTTGTTGAGAAACCCCAGCCGGTATCTCGGCTCTTTCGGATCTTCGGTCTTTGAGAGTACGGGGCTCAGGCGAAAATTCAAGGTCTGGCCGCCGCGAATCACGGTGAGATCGACGGGATTCTCTTTGGTTTGCTGAAGTTGATCGATCATGGCTTCAATGGCATGCAGCGGCTGGCCATCCAGGGCAACAATCCTGTCCCCTTCCTTCAGTTCAGCCCGGGCAGCGGGAGTGTTGGCTTCCACCTGATCGACGATTACCGGCTCTTCCGGAAACCACCCCGCAGAACCTACTTCAGACGTGGTTACGGGCAGTGGAACGATGGTCTTCTGGAAGATCTGATCTCCGCGCTGAACGCTGACGGTAAGAGGCTGATTAGGACTCAGCCACACCCGGGGCTGCAGTTGTTCCCAGGTGGGATTCTCGATGTCATCGACCTTCACGATCCGGTCGCCCGCCTGCAGGCCGGCTCGGGCCGCCGGAGAGTCATGCTTCACACCTTCGATCACCGCCGGCTGATCGCGAAAAACCGGATACTCGTAATGCACCATGTACACGGTGGTAAGCAGGAAGATGGCAAGCAGAATATTCATCGTCGGGCCGGCAATCGCAATCAGGAAGCGATGCCACCGCGGGTGGGACATGAACTCGGCCGGGTCGCCGGTGCTCTCGTCCATGGGATTCTCGCCGCTCATCTTTACGTAGCCGCCCAGCGGGATGGCGTTGATGCGATAGTCGGTGTCCCCTTTGCGGAAGCCGACCAGCCGCTTGCCGAATCCAATGGCGAACTGCTCCACCCGGACCCCCAGCAACTTGGCCACGGCGTAGTGGCCGAACTCGTGGATCAGAATCATGAAGCCCAGAACGACGGCCACGGCAGCGATAGAGATAAAGAAATCAGACATAAAAGAAGTACGGAACAGCTCCCCTATTAGATTGACTACTAAACTACAGATGCCGGCCGCGAGTGCGCGGTTCGGCGGCCGGCTTCCAAAACTCGCTCTTGAGCATATCGGCGGGCTTCGGCGTCAACTTCAAGCACCTTCGCAATCGACTCCAGCGCCCCAGAATTAGATGCTGAAACCACGTCTTCGATGATACGGGGAATGTCATTAAAAGTGATGCTGCATTCGAGAAACGCAGCGACCGCAATTTCATCACCGGCGTTCAGCGCGACCGTCCTGGCCCCGCCCGCCTCTGCCGCCTCGTACGCGATACGGAGACAAGGAAATTTACTCATGTCTGGAGGGCTGAAGTCCAGATGACGCAAGTTACCGACGGGGAAGCGCAGATCCGACTGAATCCGCTCGGGATATGTTAGGGCGTAAAGAATCGGCAGCCGCATGTCAGTCACCGAAACCTGAGCCAGTATGCTGCCATCGATGAACTCAACCATGGAATGAATCGTCGACTGCGGATGCACCAGCACCTCGACCTTCGCCGGAGGCAGGTGAAACAACCGGCACGCCTCAATCACCTCGAAGCCTTTGTTCATCAATGTCGCCGAGTCGATCGTAATGCGCTTGCCCATCTTCCACGTGGGATGATTGAGCGCCTGCTCCACCGTGATGGAGTTGAACTCCGAGCGCGGCGTATTCAGAAATGGGCCGCCAGAGGCGGTAAGCCAGATTCTTTCCACTTCCTCCATCCGCCCGCCCCGCAGGCATTGGTGAACCGCGTTGTGCTCGCTGTCGATGGGTAGCAGCGGCTTTCCCTGGCGGCGCGCCTCGGCGGTAATCAACTCTCCAGCCGCCACCAGACATTCCTTGTTGGCCACGCCGACTGTCTTTCCAGCCTTCACTGCTTCGTAGGTGGCTTCCAGCCCAGCCACGCCCACGATGGCGCTCACCGCGAAGTCGGCCTCGGGAAGGGTGGCGACCTTCACCGTGCCGGCGGCTCCGTAAACCACCTCGATTTCGCTCAGACCTGCTTGCTTCAGACGCGAGCGCAGCACGTCGGCATCGGGCTCCGCCGCAATCGAAATTACCCGGGGACGCCAGCGCCGTGCCTGCTCGAAGGCCGCCTCCAGGTTCGCACCCGCGGCCAGAGCGACGATCTGAAAGCGATCGGGATAGCTCTCAGCCACGCTCAGCGTGCTTCGGCCGATTGAGCCAGTCGATCCCAGGATGGCAATGCGCTTCATGGTCATTCGGAACCCGTGGCAGACTCTCTCATTTTGTAGCCGTCAACGCGACGGCGTAGCGGTCAATCCAATCTCGTTGCTCCGCTGTTTCCGGAACGGGCACGCCGCGTGCCGCAGAAACCGAGTCTACAGCGGCCCCCGGGCTCATTCCATTTTTCACAAACAGGCAACCTGCAACCAATCCGCTTCGCCCGATCCCTTGCCGGCAGTGAACGAGTACATTCTTGCCACTTGATAGAGCGCGAGTGACGCCTTCCAGAACTTCGGACAACTTCGCTTCTGATCTTGGAACCTGACGATCGGGAATCGGAAACGAAGTGAAGTCCATCCCTTGCGTTCTAACCTCGCCCGCTTCATCCCTAAGGTCCAAATCTCTTTCCTCGTCCGGCGTGAGCAGTGAAAGCACAGCATCGATGTGCCCTGCCTTCCAGCTGGAGACATCGTCCCGTAGCCAATCTCCGCCGCGGGGACGAGGGCCAACGGCTAGCCTTCCCGGCCACGATCCATCGAGCCAATAGAGTTCCTTGCGCATCTTTAGTCCTGATCCTTCACCACGATGTCTCGAGGAAGAGCATCAACGTCCACGCCGCGCTGGCGAAGAACGTGAATTCGATGGTGTCCATCCAGTATAGTTCCATCCGGCCTGGTTTTCAGACAACCTTGCAATCCCGGCAGTAGCGAAGCCTGCAACGCCTCAGGGGACAATCGCTGCATCTGCGCAAGTTTGGCAGGGTTGAGAGAGCTATCTAGGTGGAGAGGTACCAGGGAGGGGCGTTTTGGCGAGTTCGCCATTTTGTGCCGCTATTCCATGATACGCCAAGCCGCGTAGAACCATAGCACCGGCGCAGTAAACAGCAGGGCATCGATACGGTCCAGCATGCCGCCGTGGCCGGGGAGGATCGTCCCGGAATCCTTCACTCCCGCTCCGCGCTTGATCAGCGACTCCACGAGATCGCCCAGCTGCGCCGCGATGTTCAGAGCAACCGTCAGCAAGAGAATCGGCCACAGCTCCCGCTTCTCCAGTCCGAACAAACCGTCACGTCGCTCGATCAGCCCTACGCGCAATAGAAATGAGCTGATCTGCAGCGCATGACTGAAGAGCGGGCTTCCGACCAACAGACTTGCTACCAGCGAGGCCGCCGCACCTTCCCAGGTTTTTTTCGGGCTGATGCGCGGTGCCATCAGGTGCCGTCCCAGGTAGCGGCCTACGAAATAAGCGAAAATGTCTCCCGCCCAAACCACCAGCAGAAGATAGAGCAGCCAGAACGCTCCCGCCCATTGCTGGCGAAGTTGCACCAGCATGGCCATGGGCAGGGCAATATAGGCAAAGGCGAATGCCGATGCTGCCGCCGCCGGATACGCTCCGCTCATCTGCGCCCGCCGCATGCTGATGGTGAGAAAAAGAAAGGGAGCGAGTGCACAAGCAAATCCCAGCCCAAGGACGAATTTGAGTACCGAGACTTGCGGCGTCTCGCCCCTCGCGCTCGCCGCGAGCAACAAAAAGAACAATCCCACGAAGATGTAAGTCGGCAGCTGTATCGGCTGCACGCCATAGGATTCGGTCAGCTTGAGAAATTCCTGAATGGTGATCAGCGCCACCGCCGCGGCCACCACGGCCACCACGGGCGCCGGCGCGCGCAGCACGAGCAAAATCACAATCGGAATCAGGACGACCGCGGTCGCGATGCGTTTCAGCAAGGTGGTGCGTCCATCTTACATAACTCTTGTCATTCCGAACCGGGCGGAAAGCCCGGTGAGGAACCTGCTGTTTCCGTCCATGCAATCGGACGCTAACTCTATTTGTGAACTTTCGCCGGCTCGGGGTGCGCATGCGCATCCCCATGGTTCAGTCCACCGTAGCGCCGTTCCCGTTTCTGATACTCGGCAATCGCTTCCAAAAGATGCAAGCCGCGGAAATCAGGCCACAAAGTCGGCGTCACATAAATCTCGGCATAAGCCAGCTGCCACAGCAAGAAGTTGCTCAGTCGCATCTCGCCGGAGGTGCGAACAACCAAATCCGGGTCGGGCAGGTTCCGCGTATAAAGGTGACGACCCACCGTGTCTTCGTCAATGTGCAAATGCTCGAGGCCGCCGTTCTGCGAAGCGGCATTCACCATGGAGCGAAACGCGTCCACCATTTCGCTGCGCGCGCTGTAGTTCAGCGCCAGCGTCAGCACCGTGCCCGCGTTGTGAGAAGTACTCTGGCGTGCCCATTCCATGCGCTCCTGCACATCTTCCGGCAATTGCTGCTGACGGCCGATATATTCCAGCCGGATATTGTTCTCGTTTAGCGTAGGGACTTCCGCTTTCAAGTAGCGGCTCAATAGGCCCATCAGAAAATCAACTTCGCTCTTCGGACGCTTCTTCCAGTTCTCTTCCGAGAAAGCATAAAGCGTGAGCGCATGAATGCCGACGCGCGCCGCCGTCTCCACCGTCGAACGCACCGCCGCCACTCCGGCGCGGTGCCCGGCTACGCGCGGCATGTGGCGCCGCTTCGCCCAGCGCCCGTTGCCGTCCATGATAATAGCGATGTGTTTTGGGAGCCGCTCTGGATCAAGATGCCGGTAGACTTCCGCTTCCTTGCGATCCAGCCCGGCGGGAACTTTGGCCTGCAAAGTGATCCCCTTCGCCATGAAGCTAACACAGCCGGAAAGCGGGGGCAATGACGCGCAAGGCACGCCGGGAAGGGCGCGGGAAAAGAGTGCAAGATCGGGAAGGGCACGGCTTCAGCCGTGCCGCTCAGAGGCAATAAAGACGAGGGCTTTTAGCCCCTGAGGGGATGCTGGCGGGCGTCGGCAGTCGCTGGCGAGGGCTCCCCGCCACGCCCTACTTCGCTTCCTCCGGCACGATCTTCAACTCCAGCTTCTCGGTATGCCGGAGCGCGGTGATCGAACAACTTGCGCCTGCGCGAACATCAGCCAACAATCGGTGCAGATCGTCCACGCCAGCGACGGGTTTGCCTTCCAGAGCGACAATGATGTCGCCATCTCGCAGCCCAGCCCGCTTCGCCGGACTATTCTCTTCGACCGACAAAACGAGCGCCCCCGACTCTTTTGCCAGATCATAAAAGCGCACCACGCGGCGATGCACCGGCACGGTCTGCGCCGACACTCCGATATAACTTCGCCGGATGCGTCCATCGCGCAGCAGTCGGCTGGCCACAAACTTCGCCGTATTGATTCCGATGGCGAAACAAATCCCCTGCGCCGGCAGAATGGTCGCCGTGTTAACTCCAACCACGCGCCCGGCGGAATCGACCAGCGGCCCGCCCGAATTTCCCGGATTGAGCGCGGCGTCGGTCTGGATGACATCGTCGATCAGCCGCCCGGAATACGACCGGAGCGATCGCCCCAACGCGCTCACCACTCCTGCCGTTACAGTCGACTGAAATCCATACGGGTTGCCGATCGCCACCACAACCTGTCCGACGCGAAGCTGCTGCGAGTCGCCGAGAGCGGTCGCAGTGAGTCCGGGTTCGTCCACCCGGACCACGGCAAGGTCGCTCGCCGGATCATCCCCGATTGCAGTCGCCGGCATGCGCCGTCCGTCCGCCAGCGTGACTTCAATGCGGCGTGCATCATGCACGACGTGGCTGTTAGTAAGAATCAAGCCGTCCGGAGTGAATACAAATCCCGAGCCTCCGCCCCGTCGTTCCTGCGGCTCGCCCGAACGGGTCCGGCCGCTGGCCGAATGCACTTCAATGTTGACCACCGAGGGGCTAACACGTCCGACGGCGCCCGTGACCGCGCGGGAGTAGGCATCGAGCAGAGAATCGTCGCTGTCGGCTGAACCCGTGGCCAGCGCCGACTCCCGGGAAGAGTGCTCGCTCCGTCCATTCGCTTCAGGTTGATTTAGAGAGACGGGGTGGGCCGACAAAGCAGAAAAAACACTTCCAACTTCTTCCAGGTCCATGCTGGATAGATGTCAGTCGATCTATTTCGGATTCACAGGGCCCAGTGCAAGAAAAAAGCCGGGACCAAGGGATTGGTCCCAGCATTGAGTTGGCTGGTTGCCCGGATAAAACTTAGGTTTCAAAGTTGCAAGGTTTCAAGGTGAACAGCCCGGGCACTCCCAGCTTTGAAACGTTGAAACCTCTGAGACTTTGAAACTTGCTTCCCTAAGCGGTCCTTCTCGGCCGCACCGTCAAGTCCCGCAACTGAGTCAGGACGCTCGACATCTGCATCCCGTTCAGTTGCGAAACAAACGGCAGAATCTCCGCGATGAACTGATCCTTCATCAGTTCGCTGATTTCGTCCTGGCGGTTCTTTTCTCCGCCACTGAGCAGTTCCGGCACGGTCACCTCCAAGGCTCGCGCCAGCCGTTCCAGGGACGACAGCGTAGGCGTGGCTTTCTCGTTTTCAATCTTCGAAACGTAAGTGCGCGGCACGGACATACGTCCGGCCAGTTGCCGCTGGCTCAGCCCGCTCCGCAAACGCAGCGAGCGGATCGACGTTGCCAGGTTCAGGTGCCCGCGCCCAGTGCCGGGCATGGGCATCATCACCGGCGGCACCATCACCACCGGCTCGGGTTCGGGTTCCTCGTCCAGGGACGAGTGGCAGCGCCGGCAATTGTTATTGACCGTACGGAATTGAACTAGCAGGCAATGATCGCAACGGACGACTTCCCTGGAATCTACTGGGGCAAGAGTCGTGGCCATCGGGTTGTGGGAGTGCCAGAGCAGGCTACTCCTTACCGCTAAACTGGAACCTGATAATTTGGGGGAGTGGTTCCGACTGCAGGGCTAATCTGCAGTACAAGGCCTGTGGAAGTCAAGGTTAAAATGCATAAAGCCGCGAATCTTGCCGGCGAAAACCGAAACTAAGCGGCGAAATCCCGCAGAAAACAGGGGCAGAAGGCATGATTGACCGCGAGACCGCGTGGTGTTTACTAACTGAGTTCACCCAGTCGGAAAGTTTGCGCAAGCACGCGCTGGCGGTGGAGGCCTGCATGCGCGCCTGCTCCCGCAAGTTTGATGGTGAGGTTTCCGGAGTATCAGACCTTGGGTTGTCCAAAGAAGAACTCTGGGGGATCGTCGGACTGATTCACGACTTCGACTACGAAAAATATCCCAGCCTCGAAGACCATCCCTACAAAGGCAACGAGATTCTCAAAGAGCGCGGCTGGCCCGAAGTGATCACCCGAGCCATCATGTCCCACGCCGAGTACACCGGCGTCACCCGCGACACGCCTATGGAGAAAGCTCTCTTCGCCTGCGACGAGCTCGCCGGATTCATCACCGCCGTAGCCCTGATCAAGCCGGGGAAATCGCTGGCTGAGGTGGATGCAAAATCAGTTCGAAAAAGAATGAAGGATAAGGCCTTCGCCCGCAAAGTGAACCGCGACGACATCATCAACGGCGCCGCTGCCCTGGGCGTGGATCTGGACGAACACATCGCCTTCTGCATCGAAGCGCTGCAAGGAATCGCAGACAAATTGGGATTAGACGGCAGCGCGGCGAAAGCGGTCTCACCACCTTAGGGCGATGACGCAGTCGCGGCGGGGACCAATTTTCCTCCCAGGCGAAGTAATTCATAGTGCTCGGGCGGGACCGGACCAATGGCAAAGGGCAAAGGACCCGAGTCGGCGGAGTAAAAACCCGCGCCCAGTTGGCTTTGAGCGGTCGTAATTCCAAGACGCATGGGGATCTCAATTACCTCGCGTGAAGTCACAAACTCCGGGCGCATTTCGAACAGGTGATTGCTTTCAACCACAGCGAGATAGTCCCCAGGCTGGTGCGGCGGGTCATTCACTACGACGGCATGCGCACCGAACGACTCCATATAGTATTGGAATCCCCAGTGCCCCGTGAACCAGACCTCACCCGGCTGGTTCCGGGTCTTCTGGTCGATCGTCTTCCGTTCGATCAGTGTTGCCGCGGTTCGCGCCGAATTTGCCAGCTCTGTGTCCGCCCAGGTAAGCCAGAGCGATACCGCGCCCGCCGCCGCTAGCGGTATGGCCAGCATCGCGGGACGCCATCGCATCGCTGCTGTCTGCAGGGCGTCTACACGCCGCGCCAGCAGAATGCCAGCGGCCGGAATCAACGGGAGCACGGAACGGGCGTTGATCGTCCAATTCACGAAGCCGGTAAAAATGAATGTCCCTAAAACCCACAGCATCAGCAACAGGGAGTCAGCATCCCTGCGTTTCCACACGTCCGCAGCCGCCAGTGCCATCACGGAAAACCCGGCGACAATGAAGAGCGTTAACTGGACGCCGACCACGAACCAGTGCCGATAAAAGTCGGAGGGCCCCAAGGTCTCGCCGAGACTGATTCGACCTGTGCTGACGAGAAACCCCGCAAGAGCACTCAGCACGCAGGCTGCGAAAATCTTCTTGCGCGACCACAAGAAGGGAGCGAACGTCAGCGCGGGCAGCGCGCATCCTCCGACGAAGCTGAGATCAACCAAAGCATTGGCCAGGATTGAAGCGTGCCTTCCTTGTCGAACGCCGGTGGCGATATGAGCGGCGAATGTAATCATGCGCAGTCCGTAGACCGCTTTCGTCCAGTACTGGTAACCGGTCAATGCCAGAATTGGCACCAGCAGATACCATGCCCAGCTTCCGAGACGCCGCTGCCGGGCAAACGAAAAGACCGCTAGCAGTGGAATCAAAGCGATGCCAAAATATTTCGTCAATGCACATAAAGTGATCAGGACAACAGAAATAACCAGAGAGCGCGCTTTCTGCGGCTCAAACCCTTCAACCCACAAAATGATGGCCCAAAGCCAAAGCGCCAATGCCATGGTGTCGCACATCACGCTGTTGGCAGATACGAGAAACCCCGGTGTCAGAAGCGTGGCGCCGGCGGCCAGCAGCGGCGAATTTGTGAGCCGTTGCGCCAGACGGTATGTTCCCCATACCGTAGCGAGCGCCGGCAGCAGAAACGCAAGGTGCAACGCCCGTTCCGACCACCCGACGAAAACAGCCGCGGCAGCGCTGTAGTAGGACGCTAGAGGAGGATTCCTGGTTTCGTATGCCATCGGTATTGCGTCGAGATACCAATTGACTTTGAATCCGAAGGGATCAAGCGGGTGCTGGGTGATCTGCCGCGCCTCATAAATGAACAACGTGTCATCAATATTGAAAGCCTTACCCGAAAAAGGAACCAGGCAGGCGAGCACGACGACCGCGAGAACAATATAGTGAACGCGCGAACTATTGTTCTGGAAGCTTTCGGTAGAAGGCGCCATCAGGAGTGCAGCAAGATTAGATGTCGGTAAATCTTGTGTCAATCTACGGTCTGAGCCGAGAGGCTCCGACGCCGATTCTTATCGGATGACTTCCGCCACCCTGCCACTCGCGATCAACTCCGCCAACCGCGCGAAGTCTTTGTACATCACCCGGTCTTTCTCCATCGTAGGACACACCGACCGAATTGCCGCAATCGCGGCCTGTCCGCGCTTCGACGTCTTCATCGGAGCGAGAAAGTCGATGGCCTGCGCCACCGCCATGGCTTCAATCGCCAGCACGTTGCGCGTGTTCTCGACAATGCGCTTCAGTTTAATCGCCGCCGTCATGCCCATGGAGACGTAGTCCTCCTTGTTGCCCGAGGTCGTAATCGAATCCACCGATGCGGGATGCGCCAGCACTTTGTTCTCACTGACCAACGCCGCCGCCGTGACCTGCGGCATCATGAAACCTGAATTCAATCCCGCGCCTTGCGCCAGAAACGGCGGCAAACCCTCGCTGAGCGCTGGATTCACCAGTCGCTCGATTCTGCGCTCGCTGATCCCGGCCAGCGCGCTGAACGCGATGCCGAGAAAATCCAAAGCAAACGCCAGAGGCTCGCCGTGAAAGTTTCCTCCCGAGATTACATCGCCTTCGAAATTCCTGGCATCGGTGATAAATACGAGGGGGTTGTCCACCGCCGAATTTGCCTCGATCTCAAACACCTTGCGGCAGTGTGCCAGAGTGTCGCGCACCGCGCCGTGCACTTGCGGGATGCAGCGCAGGGAGTAGGCGTCCTGCACCCGGCCGCACTCGCGGTGCGATTCGCGAATCTGGCTGCCCTCGAGCATCCGCCGCAGATTCGCGGCTGTTTTCATCTGACCACTGTGCGGACGCGCCTTGTGAATGCGTTCATCGAAAGCCGTGTCGGTGCCTTTCAATGCGTCGCAGCAGAGCCCGCCCAGCACGTCGGCCGAATCCACTAGTGTCTCGGCCGCCAGCAACGACAGCGTGCCCACGGCCAGCATGCCCTGCGTCCCGTTGATCAGCGAAATGGATTCCTTCGCTTCCAGCACCAGTGGCTTGATCTGCGCCCGCTTCAGCGAGTCGGCGCTGGCAATGCGCGCGCCCGCCGCGTCAAGGCATTCCCCCTCGCCAATCAACGCCAGCGCTAGATGCGCCAAGGGCGCCAGATCGCCGCTCGCGCCCACGCTCCCCTGCGACGGCACGAACGGTGTTACGCCGCGGTTCAGCATTTCACACAGCGTATCGATCAACACCCCGCGCACGCCCGAACAGCCCTTAGCCAGAGAATTCGCGCGCAAAAGCATCATCGCCCGCGTTTCCGCCACGGAGAGCGGTTCGCCGACGCCTGCCGCATGCGACCGCACCAGGTTGACTTGCAGTTCGCGAATTTGTTCGCCAACTATTCGCACATCGCTGAGCTTGCCTACGCCGGTAGTGATCGCATAGGCAACTTTATTGCTGGCAACGATCTCTTCGACCACGGCGCGCGCCAGATTCACGGCCTCGCGCGCGTCGGGGGACAAAAGCACAGGGCGTCGTTCGACTGCAACTTCGCGCACCGCTTCCAGAGTAAGATCGGTACCGCTAATGTGAAGTGCGTTCAAGATGAGTTCCCGTTCCGCTTCCCTATGGCTGCACGAAAGACTTTCAGATACTTTTCCGGCAGAGGGGCAATCTTCATATCTGCATCGGTGACAATGTGTGTGGTCTCGCCTTCCGCCAGCAGCGCGCCGTCTTCCGCACGCCGCAATTCATAACCAAAGTGGACCACCGACTCCCGCACGTTCAATAATTGTGTGCGCACCAGAACTTCTTCGTCATAGCGCACCGGGGCACGATACCGGCATTTGGCTTCTGCCACAGCGATGAAGCGTCCATCCCTGGTCTCCATGTCGCGATAGGAAAAGCCTAGCTGCCTTAGCAATTCGACGCGTCCCACTTCAAACCAGATGAAATGGTTGGAATGATAGACCACACCCATCTGATCGGTTTCTGCGTAGCGAACACGCAGCCGGGTTTCGTTCATCGCCTGCGGGTGATTCGATTTCACTTTCCGCTCCACACCGGCTTGCGCTTCTCAAGAAACGAAACCACGCCTTCGCGGAAGTCGGCAGTGGTGCGGATCGCTGCATTCTCCCGCACCGCAGCTTCAATCTGTAAATCGAGTTCCGCGCGGGCATGATCGCTGAGCAGTTTCTTGGTAGCGCGCAACGACGCCGGACTGTTCTCCATCAGCAGTCCTGCCAATTCCCGCGCCCGCGTCATCAACTTTTCCGGATCGACGATTTCGTTGATCAATCCCATCCGCGCCGCTTCCTCGGCGCCAATAATCCTTCCGGTCAATAAGAGATCGCGCGCCTGTTTCTCTCCCACTTGCCGCAGCAGGAAGGTGGAAACGATGGCTGGCACAAAGCCGATCCGCACTTCGGTGTAGCCAAACTTGGCTTCCGGTACCGTTAGAGTAAAGTCGCACAGCAAAGCCAGTCCGGTACCCCCCGCGATCGCCGCTCCGTTCACCGCCGCAATCGTGACCTTGGGGAATTCGTAGAGTGCACGGAACAGCCGGACCATCGTCTCCGAATCCTTCAGGTTTTGCTCGGGCGACCGTCCAATCAGCGTCTTCAAATTATCCAGGTCCATGCCCGAGGAAAAAGCCTTGCCCGCTCCCGTCAGAATGAGCACGAGCGCATCGGAGGCTTCCACTTCCTGCAGCGCGCGCACCAGATCGTCGATCAACTCGAAGCTGATAGCGTTGCGTTTATCCGGACGGTTCAGCGTGATGGTGGCCACACCGGAATCGTATGCGAGTTGGATCGTTTTATAGCTCATGTCTGGAAACAGCTAGTTGTCGTCAACGGAATCCGTGTACCTTGCCCCGATCTCGGCCGAAGCACGCAGCAATGCGTCCAGCGGCTTAAGAGGCGGCAATTCCGCGCCGCGCTGCTTGAGCGTCTCAATCACTTTCTCTGTCGCAATGTTGCCGACCAGCGCATCTTGCGCGAAAGGACAGCCCCCCAGCCCGCCGATTGCGGCGTCAAAGCGGCGGCAACCGGCATCGTACGCTGCCAAAACTTTCGCCGCTGCCTGCTCAGGACGGCTGTGAAGATGGACTCCAATCTCCAGGTAATCGTACTTTGCCATCACCGCGCCCACTAGTTCGCCGATCTGCTCCGGAGTAGCCACGCCGACCGTGTCAGCCAGTGAAATCATCCGCAGGTTGTCGACTTCCATCAGCGAAATGGCCTCAATTACTTCCTCCACGTTCCACAAGTCCCCATAAGGATTGCCAAATGCCATTGAGATATAGACCACCACATCGAACGCTGCATTGTCAGCTTTTGTCTGAATCTTCTCCAGCTCCTCGAGCGCTTGTTCAGCGGACTGATTCTGATTCTTGCGCAAAAAAGTCTCTGAGATCGAATAAGGAAATCCCAAAGTATGCACCGCCTGGGTGTTGATGGCCCGCTGCGCGCCCTTCTCGTTGACCACGATTCCGATGATCTCCACGTCGTCGGGCGGATTGAGTTCCTTCAACACTTCTTCCGAGTCCGCCATCTGCGGCACGGCTTTCGGCGATACAAACGAGACCGCATCGATGTGCTTGAATCCGGCGCTGACCAGCGCCTGCAGATAGGCGCGCTTGATGTCGGGCGGAATCTGTCCCTTCAGCCCCTGCCAGGCATCGCGCGGACATTCGATCAGTTTCACCGTGTCGGACATATCAAAATCTGCCACGGATCACGCAGATTCTCACGGATCAAAACCACTTATGAAATAGCTCGGTTTGTTTATCCGTGCCGATCCGTGTGAGTCCGTGGCTAAACTACGTTTGTAGCACTCCTACCTTGAACTCTGGCACGTCCGGATTCAACGCCGCCGCTTCCAGAGCCTGCGTGATAGCAGCCCGGGTCTCGATGGGATCGATGATCTTGTCGATCCAAAGCCGGGCGGCGCCATAGCGCGGATCTGTCTGCTCGTCGTAAGTGCGCTTCACCGAATCGTGCAGCTCCTTCTTCTCCTCCTCACCAAGCTTGGTGCCGCCCCGCTCCAGTTGCTTCACCTTGATCTCCACCAGAGTGCCCGCCGCCGCGTCGCCGCCCATCACGGCGTAACGCGCCGTCGGCCAGGCGAAAACGAACCTCGGGTCAAACGCCTTGCCGCACATCGCATAATGACCTGCGCCGAACGATCCTCCCACAATCACAGCAATCTTCGGCACCACGGAATTCGATACCGCATTCACCATCTTTGCCCCAGCCTTGATGATGCCGCTCCACTCCGCGTCCCGGCCTACCATGAAGCCGTTGACGTCATGAAGAAAAATCAACGGAATCAGGTTCTGGTTACAGTCCATGATGAAGCGCGCGGCCTTCTCCGCCGATTCCGTGTAGATCACGCCGCCGAACTCGAGTCGCTTGTGGCCCTCATGGTCGGTGGCCTGCGCGTGCAGTTTCTGGTTGGCGACAATTCCCACGGCAAATCCGCCGATGCGCCCGTAGCCGCAGATCAGGGTCTTGCCATATTCCGCCTTGTATTCGTCGAAGCGGCTGCCATCGAGCACGCGGGCGAGAATCTCTTTCATGTCGTAAGGGCGCGCCGGCGACGAATCGTAAATGCCGTAAATTTCCTCAGCCGCCAGCGCCGGTTCGATCGGTTTCTTGCGGTCCCAGGGAGACTGCCGCCGGTATCCCCACTTCTCAACGATCGAGCGAATCCGCGCCAGACACGCCGCATCGTCCGGCTCGCGAAAGTCCACCGTGCCGCTGATGCCCGCATGCATGGCCGCCCCACCGAGTTCTTCCGCGGAAACTTTCTGTCCAATCGCCGCCTGTACCAGCGCAGGACCGGCCAGGAACAGGCCACTGCCGTCGGTCATCAGAACGTGATCGCACATCACTGGAAGGTATCCACCCCCAGCCACGCACATGCCCATAATGGCCGCGATCTGCGGAATACCCAGGGCCGACATCACCGCGTTGTTGCGGAACACGCGGCCGAAATCATCCGTATCCGGGAACACATCTTCCTGCAGCGGCAGAAACACGCCAGCCGAATCTACCAGATAGACCGTTGGAATGCGGTTCTCGATGGCGATATTCTGGGCGCGAATCACTTTCTTCGATGTCATCGGGAAAAACGCTCCCGCCTTCACCGTGGCGTCATTCGCGATGATCATGACCATGCGTGTGTGGATGCGCGCCAGACCCGTAATCACGCCGGCTGCCTGCGCTCCGCCCCACTCTTCATACATGCCATGGGCCGCATAAATTCCCAGCTCGAAAAATGTTTCGGGGTCAACCAGCAGCTCGATTCGTTCGCGAGCCGTGAGGCGCCCCTTGGCATGCTGGTTCTCGACAGCTCTTGCGCCGCCGCCCTCGCTGATCTTCTCGTTTTCATTGCGTACCTGCGACATAAGGTCGGCCAGGAAACGCATGTTGGCCTCGAATCGTGCCGAGGTGGGATCAACGCTCGTCGTCAGGACGTTGGACGCCTTCGCCGAGTGATCTGGAGGAGCTTCGCTACGATCAGCCATGGACAATGCTATGAATCAAGAGATCGGACTGTTTACGGTATACCACTCGCGCGGGAGCGCGCAACGCACGGCACACCCACGCAGGGACGGCGACGCAAAGAAGGGACCCGGGAAGTCCAAAGATTAGCTTACTGCAGATGGAGACGACCAAGCAGATCTTGAAAGCGCGGCTCCGAACGGAGGCTCGTCCAAACCGGGTCCACCTTGAGATAGAGGAGATCGGGTTCGGACCAGCGATAGCAATCCTCTAGCGCGCTTAGCGCCAGTCCATTTCTGCCGAGCACGGCGTTCGCTTCAGCCGAACCGCAAGAATCCAGCCGGAAGCGCTTGCCGTTAGCGACACTGACTGTCTTGGAGGGCTTGGCCATCGCCTCCATTGCACCCGTGAATCCACCCTGGGCGTAAGACTGTTCCAGAGATTTGGCGCGGTCGAAAGCACCTGCCAGCCGGCCGTCCTCCGCAATTTCCGTCATCCAAAGATCGTGCTGGCCGGTCTGAAGATAATATTTCGCGAGGTAGAAGTGCACGGGAATGAAGTTGGGATTTGCGGCCACAACTTTCTGGTACGCTTGCAGCGCCAGGTCCGGTCGCCCAGCCAGATAATTCGCGAAGCCAGTATCGGCTTTGATGATCAAAGAGAGCGGATCCAGTTCCTGCGCGCGCTGCAGTTCCGCGATTGCTTCTTCATGGCGTCCTTCAGGCCCCAGCAACAGATTTCCATACCAGTGGTGAGCCTGCGCGGAATTAGGATTAAGTTCAAGCGCCCTGTGGAATTCCTGCTCGGCGCCCTGCCAATCCCAATTACGAAGCACCTTAACCGCAGCCAGCGACGTATGCGCCTCGGCCAGCATGCTGTCGAGCTGTAACGCTTTCTCAGCAGCCGACTGGGCCTCGGTCAGGTTGCTCAGGCCGCCTCCGTAAAGCGTAAGCAAAGTGTGACAATCTGCCAGGCCGGAATAGGCCAGCGCGAACTTGGAATCTCTCTCGATCGCTTGGTTGAAGTACTCGATCGCCTTGCCGAACCCCTCAGGGTTTCTCTGGTTCCAGGCATAACGTCCGCGCAAATAGAGATCGAAGGCTTCCGGGTTCACGGCGGGTACCCGGCGCAAGCGGGAACTCTCCTCAACCGTCAAGTTGAGTTTCACCTGGTTGGTAATGGCCTCAGCCACACGCGCCTGCAGCGAAAGCACATCTTTCAAATCGCCGTCGTAGCTTTCCGCCCAGATGTGGCGATCGGTTGCCGCTCTGATCAACTGCGCCGTGATCCTTACCCGATCTCCCGAACGCAGCACTGAGCCTTCCACCACGGCGTCCACTCCCAACTGGCGCCCAATCTCCGGCAGCGGTGTTCGCGTTCCTTTGTATTGCATGATCGATGTCTTAGAAACGACTTTCAGTTCACGAACCTGCGCCAGATCGGTGATCAATTCATCCGTCATTCCGTCCACAAAATATTCCTGGTTGGGATCGTTCGAGAGATTCTGCATTGGTAGCACGGCAACCGAGCGAATCGGACCGGAGTCCGCCCTCCCGAACAGCCTCTGCTTCCAACTCGCCCCCGGCAGCAAGGCCACCGTTACGACTGCCAGCCCGCCAACCAGGCCGAGCATCCAGCCGCGCCATGCGGCCGGGTTTGGAGCTTGGGCCTCGAAACCGTTTGCGCCAGTACTGACGGCCAGATGGGAATCGTCCTCAAACTCTGAACCTTCCGCAACCGCTGCCGGGGCCGCGACTAAACTGCCGCCATTGCTCGAAGACCAGGAGGCGGTTCGCGGGCTAGAGCCGTGACCGTTGCCACCTCGGCCGTTGCCTTCGGCTGTCTCCAACTCCCGCACTTCGGCGACGAAGCGATACCCGCGTTTCGGGACAGTTTCAATGTAGCGAGCCCCGTCTTCCCCATCCCGCAGCGCCTTGCGCAGCAGGTAAACGACCTGGCTCAAGTTGTTCTCTTCGACCACCGTATCCCGCCACACCGTTTGCATCAGGGCATCTTTCTCCAACAGGCGGCCGCTGTTCTCCACCAGCACCAGCAAAGTGTCAAAGGCCCGGGGCGGCAGGTCCATGCGCACCCCACCGTGCCAGACCAGACGCTCGCCCCGATCCAATACAAAAGGTCCGAACTCATACAGATGCCGAACTGCCTTATCCATACTCCCTCAGAAAATCTTCATAAAAAAATGAGGTCCACTAAGGACTTTCAGGGCCGATCTGCCGCACAGTGCCAACCGCGCCACTTCCCTTTGGAGGCCTGAGAGTCCGTTCGGCGAGAAGTCTAGCTGAGCCCGGCGACGGCTCGGAAGAGCACGAACGTGGTGGTGGGGGCCACTTTTCTCCCAGGCATCCAGGCGTGCGTCAAGTGCTACGCAGGCACTGCAACTTCAATCTTTGCCGTTCATTTTAACGGCCGATAGCCTCCGGCCGGGACGGCAAACAGGCCGATGCGGGAGGATTCACGGCTTTCCAGCTTTGATCTCAGACGGGTACGGGGGAGAGGGCAAAACTGCTTCGTCAAACTCTGAGAATCTGAGCTGGGGAGCTTCGAATCCTTCCCCGTTGTCCCTCCCGCCGTAGAATTGCTCTTCCCGGCACTCATCAGCCTCAAAATCCTTGCACGTGGGCCAGAAAGAACGCCGCCCGGCCCGCTACCTTTCCTCTGACAAAACAGTCTTACCAAGACGACTTTGCGTTGGCGTAAGCTTGCGAATGCGCACCGCGATACGGAGGATGAGAACCGATGTCCGCCATCACCCGACGTTCTTTCCTGGCAATGGCTGCTGCAACCGGCGCCACGGCAGCCTGGGGTAATCCGTTTGCGACGAAGTCCCGCATTGCATGGTATGAACGCCGTGACCTATTCCCTGAAGGAGTCGCATCGGGCGATCCCGACAGCAACAGCGTACTGTTGTGGAGTCGGCGTCACGCAATCGGAGGGAAGCTCGGAGAAAAGCTCGGAGGAAACGTCGGGGAAAAGATCGATGAAAACCTGCCCCTGAATCTGAACGTCGAGGTCGCGGAAGACAATTTGTTTACCCGTGTTGTGGCGACTGCCTCGGCTCCGGTTTCCGCAGCCTCCGACTGGACTTGCCGCGTGCTCGTGGGCGGGCTGAAGCCCAGCCGCGTGTATTGGTACCGCTTCAGCGACCCCGAAGGCTTCGGCAGCCGTATCGGCAGAACCATTACAGCCCCTGCGGTAGATGACGAGCGGCCCGTCCATTTTGTTTTCGTAAGTTGCCAGAATGCGAACGACGGAGCCCAGAACGCCTACCGCAGAATGATCTTCGAAGATGAGCACGCTTCCGAAGCCGACCGCATCGGTTTCGTGCTTCACCTTGGCGACTTCATCTATGAAATTGTCTGGTACCCCGAAGACCGTCCGCAGGGCATGTACGATCGCCGCTTGCGAGACATCGTCCGCTATCCCCACGGCGAGAAGATCCGCGACTTTCACATTCCCACAACCGTCGCGGACTATCGCGCCGTCTATCGAGCCTATCTCAGCGATCCCGATCTTCAGGATGCGCGCGCCCGCTGGCCCTTCGTCAACATGTGGGACAACCACGAGTTCAGTTGGCTGGGTTGGCAATCTCTGCAACGATTCGAAGGCAAAACGCTTCCCGCGCAGACTCGCAAAGTGGCGGCCAATCAGGCGTTCTTTGAATACCAGCCGGCACGCATCACGAAACCAAGTGGACCATCCCTCGATCGCTTCGATCCTCCACAGGTGGTCGATGCGCCGGTGACTCGTTTCGACGACCACGGCCTCGGCCAGGAACCGAACAATCTGGCCGCCATCGGCAGCCTCAAAGGATATCGCGCCTTGCGCTGGGGCCGGAACGTGGAGTTGATCGTCACCGACCAGCGCACCTATCGTTCCGAGGAACCCACGGATCGGCCCGAGGCAAAATCTCTGTCCAGCGACGACTTCCCCGAGTTCATCCCCGAAGACGCCATGGAAATCCTCGATGCCGGACGAACCTACAACGGCGGCCGCCCGCCGGCATCAATCCGTTTCGGCAGTGTCGACATTCCGAATTTCTCCCAGGACCGCCCCGCTCAGACCATCCTTGGCGCCGAGCAGAAGGCCTGGTTCCTGGAACGCTTGCGCAGCTCGAAAGCGACGTGGAAGATTTGGGGCAACACTACCGCCACGCTAGACATGCGTGCCGATCTGCAGAACCTGCCGCAGGGGATCACGAAGCCCTGGCCTGTCAGCGGTTACGCAATTTCCCCAATGGGAGATCATGGCTCCGCGTATGTCGAACGCGGCGAGATCTACGACTTCGTCCAGTCGAACCGAATCACCGGCTTCGCAACGATCGCAGGAGATCGCCACAGCTTCTGGGCAGGATTCGCCGCCAAATCCCTTCCGCCAAAACCCTTCGTGCCCGTCGGCATCGCCTTCGTGACGGGTTCCATCTCTGCCCCAACAGTGGCCGAAGCACTCGAACACATCTTGCCGAAAGACCATCCGCTTCGATCGCTCTACGTTGGCCAGGGGCCATCCGATCACGCTCCCCAGCCAACCTTGAACCTGCTGATCCGCCACGGAGTGCGCTCCTGTCTCGAGTACGCGCGCACCGGTGACATCGCCAAGGCGCGAGCCCTGTCCAATCCCGATGTGTCGCCCCACGTCTCCTTCGTCGACATGGGAGGTCACGGCTACTCAGTAGTCCACGCGACAAACGATTTCCTCGAAACCGAATTCGTCTGCATCCCCCGTCCCATCGAACGCAGCGACCGTCCCGACGGAGGCGCTCTAAGCTATCGCGTAAAATGTCGCACCGCCCTTTGGAAAAGCGGAGAAGCGCCCAAACTCCATACGCAAATCCTCGAAGGCGATCCGAAATTCTCCGTGTGATCCAGTTCGATTTAGCGCGTCCTCAAATTCTTGTCATTCCGAACAGGGCTGAAAGCCCTATGAGGAACCTGCTGTCCCTCGGATCGGCACCAGACTTCCGACCAATCCCCTTCACGACCTGCCATCTTGAGGCAGCGGAGCCCTCGGCTTAGCCGAGGACTCCCAACGAAGGTCTATGCTACTGGGCGTGAGCATCACCATCGCATAATCCGGGGACAGACCAAACATTCACTATTTCACGTAAGCCTATGTAATCAGCACTCGCAGCCAACGACTGCCAGCCTCGAGACCCGATCTTCAACGCCTTCCCTTCGCCCCACGCTTTTCGTGCCGGCATTTCGGCACCTGCACAAACCCATCCCCCTCAGCCATTTGCCGCCAATCAACTATAGCTTTAAGGTGGTTTTCCGAGTTTTCCAAGATTTCCACAGTGTTCCAGCAAAACCGCAGATATGTTCCAACTGGAACACTCAATCAATTATCCGTCTCGGGAAGCCCGAAGCCGGAGAGCGGAAGCCGGAAGCCGGAAGCCCGAGGTCCGAAGCCTAGATCCACTCACCCAGCCGGCACCCATCTTCCTCCAGCAGAAAAGTTCCCGCGCCAAAACATTCTCCGAAAATGCGATGCGATTCCCGATCGCGACCCGCGCGCGAAATCCATTGCTTCCCCACCTGGTATTGCGAGGCGGTAAACCATTTCTGCGGCAGCACCTCCACCAGCCCCGCCTGCAGATACAGAACAAACAGCGCAAACGCCGGTTCGTCATTCGACATCGCCTTGTAGCTCGTGGGGACGATCAACTCGTCCACCGCCGCCAGTTCCGCCGGCACTTCGATCTTGTGCATGCCCGGCCCCAGCCCCAGCGGCACCTCAAACTCCGCAACCGGCGCGGTCTTAGCGTACATACGATCGGAAGACTGCTTGAACCACCCGGCAATCTCAGCCAGGTCAAACGCCTCAAGCTGGTCCGGATCAAAACAAACGACCCGAATGTTCCGCCCCTCCGGACACCAGACGCCAACATACTGCGGCGACACCACAAACGGCCTGCAGTAAGTATTCAGCGCCAGCCGAAGCTTGTCCGGCTCCTGCTCCAGAGCCAACGAGACCACATACCCTACAGGCCCTTGCTCGCCGTGATGGGTCCAGACAAACTTCTGTCCCGCGGCAGACTGAAACGCAGGAAAGGTCTTCCAATACCAGGGCGCAGGACCAACGGTGCGCTCAAGTTGTTGCCGGATGCTGGCTAAATTGGGAGTGGGCACGATCAGCCTGCGGTGGGAACGCTCGCGCCCTTCACATTCGCGCGAATGAATTTCACGATGTCATCCATCGCCGTGCCCGGCTGGAAGATGGCTGCCACGCCGCGCTTCTTAAGGGCATCAATATCTTGATCAGGAATGATGCCGCCCACCAGCACCAGAACGTCATCCATCTTGTTCTGCTTGAGCAGGTCCATCACTCGAGGCACGATAGCGTTGTGCGCGCCCGAAAGAATCGACAGCCCGATGACCTGAACGTCTTCCTGCAGCGCCGCGCTGACAATCATCTCCGGAGTCTGCCGCAGCCCGGTATAAATGACCTCCATGCCGGCATCGCGCAACGCACGCGCAATCACCTTGGCGCCGCGGTCGTGGCCGTCGAGCCCGGGCTTCGCCACCAGCACGCGAATCTTGAGTTCAGCCATCTCATTCATTTAAACACAGCGGCCGCCGGGAGCACAGCCGTCCCGTTCCGTGCCTTGGTTAAAGGGTTTTCGTATCGAGACTCTTCCACAAATACCAGCAGGCCACGCTGCGGTAAGGCTCCCAGCGTTTCGCGACCTTCTCCATCTGTTCCGGACTGGGCAACTTGATCTTGCGCTTGCGACTCTTCCCTGCGGCCGCAGACTTTTTCGCAGCCTTGGCCCGCGGCCGATCGAGATAGTGTTTGTAAATCGCCATACGCACTCCGAAGTCACCGGTGGGCAGCACGTTCTCGCGCTTCAGTGTGAACATAAGAAACATCTGTGCCGTCCATACGCCGATGCCTTTCACCTGAATCAAGTGCTCGACCACTTCCGCATCGGGCAGATCGGGCAGCCGCCCGAAATCCACAAGTCCACTCGATGTCTTCGCCGCAAGGTCTTTCAAATACGCCGTCTTCTGTTTCGACAATCCTGCGCCGCGCATCTGTTCGTCGCTCAGTTTGAGAATGCCTGCCGGTGTGAGCGGCTCGCCCGCCAGCGCCGCAAAGCGCTTGAAGATGGTTTCCGCGGCCTTGCCGTTCAGTTGCTGGTAGACGATGGCCTCGGCCAGGCTGTGAAACTCCGGCCGTCCAAACTGCATGCGGCATGGCCCGAGGCGTTCGATGATTGCCCGCATGACCGGATCGGATTTCTTAAGATGAGTGACAGCTTTTCGCATGGGATTATCTTTATCACAAGACTGAAGGTTAGGCGAACAAAAAACGAATCTACTTTAACATCGCCATCGCCATTCCGGTTAGCCCTCCGCCCAACACCACCCAGGCTGGATTGATCTTCCACTTCAACAGCACCGCGAGTGCCGATCCGGCGATGATCCACATCGGCCATCCCTGGAGCGCATCGGCCGACAGCCGTACCGTTACGCCTGCCATGAGAGCCACCGCACAGACGTTCACGGAGTCAAGGAATGCCGCCATCCACACGGAACGGCGAAGCTTGGGTAAGATCGGCCCCAGCGCCGCCACGTAGAAAAATGATGGCAGAAAGATCGCTACCGTCGCAAAGGCCGCGCCCCATACGCCGCCGAGGAGATATCCGATGAAGGTCGCTGTGGAAAGCACCGGACCCGGCGTGAACTGGCCAATTGCGATCGCATCCAGTACTTGTTGCTGCGTCAGCCAATGATTGTCCCGAACCAACCCCTGTTCGACAAACGCGAACAGCACATATCCCCCGCCGTAGAGCACGGCGCCCACCTTAAGGAAGAACCAGCCGAGATGCGCCAGGGGCACGCGCTTCAGGGGAACGTTGGCAGCCGCGACGAGCACACCGGGCAGAAGGCTTGGCAGCGGAAGCGACTTCTTCAGGAGAATCAGTCCGGCGGAGAGCTTGGTTGAATCTGAAGACGTCCTGCGCGGTAGCTCGCGGAGCCGCTGTACGACCATCCCGATCAAGCCACCGCTGGCAAGGATCAGCAGAGGACCGAGTTTTATCAGAAATGCAGCGAAGGCGAGTAACCCCAGCGCGCCTAGCCGGGCATCCTTAACCGCTATCTTTCCCAGCCGCCATACGGCGGTCACAATCACCGCGATTACCGCCGGCTTCACTCCCGCGAGCAGCGACTCCGCCAGCGGCAGCGTGCCGAAACGAACGTAGGCCCATGCCACTGCCATCGTGATCAGTGCTGCTGGCACAATGAAACTCGCTCCAGCTACCACCAGCCCCAGCCACTGGGCGCGCGCAAAACCTACGTTAATCGCCAGTTCGGTGGAGTTCGGTCCGGGGATCAGGTTGGTCAGGCCCAACATGTCGAGAAACTGCTGTCGCGTTACCCATTGCCGCTTGAGCACGACTTCGTCTTCCATCAGCGCGATATGCGCCGCTGGTCCGCCAAAGCTGATTGCTCCCAACGTGAGGAACAGAGTGGCTAATCCGCGCAGGCGCTCACCGAGCGGGCTTTGGATGACGTTGGGGGCAGCAGCTTGGTCCGATTGAGTCAAGCAAGAATTGTAGCGTGGCGCTGCAGACTCGGCCTACTGCGGCTTGTGCCGCGCAGCATGGAGTGTCATCCGGTTGCATTGGCTGACGGGGACTGGAATCCAATGCGGGCTCGGCGCAGTTTCGGAGGGGTCATAAGGTCCTTGATGGCTTCAATCAAGTCCAGAATTACGGAATCGTTGGTGTCCAAACGATTCTCCAATTCGTTGATCTTGCCGGCGATTCGACGGTTCGTGGCCAGCATCTCGCGCAAGCGCACGAACGCGCGCACCACGAAGACGCTCATGTGGACAGCCCGTTTGGAATTCAACACGGTTGCGGCCATGATGGCTCCGTGCTCGGTGAACGCATGCGGCGAATACCGCCGCCCACCGCGGCTTTTGTTTGAGGTCGCAATTTGCGACCTCAAAGCCGCGTGTTCTTTGCTGGTAAGCTGGAACATGAAATCAGAAGGGAACCGTTCTTCGTTGCGTTTCACTTGTTCGTTGAGCCGCTTAACCGGCACACCATAAAGCTCGGCGATGTCTATGTCGAGAATGACGCGCTGATGGCGGAGAATTAAGATGCGCGATTCGACGATAAAAGCCGGTGTCGCACGGCGTTTCGGCATCCTGAGCAGTGTTGCTTTTCTTGAGTTTTTCATTTTGAGGTCGCAAATTGCGACCTCAAAATCATAGTCCAAGGAATTGCAATACTTTCAGGGGACGGAGTGAATTTTCATGGGATTTCCCGTTCTGGTCTGAGTCGTCCGGGCGACATCCGGGTGAATGCATCCGCGATTCTTTCGAATCGGAGGATGCGACACCGCCCTAGGTGACGCTTACTTCCGTGTAAGTCCCATAAGCTTCGCGCAGGGCTTCGCAAATTTCGCCGACAGTGGCGTAGGCTCGTACCGCGTCCACGATGTAAGGCATGGTATTCGCTGACGAGATATTTCCGTTTATGCCTGCGTTAGGTTCCAGGCTCGCGGCTTTCTTCAGCCCATCGAGCGTACGCCGCACTTCGTCATTCGAGCGCCGCGCCCGCAAGATTTTCAGCTTGGCTGACTGCTGCCGGGCGACACTCTCGTCGATATAGAGGATGTGCGGAGACTCTTCCTCGATCACGAACTCGTTCACACCCACAATGATCTTCTCCTTCGCTTCGGCGGCGCGCTGGTATTGATAGGAGGCTTCGGCAATTTCCTTCTGCGGAAAGCCGCGCTCGATGGCCTTTACCATGCCTCCCATGGCGTCCAACTTGCTGAAGTAGTCGAATGTGCCTTTCTCCATTTCGATCGTCAAGTTTTCCAGAAAGTAAGATCCTCCAAGGGGATCCACGGTTTGCGTCACTCCTGATTCATAAGCAATGATCTGCTGCGTGCGCAGCGCAATGCGGGCGGCTTCTTCCGTGGGCAGCGCCAGCGCCTCGTCGTAGGAGTCGCAGTGCAGTGATTGCGTCCCCCCGAGCACCGCGGCCAAAGCCTGCAGAGCCACGCGGGCGATGTTGTTCATGGGCTGCTGCGCCGGAAGGGACACTCCCGCGGTCTGCGTGTGAAAACGCATCAGCCAGGTGCGCGGGTTCTTGGCCCCGAAACGCTCCCTCATTACCTGGCCCCAAATCTTGCGGGCCGCGCGATACTTGGCGATTTCCTCGAAGAAGTCGTTGTGCGCGTTGAAGAAGAAGCTGAGCCGGGGCCCGAAATCGTCGACGTCAAGTCCGCGCCGCCGCGCCCATTCGACGTATTCGACACCGTCGTACAAAGTGAATGCCAGTTCCTGCAGCGCGGTCGAGCCGGCTTCACGAATGTGGTATCCGCTGATCGAAATAGTGTTGAAGCGCGGCGTGAATTTTGATCCGAACTCGAAGGTGTCGATCACCAGCCGCATGGACGGGGCCGGAGGATAGATATATTCCTTCTGCGCGATGTATTCCTTGAGAATGTCGTTCTGAATCGTGCCGGAAATCTTTTTCCAATCCGCGCCTTGCTTCTCCGCCACCACCAGATACATCGCCCACAGCACCGACGCAGGCGAATTGATGGTCATCGAGACCGTGGTTTTTTCGAGATCGATGCCGCCGAAGAGAATTTCCATGTCCTCCAGCGAATCGATAGCCACGCCGCACTTTCCCACTTCGCCTTCGCTGGCCGCGTGATCAGAGTCGTAGCCCATCAGCGTAGGCAAGTCGAACGCGACCGACAGCCCTCCACCGCCGTGTTCGAGCAGATACTTGTAGCGCTGGTTGGTCTCTTCAGGCGATGCGAATCCGGAGAACTGCCGCATGGTATAGAGCTTGCCGCGATATCCTGTGGCGTGAATGCCGCGGGTGAACGGAGGCGCGCCGGGATATCCGAGATACTTTTCCTCGCTCCAGTCCTCGGGGAGATCGGCCTGGGTATAGAGGCGGCGCACCGGAACGCCGGAAATCGTGGTGTAACGGGCGTGCCCTTGCTCGTCGAGATTCACGCCAGTAGCCGCGCCAATCGGCTGTTCAGGAGATTTCTCAATAGTAGGCGCTAGCGTCTTCTCCGCCCAATTCTTCTCGCCGGCGGAAGGATGGCGGTGTTCAAAGACGTCGGCGATGGGACTTTCGGCAACTTGCGGCTTGGGTAGTTTTTTTCCCGGCATGATGACCCCAGTACTCTGTTGTGATGATAGGGAAGCGCGCGCCCTCAGGCAAGGCGGGCAATTATTCTCGACTTCCGGCCGGTCTGACGTGCTTCATTTCTGTTGTTGGCGCGAGAGTTCCCACGCCTTGGCGTATTTCCACGAAACGTAACCGGCATGGTACAGGTGCAGCAGCAGGCCCTCGCGGCCGTCGAGGAACCCAAGGCGAATAAAGTAGTTGTACACGAACGTTGCCAGTGGACGCAGAACGATGTTGATGAAGCTGAAGCTGCGGTGGCCCTTGGCGATCGCCAGCTGCGCGCCCAGCGAGGAATAGCGGTTCATGTGGCTTAGGTAGAGAGTGAGACTGGGGTAGGTGTAGTGAATAAGCGCATTCTTGAACTGTTGTGTCTGTTGCCGCGCTGCCCCAGGGTTTTCCGGCTTCAGTTCGCAGCGATCGTGCGGATCGTGGCCGGTGACAAATCCCTGCCCGCGGCGGAAAAGGCGCAGCTTGGGATCAGGGTAGAAGCCGCCATGACGCATCCATCGGCCGAGGAACAAGTTCTTGCGCGGAAGTTTATAGCCGCTCACGGCGTTCGGGCTGGCGATGGCGGCTCG
>Ga0307476_10000355_pt1 | contig 38446 bp, 37 predicted proteins | sample atmos_gasesECM2C_2_FD_203314 | JGI IMG/M metagenome (GOLD analysis project Ga0307476, IMG submission 203314) | Hardwood forest soil microbial communities from Morgan-Monroe State Forest, Indiana, United States - atmos_gasesECM2C_05 | ecosystem: Environmental > Terrestrial > Soil > Temperate... | reverse complement strand
AGGGCCATTCCGGGTCTCCAGACCTAGTCAATATAGCTCACTGCCAGTGTACGGATGAACCCCCCAGAGTCGGCATCAGAGAAGTCACATGGACGAGTAGCCATCTCGGACCTACGCCATATTCACGCGGAGGTCTTTCTGGAAAATCGAACGGCGCTGATCGCTCGCCGTTTTGAAATTCTGCCGAAACTGAAAATGTCGACCGACCTGCTCGGTCTCCTTGGCAGGAGCGTGGCCACTCGAAGTTAGTTTCCAGTGTCGCCTTCAGCCCCGATGGCATGCTTCTCACCACCGAAAGTGACGATCGGACGGCGAAGGTGTGGGAGGCGGGGAGCGGCAAGGAGCTGCTGACCCTGGTCGGCCACTCGAACTTTGTTTACGGTGTGGCCTTCAGCCCCGATGGCAAGCACCTCGCCACCGCCAGTGCGGACGGGACCGCGAAGGTGTGGGACGCGGAGAGCGGCAAGGAACTGCTGACCCTGAGCGGCGACTCGGGCTTCACGGTGTGGCCTTCAGCCTCGATGGCAAGCGCCTCGCCACCGCCGGGTTCGGGACGGCGAAGGTGTGGGACACGGACACCGGCAAGAATCTGCTGACCCTGGACGGCCAGGCTGCTGCATTTAAACCAGTACCAGCAGAATTGGATCAACTACCGCTCAACCTGCGAAGCGTTGAAGCATGACAAGTATACCTATCTCGGCAAGGCGGCGCCCTACGTCAATGTTCCCGGTCCACACGCCCTCCTAGCGGAACGCATAGAGTCGCTGGTGTCGCAGGAGCACGCCAAGTGGGCATCGGTTCAGCAGCAGGAACCCGGTAAACAGCAAAAAGAATGAGCTCGGCGCGGCTGTTTCGAGTCGTCACGCTTTCACAGATAGCCGAATTGCTGGCGAACTAGGGGGGAAGCTTCTCAAGTGACTCTGCTCCAGAACCACCTGCGCTGGAGCGGCGACTCAACCCCCGGCGTCCCTGCTCCAAACCCCATTCCGGCTAGTTCTGATTGCTGGCAACTTTAACCCAGATTCGCCCTAAAGAGGTTCGACCCGATAAGGTTCGCCTCGGGGAGGTCCGCCCCCGACGAGATCTGCTCCGCTCAGGTCCGGTCGGACGTTAGGATTTGTTCCTCCACCGATTGAACGCCTCGCCACCTTCCTTTAGCTTCGCGAGATGTTCGGGGTCTGCCACCGTGAGCCGAATAGTACTCCATTGGCCGCGCCCGACCGAACGACGAATTTTTCATTTCCATCCCCATCCGCGAAGAACCTTCCAAGCGGTGACCAGCCAGCCGCGGCATCGTCTTCGGACTCTGGCGTCCCTGGAGCCCGTTAATACTACGTGAGCGGGTAAGAAAGGTGTATAGTCGGTGCCGTCTTTCAAGCCAAAAAGGAGATTCCAGGTTAGAAACCTGTCAACCCCGTGTTCTTCGTAGCCAGGTGTTTTAAGCGCGAAGCGCGCAAGGGACGCACCCGGTGAGGAAAAGCCAAGCAGGGGGGCTGGCATCGTGGGTGGCTTGCGCTGGCCCCAAAGGGGTGGGTGGCGAAACAGCACTATTCTCGCGTGTTTGCCAAAAGATGTAGCGGTAAAAGGCACCATGGTAGATTCAGCGAAAGCGTTTGTCAGCTATTCGCGCGCGGATACGGACTTCGTATTGCGGCTGTGCCAAGACTTGCGCACCGCCGGGGCGTCGATTTGGCTGGACCAACTCGATATTCATCCCGGTGAGGACTGGGACGAGGCGATCGAGCGCGGACTCTTCGAGTGCGGACGGATGCTGGCCGTGCTCTCGCCCAAATCGGTCTCTTCACAGAACGTGCTCGACGAGATTGGGTATGCTCTGTCGAAGAAAAAACCTATTATTCCGGTGCTGCATCAGGATTGTGAGGTACCGTACCGGTTGAATCGGATCCAGTATGTCGATTTCCGGACCACCTACGACGAACCATTGAAGTCTCTTTTGGTGGCGATTGGAGACGCGAAACAGAACCCTGAGACCATCCCGGTGCCTGTGCCCCATGACAGGTCCCGCCGTTTGTACCTTTTGGCCGGGGTCGCCGCCATAGTCGCCGGCCTCCTCACTTGGACAACGTTCGGCCATTGGCGTGTTTCGGAGAATTTCAAGCTCGCCGTCGATACGCAAAAGCCGGAGCGGGTCACGACAGACCCGCCTGCTCAATCGAACACGAGCCCTGCGACGGGGAATTCCCAGCCGGCGCCAAAAGGCTCGTTCCAGGACTCGTTTCGCACCACACTACTCCGGTACGTTTCCGAAGCTCCGTCCGGATTCCAAACGCTGGGCGCAAAAGAGTGGATGGATTGGGCCCCGTCCGTAAGCCTCCCGGGCGCGGTAAGCTGCCGCGGTTCAGGCTACCCCCAGGAACCAGTGATTGAGTGCGTCCTCTATCGCACCGACTCGGAGGTTGAGGCCGCGAACAAATTCGAGGATCTGATTGAGTTGACGCGGGCTACTTTGCCCGAGTGGGAAGGAAACCGCTTGAATATGTACGTTGCATATTTCTCGAGCAAGAAGGTAACCTCGCTCGTGGGTCTCAACGTCGTGAAGAGCGGTGACCATTTTGACGTCGTACTTTCGGTGCGTCCGAAACGATAGAACTGGAATCGGCAAGCACGGGCTCGACCCGTGAGATTGGATAGATCTGACCGCACGAGGAGACAAAGCGTTCGGTTTCTTACGGCGATTCCTTCAAATTGCCCCACCTTCCGCCGATGAGGCCCGCGGATGCGAAATTCCGCCTCCGCTCGTTCGAATCGGTCAACACTGCGCCGTTACTCGCGACCAATCCCGCCGAGTGTTCTACCACGACAAACCCGCTCGAAGCACTTCTGGACTTGAATACTTCCGGCTTTGCGAATTTGCCTCTGATCCTGGCAGCGTTGCTTACAGTGCTAACATATGAGGACTCTCCGCGCCGGTAATCACCATGGATGGGCCCGCACTATTCTTAAGCTACAACAGTGTCGACCGACAGTCGGTCGTCGCGGTCCAAAAGTTGCTGGCGGCGCGCGGTATCACAACTTTCCTTGATCGAGACCAACTGGTTCCCGGCCTTCCGTGGCCCACAGCGCTCGAAGAGGGACTGCGCGGCGTGCGAGCGGTGGCCGTCTTCATCGGACGCGAACTTGGCGGATGGCAAAAGCGCGAGATGTGGTTCGCCCTCGACCGCCAGGTGCGCGAGGAAAAGCAGGGTCATCCCTTCCCAGTGATTCCCGTGCTCCTTGCTGGCGCTGACCTGACTCCGAGTTTTCTCTTTACGAACACCTGGATTGATCTTCGCGGCGGAGTCGACACTGTCGCAGTGGCCGAACCACTAGACGCCTTTGAGCACGCCATCAACGCGTCTATGTGCGCTCAGCCTCCACCGGCCGAGCGTGCTGCGGCGCTGTGTCCCTATCGCGGGCTGAAGGCGTTTCGCGAGGAGCATGCAGCCTTCTTTGCCGGGCGCGCGTCGTTCGCGAACGAGCTGTTAAGGTTCACGTTGGGGAAAGAACTGGTCGCAGTGGTCGGTCCTTCGGGGAGCGGCAAGTCATCGGTGGTGCAGGCCGGACTGGTTCCTCTCTTGCGCCGCCAGTTGCCGCCAGAGACAACGTGGGACGTCGTCACCTTCACGCCTGGCAGTCATCCGTTCCATCGTCTCGCCTCGGTCCTGGCTCCGCTTCTGGAGCACGACCTGAGCGAAACGGATCGGCTCACCGAAGCACAGAAGCTCGGAAAACGGCTGGCTGATGATGAAATCCGGCTCGAATCAGTGATTGACCGCGTGATCGAGAAGTCGAACGGCACAGGGTGCCTGCTCGTCGTAGCAGACCAGTTCGAGGAACTCTTCACCCTCACCCCGGAACCAAGTCGCCGTCCTTTCGCGCGGGCGTTGGTTCTGGCGCTAGGGAAATCTCGCTTCAAGCTGCTCGTCACCCTACGGGCTGACTTTTACAGCCAGATCATTACCCTCGACCGCGAGCTGAGCGACCGTCTGGCTCCCGCCCAGGTCAACATCGGTGCCCTCACGCACGTCGAATTGAGGGAGACCATCATCAAGCCAGCCAAACTCGTCGGGCTTGAATTTGAACCGGGACTGGTCGATCGGATTCTGCATGATGTCGGAAGCGAGCCGGGCAACCTGCCGCTGCTGGAGTTCTGTCTGACCGACCTTTGGTCGAGGCGGCAGTGTCGAACACTGACCAACGCAGCATACGACGAGATCGGAGGCGTAACGGGAGCACTTGCCAAGCGAGCCGAAATCGAGTTTGACCGCTTTGGACCCGAAGAGCAGACCGCCGTGCGCAGGCTTTTTAGTCGATTAGTTCGTGTGGCGCGGCCTGAGGAAGGCGCGGAGGACACGCGACAGAGAATTGAATTGGAAAGCACTGACTCGCTAACGGCGAAGGTAGTCCAAGCACTCGCCGCTCCCGAAGTGCGTCTGCTGGTTCTGGGCCGGGTTGAAAACGTAGGTGCTGAAGAGGGGCGAACCGTGGAAGTTGCGCACGAGGCCATCATTCGGAACTGGGGCCGCCTACGCGGCTGGCTGAACGAAGACCGCGAGTTCCTGCTGTGGCGCCAACGAATGAGACTTCAAGTCGAACAGTGGGGGCAACGCGGCCACGATGCCAGTTACCTGTTGCGGGGGATGTCTCTTTCAGAAGCAGAACGATGGCTAGTTGGGCGGCCACAGGACCTAACAAACGACGAAAAGGAGTTCATTAGGCAAGGTTTGCAGTTGCGACAGCACGAACGGGACGTCGAGCAGCAGCGTCGCCAGCGAGCACTCGACGTTAGCACTGCCCAACGGTTGGCCGCTCAGGCAGAAAACATCGTGCGAGACGATACACCGCTTGCCTTGGCCCTCGCAACGGAGGCAGTGCAGCCCATGTTCCACAAACGTGATCCCGTCGTACCAGCCGCGGAACAAGCGTTGAGAAATGCTCTTTCACAATTCGGAGTGTCCGGTAAGGAAACGGCGAAAGCTGTGTCGGTCACGCCAGACGACAACAACCCGCTGTGGACCGTACTCCGGAAAATTCCGGCGCCGGCATTCATTGAGCTTGACGCTTGCGGGCACGGCTGTGGCGTGGCGTTCAGTCCTGATGGCCAATGGCTAGCTGGCAGCAAGGGCAGTGCGATCCGGCTATGGGCTATGACACCCATGGGCCACGGTCAACCAATCGTGGATCTATCGTTCCCCGGCTCTCAGGTGTTTGACTTGGCATTCAGCCATGACTGTCGCCGACTGGTGGCCGCGGGGGGTGCCAGTGGGGTCGCTTGGTTATGGGATCTCGAGACCCGCAGACCCGTTGGTCTGTTACATGGAACTGATCCCAACGCCGTGGCATTCAGCCCGGATGGGCGGTGGGTGGCCTCAGCCGGTTGGAACGGATCGGTGCGGCTTTGGGACATCACAGATGCCAGCATGACCAGAGCTGTTACAGCCATACCTTCCATCACGGAAAATGTATCCAATCTGTGTTTGAGTTCTCAGCTGCTTGGTGATATACGGAGTGTCGCGTTTAGCGCCGACAACTCCCAGTTTTTCGCTGCCGGAGAGAAGGGCATAGTCAGGATTTGGGACCTTACCTCGACGGATCCCACCCAGGCATTCGTTGATATACCTCAGTCCGACGATGCGCTCGCGTTGGCCGTCAGTGTAACAGGACGCCTCGCCGTTGTCGGCGGTCGCGGGTCGGTTGCGTTGTGGGACCTAGCGGCTGCGCCCCCCCAAGGTACATGCGTTCCTCTTGGCGGCCACCGATCCGATGTCTCGAGTGTGGCATTCAGCCCGGATGGACAGCGACTCGCCACTGCCGGCGGGGATAAAGTTCATCTATGGGACTTATCAGCCTCAGATCCCGCCGCTGGATTTGTGGTGTTAGCTGGCCAGAAGAAACCAATTCACCGCATTGCATTCAGCCCGGATGGCCACTGGTTAGCTACTAGCAGTAGCGACGATGGCAACGTTCGTCTATGGCTAGCCGATCTAGGAGCACTAATGGCATTGGCGAGTGTCCTGGGCAGGAATTTAAGCTCCTCAGAGTGGCGGCAATATTTCTACGGCGAAGAATATCGACGCACCTTCCCCGGCCTCGATGTGCCACCTGATGCCCAGCAGCCGTATGAAAGGATAGTTTCTGGGCCATAGTAATTGGCGGAATTCCGGCGAGCCCCCCGCATTCGGACAAAAGAAGTAAGAAGAGCGAATCAAGCATCCTGTAACCATAAGGGCATTTCCTAACACGTCACTTCTCCTAAACCGACTCGGGGCAGTCTGGCGCTGTAATGGTTCAACTTCCAAGCCCACCAGCGGATTCTCGCCCAGCGGCAACGTCGCGGGAACCAACCCGACAGGTTTGAGAGCTACAACCGTTACCTCTGATCCTTGAGAAGGAACCCGCGAGTGGCCGCGTGCAGGATGCGTGGGCCCTGCAGTTCGCAGTCTTTCTTCCGTGACGCGATCGCGAGTGAGAAGCACGTACGGGGCATCGAGCTGGAGCAGAGATTGCAGTACCTTAGCTTCAGCGGCGGTGCTTGGCGTGGTGAACACCAGGCCGCTGCGGTCCAGGTCGCCCGAGCGCGGGGCTGTAGACCGCTAGAGACGGGTACTCTTCGCTTGTGCTGGAAAATAGATCCTCACTTGTCGCCAAGGGTTTACCTAACCGACGCTGGTTGATTAGTCGTCGCTGCGTCGTTACAGAGGACTTACCGCAAAAGGTCGTTTTTATCCAACACTTCCCACAACAGGACTTCAACGTAGGACTTCCAGACCGTTGCGCCGAATTCCTGGTTAGGTTAGGGTGTCGATCCCGCTGCCGGAATCGGCGGATAGCCTCAAGCCGGTGGAAAACCGATCAAGCTGTCAAATACTTAATATTGCTTATGCGCTGGCAGCTCGTTCAGGCCGCCGACCACGAGTTGGGTGGCAGTATAGTGCTAATCCGACTCGATAATTGCCCCCCACCTCATGATTGGAGTTAGAATCTCACGACATGGAAAACTCCCAATGGCAGACGTCTTCATCTCGTATTCCCGTACAGACGCTGACTTCGTGCGTAGGCTTGACGACGCCCTTGCAAAAGCGAATCGGAAGGCATGGATCGACTGGCAGGACATACCTCTAACCGCCGAATGGTTAAGAGAGATCTATGCCGGGATTGAAGAGGCGGACAATTTCGTCTTCGTACTCAGTCCCGAGTCAATCGCCTCGGTCTCGTGCCAAAAGGAAGTTGCCCATGCCTCGAGCAACAACAAGCGCATTATCCCAATCCTGCGTCGAGCGGTTCCCGATAGCGCGGTTCCTGAGACGCTCGGACGGCTGAACTGGATTTACTTCCGCGATACGGATGAGTTCGATGCAACCCTTGCTTCCCTCTTCGAAGCCCTCGATACCGATCTGGAGTGGAAAAGAGCTCATTCCCGCCGGCTTGTGCGCGCTAAAGAATGGGAGCGCGAACGGCGCGATAAGAGCTTTCTTCTCAGGGGCAGGGACCTGCGCGAAGCAGAAGAATGGCAGGCTCAGACGGCAAGCAAAGAACCCAAGCCGACTCCTCTTCACTCGGAATACATTCTGGCTGGCCGTCAGGCAGAGACGCACCGACAAAGACAGCAGTTGGGCGCCGTCGCCGTCGCGCTGGTTGTGGCCATTGGACTCGCCATTACAGCAGTCATACAGCGTAATTCCGCGCGGCGGGAGGCTGCTATCGCCACATCCCGGCAACTCGCAGTACAGAGCAGTTCGCTTGTGGACACGAAGCCCGATTTGGCGTTGCTGCTGGCGGTCGAAGCTGAGAAGTCCGATGACAACTTCGAAGCGCGGAGTGCGTTATTCACCGCATTGCAACGCCGGCCTAAGCTCAAGGCTTTTCTGCGCCGGGTTGGGAGCACCTCCTCCGGTTTTCACGCGCGACGGTTGAGTGCACTTGCATTGACAAGGGACGGCACGATGATTGCGGCGGGCGGGTTGAGCGACGGCAGAATAGGCCTGTGGAACGCTGCTACACTGCAGCTCGTTGCGACTCTCGAAGGCCACACTGCACCGGTGAAGAGTGTTGCCTTCAGTCCCGACGGCAAGACTTTATTGTCAGGAGGAGATGACAAGCTTCTCATATTCTGGGACGTCGCAGGCCGCCGGCCGGCGGCGAAACTGACGGACCACCCCGGCACGATCACCAGCGTTGCCGTCAATAAGGACGGCAGGATTGCGGCATCGGGTGACGACAAGAACAATGTAATTCTGTGGGATGTTAGCAGCCGATTGAAAATTGGAGTAATCAAGAGCTCTAACACTAGGACCATAACCCATCTGATGTTCGCACGCGATTACGACCTGATTACAGTTGGCAGGCGGGCGACCGAACCCGAGAATGACGAGATTACTGAGTTCTGGGATGTGAGAACACTGCAGCGCCGAGGTAATCCAATTCACCAGAGAATATTGGCCTTCAGCCAAGACTTCAAGAAGTTTGCCGCGGTCAGCAAGTATGAAGGCACAAGCCCTTTCAGCGGCATCATGATTAAAATCCCAGCACTCTCAGCACAGTCTGAGAGTGCCACTAACCAAACGCGAAAAACAGAAACAGAGCAGTCAAGGCAGATTCTGGTTACTGTGTTCGACTCCGATTCTGGTCAGGGGCTCGGTGCTGAGCGGATTACCGATAGCGGACCAGTTACAGGCGCCGCATTCAGTCCTGACGGTTTGTGGCTGGCTTTCGGAGACGGGTCTGCTATTCATCTGTGGGACCTTAATGCCGGGCGCTTAACGGACCCACTCCAAGCACACCAGGGGATCGTCGATACCGTCGCATTCGCACCAGACGGAAAGACACTTGCTTCGTCGGGCTGGGACGACGCTGTGATCCTGTGGGATGTTTCCAGCCAGGGCTATCTCAACAGGAAACTCAATGATAACGGCGGAGGCTTGCTCGCCTTCAGTCCGGATGGCAAGACACTTGCCTCCGCGACACGTGAGGGGGTCGTGTTGTGGGACGTTCAAACCGGCAAGTCTGTCAAGCACTACGAATCTAAGTTCTCGAATACAACCGTGTTCCCAACAGGATCCCTGGCTTTCAATCCACAAGGAACGATGCTTGCCTTCGAGGGAGAAGCCGGCGCTTATTTACTGAGTCTGAGCAATACTCCTCCCGATGTCCCCTCGGAAATCTTGAGCCAAGCTACAGCAATAGCCTTCCATCCGACCGGAGGGAGAGTGGCATTCGGTCTGACGAATGGTGAAATTTTGTTATGGGACATGTCTACTCATCAGGCGAACTGGAGAATCCCTGCTTCTAGCGATGGCGGCAGGGTAACCGCTATTACTTTTAATCCGTCAGGTAACGAAGTGGCCTCTGGTTATTCGAACGGCACAATCGTATTCTGGGATAGCTCCTCAGGTCAGGCAAAGAGTCAAGACCTTCGGGCTTTTGATGCCTCTGAAGAAGTCCCAGGCACTCTTGCCTTTAGTTCCGACGGCCAGATGCTGGTCGCTACCGCCCATCAGAGCCTGTCGCTGTGGGACGTGGCTAGCCGCATCCGGCTTAACAGCTTGGCCAACCAAGATCTCGTGGGTGCACCGTTGATCGCCGCCTTTAGTCCGGATGCAAACATATTTGTGTGGAGCACGCTGGCGTTGCATGATGTGAACGTGCTTGATTCCCGGGCGCGCCAGCAGTTTGGCCCTCCCCTACATTATTCGACCAGTCAACCCGATGTCTATGTGGACGGACTTGCCTTCAGCCCGGACGGCAAGACGTTAGCCACCGCCTACTGGCGTTGGGTCTCGTCCAGTAAGAGTTGGGTACAGAGTGGCATCTTCTTCTGGAATTTCGACCCCACGGTTTGGAAACGGCAAGCTTGTGCCACTGCGAATCGCAACTTGACGCGAGAGGAATGGGCACAATACTTAGGGCCAGCTCCTTATAGGAAGAGCTGCCCTCAGCTGCCGTGACGGCTCGAACGCGTCGCGGCCAGGTGATGCCTGGTATCGGGAAGTCTGTGCTTGGTGGACTCGCTGGCTCGGACCCACACTGGCGGAAGTGGCTGCAGTCGTCACCGAGGCTGATAGCCTTAACGCCCGAGCCCAAGTGCGAAAAGGTAGGCATTCGGTAATGCAATGTGCCGATCGGGCGAGTTCGCGAGCCGCCAGGGCCGTGAGGGGCGACACTGGTTTGTGGCGCCTCCAAGAACCGAAACGGAACGACTGAACACCCGATGTTTGAAGGGTTGCTGGTTTTTTAGTCGACAGAAGCACCGACCGAGACACTCTTCGGTGCGTGCTCGAACGGGCCTGGGCCAACTTGCGTAACGGGTCTCCCAATAGCGGAAGGTGGGATCCCGTGCTGAATGTTGTGAGCGATCACCGCGCGCTTTCGAACCGTCTGTTCCGGATCGCTTAGTCTGCAGGATACGGAAAGCGTGAAAGCGCTAGCCACGTTCATGTGCTGGTATTCCCCAGTCTTGCACGTTCATCGACGATAGTGCGGTCGCGCGCTAGTGACGTAGGCGGGCGTTTCTACTTCCTCAAACTCGAAGAAAAGAACGAACACCCGCGCCAAGCTCATGCCACGCTGGCTCAACGCAAACGGCTTAATGTCCCGCGTAACGCTCTTCGGGAAAAAGATCCATCCTGTCGCCAAGCGTTTAACGTAAGCGACGGCAGCCGATTGATCGTCATTGCGCCGTTTATCGCGAGTTAACATCTACAGATCCGAAGAACTCCTTATCCGTCCCGTGGAGATCCGGTATTCCAACGGGCCACGATTGCATCGAATTTTTTCGCTGCGGCGATGTCGAGCTTGGTGACACGACAGTCCACATCCCAAGTCGTGAAGAAGACGTTCAGCACTTTCCACTGATTTTCCCAGCGAGGATGGTGCGGCGGGGTCCAGGCGTCAATTTCCTTGCCGGCCGCCGCCATGAAGGCTACGGTATTGGCAAACGATGGAAAGTCGTAGGACTTGACGATTTCCTGGGCGTTGCCACCGGCGCCCCACGCGTGAGGCCCCCATTGCAGATGCCAGCGCGCCAGCGGCTCGAGTGCAGTACGGACCTCGGCATCCGTCATAGGCTTCTGATTGTGCTGCTCGCGCCGGGGTCGTGCCGGAGAGCCGTTTGGGTTCCTGTCGTCATGGCGTTGGATCCGTGTCAGCCCACTTTCTTGAGCGATCCTCGCGATCAGTGTCTCGAGTCCTTCCTCCCACAAATCGGCCCTCAGCGGTGTTGGCTCGAAACGACCGATTGGCTGTAGCGCTACGTCGAACGCATCAGCGTGCAGACGCTTGGCATCGTCCAAGAGCACAGGAATGATCGCGGTACGTCCTGCTTCGTTCGCCGCGAGGGCCGTCAGAATCTCACGTCGGACCCAGTCCGCTGGGTCGTCGATGCGACGTCGTGCCCACTTGTCAGTCGCAGTCAGCCACGCTTCACCGACGATGAGTACCAACACCTTGGCAGCGTTGAGGCCTCGCTCGAGCGCGTGTGGCCACTGATGACCTGCCCTGATAGAGCCGCGGTCGAAGAAGACCTCGTCCGCTCCAAAAGCCCACGACAGGCGATCGGCGATGGCGAAGGTCGCGTGCTGCGAGTCGAGCCGGCGGTAACTGATGAAGATGGAATTGGGCATGGACCTCCTTTCAACGTCGACCAAGCCGGCTGGCGAGTACGCTGCGCGCGGCCGAAGTGGTCATGTCACGTGATTGGATTTGGATAGAGTGAGGCAAGTTTAGCGTAGACCGGCCGTGTGAATGCGTTTCGCCCTGTCTATGTAGTAGCACAGGCGGATCGCCTTGTCAGCATCGTTGAACGTCCAAAGATGCATGCCTTCGTCCCATAGCAACGGCCGGTCGACGGCACATCGCACTCGATTTCAAACTCCGCAGCCCCCTGGGCCCTTCCATCCATCATCGACAACCGCCCATGATTCATTACGACCAAGGTGGGGCCGACCAAGCCAAGGTGTCCAGAATCGCGGGAATGTCACCGCACTCAAACGCCGGGTAAATCTGCTTCAACATTCGTAACGATCAGTCATCTCGGCCGGATTGAAATATCCGCGCGGGCAGTGGTTCGCGTCAAGCTGCGTCGGGTTCGACTCCCAATTGGTCGTTCACTGCAATTCGGAGTTTCTGTTTGCATCCGAGGTAGCGCTCGGTGGTCTGAATCGAGACGTGGCCGAGCAGGAATTGGATCTGCTCCAATTCGCCGCCCGCAAGATAGCACAACCGCGCGCAGGTGCGGCGTAAGTCATGCGGGGCAAGCTTCTCGGTGCCCGTCCGCGAGGCGCCCTCCCGAACAATCTCCCACACCACCTTTGGCGTCATTCCATTGCCCCAGACCCGGCCCGCCTTGTTGATGGATCGAAAGAGCGTGCCTTCCGTGATGCCGCTGGCCTGTTTCCAATCATCGATCGCCACTTTCACCCACGCTGGTATGGGAACTGTACGGATGTGCCCGGCCTTGCCCAGCAGGTCGGCGATGACCCAGTGCGCCTCACGCTTCACTGCGCCGTTACAGAGGACTCATCCACATCAAAGAATCGGTTATCCAACGCTCTCCCACAAACGATTTCTGAGCCGGAATGCTTCCGGCATAAGCCGACGAAGCGGTCAGAGGGCGTGTGCCAACCAACATGACTGTCTCTTCAAAGCGGGTGTTCTTACAAACTTTTTACGTCAGCCAGACCACAGCCTACGCATAGATAGCCCGCAGTATACGGACATCACGCGAAGGTCTAATTACTACGCCCTTGTGCGGAAACGAGTGTCCGCTGCCGTGCGCGCCAGCAACGCACGCGCACCCGCGGTTTACAAAATTCTAACAGTAGAGTTTTGACAAACTTTTGACAAATTAATTGACGCATCCCAAACAACCCGCACGCCGGTTCCCTCCATAATCTGCAGCCTGCAGGGCACCGTTAAGTAAGCAGAGGATGTCCGCGTTACGCTGGAAGGAAATTCGATGAGAAAAACAAATGTCAGGCAATGGCTGTTCTTAGTCGGATCGCTTCTCGCTCAGACCGATCGTCGGATTCGTAGCTCCATCAGAAAGAGATCGTCCGGGAATCCAATGAGCGCGTTTCTGGTTCTTGCCACGTCCTTGTTCACGGCCGCCTCCGCCGGTGCTACACCTACCCTCACCGTGCTCCATACCTTCAATGGTACGAGTGGGGACGATCCGAACTCTCTGATCCAGGCATCCGACGGCAATTTCTACGGCACCACCTACCTGGGCGTCGGCACTGTTTTCCAGGTCACGCCCGCTGGGCAGTTCACGACTCTGTTCACACTACCTCCGCAAAACCCGAACCGCTTTTTCTACGGCGACTTCTTCACGAGCGTGGTCGAAGGGCCCGATGGCTTTCTGTACGTCACAGCCCGCGGGAGCAACAACAACCCGAACCCAATGGTCTTCAGGATCAGCAAGTCGGGCAAGGACTTCCAAGTGGTGCTGCAGGAGGCACCATACGGTCTGTCGGTGGCCTCCGATGGCAACTTCTATGGGTCGGACGGCAACGGGATTTTTCGGCTCACCACCAATGGCACTTACACCCTGTTGTCTTCAGAGAGCAGCAACGGGTTCTATGTGGAGAGCTTTAACAAGCAGGCCTCGGACGGAAACTTCTACGGCACCTGCTATAGCAGCTGGTGGCACGTGTGCCAGGTGACGACCTCCGGTCAGGTGACCGCGATCTTCGAGTACGCCACAGGCACCAATGGGCGAGTTCCCGCGAACGGGATTTTGACGCAAGGATCGGATGGCCTTCTGTACGGTGTTGCGGCCGGGGGCCCGGGCGACACCGCCTTTCAGGAGATTTTTCAGCTCAGCACGTCGGGCAGTTACCAGGAGCTTTATCAGCTCAAGGGTTGCACTCCGAAGACCGGGTGCAGCATGGTGCTGCAGGCATCGGATGGGAATCTGTGGATCGCCGATCCGCCTCAGGAGGCCGTCTACTCGATCACCACCAGCGGCACGCTGCTACAAACGGTCTCTTTCTCGTTGCAGCCGAATCCGTACGCTCATCCGCAGCTCCTGATTCAGGCATCTAGCGGCATCCTGTATGGCACGACGGGCGCACCAAATCCCGCGTATTATGAAACCGGGTCAGTTTTTTCCATCAACGCGGGCCTGCCGCCGCCGAGGTAAGGGTTCGGTACGCTCGCCGTCGCCGAGGTCGCTGCGCAGATCGTGCGCAGCAATTTGTTTATCGGCACGCGACTGCCGAGCGGAGAGGGCCCGGCTGCGGGCAGGCCGACTAGCCGGCTTCACGGACTTACCGGTGTGCCCGGTAGAGTGATCGCCGTCGGATAACGAGCCACTCGGAACTGGACACAAAATGGTTCTCGGTCTTCCACTTGCTCATATCCCATCCTACATCTAACCACCGTCATCACCGTCATGACATCGATGCCATCGATCTGGGTCAGGTCCACACCCTACAAACGACGTTGACGGTTTTCCTAGACATTTTCTATCCTCTAAATTTCGGCCGTTTTGAGGAAAAGAAACTTTTTCAACAGCAACTCGCTATATCACTCAACCGGTAGTCAAAAACGGTTTTCCTCGCGTTCACTTGTGTATGTTTACGCCAAGTGACAAGCATTTCCTGCTCAAATCCGCGCGGTTCCTGTAACGTCGAGGTAAACCACTCTAGCCTCGTTCACTCACTCGTGTCAGTGTGCAGGCGAAAACTGAGCCCGGATCAGTACTTATCCCATCAATAACGTCGCTATTCTTGCCCACGATAAAGTTGAAGTGGATGTTGGGGGCGGACTGACCGTTGATTGCTTGGGAGTAGGTTATGCTCCCCGTGCAATCCGGCTTTACCTCCGCTGGTCCAACGCTCTTTACATCTTGAGTAACGATGGTACCGCCGATACTTAAGGTTCCTCCGTTACCACTCCAGTTTCCATTGCGTTCGCCGACAGCTTTGCCGAGAAGCGTGGCCGGAACCATCGGAGCATTCGGTCCGGGCGTAAGATACCCGCTGCATTTGACGACATAGGTCCCAGCGATACCGCTCGCGGAACACACCCCTTGCGCCTTTGCCATGATGGTGAACGCGAGCATAGAGGCCAGAGCTACAGAAACCTGGATTGATCTGCGAAACATAGTCTTTTCTCCCTTCGAATTGGGCCTTTTGAATTCATCGCACGGCACGCAACGATGGTTGAAGATGCTTGAAACGAAGCTTTCCCTTAAGAAGTAACCGAGCCTACCAGTCTGCCGCGGCCACGACTCAGGCCGCAGACATGTTGTAATATTCCCGCGCCTCCGCCTCCGTGGCCGGTTCGAGTAATTCCACAGGGACGATGAGAAAGTTCCCTGCCGCGAATCGGACTAAGGCTGTGCCGTCGTCGAAGGTTTTTATGTGGTGGGCGGGAACGCCGTAACGCATATTCTTGGACTGACGGACAAGGACAATGGGAGTCGAAGTGGTCGAAGTGGTCGCAGTGGCCATAACATCTCCTGCGCGCGTGTGATCACATCAAGGACGCGAAACTGATCTGGCCCGACGCGAACTAACAGCCCCATTAAGGAAGGTCCCCACGAACTTCGGCGCAAATGTAGGCTCTCGTCGAAGGGGTTGTCAAGCCAAAAAGAGGCGGCCAAGAAGCGGCTGTGAGGCGGTACTCGGCAGGGGAGTACTTCTCGCTGCAAACTTCCTTCCCAAAATCTAACAAGACGATGGGCGAGGCAACCGGGCCCTCAGCCCGCAGATCGCGCACCTTCCAGTCGATGGCGCAGTAAAGCAGGCATATAGCGCTTTGCCTTCGCCACGCGGCGACCGCCAGGCCCGGCGGATGAGACAATAGAATTTCGATTTGACAGACCATGGCAAACACTAGAGTTCCATATCTCGATTTGAAAACGCAGTATCAGAGCATCAGGCCTGAGATTGATGAGGCTATCGCCAGGGTCCTAGACAATTGTCAGTTCGTACTCGGTTCCGAAGTCGAAGCGTTTGAAAACGAATTCGCCACCTGTTGCGGCGCGGCTGAATGTATCGCGCTCAATTCGGGGACCAGTGCCTTGCATCTGGCATTGCTGGCGGCAGGCGTCGGCCCTGGCGACGAAGTGATTACAGTGCCTTTTACCTTTGTTGCCAGTGTTGCGGCTGTCGTTTACGCCGGCGCGCGGCCGGTGCTGGTGGATATCGATCCGCGTTCGTTCACCATCGATCCCGCTGCGATCGAAGCGTTGATCACGCCCCGCACCAAGGCGATCCTACCGGTGCATCTCTACGGTCAGCCCGCGGACATGGACCCGATCATGGAAATAGCGCGGCGGAACCATCTGGTTGTGATCGAAGATGCGGCACAGGCTCACGGAGCGAAATATAAGGGGCGTTCGGTAGGCAGCATCGGGGATATCGCGTGTTTCAGTTTTTATCCGACCAAGAATCTTGGAGCTTACGGCGAAGGCGGCGCAGTCACTACCAGGAATACCGAATATGCTCGTACGATTCGCAGGCTGCGCGATTGGGGACAAGACCGGAAGTATCACCACGTCTTGCGCGGATACAATTACCGGATGGAGGGTTTGCAGGGGGCCATTCTACGTGTGAAGCTCCGCCACCTCGAGCAATGGACCGAGGCTCGGCGCGCAATCGCGGCCAAATACAACCAGCTCCTAGCGGACTCCGAAGTAGAACGGCCCTCGGAGATGCCTTGGGCCCGACACGTTTATCACGCCTACACGCTGCGGACTGACGATCGAGACGTACTGCAAGCGGCTCTCGAAGAAAAAGGCATTCAAACCGGTATTCACTATCCGGTACCGGTGCACCGCCAACCGGCCTATGCGGAGCTTGTACATACGCCGCTGGCTCTCCCGCAGTCTGAGAAGGCCGCAGCTGAAGTCCTCTCCTTGCCCCTTTATCCGGAAATGACGGACGATCAGATCCAGAGGGTAACGCAAGCATTGACAAGCCTTGCGACAGCGGGGTAACGAGAGCTGTCGAGACTGGTCGCGGTTGACGGCAAGAGCCCAGCCGACTCTTGGTTGCCATCAAGATACGAGATAATGGTCGGGTTCAGGATCAAGCTAGGTCTGCACAGCGGAGCTTGCCCTCGCCCTAGTGAAGCTGCATCTCGGCCATGCTCCTGGCGCTTTCGAGCTTCTGCAATAAGGTCGGACCAACAGCTCGACGAGGGCGAGCTTGTGAAGCGGCGGCTGGGCGTTGATTCGTCCCGGGGTCTTCGAGGCACTCTGCTTTTGCCATTTCACGTCTCCTTCCAATTGTGAATAATAGCAACCTTTCTCACCAAATCTTCGTGATCGATGCCATCCGACAAGAGGCACATCCCAGGAGTTTCGAGTTGCAAGAGCAGCCGCGAACACTGGCGCCAGCGTCGATACCGACCCATCCCATCAGTCCCGCAAGGCCTGGTTGTACGGTCTGCAAAACGAAAAGTCGTCGCCGAGCCTTATCTTCATCTTCTTTGACTTTTGGGGGGGCAGCTTTTCTTCGGTTAATTCCTGCCCCCGGTCCTCGTGCGTGCGTTCCTCCTGAGCCAGGTCATCTAGGAGTTGGCGGAGACTTGCATCTTGAGCCCGCATCGCGGCGCTTTCAAAAGCAGGTGTTCTAGGCTGCGGATGCTTGCTGCAAGTGCCAGAACTTGGTGCGGCACGCTACGGGAACCGGGTCACGGCGCGAGCAATGGAGCACGTGGTGCTACCTTCGATCACCACCATTGGCCTTCAATCTGGGGGACGACCGCTACTTGGATTCGCGATAAAGTTTAACGACCCGCTGCATTAAGAGGCAGGTCGCTGGATTCGGAAAAGCGCCTGCGGATCGCGTGAGGAGAATCGTCCAGCCCCAATCCAGGCATACCGGCTGATCAAAGCGCCGATGACGAAACAAACTGCGGCCACGTAGCGAGCCACAGAGCTGTGTCCCGAGAAAATTCTGAGCATCAACGACGTGGGACCGGCCAACGCGCCGCCAGTACGAGTCAGCCAACCAACAACTCCCTCACGCAGTGGACGATCAACGTATCGCCCGCGAAGTTCAATAATGATTGCAACTAACGTCTCGACTGTGCTGGCAACAATTCCGATGAACTGAGTAACCGGAACAAGGAATCCCAGAAGCTCCAGCACGGCGGCCGCCGAACCCAACCCTCCAGCAAGAAAAACGATGGGCACGAGCTTCCGATTTTCAGACCAAACCGGGATTGCGGTCACGCTTAAAAGGACTGAGGTGTAACTGGCCAGTATCAGCCCACTCAGGGCTGCGGCGATCTCGGCCATCCACTCGATCACAAGCAAGAAGACGTTTCCGTATCCTGCCAGGATCAGTTCGTGGCAAACGACTGCCAGGCCCACTGCGGATGAAAATCCCGCCAGCGTCCACGCCCCTACCGACATTGCTGAACGCAGCTTGAAGACCCGCAACATGTTTAAGAATCTGGCCGGACGACCCAAATCGGCGATGAGTAGAGGCGCCGAGATCATCGCGCCTAAGAATCCTATCCACAGCCCAGCCCGTATCCGGCCAGCATTGCCGAAGAGATGGGCCACCACGGCAATTACTGTGGAAATACCAGCGACTCCACCCACAAAAAAGTACAGGGGAACTTGCCACGTCCAGGTTGGCGGCTTGAGCACCGGATTTCCGTGATAGCTGACCGCGGAAGCCGGTCTTGGAAAAGGGCTGCCCACGGGGGCGATCCCGTAATCCTGTACTTTTCCAGTTCGCGCGGCCTCCTCTCTTAGGGCATCCAGGCGACCTTCCGTGATTTGCGGATCTGCAGCCATATTCAACCTCGTTTGAGATCTACGCGAAAGAATTCCTCATCCAGCTACGAAAGCCAGGAATACCACCAGCACAACCACGAGCGCCGAAACCAGCGCTGCGGTCCAGGCTGACTTGATGTGAATCGTGGGTACTTCGGGAGCAGGGGGGAAATTGTACGCCTCCGGCTGGCCGAGAATCACAAAGATCGCGTGAGTGCCGCCCACACTGGATCCTGTTGGATCGTAGATTTGGGCATCGTTGTATCCGCGATCCTGTAACTCTTTGACACGCACCCGGCCTTCCCGCCGTAGCTCTTCTAGTTCGCCAAATCGGATCGATTGCGTCGGGCAGGCCTTCGCACAGGCGGGCATTAACCCGTCCCGCTGCCGGTCGTAACAGAACGTGCACTTGAAGGCGGTTCCGACCTCATGACTTTTGTCGACCACCCCAAAGGGACACGAAACGACGCAATAGCCGCAGCCATTGCAGACATCGGGCTGCACGTATACCGATTCAAGTTCGGTCCGAATGATTGCGCCGGTGGGGCACGCTTCCAGGCATCCGGCGTTCTCGCAATGCTTGCAGACATCGGAGAGGAACTGCCAACGGAACGGCTCTTCTAGTCCTGCGAGTTGCGGGCCCATGGGCTGTTTCTCTTCCAAAAACAGCACGTGCCGCCACGTCGATGCTCCTAGTGCGTGGGTGTTGTCGTACGACTGACCAGACCACTCGAACCCATCGTCGGGAATGTGGTTCCACTCCTTGCAGGCCACTTCACAGGCCTTGCAACCTATGCAAACTGAAGCGTCTGTTAGAAAAGCACTGATCGGCATCACTTCCTCCCCAAATGGGCATTCAATTGATCGAGAGCGGCCTTTCCCCGAGCCCGACGTCCTGGAGAAACATCGCAAAGAATGCCTTTAGCCTCCATGATCCGGACATTCGGTTCCTCCGAGATAGCCACTAGGTCATTAGCCGAGTCTCCTTTGACCAGGCCGCGATAGCCCCAGTGATATGGCACGCCTACCTGATGCACCATCTTTCCGTTGATCAGTAGCGGTCGCATGCGCCGAGTCACCAGCGCTCTAGCCTCAGCGATTCCCCGCGGAGTCATCAGGGTCACCCAGCCTCCGTTTTCGATTCCGCGTTCTGAGGCCAGCTCAGGAGATATTTCACAGAAGAACTCGGGCTGAAGCTCAGCCAGGTGCGGAAGCATGCGCGACATTGCGCCGGAGGTGTGGTGCTCCGTCAACCGATACGTGCTCATGACATAGGGGAAGCGATCATCAGGAGAACTGGCGTAACGGTTTTCCGGCCGCTCGTCTCGCATTGCGGCCGGATTGCTTTGATGGTCCGGATAGAGTGGGTTGCTAACCGGAGCTTCCAATCCTTCGTAGTGTGTTGGCAGGGGGCCGTCTGCCAATCCCTTTGGGGCGAAAATCCAGCCCGTCCCATCGGGGTGCAGGATGAAAGGTTTATCCCCGGCGAGAGCCACATCACCCTGCGCGTGTTTAGGCGGCTGGTAATTCGGCGCTTTCGTCCTCGTGAAGTCCGGGACGTCCAGCCCCGTCCACTCTTTGTTCTGCTCATCCCACCAAACTAGTTTCTTACGCTCGCTCCATGGCCGTCCATCAGGACGGGCCGAAGCCCGGTTATAGAGGATGCGGCGGTCTGAAGGCCAAGCAAAGCCCCAGCCGTGTCCCCAAAGGTCCTGCGAGTTCCGCTGGTTAGCGCGGTTCTCACCCGGGCGGGGGTAGACGCCGGAGTAGATCCAGCAACCGCAAGCGGTGGATCCGTCAGCTTTCAATTCATTGAATCCACTTACTAGAGTGTGGTCGGTCACTTGGTAGCCGTTGATCTCTTCGAGGACTTCCTCCACCTTGGGCTCTTGCATCGTTCCCTCCAGGGAATAGTCCCAAGTCAGGGCGCGCAACCCGGCATTGCGCGGCCGCGGATCTTGCTTCGCCTTCTCCTTCAGGCGACGGCCCAAGTGGTACATGAACCAGGTTTCGTTGCGCGCGTCCCCTGGAGGATCGACGGCTTTCTGGTGCCACTGCAGCAGACGCTGCGTATTGGTGAAGCAGCCGTCTTTTTCGGCATGCCCGGCGGCGGGAAGAAGATAGACTTCCGTTGCGATCTCCTCCGGTCGAAGTTCACCGCGCTCTACCTCGGGCGAGTCGTACCAGAAAGAGGCGGTCTCCAGCTCTACCAGATCCCGCACTACGAGCCACTTCAGCTTGGAGAGCGCCTTGCGCTCCAATCGGGAGTTGGGGCCCGCCACGGCCGGGTTTTGTCCCATTACAAACAGACCCTCAACTTTGCCGTCCATCATTTCCAAGAAATAGCCCTGATGCGAATGGTCACCGGTCACACGCGGAAGCCAATTGAAGCCCCAGTCGTTCTCTTTCTTCGCTCCCTCGCCGTAATAGGCCTTGAGCAAACTGACCATGTATTTGTCGAAGTTCCACCACCAACCCGTCGGATCGCGATGGGTTGCAACGTAATCCGCAAGATTGTGTGAGTCCAGCCCTAGATTCGGCATGGGCAAGTAGCCGGGCAGAATGTCGTAAAGGGTCGGGATATCGGTTGAACCTTGAATCGAGGCATGCCCGCGCAGAGCGAGAATGCCTCCTCCAGGCCGTCCGATGTTGCCGAGAAGCAGCTGAAGGATCGCAGCCGCGCGAATGATCTGCGGACCTTTCGACTGCTGCGTCCAACCCAGCGCATAGCAAATTGCTCCTGTCTTTTCCGGTCCTGATGCCGAGCAAAATGTCTCCGCAATTTTCAGGAACCGCTCGCGGGGAACCCCGCAAAACCGTTCCACCAACTCAGGCGTGTATCGCGCATAATGCCTCTTCAAAACTTGGTATACACATCGTGGATGGCTGAGCGTGGGGTCGCACTCGCAATCCCCGAGGTCGGCGGCGGCCCCAGTGCCATCTTTGCAGTGACCGGAATGAGGTCCGGCGCTCTGGGGCGCCACTTGGCCACCCTCGACGCAAGCCCCGTAAAGCCATGTGCTTGCGTCATAACGCCTATTGTTAGGGTCCCAACCAGAGAAGACGCCTCCCAAATCCTCGGTATCCTTGAACTCCTCAGGAAGAATGATCGAAGCGTTCGTGTAGTGGATCACGTACTCGCGAAAATCTTTTTCGTTTTCGAGAACGTAATGAATGAGCCCCCCAAGAAACAGGATGTCCGATCCGGCGCGCAGGGGAGCCCAGATGTCCGCCATAGCAGAGGTGCGGCTGAAACGCGGATCGACGTGAATGACCTTCGCACCGCGTTCTCGCGCTTCGATCACCCACTGGAAACCGACGGGGTGATTCTCCGCCATGTTCGAGCCCATAATCAAAATGGCATCAGAATTCACGAGATCGCTCGGCGCAGTTGTCGCTCCGCCTCGACCGAAGGAGGTGCCCAGACCGGGCACCGTTGAGCTGTGTCATATACGGGCCTGGTTGCTGATGCAGACCATGCCCAGGCCGGCGGCAAAGAGCTTTTTGATCAGGTAGTTTTCTTCGTTATCGAGAGTAGCGCCACCAAGGTGGGCCATGGCAGTCGTATGCATTACGACCTCTCCGTCCCGCTCCTCCACGAAGGTGCGCTCCCGCGTGTCCCAGACGCGATCGGCGATCATATCCATCGCCGTCTCCAGTTCTAGGTCTTCCCATCGGGTCGAGTACGGCCTGCGATACTTGACGTGTGTCTCTCGGTTCGCGTGCGTCAACAGTTCGAAGCTATCGGAACCTTTTGGGCAGAGGCGACCGCGGGAAATAAACGAATCTGGATCGCCTTCAATTGAAACAAGCTTTCCATCTTTGTGATACACAAGCTGGCCGCACCCTACGGCACAGTAGGGACACACCGAGCGCGTAACCTGAGCATCGCGATGCTTGGGAGCAAGATTGCGGGTTCGATCGCTCATGGCTTCCACGCCAGTGCCATCGCTGTGGGTCAAAAGCTGTCGAACCACCGGCCAGCGCGTCAGTATTTCCTTAACCATATTGGGGTCTCCCCGGGGATCTCAAACTATTGTTATGCTTGGACTTTCATTACCGGTTGAAGACGCGACGTGCCCGGATGCGGAGTGCTGATCCTCATTTGTGTTTGTCGCTTTGTAAACGAGTAATCCTGGACTTTGCCAATTTCAAGTACGTAAATGGTTCCCATAAATCGCAGGCACCATACTGCACTTTGCACGCCACCCGTTGCGGCACCAAGAGGACCCTGAATCTGGTGCTCCCAGCCCAAAATGTGGGGGCTGGCTGAGCGCCGCAGGCCAAGATTGCTTCGATGTGGCCTAGGTTCGACATGCCCTGTCAACATAAGGACACAACCGCCATTCCTGTACGTCAAATGCTGTCGAACCACCGGCTGCCGCATCAGTACTTGCCTACCATAGGCGATTTTTCTCCTGGGCTCTTGAACTATGGTTAGGCTTGGATTTCAGCTGGTCGTTGACGACCGTGATCTGCAGATGCGGCTTGCTGATCCTCGCTCACTTTTGTTGCTTCTAAACCCTCCATTGGATTCAAGTCCGAACTCGGGTCTGTTAATCTTCACCGCGGTGAGCTAAATTTACTGACTTATGGCCGTAAGCATGGGCTACGTCTGCGCCAATCGCGATACCCACCGAGCAATTGGCAGTGTCTCAAGACCGGTTGATCTGATTGAGCGAGTCACATGGCTGCCATGAACTTGATTGGCTCGTACAACTACGCGCTCGTGGCACTTTCGGTGTTGATCGCCATGTTTGCGTCGTACGCTGCTCTGGATCTTGCGGGTCGCGTAACTGCGGCGGGCGGTTGGACTCGCGTGGTTTGGCTGCTGGGCGGCGCTGGTGCGATGGGGACTGGCATTTGGTCCATGCACTACATTGGGATGCTGGCGTTCATCCTGCCGATTCCCGTGGCCTACCATTGGCCAACCGTTCTGCTCTCACTGCTTGCGGCCATTCTCGCTTCGGTCGTTGCCCTAGACGTGGTGAGCCGACAGAAAATGGGTGCCTCCCGAGCGGTCGCTGGAAGTCTCCTGATGGGTGCGGGTATTGCGAGCATGCATTACATCGGCATGGCCGCGATGCGTTTACCGGCTATGTGCCAGCTTAATTCCTCCCTCGTCGTCATGTCCGTCGTGTTCGCTGTTCTGATTTCTTTCGCAGCGCTATGGATTACCTTTCACTTCCGGGATGAGAAAAAGGGGATCGGCTGGGAAAAGTTGGCCGGAGCGGTCGTGATGGGTATCGCGATCCCGGTGATGCATTACACGGGTATGGCCGCTGCCAGTTTCACGACCTCGGGCACACCGGTGGATCTGTCTCACGCGGTGAGCATCACCACACTTGGCACCGCCGGAATTACCGCCGTCACTTTTGTCGTCCTGGGGCTCGCTCTACTGACGTCTTCGGTGGATAGGCGATTCGCTGCCCAGACCTTGGAGCTGCAGGAAGAGAAGCTGCAGCGAAGCGAAGCGTACTTGGCGGAGGCGCAGAGGCTCACGCACACAGGGAGTTGGGCCTGGCGGGTAGCGGGATTGGACGCCTTGCATCTATCCGAGGAATGGTACCGAATTTATGGCTTCAATCCAGAAAATGGCCCGCCCGCTTTTGAACAACTTCTGCAGCGCACTCATCCGGAGGATCGAGCCAAGTGGAAAGGGGCAATCGACCAAGCTATCGACCGAAAGTCGGACTACGAAGTGGAAGTCCGAATCCTTCTCCCGGACGCCACAACCAAATACATCCACACCGTCGGCCATCCTGTTTTGAACGCATCCGGAGATTTAGTGCAATTTGTGGGTAGCTCGACGGACATCACCGAGCGCAAGCGGGCAGAGCAGGCGACCCGTTTGTTGGCTGCGATTGTGGAATCGTCGCACGATGCAATCGTGAGCAAAAGTCTGAATGGTGTCATTACCAGTTGGAATAAGGGCGCAGAACGGCTGTTCGGCTACGCTGCGGAAGAAGCGGTTGGCCAGAACATCACACTGATTATTCCTCCTGAGCGTCGTGACGAAGAAAGAACGATTGTTGACCAGCTCACGCGCGGCGAGCGGATTGACCACTTCGAGACCGTGCGAAAGCGCAAGGATGGCAGCCTGATCGACGTTTCGCTGACGATTTCCCCGATGAAGGATGCCTCGGGCCGCGTGGTTGGGGCATCGAAACTGGCGCGGGACATAACCGAACGCAAACGTGCCGAAGAAGCGCTGCGTCAGGCGCAGACGGATCTCGCGCACGCCAGTCGGCTGACCACCGTGGGAGAGTTCACTGCCTCTCTCGCGCACGAAGTGAAACAACCGATCGCCGCAATAGTCACAGACGCCAATACCTGCGTGCGATGGATTACGCGCGATGAACCAGATCTGAGCGAGGCGCGCCAGGCTGCTTGGCGAATTGTCAAAGATGCAAAGCGCGCCTCGGAAATCATCAACCGGGTCCGCCTGCTCTTCAAGAAGGGCACACCGCAACGGGAGTTGGTCGACGTAAACGAGCTTGCTCGAGAGATGATCGTCCTCCTGGGAGACGAGGCAGCGCGGCACTCCATATCAGTTCGAACGGAGCTGGCGGAAGATCTTCCCCATGTCATAGGAGATCGCGTGCAATTGCAGCAGGTGTTGATGAACCTCATCGTGAATGGCGTCGATGCGATGCACGACATGGATGGGCCACGTGAGCTAACCATCAAGTCGCAGCCAGCCCAAAACAATGAACTGCTGCTGTCGGTCAGCGATACCGGTGTTGGATTGCCCCGGCAGCAGGCAGATGAGATCTTTAACGCCTTCTTTACCACCAAGACCCACGGCACCGGCATGGGACTTCACATCAGCCGCTCGATTGTCGAATCGCATGGTGGCCGCTTGTGGGCTGCCGACAACTCTCCGCGCGGCGCATGTTTTTGTTTCACCCTACCCACCAAAGCCGAGGCACCCGAATGAAACACGAAGTCGCTCCCGCAGTGTTCGTCATTTATGAGACTGGACAATGGGCTAAGCGTTTCAGTCGTCTTGTGTCGTAGCCTTCGGCGCCCTAACGGCGAATGGCGGGTGGAAGATTTGCCCCCAAGGGAAGACAGCAACTACATAACATTGTTGTGTCGATGGACTGAAAGGAATGACCGTTTTCTAGACTTCTCTTTTTTGCCGTTCATCGAATTGGCGTGCTTTCCTCGAAATATTCGCTATTCGGGTGCTTCTCCGCACTCCTAACCCAAGCTTTCGAAGCCACCGCATCCGCATCTGGAAAGATCGTACCCAGTGCGCTTACGCCCGTGCTCGCAAAACACTCGAAGTCGTACGCGCTAATCGACTGTGTTTCGGTCGGTGTGGATCGAATGCAGCGCAACTTCGAGCCGATGCGAAAGCAGGTTGAGGCATGGCAACGAAGTGAACTCACCGATGTGACTGCGAAGGTGGTCATCTACGAGGCATTCGTCGAGGGCAGACGGGGAGGCTCCCAAACACCTCGCACGCATCGTGCATGACCTCTACTTTAGAGCCCAAGTACGAGGAATTCCGGCCGCGGACGAGCTGGAATCTCTCCGACGCGTACACGTCGGCGTTCAAGGAACTGGATCCGATTCCACAATTCCAGGCTACAGCCAAGCTGGGCGAGTTCCTGGGATCCCGGTTCTCAGAATCGTTCTAGTCTGCGGGCGGCGTCCTCTTCGTGGCTGCCGGCCTGAGGCGTTAAGCCGGTATGCGGTAGTGGGCAAAGGAAAAAGGCCCCGCATCATTGCGGGGTGCTTTGTCTAGCGGACTCGATCACGACTTGCTAGTCGAGTCTTTTCAAGTCTTGATCAGTCTGTTGCTGTGACTCGTTGAGCGCCGCCTTTTCGACAAGCAATTTCCTGATCACGTTCACGACCGCGGTAAAAGCGGTCCTAACTAGTTCCCACGCTCTCTAAGAAGTCGAATCATGGAGCCCGTGGTAGCGCTCCTGTATTTCTTTGAGATAGACTCCCTCCGTAAGATACCTATCCGTCCCTTTTTGAGGAGGTCTCTATGGCACAGCAAACCTCGTCCGGCATTGTGCGGCAGGCTTCGACATTGTCTATCCTGTGGGCCGTTTCGCTCATCATCCTGGGCATGCTGGCGGTGGGATCGCCGTTTATCGCCGCCGTCGCGGTCAACGTGGTTATTGCCTGGCTCATCATTTTGGCAGGCGTGGTTCACGTGACGGTCGCTTTTCACACTCGCGAAGCGGGCAGTCTGATCTGGAGACTGCTGGTAGGGCTCGCCTATGTCTGCTTTGGCGTTTACCTGATTGCGCGTCCAGCAGTGGGTGTGGCGTCGCTCACTTTGGTACTGGCATCGCTCTTTCTGGTTGAGGGCATCTTGAACATTGCCCTCTTCTTTAAGGTGCGCTCAGTGCAAGGATCCAGTTGGTTCCTGATCGACGGGATCGTTACGCTGTTATTGGGGCTGATGATTTACATGCAATGGCCGTCGAGTTCGGCTTGGGCGATAGGCACGCTCGTTGGCGTCAGCATGATCATCAGCGGGGTCGCGCGCTTGATGCTGTCCTTGACGGTGCGCAAGGCAACGGACACGATCGCGTCGAAGTTGGCTGCCTAGTGGGTCGCGGCAACATTTGACGGAGAACGGGCTCAACCACGCGAGCAAGGATGCGACGCCTCGGGGCAGGTGTGCCCGCTGAAATCTGGCCTTCACCACGCTGAACAGAGGAACACGGCATAGGCGACGCGTCGCGACCGCCCCGCACCGGTCCCCTTGGTTACTGCCCTCATTATCTTCGTGAATCCCTGATTCTCTTACGGGAAAGAGTGGCCGCCCTTCGTCGCCTGGCCGTGGGCGTCTGGAGCTCATTGACGGCAAATGCGAGTGGGCCGCCGTCTTTTGGTTAGAAAGTGTCGAGCGGGCCGCCTTCGGCCTAGAGATGCGACATCGGACATTCGATTCGCCGGGACGTTGTTGGGAGCGTTATCTGTGAGCGATAGAGTTCCGGTGCGGGTTCCGACAGCCGTTGGAGTGAACGTGATATTGACAGTACAGGTAGAGCCCATCGCCAGCGTCGTTCCACAGTTATTCGTCTGCGAAGTCCCTCTAAAACGGTCAGGGCTGAAATAGTCAGACCTGCCATACCCTTGTTTGTGATTGTGCCTGACGGCCGCTGGTTGTGTTGATGAGCTGATGAGCGAACCTAAGTCCGCTTGCGCTCAAGACGACATCGGAGCGATTCTGGTGCCGCTCAAAAGCACCCGTTGTGGACTATTGTTCGCTGAATCGGCCCCCACCCAACGCGCTTTTCGTCGGGTGGGGGCCTCGGATTGACCTATTGGTTATGTCGAGAAAAAGACCTGCGAGGTCGCGGCGCAGGCTGCACGAATTGCAGACTCTCCTAGCACAATCGGGGCCGGCTTAGCAGAGATCGGTTTCACTTTCGAAAGTCTCAGGAGCAGTTTTTCAAGTTTGCGCTGCTCATGCGACTGGGGCGGGCTGGTCTTTGTCATGATCCAATTCTCTCACGTTGTGGGGCAGAGAAGAGGCCCTCAGACTGCACCATTTGCAGGGCATCAACTGTCAAAGTATTGAAACATTCTGTTAACACTTGCGGTGTAGTGAATGAGTGTTGTGATGTTGAGCTCCTGGCCGACATGTGAGTAATCATGCTTGACGGATCGCATCACAAAAATCAGAGCCGGAATTAACAGGATAGTGATCCAGGCTCCGTCAACGCCAACAGCACACTGCTTTGTACTCCTAACTTGAACACACTAAGGAAGGCGATCGATGCAAGCTGCGTGCTGGAAGGGCCGGGGAAACCACCGCGTTTTCAAGGAATTTCCAGAACCTGCCGGGGGAAGGTCCGGTGCTCCGTAGAAGGGTCTTTCACGCCCGAAACGTTCCGGGTGGACACGGAAGTAATCTGATGCAGGCTTACAGCGATTAGTAATAGCAATCCAGAACTGGTTGAAATAGCTGAAATGTCGGAGTGCCGCCGCGCAACGAGTACCAGCAAGTGCTCTGGTCAACTTGCGGTTAGCTCGTCACTGGCCATTCCCCGTTTGGTCCTCACCAAGTAGCCTCTGCCTTAGCCAGCACGAAAGCCGACCTCCGAGCCGCTTCCTCGTAATATCGCACCATGCGCTGCGGCTCCTCCGCTGTGTAAGGCGCCAGATTGTGCGCCCACCGAAACCCGATCGGCTGAAACCAAAGCTCAGCTTCCACCTTGAACGGTCCCGTTGCATTAGCGGTCGAGACCACATACCGGACCGAGCTTCCGCTGTCGGTGAACCCGGGATCGTCGGCCGCCTCGCCGGTCACGGCGATGTCTTTCTCTGCGGTAGCCTTATCGAAGCCGTGCGGTAACAGCCGGTTGTCCTTCAGGTACCCGACAGCGTGCAGTAGCCCTGTCGTGACCTTTCCCTCCGAATCCTTGAGGATAGGTTCGTAAATCTCTACCTGCTGTGAACTCGTGATCTCGCGGTAATGGGGCTCGAACTTCAGAGGGTCTTCGTCGTTGTCGTTGCCGACAATCGACCCATCCGGATTGAGGGCACCCGACTCAAACAGCACACGCCCATTGCCGTCTTTTACCGCAAAATGCAGCCACGCCCGCCGCGAAGGATAAGCCGTCGGCAGCTTATGCCCGCCCAGATTTTCAACCTGCACATCCACGGCAAACCCATTCGCCGTCGCATCCACCCGCGTAATCGTGATCCTGGCCGCCTGTGTCTTCAAGAACTCCGTCGTGCGCTTCATCGCTGCATCCATCTCCTCGGGCAGCGCCACCGTGGCCAATTCGTCGCGATGATCCTGCAGCATCCCTTCCATAACGAAATTCGATCCGACAAACACGTGCCGGTGCATACCCTCGCGTGGCGGACCATAGAGAGCCGTCACCGGTACGGCCTCATTCACCACCGGCATATGGCAGTCCTGACATGTCTGCTTATTCGCGTAATCGCTGTGCTGCCACTCCTGGAATGGCACTTGCTCCGGAAACCTTGCCGCCTTTTCACCATTTGGCCCAAGCGCCGAAGTGATCAGCGTATGGCAGCTCCCGCAAAGGCCCGAATCGCGTATATGGTCGCCCCTTGTTGGGATATACGTCGCTGTCGAAGAGTGCATCACGGTCTGATGCCCTTTGTCGATGTCGAAGGGCCCATACTCGGGCCGCTGTTCGTTCTGGACCGTCTTCGCTATCACAACATTTCCAACGAAAGTCGCGTCCGTCCCCAGGCCCGTTTTCTCAATCTGGTGGCAGATCGAGCAGGTGACGCCGTCTTCCGCCGCGCGATCTCCCTTGGGAAACTTCTGCAACGGAAAGCGGGAAAACACTTGCGTGTGTCTTCCAGCGTCCCGATCGGCCATCCGGACGGCCGGCATATGGCAGATCGAGCATTCGTCCTCGATCGCCTGCTTCGACTCCGGATGATCAATGGATTCACGCCGAACGCTTCCTTGCCAATAAGGATCGCGGGACGAATTGGCCATGATGCTCGCGCGCCACTCCAACCCAATCGAAACATCTTCGCCAGAACTTGTCTTCATCCCGTTATGACAAGCAACACATCGTTCCGATGTGCAAAAAAAAGTTCCTGGAGGTATCTTATCGCCCTTCGCGTTCTCCGTTTGCAATTGGCCGCGGAGCATTGCCGGAACCCCGATGAGCGCAAGCCCTAGAACGATCGTACCGCCCCACAGGAGCCTCATCGCCAACCCTCCCATAACTTCCCATCCGCCCGGTCCCAGAGTAGATAGAACAGCACCTGCGAAGTTCGTCCCGCAGTATTCGTAAAAGGCTTTCTTACGCCAAAGCCAACGCGGACATGCTGCCGCCTGCTCACGGTGATCTGCATCTCTGGCAGAACATCACAGTCCGTACTCGTCCCTGGCTTGAAATCGCGTACCGCCAGAAACTCGACCATGGGCGAAAAGAGCCGACCCAACATGTGATCCGGAGCCATTGCCTGTCCTACTGTCACCCGCCAGAACATGCTGCGCGGAGCCACCCTTGTATCCACCGGCAGGTCCGCCCCTAACTGGGTCTGCAAGAATGTGTTCTCCTTAAACAGCTGATCGAAAGCTGCAAAGGGTTCGAACTGCGTCGTCCCCGCACCGAACCCTCGCTTGCGGTCTCCGGTCGGCAGCAAAATGCCGCCCTGCAGACTCAGGATCGAACCCGTCCGCAGACTGGAAAGCATCTCCCGCTTCAGCCCCAGCGTGATGTCCCCAAGACCCTCAGTCCAGTTGTGCGCCTGGTCCGCATACTTCACCGAAACATCGGTTTCAAGCTGAGTTCGAGCATCAATGATCGTCCGTTCATCAATGACATCTGTAGTCCACGCCGGCGCTCCTGATGCACTTGCCGCCGTAGAAATAACAATCTCGTTCTCTGGAAACGCCTTCTCCGTTACCAATGCCCGTGGCAGATTTAGCTCGCCCAGGGGATCGTGGTGGGCATTCTTGCAGAATCCGCGCATGTACGCGATCACATCGTTGATCTGCTCGTCGGTCAGCAGATCCCCAAACGCAGGCATAATCTGCGAGAGTCCGCGCGATGGCCCGCCATGCACGATGACTGCCTTCCAATTGCCGTTCGGCTCAGGCGTGGTCCCGGCGCAATCCGTAAAATCCGGAAAGGTGTCTGGCCGTTCAAAAACCGTGCTCGTTATCGGAGCGCCCTTCCCCCTGCTCCCGTGACATGCGATGCAGCCACCCTTGTAGACCTTCTCTCCATTGCTCACATCCGGAATTTTCGCGTAGTGGAGCGTCTGTGCCGAAACAAGCAAAGGGCGACCAAGAAGCACGACAGCCCCAACGATGAGTAAACCCACCGATCCCGTCAGGAACCCCAGGATGAATCTGCGCGCCGGTGATTCGCCGACGACATTCACGTGCCAGGCCTCCTTCAGCACCGCAACTCTGTTGCTGACCGCGGTCGCCGCGTGTCTCATTCGCCCTCCGCCTTCTTACACTTCAATGATCAGAAAAGGCTATCCACCGAAAATTACTCAGCCTGCCCACTTTCAAGAACTGCCAATCAGCACTCCAGTCCCAAAGACCAAGGCACCTCCCAGCGCCACCTGCGTTGCAGCCGACATGATCGGCGTCTCCATGTATCGATGTCGAATCCAGGTGATGACCGCGAGCTCAACCAGAACAACAAGAAAAGCTATCGTCATTGCTGCGTGGAACCGGGGGATCAGGAAAGGCAGCGTATGGCCGATCCCGCCGAGAGCTGTCATGGCACCGCAGACCAATCCGCGGGCCCAAGGGTGGCCACGTCCGGTGAGGCTGCCGTCGTCAGACAGTGCCTCGGCGAAACCCATGCTAATTCCTGCACCGAGCGATGCGGCCAATCCGACAAGAAACGCGTCCCAGGAGTTTCGAGTTGCAAGAGCAGCCGCAAACACTGGGGCCAGAGTCGATACCGAGCCATCCATGAGTCCCGCAAGACCCGGTTGTACGAACTGCAAAACAAAAAGTCGCCGCCGAGCCTTATCTTCATCTTCCTTGACCTTTGGGCGCAGCTTTTCTTCAGTTAACTCCTGCGCCCGGTCCTCGTGGGTTCGTTCCTCCTGCGCCAGGTCATCGAGCAGTTGTCGAACGCTGGCATCTTGAGCCCGCATCGCGGCCTTTTCATAGAATCGCCTAGTTTCGACTTCGATTGCGCTGGCTTCCCTCCGGACCGCCTCCAGCCCGAGTGGCCGCACCCGCCACACCGGCTTCCGCGACACAAAACCCTTCACGTCCTGCCTGCGAATCAACGGGATGTGCTCACCAAACTTTTGCCGATACAGCTCGATAAGCCTTCGACGGTGGCCCGATTCGTCACCGCGCATAGCGTCAAACACCGAAGCCGAGGCAGGGAAATCCTGCTTGAGGCCTTCGGCAAAATCGGCATAAACACGCTCGTCCTCTTCTTCAAGCGAAATGGCCAGGGCCAGAATCTCGCGTTCTGAAAGAGTGATGAAGTTCTTCATGCTTCAGCTCGCTCCAGCAACGCCTTTCTCCGCACTCGTGGATTGCTTGGCATCGCCGACCAACAGACACCCGCCTGCTCTCTAGGTCGGAGATCGCGGCTCTTCTAAACGGACGTGGTTTCGTGAATCCAAATGGATTTCAGCGACTTGCTGTTTCGGCCGTCACTTTTCCGCGGCTAGGTCAGTGCGGACAGCCGCATGCGGCTTTCCAAACGTCCATGGTGCTAAGTCGAGCCTTTCAAGACGGTTAGGTTAGCTATGTGAAGGAGGTCCACCGTCACAGTGTCGACAGGCTGATGGCGGTGTCGGTATATGGACTCCTTGCAGCGCGCCTGCGGAGGCCCGCCGCATCAAGGTTTCCGCAGCCTTGAACGTGGAGCGATTGCGGTGCACCTGCAGGATTGAATCTCTCCGTGGTTCGCCAAAACTCACTCTGTCCTGGCTGATCTTTGCGATGAACCACTGATCCACGACCTTGACTGAACAAGATTGCGGCGAAAGCGGCCCCGGCAGAAGCGCGATCTGGTGCTGATAGCGGCACCAACGGCAAAAGACGTCGAAGGTCCGGTCGCGCGGCCAAGTCGACATGTCCGTGTACCAACCCACCAGCTGTCCCTCGAAGATCTCCTCGCACAAATCGCACATAACTTCGGCTACGTCTTTATCAGTGTCCCATTCTGGGATGAGGTAGATCGTCGGCTCCCGCGCCAGGTCAGCAATGTAAGTCCAAGGCTGGTGGGATCGGCCGCATGCAGCCAATCTAGAAAAGGCTGTTTAGGCGTTACCACGATCGCTGACCGGTTCAACGTGGACATGTTGTCCTCCGTCCTCACGCGGCTCGCCGTACCTAGCGGTGGTGTAACCCGCCCACTTGCGGAATCCCAATAATCTCGCCTCGACGCATGATGGCGCGGTGCGGGTGCGTCCTTCGTCAACGCCAGATGCGTCCGCGAGCGGTGGTAGTAGGTTAGATAATTCTTCAGGAGATGGCGTAGGTGCCGTCGGCTGGGAACTACCACATGGCCCAAACACTCACGCCGAATCGAGCCGATCAGCCTGTCCGCGAATGCATTCTGCCAAGGACTCCGGGGGAGGTAATGACTTCCTCTATTCCCAGCGATTGGACTCGACAGCGAAATTCGTCGCCATAGAAAGGAAGACACAACCCACTGAATCGCAATGGCCAGGATAAAACCGATCACGATACCCTATATCACTTGTGCGCTCCTGTCGTTTCATTGATCAGAAATTAAAGCGATGCCCCAGAATCATCTTGGCAAGATGATGCTCGGTCGCGCCGTGAGGCCGCCGAGACCGAAATTGATTTCCCACTGCGAGCGACATTCAAATCGATTGCCGGGAAAATCTGATGCTGCTGTTGGGAGACCGCAGCGAACCCGGTCACCGCGCCGACCGATCCGTAGTATTCCAGACTCCCGCACCTCTCGGTGTGAAATCGTAACTGAATTTGAAGTTCGGCGAGAAGACAACGCCTTGGTACACGCTTTCGTCGTGAAAAGACCGGCCCCAGCGTTCGGATTCAGTGACCAATACCATCGCCCGATTTTTTGGTCCAGGATTGGGAAGGATCTCCCAAGTCCAGGTATCCACCGAGTACTGCCGCCTTTGGTAACCGGTTTCATTCCAAAGGCTCTTCCAACCGGCCAGTGCCATTTCTTCGGCACGGCAACCCGCGGCCGGATGTGATCTCCCACCAACTGCCAACTCCGGCCCTCAGTTATGGAAGTGAAGATGTAAAAGTCGCACTGACCGGGAAGTTGCGTGGCAATCGAGGAAACGTGCATTCATACATGGGGAGATGCTAGGGACCGCTTGAGACTGGAGTTATGGTTCGACCGCCAAAGCCAATCTCCATCGTCGTGTCTTTTGGAAAAGAGATGTTGCGACCGCGACCGAAAAAGTTCGTGTAGATGGATTTGCTTCCGCCGTAGGCGCTCATCAGAATGGCTAGGGTATGAGAGCGAACCGCGAGCCCCACGGCAATTCCCACCAGCCTGAAGGCCGTTGCTCCGCCCGCAGCTGGACCGGCGTCTTGCACGTCGTTTTTCCCACCGCTACCGACGATCGCCAGGCTGACAGAAAGGCCGGTTGTTACAAATCGCGATTTCGGACTGGTGGCTTTGGCTCCGCCCTCGGGATCAAGCCTGGCGTTATCGCCCTGGCCACTTTGCATGCCTTCGATAGTCGTCTCTACTCTGGCGGATGATCCGCTCGGCAGAACCAGGTCATGAAATCCGATGCGAAGCGCGCCGTTGCGCTTCAGACGGCGAGCCGGCCTTACCTGCAGCACCGATCCCTCGAGTCGCGTTCCCTGCGGCAGAATCAGGCGATCCCCGTCGAATAGCGGCTTGGAGACAACGGCCTCCACCGGGGCGCCATACTTCGTCGCGGCGGAATCGAGCGGCGTGACCAGAGACGCGCGCACCAGGCTCCCCGGCGGCGGCAGAGTACCGATAGCCTGAAACGCCTCTTCTTTGCGGGTCTCGTCCCCGAACTTCAGCGGCTCCTGTAATTCCGCAAAATAAAGAGTTCCCGCATCGATGTATTGGGGGTGGACGGGCAGTTGCGCGATTCCGATCCGCAACGCTCGATGCATTTTTCCGGGTTGTTTTACCTGCGACATCGCCTGCTTCCATTGCTGCTTGGCCTCGTCCATCTTGGCCGACAAAGGATTCTTCGCGCGCGCGCCCTTTGCCGAACTCGAATCCACCAGTCGAATGACCTGTCCGGAGCCGGGGACTACCCCGACGCGCAAGGGTAGATGTCTGCCGTCCGCAAGCACAATATCGTCAAACGCAACTTCGATAGGTCGCATCGGCGTGAATTCGGCATTGAGAACGGACAGAATGAGCCGTTTGCCGCCCGGGCTGCCGATCCTGGCGATGTGCCCGTTCACTTCAGCGCCCGTGGGCAAAACCAGCTGATCGAAAGCGTACACCGACTGCATCAATCGCGCGTGGACGGTTTGGCCGACCTTTTTTACACGGACCTCGCGATCAAGCGCAATCTGGAGGGGCGTTCCCGTGGGCACAGAAAGAGCGATGGTCCGCACCGCTGGCACGTTGGTCGCAGAGTTCGAACGCGACGACAGCGAGGTCTGTGCGCTAGCTTCGAGCGCGACAAGCGCCGCCAGCAGTAAGGCCCAGGAGGTGCGTGTTCGGTTCATGTTGCCTCCTCGATGTCGGGCGTGGTTCCCGATAAACCCGGATCAATCGCGCGCATTCGCACTTTTAAGCAGTCGATAGCGGCCTATTCCCCGTGCCCGCTCCTCACGATCCTTCTGCCGTCGATAGCGCCAAGCCCAAACCGTTGTCAGCACTACGACGAAAAGGCACGACTCGACGAATAGTTTTTCTCCATCCAGCGGATCGACTGCATTCCCCTTCAAGGCGGGATCCGTGAGAATGCCGTGAATGAACGCACCGACCGCAGCTACATAGACGAGGTAATGGAACAGCTTCCACCGGTGGCGTCCGATCCGAACCCGAAAATATGAAGTAACTACAACTACCACGATTAGGTATAAGCTGACCGCACCGATCGTGTTCTCGATCGGTTGAACGGGAGACCAGATCGGAAGGGCGAGGTCCAACAGACGCCAATGAGTTTGCGTCGAAAACAACAGGATGACCGGATGGATCAGAAGGAACGTCATTAGGAAGTAGGCGGTCCAGCTGTGGACCGCGAAGATGTTGGCTCTACGATGAGGCCACAGCCGCGAGGGACTGTAACGCACCGCGATCAGCAGTCCCAGACAAATGTTCGCCGTCGCCAGAAAGACAGTTAGCAATCCGACGTCGGCGGAAAGATCTAGCGCCGTCATTCCTTGCTGTTCTCCATGCCCCTTGCATGTTGGATGCACTGAATCCTGCCGCAGCGGGACCGGTTCGCTTAAATCGCACACTCGGCCGCACCGAGCTGCACTTTTTCGCGTTGGTGACGCCTTGCTGTTGTTATGCTTGCGGCGATCGAGATGATCACCCGGTCTGCCAGCTCTGGCCCTCAGGCTCGAAAACGTGGACTAAACCGTTGAAAACACGTAATGGCCTACTCTCGTTTTCATCAAGTTTCGCGGGCCGCAGGCCCTACATCACAGTTATGAAAGTGAGGATGTAAAAGCCGCACTCAAACCAGTCATTGAAGCCGTGAGTGATCTCCGCCGTTTCATGCTCGGCATGATTGGTCGGATAAACCGCATCCACGATTGTCTTAGAACCATCGACCGTGAAATTGCTATTGAGTTCAGCCACGGTCTGTCCGGGATTGTCCAGGATCGACCAGATCAGATCCGTATACCTGGATTTCGTAGTTGTCTTGAGCACGGGCGAGAGTTGCAGCCACGATCAAGGTGAGGATCAGAAACGTGATCGCGAGATGGCGGCAACTCATCATCGGATCGGAGTTACAACTACCCATGAGGAAGACTATCAGCTACAAAATGAATTTAGCGTGGCAAACAGATGACAAGTTGTTCATGTTCCCCCAGGAGGAACCTCGATTTGCATCAACCGTAGTATGCGGAGGTTGTCGGGGTGTTCATTCGTTCCAATGGTTTGCCGCGCACTAATCTCTGCTAATTTTATGTTCGCGGTGGCCAGAGCTGTTGGTCAGGAAACGTCAGCGCTGCCCGATGCCCCGAGCGCCAGTCAAACTCAATCGAAGCCTTCAAACCTAATACAGCACGACAAACAGCATGAACCGAGTAAGAACCACATTTTTTGGATCATTCCAAACTATCGCTCGGACGAAAACTCGGAACAGATTAAACCGTTGACGCCTGCCCAAAAGATGAAAGTTTCGTTCGACGATTCTTTCGATCCCTCGGCCTTTCTAGTGGCCGGCATTTTTGCTGGTATCTCGATGGCGGAGCGTCAGTACACATCTTTCGGCACTGGAGCACAAGGGTTTGGCAAATACTACGGAGGAGCCTTCGCAGATCAAGCAATTGGCAACATTATGACCGAGGGGTTATTTCCGGTCGCCCTCCACCAAGACCCTCGCTATTTCGTGAAAGGCACGGGTGGGTTTTGGAAGCGAACTGGGTACTCCATCAGCCGGGAATTTGTCACTCGGGGCGATGACGGTCGCGACCACTTCAACACGTCGGAACTGGCTGGAAATGCTGTAGCGGCAGGGATTTCCAATTTCTACTACCCGACCTCGGATCGATCATTTGGAAATACCGCAGACAAGTGGGGACAGCAAATTGCCCTGGATACCTTTTTCAACGTGACTAAAGAATTCTGGCCGGACGTGCGCAAAAAGTTGTTCACGCACTGAGCGCCTAAGACTCACATTGTTGGCTGATGCAGAGGGTCGAAGGGTGAGGAGAGAGGACAAACGACCGTGCCACGAACAAGTCCGATCTCTACTGATCGATCGCAGGCGTACGCAACGAGCCCCGAGTTTGGCAGCGTGTGCACAGACAATCTGGCTAGCATGCATTTGCTTTCGTTCTTGCTGATATCCGATCTCGCCAGGGCTGAATGAGTGCTCCGTTCTCCTGGCTGCTCCCGGCAGGATATCGCGGAGGCAAGGATGCGAGGAAACAATCAGCAGATCGGCATCGCTCGCGACTGCCCCGTGCGGTGAATCCAAGACAATTCAAGTAAGGACTGTCATGAGAATTTTGCTCTACAACCCCGACAACGGTGTAACTCGCAACTTCATGCCGCACCTTTGGATGTTTTTGCTCAAGGCCCTGACTCCTCCTGGTCATGAAGTTCTGCTGATTGA
>Ga0307476_10000354_pt1 | contig 38450 bp, 39 predicted proteins | sample atmos_gasesECM2C_2_FD_203314 | JGI IMG/M metagenome (GOLD analysis project Ga0307476, IMG submission 203314) | Hardwood forest soil microbial communities from Morgan-Monroe State Forest, Indiana, United States - atmos_gasesECM2C_05 | ecosystem: Environmental > Terrestrial > Soil > Temperate... | reverse complement strand
CCTGCATGCTCGGCTCGGCCTACGGATTTCTGCAGGGAGCGTGGCCATTCGGATTGGTCGAGGCCGTATGGTCTGTGGTCGCGATCCGCCGCTGGGCAAAATCTCCCGCCCCAAAATGATCTGCGCCGTCGGTTCCGTCTTTATCCGCGACGAAATTCTTCCAGCATCTCCGGATCGATGTTTCCGCCGCTCACGATGGCCACGGCAAGTTTTGTCTCCGGCAATTCGGCGGCATGGAAAATGAATCCCGCCGTCGCAACTGCGCCGCTTGGTTCGGCCCGGGTGGCCGGGTTTTCATTCAAGTATTTCGCGGCTTGCCGAATCTCCTCTTCTGTCACGGTGATGATGTCGTCCACATAGCGGCGAATGTGCTCGAAATTAATGGGCCCGATACTCTGAGTGCGCAACCCGTCGGCCATTGTGCGTGAGACCTCGGCAGCAGGGAACTGAACGATCTTCCCAGCGCGGAAGCTCGCCTGCGCATCGCCCGCCAGCTTTGGTTCCACGCCGATCACCTTCACCGAAGGCTTGCTCAATTTGATGGCAGTCGCAACTCCGCTGATCATGCCTCCTCCGCCCACGGGTGCGAGCACCGTGTCTACATCCGGCAGGTCCTCGAGAATCTCCAGTCCCATCGTGCCCTGGCCGGCGATGATAAGCTCGTCGTTGTAAGGCGGGACAATCACATATCCATGTTGGGCTGCGAGCTCCTCGGCCTTGATCTGCCGCTCGGCGCTGCCAGGGCCAACCGTGACGATCTCCGCTCCAAGTTCCGCCGTTGCCTCGCGCTTAATCGCGGGAGCATTGTCCGGCATGACGATGACCGCCCTCACACCCAACGCCCGCGCCGCATAAGCGACGCCCTGCGCATGATTGCCGCTGGAGTAGGTAATCACTCCGCGCTTGCGCTCTTCTTCCGGGATCGAGGCGATCTTGTTATACGCTCCGCGAAGTTTGAACGCCCCGATGGGCTGCTGGTTTTCCGGCTTGAGAAAAAGCCGTCGCGGATCAGCGCCGCAGAGTTTGAATTCGATCAGCGGCGTACGAACGGTTATACCGCGCAGCCGCAGTCCGGCTTCTTCGATGTCCGTTAGGCTGACCATGTCTTGAGTAACCGCTTTACGTCGCGCTTGCCATGCAGTACTGCGACAATCTCTACCATCGCCGCTTGTCGATACACGATCATGTACTGATATACGCTGAAGAACAGCAGATCTTTATTGGTTAGGTCGGGACGCTTGTGACCCTTGCCGGGAACGTCGGCCAAGCCCTCGAAGGCATCCACAAGTTCGCTCTGAATCCGGTTGGCCACTGCCAGCCCTGCCTCGCCGAGGAGGTAACGCCAAATCTGTTTGAGGTCGTTTTCGGCGTCCGGAGCGAGGACGTAAGCTTTCACGACTCAGAGCGGTCCTTGAGCCACGCCGCCCTGTCGGCTTCAAGTCGCCCGCGCAGCCCCTCCCCCGGTATACCTTCGCCCCGGTCGAGTTGGGCCAGGCCACGCTTGATCTTGGCGTTGATGGCCTCCTTGTTTTCCTGAAGCCAGGCCTCGCGTTCGCCTTGCAACTCCAGGGCGTCGAAGAGGACGTCTTCCACACTCTCAAAAGCGCCGCTACGCAACCTCTGCTGGATGATCGCTTCGATCTCGGGACGGTTTATTTCGATGGTCATGGGATGAGTTCGGTCCCGTGCTGGTGATTCTCTGACGAGATTGTTCCAATTCTAACATTTTGGCAGCGCCCTAACATGGTTGGAAGCCCCCGGGATTTTTGCTCCTCCTATCGATGCGGTAAGCTGACTCATGGAAGAAAGAAACCTCAGCTCATGGAAAGAGTTCAAGCGAGAGTTGGCCGTCGTGCAGGCGGAGCACGAAAAGCTGCGTGGACCAGACGTCACGCCGTTGTTGTTCCGTGGTCAGCCAAACGCGTGTTGGCTGCTAGAGACAACGCTTGACCGGAGGCGAGGGCAGTTGCGCGTTAGCGACTACTATCAAGTTATTGGAAGAATAAAGCCGGAAATTGAAAGCATGACGAGGGTCGAGTGGCCGCTCCCCGAATTTCCCGAGATCGACAAACTACTACAGGGCTACGAGAATTTTAATAACGCGCTCAGTTTTGGCGGATGGCCGGGTTACGCTTTCATGGCTTACCTTCGCCACCACGGTTTCCCTTCGCCGCTCTTAGATTGGACCCGATCTCAGTTCATCGCCGCATTCTTTGCATTCAGGGGAGCAACAGCAAGCAGAGTCGCTATATACGCATTATCTAGGCCACGTTTCCATCTAACCGGTAGCCAAATGACCAACGTTATTTATCCGGGGCCCGTACGTTACCACTCACCGCCGCCACATCCTCCAACAGAGCCAATATAGTTTCGCTGTCACCTACGATGTCGAGTGGAAATTCGCGTCGTACAATTCGGCATTCGATAAGACTCCTCATCAACAAGGGACTCTTTGGAAACTGACTGTTCCAGTGTCGGAGGCAGTCGAGGTCTTTAGGGAATTGGAACAGCACAATCTAAACGCATTTTCTCTATTCGGATCAGAGGAGAGCTTAATGGAGACTCTGGCTAACCGAGAATTATGACCACAAATCTGTCCCACTAGATTTCCAAAATCACCGGCATAATCAACGGCCGCTTCTGCGTCTGCTTCGAAATATACCGCTTCAAATCGGCGCGGATTTTTTCTTTGATCACGCCGTAATCCGCTTTCTCTTCCTCGCTCGAGTGCGCCAGCGTATCCTCGACGATGCGCCGCGCTCCCTCCAGCAATCCGTTATCCCCCGGATTAAAGCCGCGGGTCACGATCTCCGGTGTAGTCTCCACGCGGCCAGAAAGTTTGTTGATCGCGATGATGGGCAGCACGATGCCGTCCTCGCTCAGGTGCCGCCGGTCTTTAATAATTAAATCTTCCACCACATCCGTCCGCGAACCAGAATCGATGCAGACCCGTCCCACGTTTACTTTTCCCGACTTGCGTGCGCCCTGCTCGTCGAAATCCAAAACTTCGCCGCTCTCGATCAGCATCACCTTGCCCACCGATCCTTGCATCGATGCGGCCATTTCCGCGTGCAGCTTCAACTGCCGGTATTCGCCGTGTACGGGAATAAAAAACTTGGGTTTCACCAGGTTGATGATGAGCTTGAGTTCGTCCTGGCTGGCGTGCCCGCTAACGTGAACCGGCGGATATGAGCCATCGTCATAGATCACGTGCGCTTCGCGGCGAAACAGATGATCGATCATGCGGTAAATCGTCTTCTCGTTCCCCGGAATGATGCGCGACGAGAGCACGACCGTGTCGCCCTTCTCGATCTTAGCGTGCTTGTGATTATCTACCGCCGCGCGCGACAGCGCCGACATCGGTTCGCCCTGGGTTCCGCTGATCATCACGCAAACTTTTTCCGGCGGAAAATTCTTCATCTCACCGGGATTGATCACCAGACCTTCGGGAATTTCCAGGTATCCGAGATCCTCGGCGATTTCAGCTGAGTTGTTCATCGAACGGCCAATAAACGCAACTTTGCGCCGGTGTTGATGAGCCAGTTCAACCGCTAACCGAATGCGATGAATCGAAGAAGAAAAGCACGAAATGAATAGCCGCCGTTGCGTGTGCGCAAAGACTTCATCAAACTTGCGCCGCACCGCCCGCTCGCTGGGCGTGTAACCTTTGCGCTCAACGTTGGTCGAATCCTGAAACAGAGCTAGCACGCCCTGCTTACCGTATTCGGCGAAGGCGTGCAGATCGAAAAGATGATTGTCGGTCGGAGTGGGATCTACTTTGAAGTCGCCGGTATGGATGATCACGCCCAGCGGAGTATGAATCGCCAGCGCGACGCAATCCACCAGACTGTGCGTCACCCGAATCGGATGAATGGTGAACACACCCGCCTTGAATCGTTCCCCGGCATGAATCTCGCGCAGGTCTGCATCGTCGAGCAGTCCGTGCTCGTCGAGCTTGTCCTCGACATACGCCAGCGTAAACTCTGTCCCCCACACCGGAACGTTGAGCTCAGAGAGAATCCACGGCAGCGCGCCGATGTGGTCCTCGTGCCCATGCGTAAGAATGATCCCGCGAACCCGTTGTCGGTTTTCGATGAGATAGGAGATGTCGGGAACAACGATGTCGACGCCGAGCAATTCAGCTTCGGGGAACATCAGGCCCGCGTCGATGACGATGATGTCATCGCCCCAGCGCACCGCCATGCAGTTCATGCCGAACTCGCCGAGGCCCCCGAGGGGGACTACCTGCAATTTTCCACTTGGCATTATTTTTGAAGTAACAGCAATGCTAGCACACAGATGGCGTGAACCTTCGGCGCGCGAAAGAACTTCTGGTCAGGGCTTAATGGAATCTAAACTTTCAGACGCCACCTACAGCGCTCGACCGATGGCATTCCCCGTCGCTCTGAGTTAAGGTTAGTGAATGGCCGATGCGCAACCCAAATCGTGGCTTCGTGGCCGCATCGAGAAGGCGCTCAGCCAGGGCCTTACTCGCGCCTACTCCACGGTGCAGGTCGATCCCGATAAATTTCTCCTGCAGCTGCGCACCGCTTACCGGATGCCGATTAGCGGCTATCACGGCGTCTATTCGCTGGAGATGGGCGAACTCGATGTTGTCGCCGACGAAATTATTCGCAGCGGCATGAAGCTGGCCGCAGTCGAGGGCGCAGGCTTCGGCCTCGGCGGATTGATCACCATTTTCCCCGATCTCGGCATTCTTTCCGCCATCACTATGCGCACGATTCAGAAGCTGAGCCTGGTTTACGGTTTTCAGTTCAATACCGACCACGAGATCGCCGAACTTTGGATCGCCGCTGCCAGCGCCGCGGGAGTCGACATCAGCCGCGAACTCCTCGAAAAAGAGGTGGTCAACAAGTTTGTCCCACGCGTGATCCAGCGCATCGCCGCCCGCGCCAGCACTGAGGTCGTCGAGAAATGGGCCGGACGCGTGATCCCGCTCGCCAGTTCCGCCATCGGCGCCGCTCTCAACTACTGGTTTGTGCGCGCCTGGGGCCAGCGCGCCAAGGCTCACTTTCGCCAACGGCACTTGCAACATCGCGAACGCACGCACGAATTTGCCGCACAGTCTCCACTCATTTTGCCGGTGTCCAACCTCTAGTGCCTTCCTCACTGTGATAGAAAAAAGCGATAGAAAAAAGGTGACAGAAGAAAGAATGATAACTTTTTACTGCGCTGCGATTCTGTTCGACCTCGATGGAGTTCTCGTCGATTCAACCGGCTCTGTCGATCGCCAATGGCGCATCTGGGCTCGCGAACGGGGAATTGATGAGGAGAAAGTGATTGCCATTGCGCACGGCGTGCGCGCCCTCGAAGTGATCCGCACAATAGCGCCGCATCTTGATGCCGAAGTCGAAGTCAGTAAACTCGAAAACCGCGAAGCTGCCGATCACGATGGTGTCGTAGTCATGCCGGGCGCCATCGACCTTGTGCGCTCTATTCCCGCCGATCAGTGGGGTGTGGTTACCTCAGGAAGACACCGCCTTGCCAGCTCGCGCTTGGAACTTGCTGGCATCCCCACTCCCAAAGTCATGATCGCCGCCGATAACGTCGAACACGGAAAGCCGCATCCCGAGCCGTATTTGAAAGGTGCAGCGGCGCTGGGTGTTGACCCGAAACAATGCCTGGTAATCGAAGACGCGCCCGCGGGAATCCGTGCCGCACATGCGGGCGGGATGAAAGTGATTGGCCTCACCAGCACGTATCAAGCTTCAGCGCTACGCGAAGCCGATGCCATCGTGCAGAAGCTAACGCAGCTCAAACTCGTTTCCGCTGCAGGCAAGCTCACCGTAAACCTCGAGTGAGCTTTCAGAAAAGCCTTTGTCATTCCGAACGCAGGCGAAGTCGCGCCGAAGCGCGGCGAGACAAGAGAGGAATCTGCTGTTGGGGGCCGCATCGACAGAGCGAATCGGCCAACCGCTACCTCAACCAATCCTCCGACCCCGTCCCACGATCCGTCTTCTCGTCGCGATATTTCACAATCACCGGCGTGTATAAAGAGATTCCCAACTCCGCCGCCGCGCCCTTCTTCACCGCGCGCGACCCCGGCACTACCACCGCGCCCTCCGGAACTTCGAGCGGCGCTTCCGCAGTCGCGCGGTAAACTTCGTCGCGCACCAGATCGTAGAGCGGCGTCGATCGCGTCAGAATCGTTCCCGCACCCAACACCGCCCGTGCGCGCACCAGCGTGCCTTCGTAAATCCCGCAATTGCCTCCTACCAGCACGTCATCTTCAATAATTACCGGCGCGGCATTCACCGGTTCGAGCACTCCACCGACCTGCGCCGCGGCGCTCAGGTGCACGCGCTTGCCAACTTGCGCGCACGACCCCACCAGCGCGTGCGAATCCACCATCGTGCCCTCATCCACATAAGCTCCGGCATTGATGAACATCGGCGGCATGCAGATAACCGATGGCGCCACGTACGCTCCCAGCCGCACCGAAGACCCGCCGGGAACGATGCGCACGCGGTCCGCCACAGAAAACTGCCGCGCCGGGAACGTATCTTTGTCCACGAAGGTGAGCGCAGCGCATCCCGTTTCCACCAGTTCGCCCAGCCGGAATCCCAACAGAATTCCGTGTTTCACCCACGCATTGACCACCCATCGCCCGTCGATCTTTTCCGCCGCACGAATCTTCCCCTGAGTGAGCGCGTCGCGGAATTCAAGAAACACCTGGCGCGCCTCGGGATTATGCTCAACCTCGCCCAAAGCCGCGAGACGCTCGATGGAAGACTTAAGGGATTGCATGGGAATTGATGACGATTGCTGATTGTTGATTTCTGATTAAAGCCCGAGAGGGATTGTCTTTCCAATCAACAATCAGCAATCAAAAATCAGCACTTGCCTCTAAACGCACTTGCACTCGCTCCGAATCAACACGCCGGTCATCCCATGCGCGGTCTCGCGCCCCAGCGCCACCGTTGCATAGGGACCGTGCCAGCGCGAGTGGTTGGCATCGTGCCCAGCAGGACGTCCCTTGCCCTGATTGCACTGCCCGCACGATCCGCGATGGAGCACGATCTTATGCGGCCCTGCCGACCAATTCTCGTAAATGTAAAATTCCATAGCATCGGGCGCAGGCGTGGCCGGCTTAGCGATCAGTCCAACCTCAGTCGCAATCTTCTGCAGCTTCGCTCTCGTATCGCGGCGCATCGGCAGCATCGGCAAGCGGTAGTTTTCTTCGATCTTGCCCATCATCGCCAGCACAGCCTTCACCGGCATCGGATTCGATTCGATGAAATTCCCCTGCATCAAACTCAGGTATTTGCGATGAATCGAGCGCGCTGTGCTCCAATCATTTTCAAGTGCAGCCCGCGTCATGCTCGCCATCTCGTGCGGAATTTCATTGGACGCAACCGAAACGATTCCGACCCCTCCCAGCGCAATCACCGGCAGAGTGAGGGCGTCGTCTCCAGAAAAAACCAGAAATGTCTCCGGCACAGCATTAATCGCTTCGGCAATCTGCGTCATGTTACCGCTGGCTTCCTTTACTCCCACAATGTTCGGAATCTCAGCCAGCCGCGCCAACGTCGCCGGTTCAATGTTCGCCCCCGTGCGGCCGGGAACGTTGTAAAGCACAATCAGCTTGTCGCCCACAGCCTCGGCAATCGCCTTGAAATGCCGGTACTGCCCCTCCTGCGTAGGTTTGTTGTAATAAGGAGAGGCCGTGAGGATCGCGTCAACGCCAGGGCGCGCCGCAACTTCTTTGGCCTTCTCGACGGCGTCGTGCGTGGAGTTCGAGGTCGCCCCCGCCATAATTGGCACCCGCCCCGCCGCAACTTCGACAGTTACATCGATCACATACAGCCACTCGTCGTGCGTCAGTGTGGGTGTCTCGCCGGTGGTTCCGCAGGGAACGAGAAAATCGATCCCAGACTCCACCTGCCACGCCACCAGATTGCGCAGGGCAACGTCGTCAACAGAACCATCCGGATGAAACGGAGTGACGAGCGCGGTGCCGCAGCCACGGAGTTGCATCCTAATAAGATAACGCGAATAGGCTTGTTGAGGGAACGGGCGAAAGGGAGAGGTTTGAGAAGTGCTGCAGTTCGGCCTGTTTACGGAGTGGTGTCATCCTGAGCGGAGCCGTTTTTCAGGCGGAGCGAAGGACCTCCGCCTTCACCGGCCTGACGCGTAAGCCAAATGCACCGCACCGATCTTTACGCTACAATTCTCGCCACACATCCTTAAACTCGTAAAACCCCTTCTTGCCCGTAATCCACTCCGCCGCGCGCACCGCCCCCTCGGCAAACCCCCGGCGCGATTTGGCGTCATGACAGAGATAAATCCGGTCTGCGGCAGATTCCAGCACGACCTCGTGCATGCCCACGACATCGCCTTCGCGAAAAGAAGTAATCTCAAGGCCCTCGTCCGCGCCCTTACCACTCGCGTCCTGGATTACGCGTTGGATGGCCATCGCCGTTCCGGAGGGCGCATCTTTCTTTTGAGCATGATGCCGCTCGAAAATCTGCCCAGAGTAGTCATGGCGCAAGGCCGCCGCAGCCGCTCGCGCAACCTCGAGAAACAGATTCACGCCGATCGAGAAGTTCACCGCGTATACAAACCCTGTCCCACCACTCTCGACTAATGTTCGAACGCGGTCGACCTCCGCATTCCAGCCCGTTGTGCCGACCACCATGCTCTTACCCGCGCCAACGCAGGCTTCGATATTGGCGATCACGCAAGATGGGGTCGTGAAATCGATCACGACATCGATGTCAGATAACTTTTCCGCAGTCAGAGCCGCCCCGCCTGCATTTTCCGCGGTACCCACCACGCGTACATGATGGCGGCGCTGGTCTGCTACCTCAGCTGCCAGCGATCCCGTTTTGCCCCGGCCGAGAATCAATAAATTCATAGCGAGAAAGGGCGCTCTTACGCGAAAACGTCCGGATCCAGCTCCGAAAAAAACGTATTGTGCAGCCGCTGGATCACATCGGGAACTTCATCTTCCTCGATCACAAAAGTCAGATTAATCTCCGACGCGCCCTGCGAGATCATGCGAATCTTTTTATCCTTCAACTCACCGAACACCAGCGCGGCGATACCCGGCTTGTCCCGCAAGCTCTCGCCCACGAGACACACAATCGCCTTGCGCCCCTCGTATTTCACGTCGGCCATCTTCGCAAGATCGGCCGCCAGCGCGGGAATCGCGTTGTTCGAATCGACGGTAAGTGAGACGCTGACCTCCGAGGTCGAGACCACATCGATCGCAACTTTGTGCCGGTCAAACGCCTCGAAGATGTTGCGCAGAAAACCGTGCGCCAGCAGCATCCGTGGCGCGGCCACATCGACAATCGTGATGCGCTTCTTGACCGCAATCGCCTTGAAAATGTTCTTGCCCTGCGGCGCACGCGTGATAATTTTTGTTCCTTCACAGGAGGGATTCCGCGAATTCAACACAAACACCGGTATGTTTTTCTGAATCGCTGGCAATACCGTCGCTGGATGCAGCACCTTCGCCCCGAAATATGCCAGCTCCGCCGCCTCATCAAAACTGATCACCTTGATGCGCCGCGCCTCCGGACAAATGCGTGGATCGGTCGTTAAAATTCCGTCCACGTCAGTCCATATCTCGATCCGCTCCGCGCCCAAGCCCGCGCCCACAATCGCCGCGGAAAAATCCGAGCCGCCGCGTCCAATGGTCGTGGTCACGCCCGACCGGTTCGCCCCAATAAACCCGCCCATCACCGGAACCTGCCCGGCGTCGAGCAGAGGCCGCACCTTGGCTTGCAGATTTCGGTTGGTCTCTCCCTCCTGCGGCACCGCCTCGGTAAAGCTGTTGTCGGTAACCAGAATATCCCGCGAGTCGACGTGCACGCCGTTCAAGCCCAGCGCCGAAAACGCCGCAGCCACCATTCTGCTTGAGAGCATTTCTCCAAAGGCGGCGACATGGTCTGTGGTGCGCGGCGTCAGTTCGCCGACGGCCGAAATGCCGCGCAGCAATTCGTCCAGCGATTCGAAGTCCGCTCCCAGTTCGCCGTGAAAATCCGTAAACAGAGCCGTGCCCAGCAATTCGCTGGCGGTGTTATAGTGCCGCTCCTGCAGCGACCGGCAAAGTTTCAGCGCAGCCTTGCGTTCCCCCGCACCGGCCGCGCGCGCCATGATCAGCAAAGTGTCGGTCACCTTGGCCATCGCGCTCACCACCACCACCGGCTTTTGCGGCAGCCGTTGTTTCACAATCGCCGCCACGCGCTCAATGGCGCGCGCATCTTCCACCGAAGTCCCGCCAAATTTCATGACGATCATCGGCGCGGTTTCCTCGATAAGTTCCAGGCGGAGTTAACGCGGCGGGCGGGCTGAGGCTCCATCCGAAGCGATACCTGGCTCGTGAAGAATGCGGCTGACACAATTCCTTTTCCATCCAGTTGTCCCAAAGTTCCAGCGTTTCCGCTGCGTTTTCACTCGAGGACACTCTGAAGTAGACCCTTTGGATTCTAACAGCCGTGATTCACAAGTCCGTTCGGGAAATGCCGAAACGAACATGCAGCCTTGTTATCCCGAGCGAAGCGAGGGACCTTGGTTTCTGCCTGCGTCGCTCGATCGTTGGCTGCGGCAAACACCATGATCCCTCGCTTCGCTCGGGATGACAACTCTCAAAGCCTGACGCCAACTTCGCTGGTCTCAGATTATTTCGGACGCCCGACCTGGTTGCCCAGCACGTACTCATTCAGCGGCCCAAATTTTCGCTTCTCCGCGTAGAGCCGCCAGCGCCGGAAAACGATTCGCAAGCTGGCCATCACTGGAATGGAAAGAAAAATCCCTAGAATCCCCGCCACTTCGCCGCCCGCCATCACTCCAAAAATAGCCGCCAGCGGATGCAGTTCCATACTTTGACCCATAATGCGTGGGGAGTTCACATAGTCCTGAACCAGGCGCCAGACGCCGAGAAACACGATCAGCGCCAGCCAGTGCGAGTAACCCATCAGCAAAGCAACGCTTACGATGATCATTGCAGCCGCCAGTGGTCCCACCACCGGAACAAATTCCATCAGGCCGCCCAGCGTTCCCAGCACCAGCGCATAAGGCATCCGCATCATCGCGAGAACCGCCGAATAAGCCAGCAGCGTAAGTGCGGCAAGGCTAAGTTGCGCCCGGATGAAATGTGCCAACATCTGATTCAGATCGCTGAGCACTCCCTGCAGCAGTTCGCGCTGCGGCCGCGACTGCACCAACGCCAGCAAAATTTCGCTGAACGCGCGTCCATCTTTCAAGAAGAAAATCGATAGCAGCGGGACGATGACCAGCAACCATGCCTGCTTCGCCACTTCGGCCACTCGCAAGCCTACATTTTTCGCCAGTTGAGTGATTTCATTGCCATGACTCGCGAGGTAATCACGTAGCAGTTCCACCAGGCGGCGGTTCCAGCCGTGCTCCGTTTCGAGTTGTTCCGCAATCTGCCCCGAACTTAATTGCGTGATGTTCGGCAGCGACTGGCTGAGGCGCGCGCTTTCACGCCCAATCCTCGGTCCCATCGAGACGAAAAACAGAACAACCAAGCCCAGCAGCAACGAATAAATAATGGCGATGGCCAGCACGCGGCCGCGCACCAGCTTTTCCAGGTTCGATACGATGGGGCTCATCAGGTAGGCGAAAAAAATGGCAAACAGAAATGCCATTAGCGTCTGCCGCGCGACATAGAGGAACCCCAACCCCAGCGCAAACAGCAGCACCGTGATTAGAACCCGCGCCGTACGTGCATCTGCCACCGGCAAATCTTTGCCCCTGCCGACTTCGAATCGACGGCCGCTTCTCTAATCACGCACTACTTCGGTATTCGCGTCCGCAATCAACACCCGCATCAGTTTGAACTGATCCTGGTCGTCCACCCACAAAGCCCAGGTGAACTCCTCGCCCTTCAGGTTCAGCCGCAGTAACTCCCGTTCCGTTCCGCGAATCGTCACTTTCTCTCTTCCCACCAGTTCCATGCGCACCCGCATCGACGTACGGTCCTGCGGTACCAGCACGCCGAAATCCGCCGGGTCCTTCTGACACTTCTGGGTTCCCGAGTCGGGCTTGCAGTTAGTTGCCAGATAGCGCCACGCCAGCACCTCGCGATGGATAAAAAAATTATTATCCAGAATCGCCGAAGTATTCGGCATCAGGAACGGCTGCTCGGCCGCCTTCGACGACACTGAGGTCGTAATCTTCTCCAGCAGGAATTCGTTTTTCGGCGTCACCAGCAGCGAACCCACCCCATCGTTCCACTCGTAGCGCAGCAACTCTCCATTGCCGGTCATCTCCAGGTCCGACTTCTGACCAGACAACGCGGACCCCGTTTCCTGCAGTTGCGACTTCACCACGCTGACGCCATTCTCCTGCTGCACCGTGAAATTCTCAGTCACCACCCGCTGCCCTCTGACAAAGACGCCAAACGAGCCCGCATCCACCTGCTGTGCCCCGGCAGGTTTCGGCTTATCTTTCTTATCGGCGGCGTAAACTGCAACTGTAGACGCCAGAACCGCGACCGCTGCCAATCGTGCTCGCCCTTTTAGAGTCACTGCTTTCGTCTCCGTCTTCCCCCGCCTGGTCTTTTACGATTATGTCCCAACCCTAACGCCTGAATCACTTCCGCCGCAATCGCCGCGACCTTTTTCCCGCCGGTCTCCTGCCGATGCCGCGCCTTCAGATAATGCAGACGCCTGGCTTCATAAAGCTCGCGAAATTTTTCTACATAACCGCCCAGTAACGGACGTTCCGCTCCTTGCCGCTCGGCCTGTTCGCCGCATCGCTGCCACAATTCCTCTACGCCGGCATCCAGAAAAACCGTTGGTACGCCTTCCGCCTCAATCAGCGCGGCATTCCGCGCCGGCACAAACGCTCCACCGCCAAGCGCCACAACTCTTTCCGGCCCTGACCGCAACTCTTTCAGCAACTCCTTCAAAGCCGCATGCTCAGCCCGGCGAAACCCTGCCTCACCCGAATCGCGAAATATTTCAGCCACCGCTCGCCCTTCGCGTAGCTCGATCCGCTCATCCAGATCTTCGAACGCCCAGCCCAGCAGCTTTCCCATGGCCCGGCCCACGCTGCTTTTGCCCGCGCCCATGAACCCGATCAGGATGACCGCCCGCGTTCGCGGAGCACCGCCGCCTGACGTACGCTCGCGACTAAGCGCACCAGCCCCAGCAGTTCTGGCTGGCGCCTTAGGACGCCGTTTCCGCCGATCCGGTTTGCTCTTCGCTTTTCTTATTGTTTTTCGGAACGTTTTCTGAGGTGGATTTTACCACTGAAGGTTCGCAGCACCACGGTCGAGGAGACCGCTACCCGCCCCATGGTACCTGCAAAGGCACGTCCCTTGTCCACGGGGAACCAGGTATGCGTCTTCGGTTGAAGAGGAATATCGTCGTGCACTTCTCCACGCACCGAGTGCGCGACTACATCGGCCGAGGTCCACTCCGGAATCGTGGCTTCGATATCGCCACTGTGGCTGGTCAGGCGGTATTCGCCGCTGTTGCCGAAGTCGCCGATGTAATTGATTCTGCCGCTGGTCGAAACCACCTGCACCAGCGGGCCGTTCACTCCGGTGAGCGTAACTTCTCCGCTCAGTGAATCGACCTCAACGTGGCCATTTCGGATGTTGTTCAGAGTCACCGTGCCGTTCATCGTCTTTACATGCACGTGCGCATCGGAGACATCGCGCACATCCACGGTCGCCCCGGGACCCTCCAGGCTCACGTCGCCATGCAATTTTTCCGCGTGCAGGGAACCGGTACTCGAATGCAAGGTGACGCTCGCGTCCGAGGGAACCAGAACTTCGTAATCCACACGCCCAGATTCTGCGTCGGCGCCGGCCAGCAGGTGCGATTGAATGTCGACGCGGTTCCCGGTCTGGCTGTTATCGACCTCAACCTTATCGGAATGTAACACCGCATTTACCACGACCATATTGTTCGTCGAGGGCCGGACCGAGATCGATCCGTAAGGATTCATGACCGAGACGCCGGCCTTAGGACCAACGGTGAAGTGGAACTCTTTCTTGCTCTCGGCCACCAGCGCGCCCGCGACCAGCACGCCCATTGCTACCATTTTCGCAGTGCGCCGGCTTACCATATGTAACTCCCCCAAGCTACCTGTTCGCCGCTCAGAAACATAAAAATTCAGTTAAGCGCGAATCGATCATGGACGGTCCATCGCCATCTCGAAAAGCATCGACTTCTGTTGATACGCATCCATCAGTGCCCGCCTCGCTTCCGGATCGTTCGGATCGTCGTTCACCGCGCTCTGCGCGTCCTCAATCGATTCATTCACCCGCCGCAGGTTGTCTGCATACTCCGGTTGCATCGTCGGAGCATTCGCCGCAACTTCCTGCATCAAGTCTTCGTCGTCCAAGCCAGAGGGATTCGCGACCTGTATCGCGGAAGCATGCTTCGCCAACTGATTCGGCAACGACTCCTGCCGTACGTAGATTCCCACCAGCAACAACAGCGCGGCTGCTGCCGGCACTAGCCACCGAGTCTGGCCCCAGCGCGCCGTAAACGAAGGCACCAAAGGTCGACGCGGTTGCGGACGAATCAGTCCTTCCTGCCTTAACTGGATTGCGATGGAATTCCAAACTCGCGGGCTGGGTTCATCCGCCGCTTGCAGTTCGCTGGCCGCCGCAATGATGTGGCTCAACTCATCCACCAGCGCCGAACAGTGCGGGCACGTTCGCAGATGGGTTTTCTGCTCCACGTTCCCGCCTTCATCGATCTCGATTTCCGCCAAGCTCTCCTGCAGCTCAACGCAATTCATACCAACCTCTTCCCAAGTCTACCGCGGCTTCAAATCTTATCGCAGTTCTTGCTCTTCCGCCCCATTACTCTAGATTAGCTAGCCGTACAACTCGCTGGACTGAGCTGTCATCCTGAGCGGAGCCGTTATGTCCAAAACCGCGCCGTCGTCCTAAACACCGGCATTCTGTCCTAAACTGCGTTGTCATCCTGAGCGTAGCCGTTCTTCAGGCGAAGCGAAGGATCTCCAGCTCAACCGCCCCAGCGCGTAAGCCCAACCGCACTAACCCACCCGCGACTTCCCAACCTTCTCGGTCCGGTTCATCTTCAACAGGTCCCGCAACTTCATCCGCGCCTTATGCAACTGCGACTTGCTGTTCCCGATCGAGCACCCGACCATGCTCGCGATCTCATTATGTTCGTAACCTTCAACGTCGTGCAGCACAAAAATCGTACGATAGCCGGGAGGCAGATCGCTTACCGCCCTCTGTAGCTGCAGCCGGTCAATCGATCCGGCCAACGCCACGTCGTCCGCCCCAAAGTCTTTCTTCGGAGCATCGTCCTCGCCACCGGTGCCCTGCGTCGTCTCCTCCAGCGAAACCACTGGAAGACTCTTTTTCCGCAAGTGCATCAAGACCACATTCACCGACAGCCGGTGCAGCCAGGTCGAAAACGCCGACTCTCCGCGAAACGTAGCAATCTTGCGGTACAGCTGCAGAAACGCTTCCTGCGCCAGGTCTTCAGCTTCGGCCGTATTCGCGGTCATTCTCAAACACAGCGAATACACCCGCCGCTTGTGCTTGTCATAAAGCACCTGGAACGCTTCCGCGTCCCCCAGCTTAGCCCGCTCAATGGCCTCGCTTTCGTTTATTTCGATGCTTTTTTCCTGCCGGGGGTCGGTCAAGTCGCCTTTTCCGGCCGCACTCATTGGGATGCGGCTTAAATCGCTTGTGTTGTATTGTTTGCGCGGCTTTTGCGAGGATTGCAAAGGCCTAACAGTTCCAGAATAACAGAGTATTTCTACCGATCTTAGGATACCCGTCACGGGCCTCTTTCCGCTTTCAGCACCCTGTGAAAAAGCCTTTACAGTTGGAGGCTTGGCCAAGCCTGCCTCCCCTAGACGTTAAACCCGAGGGAAGAGGAAGAGTCGCAATCTTCGCAAATCGGTATTCCCATTTGAAATAAGGTGTTCGTCGATGGACAATCGCGCCTAACCCGCTAGGAGCGAATTCGGAGAGCTGTCCAGCCGAGCGAAGCTAGCACGGCCCGTGTGGAGCGGACACTCCTGTCCGCTGCTTTTGACTTTGATGTTGATTTCTCGCGGTAGCCCGCGAACCACACGCCCGACGGCAGTCCGACTGACGCTGTCCCAACTAGGTTGTCATTCCGAGCGAAGCCGGAGCGCCAGCGACGGCAAGTGGGGCAACCTGCTGTTTCCCTCCTTCACATCAGTGCTTAATCTCAAACACCGCCCCGCCCCGGTAAGCTCCGCCTAGGAAGCCCGTCCCGTAGAGGTTGCCGGCAGCATCGAAAACCAGACCCGACGGGTCGCCAGCATCTCCACCACTTGGGTTGTAGTTGAAGTTATGCAAAATCGTTTTCGTCCAGCTCCCATTCCCCAAAGGAGTCAACTTAAAGGCCGTCCCGAAGCTATAAACACCACCATCGGTCGTCGATCCATAGAGATTGCCCGCGTCGTCGAAGATCACGCCACCTTGGGGAAAGAAGCCCCCCTGCCCGGCACCGTCGCTAAAGCTCTGCAGAATCGATTCCGTCCAGACCCCACCTGCGGCTGGCGTTAATTCATACACCGTGCCGCCACCTCCAGCACTGCCGCCAGCGATGGTCATGCCGTACAGGTTTCCTAAAGTGTCGAAGATCACGCCGGACGACGGAGTGTTCCCGTCGGGGCTGTTGCCGAAGCTATACAGCAGCTTCTCCGTCCAGCTTCCGTCCACTGCGGGCGACAACTCGAACACCGTGCCGGGGCCGTCGTAAGCGCTGCCGTGAGAGGTGGTGCCGTAGAGATTTCCCGCCGCATCGAAGATCAGGTTGGAGGACGGAATGAACCCATCCGTGCCATCCTCGTGGAACTCATGCAGAATCTTCTCGGTCCAGGCCACGCCCCCGGCTGGCGTTAACTCGAACACTGTGCCACAGCCCACCTCGAAGCCACCGTCGGTACACTCTCCGCCGCCACCATCCCGTGTAGTGCCGTAGAGATTTCCCGCGGCATCGAAAACCAGGCTGGCGTAGGGAACAGCGCCATCCTTCTGGCCCTGAAAGCTATAAAGGATCTGATGCTGCCAGCCTCCGCCCGCCACCGGCGACAACTCGAACACCGTTCCGCTGTGTCCAGAGCCGCCATAGGCGGTCGTACCGTAGAGATTACCGGCGGCATCCAGGATCAGGCCGCCGTAGGGACTCGCCCCATCCTTGCCGTTGAAGTTGTACAGCACTTGCTCCTCCCAACTGCCGCCCGCCAATGACGACAACTCGAACACCATGCCTTCATCGTGAGTGCCGCCCGACAGCGTCGTACCGTACAGATTGCCGGCCTTATCGAAGATCACGCCAGAAATCGGATTAACACCATCCTTCCCATTGATATTGAAGCTATGTAGTAGCTTTTCTTGTTGTGCTGCTGCGTGCGTGCCCGGAACAAAAAGGGTGGCGGCAAAAATCGCCAATACCAAGCTCGCTCCAACGGGAGATTTCTTGCTTCGCATGAATATTTCTCCTTAAGTTTTCGACGAAAGGCGTATCACGACTTGGCGCAGAGCTCTTACGCGACGTAATGCAGAATAGCGGCCGACATGAGAGCTGATCTCACTTGGGGGAGCGGGAAATATAGTATGGCGGGTTTTGCCTGTCAAGGCCGATGCGATGAATTTTCGCAGTTCAGAAGCGCAAAAACTTCATCCACTTCGATCCGAAGCGCGCTAGTACTTCACAATCGCCGCAAACGACTTAGCATCCAGTGACGCCCCACCCACCAACGCCCCGTCAATCTCTTCTTGCGCCATGAGCGACGCCGCGTTCTCCGGCTTCACCGACCCTCCATAGAGGATGCGCAACTTCCTGGCGAACTCTTCGCCAAAAACTTCGGTGGCTTCGCGCCGGATCACCGCATGCGCCTCGGCAGCCAGCTCCGGAGTCGCTGTCTTTCCCGTGCCAATCGCCCAGACCGGCTCATACGCCACCACCATGTTCGCGCCTTTTTTCGCGGAAACCGCATGAAAAGCCCGCACACACTGCCGCCGCAGAACATCGTCGGTCAGTCCGGCCTCGCGCTCTTGCAGCACTTCACCGACGCAGCAAATCGGCGTCAGCCCTGCTTCCAGCGCCGCCTTCAGCCGCAGATTCACCGTGTCGTCGGTTTCGCAAAAATATTGCCGCCGCTCCGAGTGTCCAATGATCACATGCGTCACGCCCAACGCAAGCAGCATTCCAGCCGAAGTCTCCCCGGTGAATGCGCCTTCGTTTTTCCAGTGCACATTCTGGCCGCCGACTGCCACGTTCGATCCCTTCGCCGCCTCCAACGCCGCCGCCAGATCGATGTCCGGCGGGCAGACTACAATCTCGTCCCGGGTGTAGCCGGAAACCAGGGGCAGAAAATCGCGAAAAAATTCCCGCGTCTGCTCCGGCGTTTTATACATCTTCCAGTTGGCAGCGATCAGCTTTTTTCTCATGATGGGGTCTTTTCGATTCGGAACGGAGACACAAGGTTGGAAAGGTTCAAATTTTCAGCCGCGCTCGTGTATGCGCGCAAGGTCACATCGTCAAACAGAATGAAGCGAATCTTGGTGACGTGTTGTGCGATGGCCACTCCCTCAAGTGCAGACGCCACCGCAATGGGCGCAGCGTCCGCCAGCGGATATCCAAACGCCCCGGTCGAGATTGCCGGGAATGACAAAGACTCCACGCCGTATTGATCGGCCAATCGGATCGACTCGCGATGACAATTCGCCAGAGTTTCGGCTTCCCCACGCTTTCCCCCGCGATAGATCGGACCCACGGTATGAATCACATACTTCGCCGCTAACTGTCCGCCGGTTGTAATCACTGCCTTTCCCGCGGAAAGGCTGCCAATCTCGTTCACGATTTCCTGGCATGCAGCGAGAATCGCTGGCCCACCGACTTTATGAATCGCGCCATCGACGCCTCCTCCTCCCAGCAACGAGGAGTTCGCCGCGTTTACGATTGCTCCGGTCGTCTCTCGCGTGATGTCGCCGGGACCATAGAACTCAACCGTCCTGCCGCGTTTCAGCACGAGTCGAATGGTGAAGTCCTGCACGAATGAATCCTGGCCGCTCACTTCTTGTCCGTCAAAGCTTCAACTCCCGGCAGTTTCTTTCCTTCCAGAAACTCCAGCGATGCGCCGCCGCCAGTAGAAATATGCGTGATCTTATCTGCGACCCCGGCCGCCCGAACCGCAGCCACTGAATCTCCTCCGCCGACAATCGAAGTAGCTCCCACGTTTTCCGCGATGGCATGAGCGATCTTGAACGTCCCGCGCGAGAATCCCGGAACCTCAAACACTCCCATCGGCCCATTCCACACGATGGTTCGCGCCCGCGAAATCTCCTCCGAAAACAATTCGATCGTCTTCGGGCCAATATCGAGCGCCATGCGGTCGGCTGGTATCCGTTGCCCTTCGCCGATCTGCTGCACTCCTGCAGTGCTCTCCGGCTTTATCGCCACCACATGATCGATAGGCAGCAGCAACTTTACATGCCGCTTCTTTGCTTCTTCGAGCAGTTGCCGCGCCAGGTCAACCTTGTCGGCTTCCAGCAGCGACTTGCCGATTTCTTGTCCTTGCGCTTTCAAAAACGTATACGCCATCCCCCCGCCAATAATCAGCGATTCGACCTTGCCCATCAAACTGCGAATCACTTCAATTTTATCGCTGACCTTTGCCCCACCCAGGATCGCCACAAACGGCTCCTCGGGATGCTCCATCGCTTTGCCCAGGTATTGCAGCTCTTTCTCCATCAGCAACCCCGCCGCCGACTTCGACACAGATTTCGTAATCCCTACCGTCGATGCATGCGCCCGGTGTGCCGTGCCGAACGCGTCGTTCACATAGAAATCCGCCAGCTTCGCCAGCTGTTTCGAAAACTTCTCATCGTTAGCTTCTTCTTCGGCATGAAAGCGCAAATTCTCCAGCAGCAGCGTCTGGCCCTTTTCTAGCTGCGTGGCCACTTCTTCCGCTTCCGGCCCCACACAGTCCGGGCAAAAACCTACGTTCTCCCCGCGCGCCAGCTCTTTGTCCAGCACCATGCGCAGCCGCTCGGCCACTGGCTTCAGGCTCATCTTAGGATTCGGTTTTCCCTTCGGCCGCCCCAGGTGCGAAGCCAGAATCAGCCGCGCCCCGTGCCGCAGGGCATACTCGATGGAAGGCAAGGTCTCCCGAATGCGCGTGTCATCCATCACCCGCCCGTCGTCGAGGGGCACGTTGAAATCAACCCGCATCAGAATGCGGTTGCCGTTGAGAGGGAGATCACGAATGGATAGCTTGGACATTTTGGCTGGTCCTTAATAAGGTAGCCGCCGTCCTAGGCGGCTGTAGCGCGGGCGTCCTCGCCCGCGCTGTGTACACCGGCGAAATGCCGGCGGTTTTAAGGCTTACAAACCCTTGCTCGCAATGTAGTGAATCAAATCTCGCACTCTGCACGAGTATCCCCATTCATTGTCATACCAGGAGATCACCTTCACGCAATTGCCCGCGACTACCAGCGTCATCGGCGCATCCACAATCGACGAGCGCGAATCGCCCTTGAAATCCGATGACACCAACTCGCCCTCTTCGAAGCCCAGATACCCCTTCAACGGCCCGCTCTCGGAGGCTTTCTTCAGCGCCGCATTCACTTCTTCCTTTGTGGTCTTCTTTTCCACCCACACCACGAGGTCCACCACCGAAACGTTCGGCGTCGGCACGCGCATCGCGAAACCGTCCAGCTTTCCCGCCAACTCCGGAATCACCAGCTTCAACGCCTTCGCCGCGCCAGTGGAGGTCGGAATCATATTGATCGCCGCCGCTCGCGCCCGCCGCAAATCCTTATGCGGAAAATCGAGAATCACCTGATCGTTGGTATAGGAGTGAATCGTCGTCATCGTCCCGCTGACGATCTTGAATTCGTCATTGATAACCTTGGCGATGGGGGCCAGGCAATTCGTAGTGCACGAGGCGTTCGAAATAATGTTGTGCTTTGCGGCGTCGTACTTTTCGTGATTCACGCCCAGCACCACCGTGATGTCCTCATTCTTCGCCGGAGCGGAAATGATCACCTTCTTCACCGACCCGCGCAGATGCTTCTTGGCATCGTTCGCGTCGGTAAAATGCCCCGTCGATTCGATCACCACCTGCGCTCCCACCGAATCCCACGGCAGCGCTCCCGGATCTCTCTCCTTGAATACCTTGATCGTTTTGTTGTCGATCGTAATGCTGTCCGCGCCCGCGCTGATCTTGTTCGGCAGATTGCCGAGGATCGAATCGTACTTAAGAAGATGCGCCAGGGTTTTCGGATCGGTAAGATCATTCACCGCCACGAATTCCAGGTCGGGATCCTTCAACGACGTCCGCAGAACGTTACGGCCAATGCGTCCGAAGCCGTTAATGCCAACTTTAACCGCCATAGTTCCTCCGCTTGCTTATGAATGCCACATCAGAAATCTTCCGGAACCGGTATACAGACAGATGATGTTAGCAGGATGGAGAACTGCCGTAAATGATCGGCGGCTCAATTTTGAGATCTCTTATTCCCGTCACAGAACACACGGCAATGTGCGGACGATCATTGACAACATTTCCGGAAAGGTTAGTTTAGATATTCTAGGAAAGATACTGCTAGAAAAAGCACTAGCTCTAAAGAAGCATCGCTCTTGGGCAGAAGCACTCCTCTAGAAAATCATTAGCTGCGAAGAGATTAGATCCAGATATTACATGAAAAAGGGCTGCCAAAAAGCACTAGCTCTAAAGAAGCATCGCACTGGGAAGAAGCATCCCTCTAGAAAATCAAATAAAAGCCACTGCTACGAAAAAGTTATTTCCAGGAACGCATCCGCCCTGCTAAACGGAGAGGACAATCGTGCCAACAAATACTTTCGGTTGACGGTTGCCCGCGCGCGAGCGTGCTCTTCCGGCGGCAAAATTCGCACCGTCGCCGGGAACTCCGCTCCGGTTACTTTTCCACGCATTGTGCACGGAGCAACTTTCACATGCGGGTTATTTCGAATGCGTTTCGTCTTGCCCATATCGCTGCGCGTCATCACATACAGCCGGTCGCCATCTTCTCCGAACCACACCGGAGTCGCAACCGGCGCCCCGCTCTTGCGAAATGTGACCAGCGAAATGTATTTCTGCCCGTGAATCTCCGACGGAACCGTCCCAGCCATGCAAACATTGTAGCGTCTCAGTCCGAACATGTGGAAAGAGCAAGGTCTGTTTCCGATGATGTGGGGACAGCCGCCTCGGCTGTCCAGTCGAGCGAAGCTCGACAGCTGCGGCAAGACTTCAGTTCCCGTTCCGCTAATCAGCCATGGTTCGCACCCACCCCCTCGATTGATCCCGCCCTCTCTTCTGTGTTAAAAGCCTTTTATGCGCAAATGGATGCGCGAGCGCTTGCAGCGCCGCAAGAAGTCCCCCGCCGATACCTCTGGCCAATCCGCTCCCCCGCCCCTGCAACCGGCCTACTTCGATGCGGACCAGCAGCCCGAAGCCGCGCCCGATACCGCCTCGACTCCCGTCGCGTCCGAGCCTCCTCCATCTCGTCGACAACGCAGCGCCCCGCGGCCTTCCCCAGAGGTTCAGTCATCCGATGCTCAGTCTGATACCCAGTCCGACATTCAATCTCCCGCAGCGCTCCCTTCGGCACCGGGTTCATCGCCGATTCGCAGTCGCCGCCGTCGTGGCGGACGTGGCCGCGGTGGCCGTGGCCGCGAACAAGCCGTCGCGCAAGCCTTCGCTCCTGCCGCAGTGAAAGGATCGACTCCGGCGGTTCCATTCGAGCCAACAGAATTAGATTCTCCACAAGAAGCCGGCGCAGAAGCAGAAGAGGGAAGAGAATTTCCCGATGCAGCCCAAATCCAGATAACGCCTCCGCTTCTCGAATCCGCGCCGCCCAAGGCAGTAATTCCCGCCGCGCCGCCGCGTCCTCCGAAAGGCATTGTCGTACTCGCGATTGGACTGCCAGGTTCGGGCAAGAGTTCCTGGTTCAAGCGCCACAACGTCGTCCCGCTCTCCAGCGACATGGTCCGCTCGTTGCTTTTCGACGACGTGCGCGAGCAGCGTTTTCAGGATCTCGTCTTTTCCAATCTTCGCTCCATGCTGAAAGCCCGCCTCATCGCGAAGCGTCCCATGAACTACGTTGACGCCACCAACCTCACTCCTCAGGAGCGTCAGCACTGGATCAAACTCGCGAAGGATTACCAGTACGAAGTGCACGCGATTTTCTTCGACGTCCCACTCGATGTCTGCCTCGATCGCCATCAGCGCCGCGACCGCGTCGTCCCCGAAGACGTAATGCGCCGCATGGCCGCCAAGCTAAAGCCCCCCGCCTTCGAGGAGGGCTTCGCCAAAATCACCTTAGTCCGCGTAAAAAAGAAAGACCCCGAAACCAGCTAGCGCCGCGAAAAAGCAGAGATAGAGATAAAGAAGCAGAGATAACCATGTGGGGACAGCCGCCCCCGGCTGTCCATCGAGCGAAGCTCGATTGCCTTTGTTGTTGACTTTTGCCTTGAAATAGTGCGGCTTCAGCCGCACAGCACCCAACTCATCCTTTCAAATAAGGCAGCATCTCCTTAAACGCCGCCGACGCCGAAGACCTCATCAGCTCATAAATCATCATCTCCGTCGACGAAATCACCGCCCCTGCCGCCCGCATTCGATCCAACCCAGCCTTCCAATTCCATTCCGTCCGCGAACTCACCGCATCCGACGCCACGTGCACAATGTATCCCTCGCGCAACGCCGCCAGCACCGTCTGCATCACGCAGATATGGCTCTCCATCCCGCACAGCAGCAGCGTGTTGCGATTCCCCGGCAGCCGCTTCAGCAGCGTGCAGAACACTTCGCTGCCAAAACACGAGAACAAATTCTTGTCGATCGCCTCCGTCTCCGGCAGCAGTGCCGCAACCTCGGCAACCGTCTTGCCCAGTCCCTTCGCATATTGCGTGCTCACAATCGCTGGAATCTTCATCACCCCCGCCGCGCGAATCAGCAACTGCGAATTCCGCACCAACTGATCTTTCTGAAAAATCGGAGGCAAAAGTTTTTCCTGAATATCCACCACCAGCAAAGCGCATCGCTCCGCCTCCAGAGTTTGCCGTGCCACCTCCGTGTGATCGACAGCATTATGATCGCCAACACTCCCCGCGAGCCTTTCCAAACTTGTTGCCATACTTCCTCCCTGAGCGACAGCTCCCCAACTAGATTCTACCCAAGAACCCTTTGTGCACCTCCGTGATCCGATAGTGGGTTGCAGCCCCGGTGTCATCCTGAGCGTAGCCGTTCTTCAGGCGTAGCGAAGGACCTCAAGCTGAACCGCCATAGAGCGTCAGCCAAACTGCACCACCACCTGTGATCCTCTGTGTTCACGGTTTTTGAGTCTGCGCCACGAAGACTCGTCGTAATCTGTTGACCGCCTCTGCCCGGAACCATAAAATGAAGTGTAGTTAACTCAACGCTCGGTTGAGTCCAAAATTGCCCCCTCGTTCAACGGCTAGGACACCTGCCTCTGGAGCAGGCTATCGGGGTTCGAATCCCTGGGGGGCAGCCAATAAATTCCCAATAGAAATCAAGGTTTCTAGAACATCGCCGCTTGGCGAGGCCGGAAGGCTGTGTTTCTGTGGTCCGTACTGCTTCGTCGGGGAACTGCGCCGCCGCCCTCGTTTCAGGACGCCGGGTTCGGTGGGTGTTTTGAGTGTAATGGCCTCATTGCGTCAGATTATCGCATAACCTTGGTCGCTTAGACGGACAGCGAATTCGCTTGCGCTATAGCAACCGAGGTTTGTTCAGCAGGGCCAGAGTTGTAGGGAGCTGTAATTTTAAGAATCGTTCCCGACTGGTCGGAATGGATTTCTAGTACCCCGTTGAGCTCGCGCAAACGTTCTCGCATCCCAGCTATGCCCACTCCAGAGTCAGCGGTGCCGTCGCGAAGCTGCTTTAACAGCGCAAGTGGTATTCCCTTCCCATTGTCCCTGATGCTCAGTTGCGCTGTTGAGACATCTCTTTTCAAGCTTATGCTTGCGAGTGTTGCTTCTGCATATCTGTGAATATTCGTAAGTCCTTCCTGAACAGCGCGAAACAGCGCAACTTCAAGATTCATCGGCAGCCGCATGCCAGACTCAGAGAGCAAATCAAGCGTAACTGTTAAACCGCTGCGGCGAGAACCCTTCCACAAATAAACGCGTAGCCGAGCCAAAGCCGAGCTCATCTAGCAGCGGCGGGTGCAACAAGTGCGATATGGTCCGTGTCTCGGTGAGACACTGTTCAACAAGACCCGCGCACTCGGAGAAAAGAACGGTTTCGGTCCCAACTCGGGCTCGAAGAAGGCTGAGATTCATGTTCAGCAATGCTAGATATTGGCCCAAACTGTCATGAAGTGCTCTGCCAATCCGGCGGCGCTCTTTATCCTCCACCACCATGATTCTGGCACTCAACCGTCTGGCAGATTCGTTTGAGCGTTCCAGTTCACCTGTTCGCTGGCTTACCCGCTCTTCGAGTTCCTCGTTAGCTTCGTGCAATGCCCTTTCGGCTTTTTCGCGCTTAACAAACAGGCGCCTGTTCGATTCGCCTAAGGCAACAATGATGGCGGAGAACGTTAGAAACCCGATCATACCGAAGTACTCGATATGGTTTTTCCCAGAAATGGAATGATAAGGAGGCAAGAACCAGTACCAGATTCCGAGTGCCCCAATCCCAACGGCTAAGATCGACGGACCCAGTCCGCAGTACCACGCAACGAAAATGATCGCCAACCACACGGTGTGATATGGGTAGTGCGATCCAAACTCCGGGCTCAAAACTGCTCGGGACAGCAGAGCCGCACTCGCCGCGAGCACTGCCAGTCCATAGTAGATTGTCACTTGGTAGTGCTTCCGAGCGCGGAAAGTCAACGGCCAGAAATAAGATGTGGACTGCATTGCGAAGGCTTTCAATGTGTCATGTATCGCGAGACGATACTTTCCCGATTAAAACACTCACGGTGCAGTGTTGCAAGAGTGAATTTTGGTGCTGAACCAAGGCCCTTTGACGACAATTCCCAATTACTCCTCATTGACCAGGTCGGGCAATTTCTCAATGGGTGTAAATCGCCACAGTTCGTCAAAATCGGCTACAATCTCGGCTCAACCCAGGAGTCGGCGCGTCTGCCCATGAACAAAAGTGTCTGGAGAGCATTGATCGAGGTAGGTTTTATCATTTTCCTGTTTTACGCCAATCTTCTGATGGGGGAATTTGAGCGCACAGGCTTAGGGCAGAAGAGAGGCATGGCTTGGGCACTCCTAGATGTTTTTACTGCTGCCAACTTTGCAATCGCCGTGACAGCCTCGCTCATCGGCTATGTGCTTTTTGAATTTCTCCGAAAGAGATTCTAGGTCCAACTTCGGAGTTCCAATCGACCGTTGGTGAAAAATCGCCATTACACTCATTGACCAGCTCGCCCGTCCAGGAGCTTCCCTTGAACCGGCGGCTCTATGAGCACTTCCGCATTTCTTCAGCGCAACAGGAATTGACGGAGACGCGAAAAGCTTGTGCCCTGTCATGCAATTCCTGCGCTGCTCTCGATGTGATATTGTGCGATTTCCGGGGTACAGTCCCGAGACTGTCTATCCTGGGGAAGTCAAGCCTCGGAAACCAGGTCTCCGCAATGCATGCCCGGTCTGCAAGACACGCCCGTGTCTCGAGCAATAGCCATGCACAACGGAAGGAGCGGCGCTGATGGCACCGATTCTTCTCTGGCTCATCCTGATTCTCTGCCTGCTGATCTCGGTGGTGAAGTACTTGATGGGCATCATCATGCGCTTCTCTTTTCCCAGCACCAAGGCTCGCAAAGACTACACCTACGAACCGGCGGTCAGCGTGCTCATGCCTTGCTACAACGAAGGCAAAACGGTCTACGAAACTATCGAGAGCATCAGCAAGAGCAATTATCCCAACGAAAAATTTGAAGTGATCGCGCAGGACGATTGTTCGGCCGACGACAGCTACGAGTGGATGCTGAAAGCGCAGCGCGACTTTACCAACATACGCATCAGGACCGGCCGAAACGCCGTCAACAGCGGCAAAGCGCGATCGGTGTGTAACGCCCTTCAGCACTCCGCCTCGGAAATCATTATTTCGATCGATTCGGATTGCATCTTTCATCCCGATGCGATTCGCGAACTGACGGCGTGCTTCGCCGAGCCCCGCATGGGATCGGTCGGTGGCCGGGTTGGAGTGAGGAACCCGAATGACAGCGTCATCACGGCAATTCAAACCTTGATCTACTATTCGGCGTTCCAGCTCTACAAGATTCCCGAGAATTGGACGCGAAGCATCTGCTGCATCAGCGGATGCCTGTTTGCGATCCGCCGGGAACTACTGCTCGAGATTGAGCCGGCGATTCGCGCGCGAAACTGGTTTGGGGTTCCGGTAAATCAGGGAGAAGACCGGTTCCTGACCCATCAGACCCTGCTGCGAGGTTATGGCACCTACATAAATAATGATGCGCTTTGTTGGACCACCGTGCCCAACACCTTATCTGTTCTCTTCAAACAGCAACTCCGTTGGCGGCGCAGCATCGTCCGCGACTTCTTCTTCACCATGAAAACGCTTCCGCAACATGTCTGGAAGCTCCATCCCAATACCGTGTTTACGCTGGTTCTGACGCCGGTGGGAGCGTTGGTGGGTTTGCTGGTCGTTGTTAATATGCTTACGCAGGATCCGCTTTCGTGGACCGGACCCGTGCCGCTGATTACCGCGCTGGCCATCGGAGCGGTTCTGAGTTGGGTGGTCAAGCGTTATAGCGCGAAAGAAGCGGTCCGGCATCCCCTGGCATTTGCCGCCTATGTCGCGTGGTCGTTTGTAAGCAGCCTGTTTCTGACGCCGCTGGCTCTGTGCACCATGGATTCGGCAGACTGGGGTACGAGAACCATAGCGGCAGTCGAACGAGAACAAGAGGTGCCTCTTGGCAACGCCACCCGTTGAAACCACACCGCCGGAAACAAAAACCATCTTGCCTCCGCAAGCGATTAAAGCGCCTGCTGGACAAACGCTGCACGCACTGCACTACAAGCTCGTCCTTACGTTGTACCGAGTCTTTGCCATATCAGTGTTGTATCTGGTGTTGATCGGCATTCTCGCGTATGCCTGGGTGATGGGCTTTTATGCTGTGAACAGTTCGTGGGCTGCGCCGGTCATTCTCTCGGCCGCGGACGAAAAAAGTCTCGACTTCCGTGAAAAGCTAGTCACGAGCCAGCAGACCATTGAAGATCTGAAAGTCGATACCAAGAAGCTAGGCGATGGTGTTGCCGAAATGAAAAAACATCGCGCCGCGTTGTTGGCGCTCGAACCGAAGCTGCAAGCCGCCATCGCGCGGGAACAGAATCACAATCTCGTCGCCGGCCCCGCGCTTTCGACGCTCGACCAGCAAAAACTGGCTGACAATGCGACAACGCAGAAAGTCCTGGAGACGCTGAACCAAGTGGAGTCGAACATTCACAAGGACCTCACTTCCGGATTGATCACGCAAGGCGATGCCGCAACGCAACTGGCGGCGGTGAACCAGACAAGGAACGCTTACACCGACAGCAAAATCGCTGAGGTCCTGCTGACCGACAGCGTGCTCGATAAAACGACGGTGGGAACGGGCTCGCTCGACGTGCTGGTGAAGCAGGCTGAGCTCAGATCGGAAGTCGCGCAGCTCGATGTCGCCATTAATGTTGCCGAGAAACAGTTGCAGGAAGAAGACCGGCAGATCGATCGTCTGCACCAAGCGATCGCTACGGCGAAGCAGAATCCGTATTACCTGAATGCGTCTGGAGGACAGACGCTTTACTTCGCCTTCGTTCCTTATGACGACCAGGCTTACGCTACGCCCGGCAACACCATTTACGACTGCTATCTGAACATGGTTCTTTGCCGCAAGGTCGGATCGGTGAAGCAAGTCTTTCCCAGCGAGGAGCAGGCGATCCATCCGATTTTCAAAATGCAGATTCGCGGCTTTCTGATCCAGATGAATCTCGATCATCCCGAATCGGCGAAGTCCAAGACCGTATTCTTAGAACGCAAACCCGTTTTGTTCTAGTCGATGCCTTCTGACATCCTTCCAAGCAGAAGCAAACCGCAGAAGCAAACCAAGGAGAAGCGAATGTTTCCCAGTCACTGGAAGTGGGTGATGACGTTTGTTTTATTCGCGAGCAGGTTCGCACTCGCGGGGGACACAAATGATCAACTGGCTTACTGCGCTTACCTGACGCAGCAGGCAGAGGCTCAGCGGGACTTATTGCGCACTCCCACCGCCTTTGGCGGCCTGACGCAGCCCGAGACCGGCTTGCCGGTGCAGATTGTGGGCGGCGCGTCGCTGGGACTTTCTAACTTCAGAAAGGCAGGTCTCACCATTGATGTGGCCCGCAAGAACTGCGAGCTCTACAAGGCAACGACCTCGGCACAGCAGAACGTGCAGTACGCCTTAGCGAACTTGGAAAGGGAAGCACTGACCCACCGGTTGGCTCTGATCGACGAGGCCTCGAAAACCCTCAATGACCTGCTCGACCAGGCGGCCAAGATGGTGGAGGCGCAAAATGCGACGCGCCTGATGCTGTTCACGCTGCAGACGACAAAGATCAAGATCGAAGCCGACCGCGCCGATACGCAGGCGAAGATCGCAGCTATTTACATTCCTCCGCTCAGCGATACAGCCCTCAAAGATCTGGTAGCTGACAAAGAGAATCGCGAGACCAACGAGCAGAAGGCGCTGGACAAGCTGGCTCGCCAGAGTGATTGGGATGTCGCTCTTTCGGTGGGCGTGCATCAGCAAGTCAATCCTGTCGCGTATGGCGCTCAGCCTTATGGAACTGTATCGATCAACTACAACCTTGCCAGCCACTCCATCAACAAGCATCTGGATCGAACCGTAGAGGCTTACCACGAATGGAAGAAGGTGCAGGAAGGCGATATTGTGCGCAACGTGGAGGTGCTGCATCAGCAACTGCTCGACAACGCGGCGGCCCAGGAATCGCGGCTGAAATCGTTGCAGGCAGAGAGCGCAGAGATGGACAAGAACCTACAGCTTGTCGCGACTCCGGATACGTCTATGGCTCTCGACTTCCGCAATCAATTGACCGCAGCGCGATTGCTGTTGCAGATCGAAACCGGGGATGCCAGCTTTCGACTCGACCGGCTGCGCGAGTATCTGGCGAGGAATTATTGATCGCGCGCGCGATTACACCTCGCTAAGTCAGGACCGGGTGGCTGGGCCAGCCGACGCACTTCGTCCGAGCTAGCGTGAACTGGATGCCCCACCCATGGCGGTTTAACGGGTGGGCCGCGATGCCGAGGGGCTCAGGAGATTTTGCGGATGTGAAGCTCTGCTTTTCGGGTTCCATTGACCAGAACTGGGCGTTAGCAGGCTATCGGGGTTCGAATCCCTGGGGGGCAGCCAATATTTATTCAGGCAAGAGCATCGACTGAATCGTTGCCTTCAGCCGCACGTGGAGCGTTGGCTAGGGAGGAGAAAGGCGATGCGCCGAAGTAGCAAGTTAGCCTAGCGCCGGGATGTGACTTCTCATGTGCTCCCGACCGCAGATGACTTTTGCTGGTACTCCTCATCAATCCATTGCGCGTTCTTCATTAGTTCCGAAAAGTACCCTTGGAGCGCATCCGCGTAAACAATCGCCGCTTCATACGAAGGAATGGCTGATGGCTCTCCTGCAAAGAATTTTTCCAGTTCTGTCAGCGGGTGCTGGATTTGTTTGTAGTGGTACTTAATGTCATCGTAAGTTTCGATACTTAACCCTCTCTCGATCAGCATGTTCTTGAAATCGTCCAACACAGATTTCAGTTCACCGATACCCCACTTACCCATTCCGACAATCGTGTTTCTGTGAAGGTCTTCAAAGATTTTTTCAAATGCATACAGCACAAGGTGGAATCGAGCGTACACGCTCTTGCCACGGAACACGCTCTTATGCTCTTCGTCTTTTTGTTTCACCTCAGTCACCACCTCCGACAGAATGCGCACGACTTCGGCGCGTTGCTGCTCGATTAATTTCACTACAGGCACGTGGTTGAACAAATCTCCATCTGTTTTAGAGAAGGACAACAGTTGGAAAGAATCCTTGCTCATCGTAGATCGGTTGATGAAGTTTGAAGACACGTTCCCTTTGCTTTGCATTCTCGTTGGGTGACCGATACTCGCGTGTCTCGCGTCGCGCACGTCCTTTAGAACGTCAGGTAGTCCCAGCAGCATTCCGGGACAAAGAATGGCAGTCATCTGCCCGAGTGAGTCCTGTTGAACTAAAAGCGCCTGAAGCACCCCATAGACGCGCAAGTATTGCTCTCCGGGGTTATGGTCAGGAAACTCACCGTTCAGATAGGCGTCAATCGCCAAGTCTGTGTCCCCGATGGCGTCGAACGTCGCGCACAGTTGGTGCCACACAAAACGATCCGTGAACAAGCGTTCCTGATGTCTCGGATTACTCGCGTAGTCCCGAATCCATCGCATGAAATCGTTCAGCGTTTTCAATTTTTCTTTACTCATACGCTATTTACAAACCTATCATATTTCGCCTTGTCTTCGCCGCAGAAGTTCTGCTAATGTGATCTAAAAGGTTCGCACTCGGCTGGGCGACGGCGACAGCTCGTTTTTTATCCCGATCTTTGAAAGAAGCGGTCTCCATTCTAGGATGCATATCTATGACAGACTGGTTCGCGCGCCCCGTCTTGCACGTCAAGGACGTTGATGCATCACTTCGCTTTTACATAAACCGGCTCGGCTTCACCAGCCCCTGGCGCTACGACGAGGACGGCAGGGCTTATGTCGCACAGGTCGACCGGCAGGGCTGCGCGCTTATCCTGGCCGATACCTGGCCAGAGAAAGTTGGCAAGGGACTGATATTTATTTCCCTGAACGTCGAGCCAGACACTAGCGAGACGACGACGCGTGAGGCCGCGGTCGCCGCCTTGGATGCGCTGCGCGCGGAACTCGAGGCCAAGGGCGTTCTGGTCAAAGAGGGTTCGTGGGGCTACTGCCTGCTGGTGGTCGATGATCCCGATGGCAATCAACTCTTCTTCAACTATCCGAACGAGACTGCATCCGGCAAGATTGCTCGAGATGAAGCGTAACCATCGGGGCTCGCCTCGCCAAGGCGCGCGGCGGCCTGTAACGCTGCCGCCGCGCCCCTTCGTCTTCGTAGATTTATTCTTGCCCTTGTAGCATCGCGGTTCGAAACCGATTGCCTGGTTCGGCAAAAGCTGCCGGCCAGCGGCGCGCCTGTGCGATGCAGATGATGTGGAGGATCAGAAACAGCGGCACGGCAAACGTAGAGATGTAGCTCATGGGAAGCACGGTCATGGCTCCGGTGGGTATTCCGTGCGGATCGATAATCCCGGCGAGCGTTCCGAGGGCCAGGGCATTGACCAGGTCGGTGATTCCCAGAACCTGCCAGAAGATGAAGCCTTTCCGATGCCCCGGGTTGGCGAGCCCGAGAGCCGCGAACGGTGCTGTCACGCCGATAGCGATATCGCCCCATCCAGCGGACCATGCGAAAAACCCGGGCAGAATCTTATAGGCACCGAGGACCAAAAAGACAAAACCTGCGGTGCGCAAGCTTTGCACCAGGGTGAGGGTGAACGGGCTCAGCGACAGAACGAACTGCCGGAACCCGGGCGAGGATGCAAACCAAACCAGGAACAGCACAATGGGCGCGACCACGGCGATGCCGAGCGCGATTGGCGGTGTATTAGGATCGTTGCGGTAGAGGTGCATTGCGGACGAGAACAGGGAAAAGACGAACCAGGCTGCCAGCAGCCCGGCGCTGATTTTGGCGTATTTCGACATGACGGTCTCCTTTTGGCGAATCTGCTTTTGGCGAATCTGCTATGAAGTGACCGTTGCGGTCACTTCGTTGGCTAGCTTGAAAAGATCGTTCCACCGCTTGTCCCCGAGCTGAGCCCGAAGAGCGCGCTGGACTTTTTCCCAGTGGGGAATCGCTCGCTTGAATTCGGCTTTTCCGGCGTCGCTCAGCGATAGCCACCGCTCCCGGCGGTCGTCGCCGAACCGGCTGACTATCCAGTCCCGGCGCACCATGATCGCAAGCGTTCGAGTGAGAGTTGTGCTATCGATAGCCAGAATCTCCCCTAGTGTGCCCTGGGAAACTTCTCCTGCCAGGGACAAGGCCTGCAGAAGAGTGAATTGCGTGCCTCTGAGGCCGAGCGGACGGAGAGCCGCGTCATAATGTTGGGTAAGCGCGCGCGAGGCACGACGGAAACTCGCGCACATACAGGGCAGAGGGATTGTGGCGGCCTTATTCATATCACAATAGATGCATATACATCTATTGTGATTCAGGAAAATCGCACTCCTCCCGTCGGCGTCATCCTGAGCGCAGCCGCTTTTCAGGCGGAGCGAAGAGCCTGCCCTGAGCGAAGTCGAAGGGATCTCCCGCTTGACCGGTCCGGCGCGCAAGCCAAATTGCACCACCACCGAAATTCAAAACCTTAGGAAATTCAAAACCCTAGGAAATTTAAAACCCTAGGAAATTCAAAACCTTTCAACCATTGGCAGTCATGGATAGTGGCTCATTTTGAAATCCTGAGTGCGCATCCTCCTATTGGCGTCATCCTGAGCGCAGCCGCTTTTCAGGCGGAGCGAAGGATCTCCCGCTTGACCGGTCCGGCGCGCAAGCCAAATTACACCACCACCGAAATTCAAAACCTTAGGAAATTCAAAACCTTAGGAAATTCAAAACCTTAGGAAATTCAAAACCTTAGGAAATTCAAAACCTTAGGAAAACCAACATAGAAGGCTTCTAGAGGAAAACATCGGACCGTGAAGCATACAAAAGAACACCAGAAAGAAAAACAGTGGTGGGGTCAGCTTGGCTACGCGCTGGGCCGGTTGCGCGTGAGATCCCTCGCCCCGCTGGAGAAAACGCGGGGCTTCGGGATGACGCCGACGGGTAGAAGTGCACGCTGCTTTTTCAAACTGACCCACTACCCTACCGGCATCCTTCTTGCATGCCGTGATCTAATTCTCAAGCACTCATGATCGTCCTTCTAATGGGAGTCTCTGGCGCAGGCAAAACGACAATCGGAGAATTGCTGGCCTCAGACCTTGGATGGCAATTCGCCGACGCCGATGATTACCACTCCGCGGCGAACGTCGAGAAAATGCGAAATGGCATTCCGCTGACGGACGCCGATCGCGCGCCTTGGCTCGAAACTCTGCGCTCGCTGATCGCCTCGTGGATTGCCGCGAAAACGAACGCCGTGCTCGGTTGTTCCGCGTTGAAGCAAGCTTATCGAGAAATCCTTGAGGTCTCGCCGGAAGTGCACACCGTCTATCTGAAGGCGACGCCTGGAGTGTTGGCGCAGCGCCTGCGCGCGCGCCACGGACATTTCATGACCGAACAACTGCTTCAGAGCCAACTCGCGACCCTGGAAGAACCCGGCGATGCCATTGTTGTAAACGCCGACCGCTCGCCCGCAGAGATTGTCGCGGAAATTAAATCGAAGCTGGCCGTTGACGGAAGCTAGTTCCCGCTTCGCCGCGCGCCTCTTAACTCCCCACAAACCGCGCATACAAACTACGCGCCACGCCCGTATCCGTCGTCCCTTTGATAATCGCCCGCCCATCCGGAAATAGCGTCATCTCATAAGGATCGCGCCAGAACTTCAACACAAACTCATTGCGCCGCACCACGCCCAGCGCTTCGAGCCGCCGCTGCAGCTCCACAAAGTCAATCGGCCGCGCCCGCTCGTGAATCTGCACTGAGTTGCGTCCGCACATCGTGTTGTGCGGACGTCCTTCCCCCGCCAGATGCACAAACTCCCGCTCGCCGCACGCCAGGCAACCAGCGCGCGGCTTCGCTGCCGCAATCTCCGCTTGCTCGTTGGTCCACACATCGCACGACCATAGCGTCTTGCGCAAACGCTTCGCTGCCTCGCCGCCCACCAGCAGCTTCACCGCCTCGGTCGCCGCAATAGACGCCACAACGTTCACCGCACTATTCAGAATGCCGCCGGTCTCGCAAGTCTCCACCATGCCCCGCGGCGTATCCGGGAAAATACACGCCAGGCAAGCCGTTTCCCCCGGCAGCACATTCAGCGTCACCCCATAACTGCCCACGGCTGCCGAATAAATCCAGGGCAGGGAACTCTTCACCGCATAGTCGTTCAGCAAATATCGAGTTTCAAAATTATCGGTCCCATCGAGAATTACATGCATTCCATCAAGCAGCGCTTCAATGTTCGATGGAACCAAATCCTCCACCCGGCTCTCGACCACAACTTCCGAATTGAAGGCTCGAATTCTCCGCTTCGCCGCAATTGCCTTGGGCAGCGACTCGGCCGCATCCTGCTCCTCAAATAACGACTGTCGCTGCAAATTGCTCGGCTCAACGTAATCGCGATCGATTATTCGTAGCGTCCCCACCCCAGCGCGCGCCAGCAGTGAAGCCAGCGCCGACCCGGTTGCTCCGCATCCCACAATTGCGACTCGCTCCGCCGCCAGCCGCCGTTGCCCCTCCGCGCCGATCCCATGAAACAGAATCTGCCGCGAGTATCGCTCCTCGAAATGCGCACCGATCTTTGCCTCGACCTTTGCATCGGCCTGCGCCCCAATCTCCGCTGCGATCTTCGCCTTTTCCACGTCACGCCCCAAGGAGGTCACCAGTTCCTGCTCGCAAAACCTTTATTATAAGGGGCTGAACTCCTTCAACCGCCGGATGCATACAACACGGCCTTTTCGCCCATCATCGAACTCAACCAACGGGCTCAAGGATCCTATTTGCTGAAACGGTACGCGTCGTCGCTCATGCTGATCGTTCTTTCCACCGGGATTTTGCCCGGTGCGATCGCCCGCGCCGCCTCCGCCCAGCCCACCACGCAAAACTCACAAGGCAATCGCCCTTCATCCACATTGTCGTCCATGTCCGAATACGTCGGACGCACCGTCCACTCCATCGATCTTCCCGGAGTCGCCGACCGCGAACGTCTCCTGCAAATGATTCCCCAAAAATCCGGCCGGCCTCTCGATCGCAACGACGTTCGCGAAAGCATTCGCATCCTCTTTTCTACCGGACGCTTCGCCGACATCCAGGCCGAGGTCGTTCCCTCCGGCTCCGAAGTTCTGCTCACCTTCGCGACTTCGTCAAACTTCTTTGTCGGAGCCGTCGAGGTCGAAGGCGCTCCCAGCCATCCCAATGCCAATCAATTGCTCAACGCTTCCAAGTTCCAGCTCGGCGAGCTCTACACCCTCGATAAACTCGATCACGCGCTCGAGAACCTGCGCCAGCTCATGCAGGAGAATGGCTACTATCGCGCCCGCGTCACCGCCGAAAGCACTTCCAACGCCACCAACCAGCAAGTCAGCGTCCTCTTTCACATCAGCGCCGGCGAGCCCGCCCACATCGGCGAAGTCAAAATCACCGGCCACTCGTCTCTGTCAGAGGCCGAACTTCAGGACATCGCCCGCATGCATCCCGGCGATCGCGTCACCGCCGCCCGCGTCACCAACTCTTTGCAACACCTGCGCACGAAATTCCAGAAACAGCAACGCGTTCTCGCTCAGGTTTCGATTGCCGATCAGAAATATCATCCCGAGAGCAACGCCGTCGGCTACACATTTCTCATCGACCCCGGCCCAGTCGTGGTTGTTTACACTCTCGGCTATCACGTTAGCCGCGGTGTGCTCAAAAAAGAAATCCCAATTTATGAAGAAAACGCCGTCGATGATGATCTGCTCAATGAGGGTAATCGCAACCTCCTCGATTACCTCCAGTCTCGCGGCCTATTCGACGCGAAGGTAAGCTTTCAGAAGGAAACCATCGATGAGACTTTGCGCGTGATCTATCGCATCGATCCCGGCCCCCTGCACAAGCTCGAACTCATCGATATCACCGGCAACAAATATTTCTCCCGGCAAATTCTGCGCTCCCGCATGCAGATTCAGGCCGCCAGCATGTTCTCCCATGGACGCTATAGCGGCACGCTGCTCAAAAGCGATGTCGAAAACCTTCAGTCCCTCTATGTCTCCAATGGATTTCGCGACGCAAAAATTCAGACCAACGTCGATGACAACTTTCATGGTGCCGAGAATCACCTCGCGGTCCGCCTGCTCATCGACGAAGGCCCACAAACTCGCGTCGGCGATTTTCGCATTACCGGCAACCACGCCATCAAGAGCGAGGACTTCAACGATCTCGAAACCGAAGCCGGCCAGCCCTATGCCGATCAAAAACTGGCCAATGATCGTGAGAAAATCCTCAACCGTTATTTCAACCTTGGATTTTCCAACGCGACCCTCGATATCCTCGCCAATCCCTCTCCCACGCAACCCGGCCGTGAAGATGTAACCTTTAACATCAACGAAGGCGAGCAGTTCTTCGTCAACCATGTGATGGTTGCGGGCCTCGACCACACCCGCGAATATGTCGTCCAGCGCGAAGTCCTGGTCGCTGCCGGACAGCCGCTCAGCCAGCAGGATCTCCTCGACACTCAAAGCAAGCTCTACGACCTCGGCATCTTCAGTCAGGTCGATGCTGCCGTCCAAAACCCCGACGGCTCCGAGTCCCAGAAAAATGTTCTCATCCAGTTGCAGGAGGCCAAACGCTATACCTTTACTTACGGCGTCGGCCTGGAATTCGAAACCGGACTCCCCACCGGAACCAAGTCCCCCACCGGTTCTACCGGCGTAAGTCCACGAGTTGAGCTCGACGTCACCCGCCTTAACGTCGGCGGCCGCGACCAAACTTTAACCTTCCAGTCTCACGTCGGCCGCCTGCAGCAACGCGGTCTCGTCAGCTACGAAATCCCCAAGCTCTTCAACAACAGCCGCTTCAAGATTTTCTACACCGCCTTCTACGACAACAGCCTCGATGTCTCCACCTTCACCTCCCAGCGGCTCGAAGGCAAGATCGATCTGCGCCAGCAACTCGGAAAGATGCAGGCGAATTACTCCACCTCGATCACCTACCGCTTCGATTACCGCCGCGTCAAAGCCAGCAACTTTGCGCAGGACTTTTCCCCCGCCGAATTCAATTTATTCTCGCTGCCCGCTCGCGTCGGTGGCCCCGGTTTCACCTACATTCGAGACAAGCGCGACAATCCTCTCGAAAGCACAAAAGGTCAGTACTTCACCCTCGACGCCTTCGGCGCTTCCAGTTACTTTGGTTCTCAGGCAGATTACGGCCGCGCACTCGTCCAGGATTCCACTTACTATGCCTTCGGCCCCGCCAAGCACAAGTTCGTTTTTGCCCGCTCCACCACCATCGGACAGGAGCAGGTCTATCACGGCACTCGAGTTCTTCCACCCGGAGCCTGTCAGGTCAGCAACTTGGCCACATCCTGCAATCAGGGGGTTGACGTCATCCCGCTGCCCGAAGTCTTCTTTGCCGGCGGGGGCAACTCGCATCGCGGTTTCGGGTTAAATCAGGCAGGACCTCGCGATCCCGATTCCGGCTTTCCCATCGGCGGTACCGCACTCTTCGTCAACAGCGAGGAACTGCGACTTCCTTCGG
>Ga0307476_10000353_pt1 | contig 38509 bp, 31 predicted proteins | sample atmos_gasesECM2C_2_FD_203314 | JGI IMG/M metagenome (GOLD analysis project Ga0307476, IMG submission 203314) | Hardwood forest soil microbial communities from Morgan-Monroe State Forest, Indiana, United States - atmos_gasesECM2C_05 | ecosystem: Environmental > Terrestrial > Soil > Temperate... | reverse complement strand
CCTCCGACGATGAGAATCAACCAGAGCATGGGCAAGTTCACTTTCTTCTAACATGCTTCTGCTGAATCTCAGCCTGCTAATCGACGTGACTTTTTCAACACCCACGCCTGTTAACAACAGTCAGGCTATTTGCCGATAATCGACGGAGTAGAACTCGGGAGTGGTCTCGGGTGCATTGCCCCAATTTCGCCTATTGCTTCAAACGGCGATTCAGAGAATTAGGCAAAAACAGCGGCCCGGAAGGGGCTCAGGCCCGAAGATCATTCGTGTACCCTAGGTTGGGGACGGCTAAGAAACGCTATGGAGATGCGAAAACTAGGAAAGAGTGGATTGCAGGTTTCTGCCCTCGGCCTCGGCTGCATGAGCATGAGCTCGGGCTATGGACCTGCGGCCGACAAGGGCGAGATGATTCGGTTGATTCGAGGCGCGTATGACCGAGGCATAAACCATTTCGACACAGCTGAAGCATATGGGCCGTTCGCGAACGAAGAGCTGGTGGGGGAAGCACTCCAGCCCATCCGCGAAAAGGTGGTCATTGCCACAAAGTTTGGTTTCGACATCGATCTTCAGAGTGGCAAGCGCGGCCCGGGGACCAATAGTCGTCCTGAACATGTTAAGGCTGTGGCGGACGCTAGCCTGAGGCGGTTGCGAACTCACCACATCGATCTTTTCTATCAGCACCGCGTCGACCCAGACGTGGCGATCGAGGATGTGGCAGGAGCGGTCAAGGAGCTAATTGCCGAAGGCAAGGTCAAACATTTCGGCTTATCGGAGGCTGGGGTTCAGACCATTCGCCGGGCGCACGCGGTCCAGCCCGTCACCGCAGTGCAGAGCGAGTACTCGCTCTTCTGGCGTGGTCCCGAGTTGGAGCTTCTGCCGACGCTGGAGGAGCTTGGTATCGGGTTCGTGCCATTCAGCCCGCTTGGCGCTGGGTTCCTCACCGGCACGATTAATGAAACTACGAAGTTCGATCCCACCGACTTCCGGAACCTTGTGCCTCGCTTTTCACCTGAGGCGCGCAAGGCGAACATGGTTCTAGTTGACCTAATCAAGGCGGTCGCTGAACGCAAGGGTGTGACACCAGCACAAGTTGCACTCGCATGGCTGCTCGCGCAGAAGCCGTGGATTGCGCCGATCCCCGGAACCACCAAGCTTCACCGGGTCGAGGAGAACCTCGGTGCGGTGAAACTCAAATTGGCCGAGAACGACCTCAAGCAGATCGGCGAAACCGCTGCTAGGCTGAAGTTCGAAGGGGCCCGTCTTCCTGAGGCTGCACTGAAGATGACTGGACGCTGAGAGCTTCCTTACAAACTGGAGGGTGAAATGAAAAGACCATACGCAAAACTTATGATTGTCGCTTTTGCGGTAATTATCACATTGCAGTCTCACGCCCAAACAGGAGACGCAATCTTTCCAAAAGGCGGACTATCTACCGTTAAGAATCACACGGGAGATATTTGGCTTAAAGAGTTAAATGTAGGGGACAGCACATTCGATCCTAGTATTGCTGTAGCAACCTATGGTGCCGGTGCAAAGCTGGATTGGCATATTCATCCAGGGGGTCAAGTTCTACTTATTACGGAAGGCACCGGTTATTATCAGGAAAGGGGAAAGCCAGCACAGATTGTTCACAAGGGAGACGTAATAAAGTGCGCTCCGGGCGTAGAGCATTGGCACGGTGCATCGCCGAAAAGTGGCTTTGCCTATATAGCGGTTACACCGACTCAAAAAGGAAAAACAATTTGGTTAGAGCCTGTTAGCGATAAAGACTACAACAGCGTGAAATAAAACCCCTCCTGACCTGCGAAGGCTCACAGGGGGACGTCGTACGCTGCCAATCCCATGGCTGTTGATAAATCGCCATTACACTCATTGGCGGCGCCTTACTTCACCGCGGCCGCTCGCTTGGGAAACATCTCGCCAATGCGCTTAATCTCAGCCCCGACGCCGCGCAGTTTTTCTTCGATGTTTTCGTAGCCGCGGTCGAGGTGATAGACGCGGTCGATGATGGTCTCGCCATCCGCCACCAGCGCGGCCAGGACGAGCGAGGCCGAGGCACGCAAGTCGGACGCGAGCACCGCGGCGGCGCTGAGAGGTGTCTTTCCCACGACCACGGCACGGCGCCCTTCGATCTTGATGTTCGCACCCATGCGAACCAGTTCCTGCGCGTGCATGAAACGGTTCTCAAAAATGTTCTCGATAACCACGGAAGTGCCTTCGGCCTGCGTGGCCAGCGCCATGAATTGCGCCTGCATGTCGGTAGGAAACCCGGGATACTCCTCGGTGGTCATGTCGGACGCGGCGAAGGGATTGTCTCCCATGACTCGAACGGAATCGGCGGTGCACTTGGTCTTGACGCCGACTTCCTTCAGTTTGCCAAGCAACGCATCGAGGTGAGCGGGATCGCATCCCGCAACGTTGAGGTCGCCGCCCGTCATAGCGCCCGCGATAATAAAAGTGCCGGCCTCGATCCGGTCAGGAATGATGCGGTGCTTCGCGCCTTTGAGCTTGCTCACGCCTTTCACGCGAATTGTAGCCGTGCCTGCGCCTTCGATTTTCGCGCCCATCTTATTGAGCAAAGCGGCGAGATCGGCAACCTCGGGTTCGCGGGCGCAATTCTGGAAGATGGTTTCGCCTTCGGCGAGCGTTGCGGCCATCAGCAGGTCTTCCGTTCCAGTGACGGTAATCTTGTCGAACACAATCTCCGCTCCCTGCAAACGGCCGGCGGTGGCTTCAACGTAACCATGATCTTGCGTGATCTTCGCGCCGAGTTTCTCGAGACCTTTGATGTGCATGTCGATCGGCCGGCTGCCGATGGCGCAACCTCCGGGAAGCGAGACGCGAGCGTGGCCGCAGCGGGCGACCAGTGGCCCCAGCACCAGCGTCGAGGCCCGCATGGTCTTCACCAGTTCGTACGAAGCTTCCGGGCTGGCGAGGGTCTTGCAGTGAATGGTGGTGCGATGATGGGCGCGGCCAAAGCCGAGTTCGACCTCCGCTCCCATGGCGGCGAGCAGGTTTCGCGTGGTCTGGATATCGCGCACCTGGGGAATGTTTTCGAGGATGACCGGCTCCTCGGTGAGCAGGGCAGCAGCCATGCAGGGCAGTGCGGCGTTCTTGGCTCCGCTGACGCGGACCGTGCCGAGCAGCGGTTCGCCGCCGCGGATGATGAGTTTGTCCATGGGATGAGTCCTTAGTAAAGGTCTATTCTAGCGGGGAAACGCAGAGGGAGTGGATAATCGAGAGGGCACGTCCTAGTGGGGACGTGTGGGGCAGGTCCGTCCAGAAGATGCACGTCAGGAAGCCCGCACCATTTCCCGTTCTTGTTCGAATTCGGTCGCTTGCGGCTGGGCGGCGTTCGCGATTTGTAACAAGTCTCGATTGGTTCGTGATTCGTAACATGGGTAGACCGATAGATTATGCGCTTGACAATCAGAGGTCTCGATTTCAACATCGCTGTAATCTGGTGAGGCTGGGAGTCCCCCTCTTCTTCAATTAACTCGAGTCGGTAGATCTTGACGTTCCGAACGTCTTCCGAACTTGGAATCCGCCGACCTCGACTCATCGAACCCCGGGTTTCAGGGACGCTTGCCTAAAACCAGCCATCCGTGGAGGTCACAGCATGAAAAACCAATTCAGTCGTCGCCGGTTTCTGGCGACCGCGGGCGCAACTGCCGGGCTCGGCCTAGCGGGGAAGTCGCTCTTCAATATAGACAAGGTGCTCGCACAAGGGCCATTTGTGCGCCCCAACGTTGCCGGACTTACACTCGCCAGCCCGGCAATTACTTCGTATATTGCCGGCATCACCGCGATGAAAAAGTTGGACTTGAAAGCTCCTCCTTACAATCCCTGCGGTTGGGCTTATCAAACGGCGATTCACGGGACCACTCTGGCGGGGATGAATGTCGCGTGGAATACATGCCAGCATGGAACGAATTATTTCTGGTCATGGCATCGCATGTATCTGTACTGGTTCGAGAGAATTATCCGCAAGCTATCCGGCAACGCCTCGTGGGCGCTTCCCTACTGGGATTGGCAGGCAAATCCAGGCTTGCCTTCAATGTTCCAAAATCCTCCCGTCGGTAGTCCTACGCTGAATGTACCCGCACCAAACCGCGCCGCTGCGATGAATAACGGAACGGGCACGGTTTCGAACCTGACACCGGGAGTGAATGCAGCGCTCGCGCAGTGTCTCTATGAAGGAGTATCTGGAGCGGATGCTCTCATCCAGTCTCCTCATAATGTTTTGCACGTAGAGGTCGGCGGCGGACCAGTTGGATGGATGAGCAACATTCTCACTGCCGCGATGGATCCTGTCTTCTTCGTGCATCACGCCAATTGCGATCGTCTTTGGGACATTTGGCTGGCTCAGGGGATGCGCTGCAACCCAGTAACGGATCCAGTGTGGGAGGCTCAAACGTTTACGTTCTTCGATGAGAACGCCAATCAAGTAACGATGACTGGATGCGATGTACTTCGGGCCGCTGCGCAACTCAATTACACCTATCAAGGCGAACCGCCACAAGTAAACCAGTTCTGCAATGTCGCTCCGACTTGCTGCACTGGTACTTCCACCGTGATTATCAATCAATGCATTCCGACCCCACCTTATCTGTTGCCGCCGGGGCCCGGACCTTACTACTTCCAATTTCCGGTGAGTTCGCAACTCGCGCAGCAGCTCATCGCATATGCACAAAATAGCTCCTACACGTTGTATCTCCAATTCGGAGGAGTGACGGCGCCGACTCAACCGGGAGTTGTGTGGGATATCTATGTGGGGCTGCCGGTCGGAAGCTCGCCGTATCCTACGAGCCCATACTACGTAGGTACGTATGGCTTATATGGCGCGGGAGTTGCCGACGAACCACCCGACGGAGACGAGCCAGCCGTATTCAATGTCCCAGTCAACACGGCGCTGTTGACCGCATTGCAAGCGGGAGAACAAAGCGTGCCGGTGACCTTCTCACCACATGGTGTCCTTGTGAATGGAAATCCGACCCTGCCAAGCCAGCAATCGACGGTGAGTATCACCCAGGCTCAGTTGTCAGTGCAGATGACATCGGAGTCGGGGAATGCCATTGCGAACGCTGTTCCCCCACATAGACATCTGAGTGGAAAGTAACTTCTAAACAACAAAATCCGCCCTTGCGAAACATCGCGAGGGCGATTTTTTTAGAACGTTTTCCGGAACAACCAGAACAACATTCCGGAGAGGCACATGGCTACGGGCAAAGTCAGCACCCAGGCCAGAGCAAGGTTTCGGACCGTGGACCACTGGATTCCAGATTTGTTGGCGGCCATGGTTCCGGCGATGCCGGAGGAGAGCACGTGGGTGGTGCTGACCGGCAGGCCGAAGCCGTCGGCGGCGCCAATTGTGGCCATGGCGGTGATTTCCGCAACTGCGCCTTGCGCGTAGGTGAGGTGGCTCTTGCCAATCTTTTCTCCCACGGTTACGACGATGCGCTTCCAGCCGACCATAGTGCCCAAACCGAGAGCCAAAGCCACCGCGACCTTCACCCAGAGCGGAATGAAGCGGGTGGAGTGGTCGATGTGCTTTTTGTAGTTAGCAAGAATCGTGGCGTCTTCGGCGGCGATGTCGGGCTTGTGGCTCTTCTGTATGAGACGCAGCGACTCGCTGATAAGGTACATATCGTTGCGGAAGTTGCGCACTCGGTCGTTCGGGACGTTCTTCATTTCTTTGTACAGCGAGGTCTCGTTGCCGATGTCGTTGACCATGGTCCGTAGCGCGAGCATGGTGTTGGGCGTGAAATCCTTGGTGCGAATGTAATCCGTCACGTCGTCGTGCGGGTCGCCGACCACTGCATTCGGACTGACATATTTAGTCAGGGTGTCCGCAGCTTGCTGCGAGACGGCGATGAAATCCTGAGAATCCTTGTAAGTGATGGCGTGGTTGAGAGCGTAAGCGGTGGGAACGGTGCCAATTAAAATCAGCATGATGAGTCCCATGCCTTTTTGCCCGTCGTTCGAGCCGTGGAAGAAGCTAACGCCGGTGCAAGTGAGAATGAGCAGGCAGCGGATGTAGAACGGTGGTGGCTCGGTGCCTTCGGGAGCCTTGTAAAGCTTGGGATCTTTGATCAGCGCTTTGGCGAGGAGCAACAGAAGCGCGGCGCAGCCGAAGCCAACGATGGGCGAAAGCAGAAGCGACTTACCGATGTTGGCTGCCTGGCCCCAGTCCACGCCGCTGGTTCCGGTCTTTGGGGACATTAGTTGGTTAGCGATTCCGACACCGATCACGGAACCGATCAGCGTATGCGAACTGGATGCTGGCAGGCCGAAATACCAGGTTCCGAGGTTCCACAGAATGGCGGAAACGAGCAGGGCAAAGACCATGGCGAATCCGGCTTTGCTGCCCACTTGCAGAATCAGTTCGACCGGAAGCAACGAGACAATGGCGAAAGCAACCAAGCCGCTGGAGGCGAGTACGCCAAGGAAGTTCCAAAAGCCCGACCAAACTACGGCGATATGAGGTTCCAGGGAGTGAGTGTAGATAACTGTGGCCACGGCGTTTGCGGTATCGTGGAATCCGTTGACGAATTCGAACCCAAGGGCAACAAGGAGCGCGATCCCAAGCAGCAAATAGGGGAGGAACGACTCGTTGTGGATGCCGGCCAGATCGTGCAGCAAACTGGACCCCGCATAGCCGACGCCGATGACCAGCACGACGCCGAAAATCAGCATGCCAAGTTTTCCGGGAGACCGCGAAAGCTTCTGGTCCAGTAGAGTGGATGGTGCGGTCGTTGCTGGTGCTGTGGCCATAGTCGCTCCTCGGATCGCAACTTGAATTGAGAGGTTGGTCGCTAAAGAGCGAAACTATACGGAACGATTGTTACGGCAGTGTGAAAATGAGCTAAGCTCCCGATTTCTGGGTGGAGCACACTGGAAGCCAGAACCGTATGCGCCGGTAGTTTATTAAGATCAAACATCTAGCGGAGTTTTACGGCATTGTTACAATAGGAAGTTCGTCTACCCGGCTGCCGGGAAGCCTGTGTGGGGCGAAGTATATATTGGAACAGCCAAACCACTTGCAACCGTCAAACCACAAACCAAGTGCATCGTCCGGAGCGCCGGCCCTCGCATCTCCTACCGTTTACTGGCGGGTTGAAGGGAGTTTACTTGACTTGACGGTGGTCGAGCCGGTTGCCTTTTTTACCTGGAATGCCCAGACCTTCTCGGAGCGCTTTCGCCGCCGAGGTCTGATTTTTCTGATGGCTGTGTTGCGTCCGTTTCTCTACTCCACGAACCGCAAGTTTGCAACCCGAGTGGTGCACACTGCATTGCGCGGTGTGACCCGCGACCGCCTGGACCTGTTGGGCGAAGAGTACTTCCAATACAAATTGAAGCCACGATTGAAAACGCGCGGCGTGGAGCGTGTGCAGGAACTGGTGCGCTCGGGTGCTGATGTCGTGCTGGTGAGCCAGGGGCTGGAGCATGTGATGAAGCCGCTGGCGCTGCATCTTGGAGTGCGGCGAGTGGTGGCGAACCGCCTGGAGTTTCGCGATAGCGTCGCGACAGGACGGTTGCTCGAGCCGGTGATCCGTCCACGGGGAGGATTCGCGCTGATCCAGGAACAAAGTCCGGATGGACGGCGGGCGCCGAAGACGCTGGCTCGTCAACTCGATATTACCGTCGAGGAACTGCGGACGGCGGTGATTGGAGCGGGACGGGAGCCGGCAGGGCCGGAACGTCCTATCGTGCACTTCGGTGGACAGCGGCAATCAGCGCCATTCTCCGTGCGGCGGGCGCTCGCAGGCCGGCAAATCATGCTGATCGGTGTGACCGGATTCATCGGCAAAGTGTGGCTGGCGAACACGCTCATGGAACTGCCGGAGATCGGCCGGATTTATCTGCTGATTCGGCGGCAGAAATCGAATCCCGCGCAGCGGCGCTTCGAAAAGATTGTGGAAGAATCGCCGGTATTCGACCCTCTGTTTGAAAAGTATGGACTCTCCTTTGCCGACTACCTACGGGAAAAAGTCGAGGTAGTCGAAGGCGACGTGACGCAGGCGGGGCTTGGTCTTGACGCAGAGGCAGCCGGTCGCTTGCGGCAGAATCTTGACTTGATCGTAAACAGTTCGGGATTAACCGATTTCAATCCGGACTTGCGCGATGCGTTGACCACGAATACAGACGCGGCCATGAACATCCTGGAATTCGTGCGTGGCACGGATCACGCCGGATTGCTGCATCTCTCGACATGCTACGTGGCGGGTGAGCGCGATGGCCGCGTGCCGGAAAAACTGATTCCGAATTACACGCCACGCAAAGTTGCGAACTTTGACGCGGAGCAGGAGTGGCGCGAGCTGCATGAGGTGATTGCGAAGGCGGAGTCGCAGGCCGAGGGCGCCGAGGTGACGGCGGGGCTGAGGTCGCAATCGTTGGCGAAGGAGCACGCTGCGAAAGGGCTGCAGGGCGCGGTGCTTGAAAATCAGATCCGAAAGAACCGCATTCGCTGGCTGAAGACTTATCTCACCGAAGCGGGAACGCGGCGTGCGAAAGAACTGGGATGGCCGAATACTTATACGCTCACCAAAAGCCTCGCCGAGTCGTTGATTGTCAAATATGGCGCGGGCCTGCCGATTGCTGTGGTGCGTCCTGCGATCGTCGAGACTTCCGTAGCGAAGCCGTTTCTAGGATGGAATGAGGGGATTAATACGTCGGCGTCACTGTCTTATTTGTTGGGGACATATTTCCGCCAGTTGCCGTCAAATGAGAGCAAGCGGCTGGACATTATCCCGGTCGACGCGGTGTGTGACGGGATGACGCTGATTGCGGCGGCGATTGTGGAGCGCCGGCACGATGAGTTGTATCAATTGGCGACCTCGGCAACGAATCCCTGCGACATGGGGCGGTCGATTGAACTAACGTCGCTGGCGCATCGCAAGCATTACCGGGCGCAGGAAGGTTTGGAGTCGTGGCTACGGCTGCGCTTCGATGCAATTCCGGTGTCGAAGACGCGATATCAGCGAATGTCGGCACCGGCGCAAAAGGCGATTGTGAAGTCGATTCAGCGAATTATGTCGCCCTTGCCATTGAAGAAAATGCCGCTGGTCAAAACCGAAAGAAATCTGGAACGTGTCGAGAAGCTCATCGAATTATTTGAGCCGTTCATTTTATTTAATGAGCACGATTTTGCGGCGGATAATGTGGAGAAGCTCTCGCACGCGTTGGTGGAAGAGGAGCGGGAAGAATTCGGCTACAAGGCCCGGCTGCTCGATTGGTGGGATTATTGGATCAACGTGCATATTCCGGCGCTGCGGCGATGGACGTATCCGCTGATCGAAGGCAGGCCGCTGGAGGCGCGTCCGGCGCGGAGTCTGCAGAATGGCGAGACGGTGAAGACAGGGACAAGATAATGGATGGCCCGGCGTTAAAGCTTACTCGACATCGCAAGTTTGAGCACCGCTCGGCCATGCGCAGCATGACAGAAGTTCATACGAAGTCATAAGACGGAATCGGTGAATGGCGATATTTCTTACGGGATCGACGGGATACATCGGCGCCCATGTAGCGGCGAATCTGCTGCGGGATCATGGCGCGGCGCTGAATGTGCTGGTGCGCGCGCGGGATATCAACGAAGCAGAGGGGCGGCTGTGGCAGGCGTTTCAACTGCACATGGACTTCCCGGAGTTTTATGAATACCTGCAGACCCGGGTTCGAGTTTTTCGCGGAGACTTGACGGACTCTGGATTTGGCTTGGGACGCGATGAATATGACAGGCTGGTCCACACGACTGACTCGGTGATTCACTGCGCGGCATCGCTGAACAGGAAGTCTGAGAAAAGCTGCCTGAATGTGAACCTGCGCGGTACGCTCGAAGTTCTTACGCTGGCGCGGCAGGCCGAACATTATCACGGCTTAAGGCGCTTCAGCCAGGTGAGCACGGTCGCGGTTGCTGGGAAGCGGCAGAATGAAGTGGTAAGCGAGGATCGGTCGATCGATTGGGAACGGTCGGATTACGATCCGTACGCGCGCACGAAGAAATTTTGCGAGCACATGATGCGCGTGCTGCTGCCGGAGACCCCGAAGACGATTTTCCGGCCGAGCATCGTGCTCGGCGACAGCCGTTATGCCGAGACCACACAATTCGACATGGTAAAGGCATTCGTGTTTCTCGCCGGGTTACCGGCGCTGCCTTTTCGTCCGACCGACAAGATTGACATCGTGAACGTCGATTTTGTGGCGGATGCGATCGCCACGTTGCATCAGAAAGACCGTCCAGAGCACGACACGTATCATCTCTCGTCCGGGATTGGATCGCAGACCTTTCGCGAGATTACCAAGACGCTGGCAGCGGCGCAGAACAAGCGCTCGCCCGTATTCGTTCCCGTGGTGGAGCGCCCATTTGCCGGATCGGTAAATTTCCTGGCGAATCGCAAAGGGGCCATTGGCAAAAGCGCTTCGCTGATGAAGGTCTTCATGCCGTATCTCGTGTGGAATACCGTGTTCGATAACCGGCGGGTGACGACTGAGCTTGGAAAGAATCCTGTGCCGTTCTCCAAATATTGTTATCCGCTGTACAAATTCAGCAGCGAGAATAATTTCGCATACAAGCACCGCGCCTGGCCGGCGAAGGCGGGAGGGAATGCCGCATGATGGACTTCATTCTCGAAGCCTGGGTCAGCAGTTCGATTGAGCGCGCCAAGGCGGGATGGATGTTGGGAGAAGGTAATCGTTGGCGGCCGGGCGAGAAACTAAAACTGCTATTCGCCGGCTACAACGGCACGCGGAACATGGGATCGGATGTACGCGTGGAAGAAATGCTGCGGCAGATGCGGCATATTCTGGGCGCGGAACGGGTGGAGTTCAGCGTGATGAGCCAGAACTTCGATTTCTCGCGTGGATATTTTGCGAACTCGAAGCAGGTGCACCTTCCGGATATTTTTCCGCCGTTTCTGGCGAAAGAAGTTCCGAAGCATGATGGAGTGGTGGCGTGTGAGGGGTCGATGTTCAAGAGTAAGTTTGCCAACGCTCTGACCACCATGATGATCGGCTCGCTCGGAATTGCAGCAGCACAGAACAAGCTCTCCGTAGGTTATGGTGCAGAAGCTGGGCACATGGACCCGCTGGTGGCAAAGATGTGCGGCCGCTATTGCAAAAATTCGTTTGTGATTACACGGAACGAAGAATCCCGTGGTGTGTTACGTGAACTGGGCGTGCCGACTGAGTTAGGAACCGATACCGCCTGGACGTTTGAGCCGCGCCCGCCGGAGTACGGCCAAAGCGTGCTGCGAAAAGTCGGTTGGGACGGGCGAACGCCAGTGTTGGTGGTTTGCCCAATCAATCCGTTTGAGTGGCCGGTAAAGGCATCGGTGGCGAAGTATGCCGTGTGCGCTCTGACTGGAGCCTACAAAGACAGCCATTACCGCACGGTATACTTTCACAATTCGGGTCCAGCTGCAGAGCAGGCCTACCGGAAATATTGGACGGCAATTGCGAATGCGGTGGACGCGTTCCGCAAGAAGAAAAACGTATTCGTGATCATGGCAGCGACCGAGCGGCTGGATGCGCGTCCTGCGAACCGCATCGCCGAAAAATTGGGTGGCGTGCCGGTGCTGACCTCCGATGAGTACAACATGTACGAACTGGTCAGCGTCTTGCGAGCGTGCCATATGATGGCGTCGTCGCGCTATCACGGGATTGTGACTTCCATGCCCGGCCTCGTGCCATCGGCAGGAATCACAATGGATGAGCGTATTCGCAACTTGATGCGCGAGCGCGGACATGAAGATCTTCTGATGACGGTGGACGATCCGGACCTTGAGGGCAAGCTGCTGGTAGCGCTGGAGAAGCTGAGCTGCGAGGGCGAGATGATTGCTTCTGGGATTGCGCGGACTGTCGTGAAGAATTTGAAAGTGATGGCGCGCATGGGCGTCTATTTCGAAGAAGAAGTCCAAAGAAGATATACGGAGTTTGAGATGCGCCAGGGCGAGTGGAGCTGGGAAGATTACTTGCCGCCGATCAGCACAGGACTGCGGGAGTTAATGGCGGCTTACAACTAGCGGCTTGCGCGCGACGGAGCCCGGAGTAGACCGGAGCAGAAATGATCTGCCGGATGTGGCATGGATGGACGAAGGCATCGTATGCCGATGCTTACGACACTTACTTAAGGAGCGAGCTCTTCCCCCGGCTGGAGCGGAAACTCACGGCTCACGGCTACCGCGGGTTTCATGTGCTGCGTTTAGAGCAGGGTTCCGAAGTGGAGTTCGTCACGCTGGTATGGTTCGAATCGCTGGACGCGGTTCGTTCTTTCGCAGGGGAGAATTACGAGACCCCGGTAATTTCTGACAAGGCACGCATGTTGCTCTCGCACTTCGACGAACGGGTCGATCACTTCGAGCTCAGGGCATCCAGTTGGCGCGAATTTCAACCGAAATAGAGGACGGATTCTGGACAAAGTAAGCATGCCTTTCATCGGCGAGATATTCTCGCAACTGCAATCGGTTGCAGATACGCGGATTCTCGCCGAGATCCGCGACGGTGAAATCACGGGCGTGACCGGCGGCGAATTACTGGAACTCGTCCGCAAGGCGAGAACTTTCATTGCTTCGAAAGGATTGAAGCAAGGCGACCGCTGCGGCCTGCTGGCAGCCAATAGCATTCGCTGGGTCGCGGCGGACCTGGCGCTCATGGCCGAAGGCTTGATTGTCGTGCCTCTATACTCGCGGCAGGCGCCGGCCGAGTTGGTGGCCATGATGAAGGATTCCACGCCGTCGCTGGTATGCTGCGGAGATGCTGCGTTGCGCGATGGAATTACGCAGAGTTGGCCGGAGGCTCCGCCGCAATTCTTGTTTGATGAGATTTTTGCGGGAGCGGACGGTGTTCAGTTGGACCGGCCGCAGGTAGGGAATGAGAATCCGGTAACCATCATCTACACCTCTGGAACTTCTGGCGAAGCCAAGGGCGTGGTGCTCACCGCGGCAAACGTGGGCTTCATGCTGGACCGTACGGCTGAGCGGCTGGACCAGTTGATGTCGGTAAGTGCGAATTCGGCTGGCCAAGATCGTATCTTTCATTACTTGCCGTTCACTTTTGCAGCTTCGTGGATTGCGCTGCTGACATTTTTGAAACGGCGAAGCTTGGTCACGATCAATATGGATCTGGCGAAGATTGCCAGCGACATGCGGGTGGTGGCTCCGGATTATTTTCTGAATGTGCCCCAGTTGCTGGAGCGGATGCGCCGCGCGGTCGACGAACAACTATGGCAGACCGGCGGGCCCGCGCAGGCGATCTATGGGCGCGCGAAGGGCGCGTGGGCGCGAAAGCAGGATGGGCGACCCAAAGCGGGCGATTCGATGTGGCTGGGGCTCGCGAACCGGTTGGTATTTCCGGCGATCCGCAAGAAGATGATAGGAAGGAATTTGAAGGCGCTGATCTGCGGCTCGGCTCCTCTGAGTGCAGAAACTCAACTCTTTTTCATGATGCTGGGGATTCGCGTTTTGCAGGTTTATGGACTGACCGAGACGACAGCGATTTGTACGATGGATGATCCAGGCCAAGTCGAGGTTGGGCGCGTTGGGCCTGCGATTCTGGGCATGGAGATGAGGTTGGGCGAGCATGACGAGATCGTGGTACGTGGGCCGAATGTTTTTGCGGGTTACTGGAACCGCCCGGAACAAACGGCAGAGGCACTGCGCGACGGATGGTTCCACACCGGCGATCAGGGTGAAGTCAACGCCGCCGGGAACTGGCGAATTGCGGGGCGCATCAAGAATCTAATTGTTCTGGGGTCAGGTCACAAGATCTCTCCGGAACCGATCGAGACCGCGATTGCGAAAGTTTTGCCGGAAACACAGCAGGTTGTTGTGGTCGGAAACGGCCGCGGATATTTATCAGCGATCGTGACGGGTAGCGTAACCTCGCAGCGGGTGCAAGAGGCGCTCGATGCAGTGAATCCCGAGTTGCCGCACTATAAGCAGGTGCGGGCGTTTTACGTGCGCGAAGAGGGATTTTCCATCGACGGCGGTACGTTGACGGTGAATGGAAAGCTAAAGCGGGACGTGATCGCGGTCCGAATGAAGAACGAGATCGAGGACATGTATCGAGTGAGGCAGGCCGGATAACGTCGTGGTCGAAAATCAGAGAGTTTGAATTATTCAAGACAATGAGGGTGCACGAAACAGAGCGCGAGGCGAAATTGACGTATGAGTCCAGTACGAGCGTCCTGTCCTGGACTCTGGAGTCCGGCGTGATCGAACTCGCATTGCATCGTGCACCTTGCAATGAACTGGGATCGTTGTCTCTGGAAGAGTTGGAAAAGTTTGCGACGGCTTTGCAGCTTATGCAGGGTGAGGCGCATGCGCTCATTATTTATAGCAAGATGAAGCCGGGGTTTTGTGCAGGAGCCGATCTGCGCGAGTTATATCAACGTTCGCAGGCGATGCAGAAACTTGAAGCCGCGAAAGGCGTCCGGGATTTTCTGGAGCGCATTCACCGCGTCTTAAATCTGATCGACGCCGCGCCGTTAACCACGATTGCCGCCGTGCATGGAGTGACCTTCGGTGGGGGATTTGAACTGGCGCTAACTTGCGACCTGATCATCGCTGACAAAATGGCGCGCTTCTGTTTCCCCGAGTTGAGGCTTGGTCTGATTCCAGGGTTTGGAGGGATCCCCCGCCTGAAGCGGGATTTGGGTAATGCTGTGATCAGAGATCTATTGCTGACGGGTCGTAGCTTCAACGCCACCAGGGCGCAGCAGATCGGCCTCGTGAGCCAGGTGGTGGGCGAAGGTGAGGCGCTGCGGGCGGCACGAGCCACGGCGGCACAATTGGCAAAGTTTGATCGTTCCACGGCTGTTGCGGCGAAGAAATTTATCAAGCCGATTCCGCACGACGAGTTGCGGCGGGAGATCGATTTGTTTTGCGAGTTGTTCGCGCGTCCCGCGGTCGAGGAGGGATTGCGGAAGTTTGCCGAGAGTACTGATGCGCAGCCGTATCTGCCGTAACAAGAAGGTTGAATCGCTTTGAACATTGTCGGCGTGGAATGACATCAACTTTGGATGGGAGACATGCAGACTGCCGAAGAGACGCTCGATGAGATTCTTAAGCTTGCCGCGGCACATTTCAAAGTGCCATTGGAAAAGCTGCATCCGGACAACGATTTCTTTAAAACTCTAGGCATCGACAGCTTGCAAACACTTGATCTTTTAACCAAGCTCGAGAACCATTTCCGCGTTGAGATTCCGGATTACGAATTGCAGGGAGTCTCTGACTTCCGCACGCTGGCGGGGAAGATTCAGGCAAGGCTCTAACTTCAATTACCGACTGCTGATTGTTGACTGAAATAGTAACCGTGCAGAGCCTCGGTTGTTAATCGGCAATCATCAATCTACAATCAGCAATTCCCTAATGCTCGATCTCCAAAAATATAGCTGCCTCGGTGCGGCGTTGCGCGACGCTTTGGATCGCTTCTCAGGGGAGACTTGCCTCATCGAGGCCGACCGCGAGCGCGAGAAGACGCGGCTCACCTATTCCGATTTCAAAGACGTTAGCTTGCCTCTGGCGCGGGCGCTGGAAGACGCCGACTTCGATCCCGGAGACCGCGCGGCCATCCTCATGACCAATCAGTCCAAGTGGCTGATTTCCGCCTATGCCATTTTCTATTGTGGTGGCGTGCTCGTGCCGTTGGATTACAAGCTGACGGCCCCGGAGCAGTTGCAACTTCTCGCACACTCAAACGCCAAGGTTCTTGTGGTGGAGTATCACCTGTGGCGCGCAATCATGCAGGCGCCCGAGTTTCAAAACATTAAGACAAAGCTGGTGCTGGTGACCGAGGCGCCGGTACGAGCGGACCTCGCTGGTGGTTTTCGCTGGGAAGATTTCAAACGCAAAGGCGCGCCGGATTTCGTAATGCGGCAGCGCGAGGATGCGGCTTGCATCGTCTATTCCTCGGGCACGGGCGGACGTCCCAAGGGATGCGTGCTGACGCATGAAAACTATCTCGAGCAATGCCGGGCGCTGACGGCCTGGTATCCATTTTGGCCGGGAGTGCGATATCTGAGTATTCTGCCCACCAATCACGCTATCGATTTCATGGTCGGATTTATTGGTCCGTTTGTGTGCGGCGCGTGCGTAGTGCATCTGCGGACATTACGCCCGGAATTTGTGCGGGATGCGTTTGTGCGCTACCGAATCACTTACGTGGCGCTGGTTCCAATGATCGTGAAAAACCTGGAGCGAGGTCTGCGGGCAAAATTCGACGAACTCCCATCGTGGAAGCGCGCACTGCTGAATCGAACGATCGCGATCAACAGGTTGCTGACGCGCAAGCAACCTCGAATAGGCTTGAGCCGCGCTTTGCTGCCGCAGGTGCATCGGGCATTTGGCGGAGAGTTGCTGGCGCTGATCACCGGTGGAGCGTTCATGGAGCCTTCGACGATGCAGTTTTTCTACGATCTGGGAATTCCAGTCGTGAACGGCTATGGGCTCACTGAGGCGGGAACCGCACTCACATTGAACGATCTGAAACCGTTCCGCGCCGACACGGTGGGCAAGCCTCTGCCGGGAGTCGAGTTGCGTGTACTCAGTCCGAACGAAGAAGGCATTGGTGAAGTTGCGGCGCGAAGCAAGACTGTGATGTCGCACTATCTTGACGACGCTGAATTGACCCTCGAAACGATTGTGGACGGATGGCTGCTGACCGGCGATCTGGGCCGCTTTGACAATAGCGGACATTTGCAACTCTTCGGGCGCAAGAAAAACATGATCGTCACCGAGGGTGGAAAAAATATTTATCCCGAGGATATTGAGACCGTTTTCGACGGCCTTCCAGTAAAAGAGTACTGCGTATTTGCGGCGAACTACGTGTGGCGGCAAAAGGAGCTGGGACAGGAGATGCTGGTGCTGGTGCTGCGTCTCGACCAGAATCAGAAATTTGACAGTGCGTTGCTTGCGGAGTTGGTGAAGCGCAATCGTCAACTGCCGGATTTTAAGCGTCTCGGTGGATATCTGGTCTGGGAAAAAGATTTTCCACGGACGGCATCGATGAAGATCAAGCGACTGGCTCTGGCGGAGGAGATCAGAAAATCTATCGAGCGTTCGGCCGTGGTGGCATTGTGAGTGAGCCGGCATCCTATCTGGCCATTGTGAACCCGCGCGCGGGTGGCGGGCGCGCCCGCAAATTGCTGAGTCCGGTGATCGAGCGGTTGCGGGCGGGCGGGGTAGCGATTGATGTGGCCGAGACCCGGCGGGCTGGCGATGCCACGCGGATGGCCCGCGAGGCGTACCAGTTGGGCCGCCGAAAGTTTATTTCCGTGGGCGGCGATGGAACTTCGTATGAAATCGTGAACGGTTTGTATCCGGAAGCGACGGCGGGCGAGCGTCCGACTTTGGGGTTCCTGCCCTTGGGAACGGGAAATTCTTTTCTGCGCGACTTTAGCGACCGTGGCGTGGAACACGCGATTGAATACCTCATCGCCGGGCAAACTCAGGCCTGCGACGTGCTGCGGTTGCGGCATCGCGAAGGCATCATCCACTACATCAACTTGCTGAGCCTTGGTTTCCCCGCCGACGTGGCCACCTTGCGAGCGCGCCGTTTCAGCGGACGGGGAGAACTGGGTTATATCGTCTCAATTTTTCTGGGTTTGGCGCGGCTGAGGCGGCGCCCCTTTCCGGTGCGGTTAGACGATGCGGTGGAATTCGACCGGCGCCCATGCTTATTTCTCACCTTCAACAATAGTAAGTTTACCGGCGGCACGATGATGATCGCGCCGCAAGCCGAAGTGAACAGCGGTCTGATCGAGTATGTTCGCTGGGGAGCGATTGGGCGTCTGGGACTGATCCGCAACTTACCCGGGCTCTACGATGGTACCCACATCATCCATCCCCTGGCCGAACGCAAGGCTGCGAAGAGAGTGGAATTTGATTTGGACAGCGCGGTGCACGTAATGGTCGATGGCGAGGTGTTTACGCTGCATTGCGAAGAGTTGGATGTACTGCCCGGGGCGTTGGACGTTGTGGCCTAAGACCGTGATATAAAAAATGAGTCATGAGGAAAGGCATTCATGTCTGAAGAGCGGCGAAAACGGCAACTGGAGCGGGTGGGCGCACCTGAGACCAGTCCTCCCTCGCGCAAGACCCTAATCTGGGGCGGCATCGCTGTTGTGCTTGTCCTTGCGTACGTCGCAGCCTGGTATTACACGAATCACCGCTACGATGAGTTTGCTAAATGCCTCACCGCACACCAGGCGAAGATGTTTGGGTTGTACTGGTGTCCGCACTGCGCGGAACAAAAGAAGAAGTTCGGAAAATCGATGCAATATGTTCACTACGTTGAGTGCGCCATCAAGGGGTCGAAGGAGCTCGCGCCAGAGTGCAAGGCCGCAGGAGTGAAACTATTTCCCGCTTGGCAATTCGGGGCGAATCCGCCTGTCGAAGGTGTCTTCCCGATGGAAGAGTTAAGCGATAAAACCGGGTGCGCATTACCGTGAGCACCGCACCCAAGAGTCAGCCGGTAGGCACAAACCCTGCCAGGCAAAACAAAATTCTGTATCTGGCAATCTCGGTCCTGGCAGTGGCGGGGGTGTTGGTGTCGGCGGTTTCGCTGCAGCGGCACTATGCGAAGTCGGCGTCGGCATTTTGCGATTTAGGCGAACGATTCAATTGCGATATCGTGAACCGCAGCGAGTATTCAACCCTGATGGGCATTCCAGTAGCAGCGATTGGAATCGTGGGTTACGGAGTCTTGCTGGCGCTGGCTACCGTTTACCGTTCGCGTCCTGATACGCCAATGCAGTTGCTGGCTGCGGCGCTTGCGGGTTTGGCCTTCGCTTCGTATCTGACGTATATCGAGGGATCGGTGCTGGAGACCTGGTGCATTCTGTGCCTGAGTTCACTTGGGCTGATTGCGATGATCACAGTGCTGGCCGGAGTTCTCAAAGTGAAGGCAGGCCGCAACGGCTGAAGTTCTTCTGATGCCAAGAACCCCAAAAATTAAGAACAAGGCTGGGGCCGTTTCCGCGGTGATCCGCGCCACTGGCGCGACGGGCGATCTGCGCCTGCATGAATTTCGCAGCCGCATTTTTCGTAACACGCGATTTTTGCGAGTGTGGCTTCCTCCCGGCTACGACGATGCAGAAAATCATGAGCGCCGCTATCCGGTGCTCTATCTGAATGACGGGCAAAATCTGTTCGAATCGTCCACGGCCTTCGCAGGAGTGGAGTGGCAAGTCGACGAAACGGCAGATCGGCTCATCCGCGAGGGCGCGGTCCCGCCCATGATTATCGTTGGCATCGATAACACAGGGAGAGAACGGCTTGGCGAGTACATGCCGCACCGATCCATGCATCCCATGATGCTGCGAGTGCGGGGACGGCACTATCCGGATTTTCTGATGAAAGAAGTGATGCCCTTCGTCGCGCAGATTTACCGCATAGCGACTGGACCTGAGAATACCGGGTTGGGCGGATCGTCGTTGGGAGCGCTGATTGCTCTTTATACCGCGACGGTGCGGCCTAGTGTCATCGGGAAACTGCTGCTTGAGAGCCCGTCGCTGTGGGCGTCAGGCCGGCAGTCGATCAAAGAGAGTCGGATGGTTCGCGAGTGGCCGGAGCGAATATTTCTCGCCGTTGGGACTGCTGAGACAGGAAGCGCAGAGCGCAGTCGAACAGTAGTCGATGACGTGCGGGAACTGGCAGCTATCTTGCGGCGCGCCGTGTTGAGTGAAAAGCGGCTTCGGCTGATCATAAAAGAGGGCGCGGGGCACAACGAGGCTGCATGGGCCGATCGCTTTCCTGAAGCGTTGCAGTTTCTGTTCGGGCCGTAGACCTCCTGTTTCGATGTGTGTCCCTGCGTGGTAAGTAATATTTTCCCGCGCTAATTGGAAGTTACGACAGAAAGGTCTTTCCTACCGAGGGTCCATAATCCATACAGAATAGCGGCCATCACGGGAACGGAAAGCTGCAGGTGCGTCCAGCGTGCGAGTGGTCCGATCAACGGAAGGATGAAGGCGAGATACAGAAGAATTGCGAACAACCTACATAGGTCCTTCGGCCCGCGAAGAACGCTGGCCTCAGGATGACAATGCGTTGGTGTTGTTGGCTGACTGGCGCGATCGACCATCCAGTCGGAGAGCAGTAGAAATGCCGGCGCGAGGATAACAAGGTCGTAGACGGTGAGGTGCGGAGCGAGCAGAACGGTTGAGAGCAACAGAGCTGAATAGCGCAAAGACAAGGGAAGGCTGCTCCGCCAGCAGGCGATGGTCAACACGGAAACGACAATCGATGTAGTGGCGTAAAGCGCAAGTGAGGCTGAAGGCCAGGGAATGAGCATGCTCCAAAAAGTGCGCGGGGAATGGGTTTGGTAAATCCTCGGCTCCAGGAGCGGAATCACAGCAGGCAGGTTGAGCAGCGTGTGAATCCAGTCGCGAAGCGTGCCGACGCCAAAGTAGAAGCCGGCGGCGCCTAATTGAACGACAGCTGTTACGAGCGCGCCAGCGATGACTTTCCACTGAAGTGAGAAAAGAAAGACAATGCTGGCGGCGATCCCCAACTGGGGCTTGAAAATGAGACATCCAAGCGCGAGGCCGGCTGCGAATTCGCGTTTCGCTCGCAGGGTCAAAAATGCAAGGGTGAAACAGGCGAGGGCCAATGCGGAAGTCTGTCCCCATGCGATGAGATGCCAGAACGCTGGGAAGGCAAGCGCGAGAATAAGCACGGTGAGTTTGTAGTTGCGCAGGTTGGGGCAGACGCGCCATATGGCATAGCAGCACAATCCGTAAACGAGCGCGCAAACAGTAAGCCATAGAACGAGCGCCCAGGGGTAAGAAAACCGAGCCAGTGGTGCGAAGAATATCGAAACCTGCGGCGGATAAAGCGGCAGGTAATGGATACCCGCCGCGGCGGGAACGCGCTGCGCCACGAGTTCCGACTGTCCGCGCATGTTGTAGAGATCCGCGCCGCGGTGCGTGAGAGCGAGCGATCCTAGCGTGTAGAAGTGCAGGAAGTCCGTGCCTTTTAGGTTTCCTCCGCGATCGAGCAGGCCGGGCGTAACGATGTTCCACAGGTAGACTGACCACACGCACAGCGCAAGGACGACCCCGTGTGCGCGAATGCGGCGGGCAGTGAGCCACGAGACAGCGGTAGCTGGAATCATGAACCCGCCCATGATAGCCAATTGAGAGTCAAGAGGGGCGCAAATCGGTGGTTTCCAGTTGCGATAGGGCTGCATCGCGTCCGGTCATCAGCAAGAGCGGCAGGAGAAGTGGAAAAAACAAAACCAGAAGTGAAGGCAACAAAGGCAGCCGATTTGGAGAATCTAACCGAGGCGGGAAAAGCAGCAAGACCGAAGAAATAATCCATGGCCAGCTTACATTGACAATAAAGACAAGTCGGGAGAGCTGTGGCAAGGTCTTCCAGTCTTGTAAGAGAAGCATTACAGGAAGAATCAGCATCACTTGGTTGAATGGCGTCAGCAGCGGGAACGCGAGTAACGTGCCCATGAGAAATGCCGCGAAGGTGATAGCGAACTTTCGCGAACCTGCCGGTTCTTTTCGACTATGCCACGCCAAGAGCAGCACTCCGAGAACGATGAGTCCGCCTAGGATTTCTCCGAGGACGTCACCGAGAGCCACGCGCAGCAGGGATGTTGTCGGAAAATATCTGCGATAGGCTGCTGCGCCCGCGAGGAAATAACCAATCCACCCAGGAAGAACGAATTCGCCAGCGCCAATAAGGGCTAGCAGCATTGCCATGAAACCTGCCAGCAATCTCCATCTCTTGCGCCAATCACCGATGACCCAAATCAAGAAAAAACACAGAGGGAAAAGGGCCATCTGGGGTTTGATGGTCGACCATGCCAGCAGAACGCCGGCAGTCGCGAGATAATTCTTGCGGATACACCATGCCCCTGCGAAGATCAGAAAGCCTACCACCACGCTTAATTGCTGATGCAGCAGACCCTGGACGATCTGCGGACTGCTGACGGTAAACAAAGTGATGGCCGCAATTGCTTCCCACGATAGTTGCCAACTCAAGCAATCTAGACAAATCGGTACGCTCAAAGCAACCAATAAACCTAGAACTGTCGGAGCCCAGCGTTGCACCGTAGCAAAGTCGTTGGACATGGTTGGAGCCAACAGGAATACGACGTAGACGGGGTAGGCGAAACGTTGCTCGTCGATAATCTTGTGACCTGGCTCGCGATCGTCTGGCGTGGGGATGCGCCCGTAGAATGCCATTTGAATCTCACCGCTCACCTCGGGTCCGTAGGGATTGCGCCCGCGCAGCAAGAGTTCGCGCGCCCCTACCCAACGTGGATAGAGGTCGCCCATCTGGGATTTCACGCCATCGTGCAACTCGCCGATGTATCGGTCCCAGGGTTCCAGAATCCTAACGGCATAGAGCCATGTAATGGCCGCCGCGAATACGCTCAATAGAAGCCAGATTCGGGTTTTCATCTAGCGGGAAGCCTCGTAGGATTCCAACTGGGGCGGTGAATCGTCGCCATTCAGCTGCCAGACATGGCAATCTTTGAAATAACTCAGCAATTCCTGATTTGCGTCGTTTCCCATGTCACGAGCCCAAACGATGGCGGCATGGTCGATATCCGGCTCGTTGTAAATCCAGTCGCGGTCCACGTCATGATGAGGGCCGTAGCGCACAACCACGAGATGCCGGCCTGGAATTCGCCGTAGCTGGGCTACGACCTTGGCGTGATCGAGGTTGCCGCGGGGCCAGCGCGGTTCCAGCGGAGCGTGAGCGGCGACCGCGGCCACGCGGAGAAGAATCATGCCCAGGCAAATCACAGGCAGGCTACGGACCAGCAATTGTCCGGTGGGAGCCCCGCGCCATCGCCAAAAGCTCAGGTGACGCGCGCACTGCAACACGACGAGATAGACCAACCCTGTGGCCGGTGCGACATAGTGAGGGAAGGTCCAGGTCTCAACCAGCCAGCCCAGGCAGAAGATGAGGCCGGCAAGCAGCGGGAGACGCACCCGGCGGTCACGCAGAGCAAAGGGCAGCGCAAGCAGCGGAAGGGTGAAGGCAGGGCCGACGTAGAAACGCCAAAGCTCCACCGCTTTATGCCATGTGCGCCGGACGAAACCGCGCAGGGTGCGGGCTTCCTCAAATTGCTGGACTTCCCATCCGGCATAGTAATCGCGCATGACGGCGTGATGATAGGCGGGAACCGCGCGCATATCGAAAAAAAGGAAGTATGGAACCACGGCATAAGTTTGCCGGTTGACGGCGTAAGTCATGCGGAAAGGGCTGCCCGTCACGCGCCTATAGTAGTAGCCTGTCGCGGCTGTGGCAATCACGAGGACAAGAAGCGCAGGCAGGACGATACGACGAAACAACACTCTCGGCGCCGGTAATTTCTGGCGGACGCGCCAGTAGTTGAGCCAAAAGGGAAGAGCGACTGCCACCGCAATGCTGAAGGCGAGTCCTTCGTAGGGGCGGCTATTGGCCATACCGGCGAGACCGATGGTGAGGAGAACTGCATCGCGGAGGCGCGGCCGTGCCCTCAGTCGCGGGAGCGCCCCCAAGACAAGTGCCCCTCCGGTTGCGGCAAGGCCGGGACACCAGTAACTGTTCATCCAATAGCTAAGAATCGCAAGGTGGAACACTGCGAGAATTCCGCCAAACAAACCCCAGACCGGCGGGAACCAACCCTGAAGCATCCAGCACAGCGCGGCGCACAGAACGGCGGTGATGAGCCAAACTCCCACCCACGGGTGTCCGCCCAAGACTTTGCCTGCGGCTAAGACCAGGCCCTGTCCCGGAGCGTACATGGACATGTAGGTGGGACGCATCACGATTTGGAAACTCTCGAAGTGAACCCACATCGGATGGGTGGGATTGGTAAGACGGCCGGCGGAAAAAGTATTAGCGGCCAGAAGAAAGCTGAATTCATCATTCCAATTCGGCAAAGGGATCCCGATCAGCGGAATCAAGAGCGCGCGCAGGCCCAAGGCCAGCCCCGCCACCAACAGCAACGAATGACCGCGACGATGAGCCAACCGGCGGAATATGCGCTCCATCCCCTCAAAATTGAGACTGCGCGCGCTGCGTCCGCGCGAGAGTGAAAGAGCCACGGCTGCCAGGACCAGGGCACCTTCGGATATTGTGAGCAGCCAGGGCGCGAGGTGTGCGTAAATTCCGTTCATGCAGGTCTCAAGAACGCGCACCCAAAGCGGACCTTCAAAGCAAAGTGAGGAAACGAAGAGAACAGCGGCGCGTTCGACCATCCTGGGAGCGTTCTACTTCGGGACAGCTTCTCGATCGACAGCCTTCTCGAATAATCCGTCGACGATCCGGATCATTTCGTCGTCCACGACGCGGTTGCGCGAGATAGCTTCTGCCAGCTGGATGGAGACGATTTTGTTGGCTCGCAAAGCTGCCATGCATCCGAACTCGCCTCGGTGCACCATGTCGATCGCGCCCAGGCCGTAACGCGTCGCCAGTACGCGATCGAAGGCGCTGGGAGAGCCGCCGCGCTGAATATGACCCAAAACCACGGCGCGGGTTTCGTAGCCGGTGCGCTTCTCGATTTCGCGGGCGAGGATATTGGCGATTCCCCCTAGCTTAACGTGGCCAAACTCGTCCTTGCCCATGTCTTGTAGAACGGGCGATCCCTGGCCCGGCTCGGAAGAGAACTTTGCGCCCTCGGCGACAACGACAATTGAAAAGTAGCGGCCGCGCTCATGGCGCTGGCGAATGGAATTCGCCACCTTGTCCACGTCGAAGGCCCGCTCGGGAATCAGGATCACGTCGGCGCCGCCGGCGATGCCGCTGTAAAGCGCGATCCAGCCCGCATCGCGCCCCATTACCTCCACCACCATCACGCGGTTATGCGCTTCGGCGGTGGTGTGAACGCGGTCGAGAGCCTCGCAAACGATATTGCACGCGGTGTCGAATCCGAACGTATAATCCGTGCCGCCCAAATCATTGTCGATTGTTTTGGGAACGCCGACAACCTTGACGCCTCGCTCGTGAAGTCTCTGGGCAACCGAAAGCGTATCGTCACCGCCGATGGCGATGAGCGCGTCGATTTTGTTTTTCTGCAGCGACGCCAGGCAACGGTCGATCCCGTCCGTCCGCTTGGATGGATTGGTTCGCGAAGTGCGCAGGATGGTGCCACCCCGCGGCAGAATGCCGGCTACTGCTTCCAGACCGAGAGGCATAATTTTTTCGTCGATAACGCCGCGCCAGCCTTCCATGAATCCGACGAACTCATCTTCATAGGTAAAAATGCCCTTGCGCACCACCGCGCGAATCACCGCGTTCAGGCCAGGACAGTCGCCTCCGCCGGTTAACATGCCGATCCTCATCGTCTGCTCCGCTGTAGAAATTCAGATGAAACTTCCTGGGATGCACCCCAAGCTCGGGCTGGATTCATCGACAGCCGGAGCGTAAGATCAGCAGTCGCCGGGAAGAATAAGATTATCACCAAATCGCGATACTATTCTTCTCCAGATGACGTACGATCCGCGGCAGTAAATCGACGCCTTAAATCGCCCGTTTGGCAGCCTTTGGCGCTACAATGCCATGCTTAGGGTGTTGGCGCAGGCAACTGTATGCCGATGCATCAGAAGTATCTTCGACGAAAAGATATAAAGAAAAATAGAAAGTTCTTGTTTCACGGGATCGATATAAGGGACTTCTCAACCGCGCACGCAGGCGCGGCTATCAGGGAGGGCGGTCGTTCTAGCCACCGCTCGGAAGGAAGACGATAATGAAGACGATAATAATGATGAATCGATTGTTTGCTCTATTGTTGAGTGCCGTGCTGGCGCTGCCCGCACTGGCCCAGCAATCCAATATTGCTTCGAACACGTCGGCCGGATCCACAAATCCGAGCGCTTCGTCTACACAACCTGCTTCGCGCGAGGACTTTTGGGATGGTGAAGAGCCCAGTTTTGGGGCGCTTCTCCTCCATCCTTTCGCCACCAAAGAATATGTCCGACGGCATGTTCAGCCGATTCGCGATCGGCTGAACGAACTCGAAGAGATGACAGAGGCGAACCGCAAAATGACGCGTGATGTTGATGCCCGCGCGCAGCAGGGAATTCAGCTTGCATCCGCCAAAGTGAACTTGGCCGATCAGCATGCGACAGACGCCACGACCAGGGCACAGGCGGCGCATCAAGCAACGGATACAATCGCCACGCGCCTCACGACCGACGAGAAACTGGTCGGTAACATCGATCAATTTAAAGCTAGAGCGCAGACCGATATTCGCTTCCGGCCCGGGCAGACCGTCTTGAGCAAAGAGGCTAAAGATGCGCTCGACGAAATGGCTGCCCCGCTAAAAAATCAGCGTGGCTACATTATCGAGGTGCAAGGATTCGCTTCAGGGCAGGGGCAAACCGCGATCGCCAACTCGCGAAAGATTGCCGATGCGGTTGTGCGTTACCTGGTATTGAACCATGAGATCCCGGCCTACCGTATCTACGTACTTGGGCTGGGAAATGCTTCCGCGAGCAAGGGTGCGAGTGGTACGCATGTAGAGATAAACCTGCTGAGGAACGATCTCGACCAGATGGCGAAGCAATAAGCCCAGTTTTTCCTGAGTTGTTAGAGAGTAAGCGCTGAGCGAAATCGAGCAGCGCTTCTAGCTCTTTAGTTCGATGGCTCCGGCTTCCATTTGCTCGTGGACTTCCTGCGCGCGGCGGAGCGCAGCTTGCACGTTGTCGCAAATATTCTCCCGGCCGACTACCTCTTCGAATTCAGCCTGGTGAATCAGGCTGGCAGGTTGCTCCCTTGCGCCGCAGAGGATAAGAGTTCGATTGCTTGCGTGCAACTGGCGCGCGATCTCTTCGATCGCGAACAGCCCTGTAGCATCAATGGCTGTCATGTTGCGCAGGCGCAGAATCACGACAGGTGGCAGCGTGTGCAGGTCTTCCGTAACGACGGAAAGTTTGTCGGTAGCGCCGAACAGAAACGGTCCGTGGATGCGAAAGATGGTCGCGTAATATGGGATGTCTTTGTCCTGCAGAATATGCATGCGGCCGTCTTCCACGTAGTCGTCGGTGACCTGACTTACGGTGGTTGTGGCCGCAACTCGGCTGATAAAAAGTAAAGCCGCGAGAATCATGCCGGCTTCCACCGCGACCGTGAGATCGGCGAAAACCGTAAGAGAAACGGTGACCAGCCAGACGCTGATATCGGTCTTCGTGAGCTTCAATAACTGCGGAATCTCACGCCACTCCCCCATGTTGTAAGCCACCACCATCAGAATTCCGGCCAGCACAGCCAGCGGCACATGGCTCACCAGCGGCGCAGCAAAGAGCAGAATGCAGAGCAATGTAAGAGCATGAATCATGCCTGCGACGGGCGACTGAGCGCCGGCGCGGATGTTGGTAGCAGTACGCGCGATCGCGCCGGTGGCAGGAAGGCCGCCAAACATCGGAGAAACGATGTTCGCCACGCCCTGCCCGATGAGTTCGACGTTGGGATTGTGGTGGTCGTTGCTCATCCGGTCGGAGACGACCGCCGACATCAGCGACTCGATGGCTCCCAGCATCGCGACCGTGAGCGCTGGACCGAGCAGCCCGTGGACAAGATCGGCGCGAAACCGGGGAATCACAAAATGCGGCAATCCCGAAGGGATTCCGCCGAAGCGGGAGCCAATGGTTTCCACCGGCAGTTTGAACAGCACAACCGCGGCGGTTCCCAGCACGAAGACGACGATTGCCCCGGGGACCCGATGCGATACAACGCGGCAGAGAATCATCACGAGAACCGTGCCTGCCGCCAGCGCCGTCGCGGTGTAGGAGAGTGTATGGAAGCTGGTTGCCAGAGCTTCCAACCGCAACCAGAACACGCCCGGAACTTTGGCAAGCTGCAGGCCGAAGAAATCTTTCACTTGCGTGCTGGCGATCAGAATGGCGATTCCGTTGGTGAAGCCGATGACGACTGGACGCGGAATAAACTTCACCGCCGTGCCCATGCCCGTGATGCCCATAATCATCAGGAGGACCCCGGCCATGACCGTGCACATGAAAAGTCCATCGACGCCGTGGATTGCGACAATGCCAGCGACGACAACAACAAATGCTCCGGTAGGCCCGCCAATCTGGGTTTTGGAACCACCCAACGCCGAAATCAGAAAGCCAGTGACGATCGCGCAATAAATACCGGCCTGCGGGGTTAGTCCAGACGCGATGGCAAAAGCCATGGCCAATGGCAGCGCGACCATGCCAACTGTTACCCCGGCGATCAGGTCGTGGAGAAATTTGTTGGCGTTGTACTCCCGCAGACATAGCACAGACTTCGGAAGCCAACGATCATCAATGAAAATACCGCCCATTTTTCTATTATCGCGTACGCAATGGCAAAACAAGAGAAGATTGCCGTGAGTGAATACACCAAGGAACATGACCACGCGAAAGCACAATTAGTGAAGCAGAATCAGATTCGCGACCCTAATCTAAGACTCTTAATTTCAAATTGCTTTCAGGCCAGGATTCGAGTATTTGCGCCGACGGCTGGCTTTGTGCACAATGCTGCTCTGGTACGAAACGAATGCATAAGACTCTTGGGATTCTGGCGTGGGCAACGGTAGCTCTGCTTGGCGCCGTAGCGGTGGCCGCGGTCGCCCTCCACCGCGGTGAACCGATCAATGCTCTTTGGCTGGTGACAGCGGCCAGTTGCTGCTATGCGCTCGCGTATCGCTTCTATAGCAAGTTTATCGCGGCGAAGATTCTGGCCCTCGACGGTCTGCGGGCCACTCCGGCCGAGCGCCTGGAGAACGGACGCGATTTTCTGGTTACCAACAAATGGGTGGTGTTCGGCCATCACTTCGCGGCCATCGCCGGTCCGGGCCCGCTGGTAGGCCCAGTGCTGGCGGCACAGTTCGGTTATCTTCCCGGGACCATGTGGGTACTCGCCGGCGCTGTATTTGCCGGCTGTGTACAGGATTTCGTGATTCTGCTGTTCTCCGTGCGGCGCGACGGAAAATCTCTGACCGAGATGGCGAAAGACGAGATCGGACCGATCGGTGGTTCCGTGGCTTATCTGGCTGTGATCGCCATCCTCACGATTCTTCTCGGCGTAGTGGCGTTGATCGTTGTGAACGCCCTGAAGTCGAGCCCCTGGGCTACGTTCACGATTGCGATGACCATGCCGGTTGCGCTGCTGATGGGCGTTTACCTGCGGCGAATTCGTCCGGGAAAAGTCCTCGAAGTGTCGGCGCTGGGATTTGTTCTCGTCTTGACCGCGATTTGGGGAGGGCAGTATGTCTCGCAGAGTCCGGCTCTGGCGCGGGTCTTCACGTTTAGCGCTCCGACGCTGGCAATTCTGATCATGGTCTACGGCTTCGCCGCGTCGGCGTTGCCGGTGTGGCTGCTGCTGGCGCCGCGGGATTATCTCAGCACGTTCGTAAAGCTGGGAACCATCGGGCTGCTGGCGGTGGGGATCGTGGTGCTGCACCCCACGCTGCACATGCCAGCGCTCACTCGATTTGTCGACGGCACAGGTCCCGTGTTCGCTGGAAAAATATTTCCTTTTGCTTTCATCACCATTGCCTGCGGAGCGATCAGCGGATTTCATGCGCTCATTTCCAGCGGGACAACTCCGAAGCTGATTGCACGCGAGACCGAGGCTCGCATGGTCGGCTACGGCGCCATGATGTGTGAGTCGGCGGTCGCGATTATGGCGATCATCGCGGCGTGCGTGATGGAGCCGGGAGTCTACTTCGCGATCAACAGTCCAGCGGGGATCGTAGGCCAGGCGCCCGCGACGGCGGCGACAACGATTTCAGCCTGGGGATTTCCTGTGACCGCTCCACAGATGCAGGCACTGGCGCACGCCGTGGGCGAGCAGACGCTCTACAACCGGACCGGCGGCGCTCCCGCATTTGCCGTCGGCATGGCGCACATTTTTTCGCACAGTCTGGGCGGCGAAACATTGATGGCGCTGTGGTACCACTTCGCTATCATGTTCGAAGCGCTTTTCATTCTGACGATTCTCGATGCCGGCACGCGGGTGGCACGCTTCATGGTGCAGGATGCGCTGGGCCACGTGTACAAGCCCCTGGGGCGCACGAGTTGGTATCCGTCGATCCTGGTAACCAGTGCGCTGATCGTCGCGATGTGGGGATATTTCCTGTGGCAGGGAGTGAAAGATCCGCTGGGCGGAATTAATTCCTTGTGGCCTCTGTTCGGCATTTCGAATCAACTGCTGGCGACCGTGGCGCTGTGCGTCGCCACGACCGTCATCATCAAGTTGCATCGCGCCAGGTATGCGGCGGTGACTCTTGCGCCGCTCGCGTGGCTGGTGGCGGTGACTTTCACCGCGTCCTGGCAAAAGATATTCGATGCAAGTCCACGAGTAGGGTTTCTGGCACAGGCGCGCGTGCTGGAGGCGGCTCCGGCGACCGCTTCGACGACGCGGCTGATCTTCAACAATCGATTGGATGCTGCGGTCACCGGAGTTCTCGTGGCAATGGTGACGCTGGTGCTGTTCGAGTCGGTGCGGCAGTGGCTGGGAATTCTGCGGGGAACGAAAGAGGTGCGACTGAAGGAATCGCCATTTGTACGGACTCGGCTGGCGATGGAGGAGCAGGGATGAATCGAGTGCGAAAGGCGGTCTGCAACTCGACGGCGAATTGGTTTGGGACTGTGCTTGCGGCTCTGCGCGAGATATTTGATGAAGCCCCATATGCACGCTTTCTGAATCGCACCGGGATGGAATCGTCGAGCAAGGCTTATGCGGCATTTCGTAGGGAGTTTGAAGAGGCCAAAGTACGACGGCCCAAGTGCTGCTAAGAACCACGGGTCTGGTGGGCAGCGTGATCGCGAACGCGATCGAATTTTATATTTCTTGGATCGTGGCCCACGACGCGTCGAACATATTCGTGCGGTGCTCACCACTGTTGCCGGTCGAGATTCAAAAGTTAGGATCTGCGCCTCGTCCGCGATAAACTGCAATCACATGCGAGTTCTGGGTATCGATTGCGGCGGAACGTATACCGGATATGGCGTGGTAGAGATGGACTCCGGTGGGCAGTTGGTGTGCCTGACGTGCGGTGCGATCAAGCTCTCTCCGCGCGAAGCGTTGCCGCGCCGGCTTTCCCGCATCTACGACGAACTTGGGTTGCTCATTGGTCGGCATCGTCCGGATGAAGTAGCGATCGAAGGGATCTTCTACGCGCTGAACGTGAAATCAGCCTTGAAGCTGGGGCAGGTCAGGGGAGTCGCAATGCTGGCTGCTGCAGCTGCGGGCCTGGAAGTGGCAGAGTATTCGCCGCTTACGATTAAGGCTTCCGTGGTGGGATACGGCCGGGCAGAGAAGCAGCAGGTGCAGCACATGGTGACGCGGCTATTGAGTTTGGCTGAACCTCCGACGCCGATGGATGCTTCGGATGCGCTGGCCATTGCTATCTGCCATCTGCACACGGCGGGCACGCTGGAGCGGCAAAAGGTTACGGTGCTGTGACGATGCGAGCTGCCAGCGTACGAGGATTCATTGCAGTAGCTTTCACCGTCGCCGCGACGTGTGGGTTGCTCATGGCTCAGGTGGCTATTGGCAGCAACGTGCCGTCGAATGCCGTGGTTACTTTCGCACTCGACTTTCCTGGATCAACTCCGCCGCACTATTCAATTGCGGTCGCTTCCGACGGAAATGCCACCTATGAGTGCAACGTAAAAATTGAAGACGATGCCGACGAGCAGACCTATAAAACAGAATTCGAGATGTCTGCTGCAAATCGCGAGCGCATCTTTAATTGGGCAAAGCAGGCGCAATATTTTGCGGGCAAGATTGACTCAGAAAAACGCAACCTGGCTTTTACCGGTGCAAAAATCCTGAGCTATCAGGATGGCCAGCGTTCTTTCCAGGCGCGCTACAACTATTCGAGTGTGGAAGCGATCCAGCAATTAACTGCTCTTTTCCAAAACGTGGCTGGAACGCTCGACTATGGACGCCGACTTGCTTACTACCATCGGTATCAGAAACTCGCCTTGGATGAAGAATTGAAACGCATGGTAGGCGAGGCGAGGAACAACCAGTTGAGCGAAATCCAGAGCGTGGCGCCGGTGTTGCAGCAGATTGTCGAGGATAATTCCGTGATCAATGTAGTGAGGGCGCGGGCGAAAGAATTGATTGAAATGAAGAAATAGCTGTGAGTTTTCAGGCAGTCCACATGGAATTTCGACCTTCGCCTCAGCGGACGATAATGCCGGCGTAGCCCACGACCATATCGCGGTCCCCTGATATATCTCCTGACGTCGCGTACTTCACCAGTTCCGCGGAAGTCGCGCCAAGCTTCCGCGCTGCAATAAGCATAGTTACCGCGGGTCCGAAGCCGCACATGCTGATGTGTTCCTGCATCACCACATCGTATAGAGCCCGTGCATCGAGTTCGAGGATCGGAGCAATCGCGCGCTCATCTTTCACTCGTGTGATCGCGTCCGACTCGTAATGATTCATATCGCTGGAGGCCACGAGAAGAACGGGCTCATACTGCGCTGCGATGGTGTCGGCGATGGCTCCCCCGAGTTGATGGAGAACCTCAAAATCCCGGGTGCCAAGTGCAATCGGAACAAACTTGAGATTCGGCTGACGCATTTGCAGGAAAGGCAATTCGACTTCGACAGCGTGCTCGCTGCGGTGGGCGGCGGAATCCTTCTGCAGAAGTGGACAGCGCTGCATAAGCTCGGTCGCGAATGTTCCGTCAATCGGAACCCGGCCGAGAGGCGTCTCCCAATCACCTTCGCTCATGATTGCTAGCGCTCGTCCCATGCCAGTATGGTTGGGGCATATCACGACGCACAGCTCGGGAACTTTCAGTCCGCTAAACACGGCGCCTGCGACATGGCCCGAATAAACGTAGCCCGCGTGGGGGGCGATGCAGCCCACGGCGCGAACCGCTTTCTGTCCTGTTGCTTGAGAGATGTACGACTGAACCTCTTTGCGTAGCGCCGTCGATTCGCCTGGATAGAAACGCCCCGCAACCGCGGGATGGCGAATGGAGGTCGAGGTCATAAATGAGACTTCTGCGAACAGATCGCAAACGGCGCGGAGAGATATTGCGAATGTATTCGGCACATTCCGCAGCTACTATGCTACGAGCCGTCGCGATTCTGACGCAAGGCATGATAGAGCGCCGCATTGTCCTCGAGAGTCAAAGTCTCAGCGCGAGCGGCAGGCCTCACTTTTGCAGAGGCTAATGCCGCGCGCAGTTGAGCCTCCGGATAATTCGCCTTGAGATTGTTCCATAATGTTTTGCGCTTCTGTCCGAAGGAAAGTTTCAGGAAGTCGATGAAGCCGTCGCCGGCAACGCCGAGTTCCTCCTGCCGGGGTGCGATCGTGAGCCGCAACACGGTGGAATGCACTTTTGGCGGCGGAGCGAACGCTGTCGGCGGCAAACTAAAAAGCTTCTCAACCCGGGCATAGAGTTGCGCCGTGGCCGAGAGCAGACCGTAATCGCGGCTGCCGGGTTTGGCGGCGATGCGGTCCGCGACCTCGCGCTGCACGAGAATCACGATGGTCTCAAAATATTTCGAGTATTCGAACAGCCGCAGCAAAATGTCAGACGTAATGTAGTACGGAAGATTGCCGATCACCTTGACCGGCTCAGGACGTAATTCGATGCCGGGGCGGCGCAGGCCAGGCTTCGGTCCGAAGAGCGAATCGAAGTCGATGGAGAGAATATCGGCTTCGATGACCTCGACGTTTGGAAACATGCCGAAACGCAAGCGAAGTTGCGCGGCGAGCACGCGATCCAGTTCCACGGCGATGAGCCGTCGAACCCGTTTCGCAAGCAGGGAAGAAAGGATGCCGCGGCCGGGGCCGATTTCAAGCACGGTATTCTGCGATACGTCGCCCAGGGTGTCGACGATTTGCAAGGCAAAGCTGTCGTCTGCAAGGAAGTGTTGTCCCAGCTTGGGTTTGAGTTGCGGACGGCGTGTGGAAACGACCTTCGGCACGTTGACCCTCTTTTCCTCGGACCTATAGACTTTACAGATTGACCCGCTTGCCTTGCGCGGGAGACTGAAAGCCCACAAAACGTATTCCATCATAACGTGCGCCCGCGAAAAGCAGGTCATTCCTGGGAGGATTCATGCATATCGCATTCGTGGCATCGGAAGGCGTCCCGTTTTCGAAAACCGGAGGGTTGGCTGATGTGGTCGGGGCTTTGCCGCGTGCCTTGGCCTCTCTGGGGCATCAGGTGAGTGTGTACCTGCCACGTTACCGGCAGACCAAGTTGGCCGATCCGGTAACGGTGGTTGGCAGCATCACGATTCCGTTCGACGACAAATATCGATTCGCTTCAGTGGTAAAAGGCGGAAGCCAGCCGGGCGCGAGTTTTTACTTCATTGAATATCCCCAGTATTTCGATCGCGACGCGCTTTACGGCACGCCCGCGGGAGACTATCCGGATAACGCCGAACGCTTTGCCCTATTCTGTCGTGCGGCGCTGGAAGCCTCAAAAATTATCGGCGTCCCGCACATTTTCCATTGTCACGACTGGCAATCGGCTCTAGTGCCGGTGCTATTGCGCACGGTTTATGCGGAGGATCCGGCTTTCCGCGATGTGGGCACGGTTTTCACCATCCACAATATGGGCTACCAGGGCCTGTTTCCGGCGGAAGTTCTGCCGCTGCTGATGCTGCCTTGGGATTTATTCACCATGTCGAAAATGGAATTCTTCGGGCAGGTTAATTTCCTGAAAGGCGCGCTCACTTATTCCGACTTCGTGACCACGGTGAGCCGCAAATACAGCCAGGAAATTCAAACTGCCGAATACGGATTCGGACTGGAAGGTGTGCTGCGCGACCGTGCGGCCACTGTGACGGGAATTTTGAACGGGGTTGACTACGACGAGTGGAGTCCGCAAGTGGATAAATTCACTGTGGCTAGGTTCTCGCCGCACGATCTCTCGGGCAAAGCCAAGTGCAAGCAGGATCTGCTCGCGACGTTTGGAGTGAAAAATGCCGATCCCAAAGTTCCGTTGATCGGTATCGTCTCCCGCTTCGCAGCGCAAAAGGGATTCGACCTGATCGCGCAGATCATGGATCGCCTCGCCCGTGAAGAGTTGATCATGGTCGTTCTCGGCTCCGGCGACAAAGTGTACGAAGAAATGTTCGCTCGCCTCAACAAACAGTTCCCCAACAAAATCGCCGTCAAAGTCGCCTACGACAACGCCGTCGCGCACGAAATCGAGGCTGGCGCCGACATGTTTCTAATGCCGTCGCGATACGAGCCCTGCGGCCTGAACCAAATCTACAGCCTGAAGTACGGCACTGTCCCCATCGTCCGCGCCACCGGCGGCCTCGAAGACACGATCGAACCCTGGGACGCGACCTCAGGAAAAGGTACCGGCTTCAGATTCACGGATTACACCGGCGAGGCGCTGCTGCTGACCATCAAACACGCGCTGCAAGCCTTCCGCGACCAGACTTCATGGCAAGTCATGATGCGCAACGGCATGAGCAAAGATTTTTCCTGGAACGCCTCGGCACGGGAGTATGGCAAGGTTTATGAGCGCGTGAAGCAGATGCGGGACGGGACGCCGGTGCAGGATAAGAGCGCTTGGCTCGCGGCAAAGAGGTAACTGGCGGCGATACCACATAGCGGGAAACCGTCAACGTTTTATTCCTTTTATTCGAAAGGTTCTCCGGTGTATTAAGGGTGCGTGCACCGCGAGCTGGGAACTTCGCCATGGATGCCTGCTCTTTAAGTCGGCCGAGCTGCAGGCTCTTTCTGGTTGTCTATTCTGACTGCGTGCAGTGGTAGTGGGCGCCGCCGCTTCTATTTTCGTAGGCGGCAAGCGTCAGGCATTCCTTCAGCTTTTTAGTCCTAAATTTGTAATCGCGAGTAATCAGCAGAGGTTACATGTGGAGCAGTGGCGAGGTCCGCCGAATGAGGAGAAAACGCCACAGATGGCAGAGCGGTTTTTCGTTATCTAGGTTGGCTGCTAGCAGCGTTCTCAACCACCTTTATCGTCGCAACCGCACGTGCCACTGCGTAGGTTTCCATCCTGGAAATTGCGGATCCAGCCTCAGTGGCCTTCGGCTTGAAGCAGGGTGCCCATTCGACGACCACGGTGTATGTGCCCGGATGATTCGGCAGCCAGCCCTCGGCACCTAAACTCTTTTCGATCGCGATTACTTTTCGCACTGGAAAAGGGCGAGGTCCGAAACCATGGCCGGTGCAGATGGACCAGTGAGGATACCGTTCATTGACGGGCAAAGTTCTTGCAGTAGCATCCTGAACCTGAAGGCCGATGACCTCGCAAGGATCCCAGACCGGATCTACGACATATAACGGAAGCCCCGCATCGAAGTCCTCGATGGCAATGTGCAAAGGCACGTCCTCCCCAACCTGGTATGTTTCCTTGTCCAGCGTTATGTCCGCGGCGATTCCTGCCACTTTCGGACCCCAAGTTCGAGGAGCGGTGATCGAATCAATAATCTTGAGTTTCAAAACATTGGAAGAGTTAAACCGAATCGTCGGTGCGTCGAGAGAGCTGGCTAGCTGAAAAATCTGCATTTCATGCTCTCCCACCCCTTCCCATCTGCTCGTGGCGCCAGAATCGAGATCAAAACCGGATTGCCAATCGCCGATGGCGTGACCAAGCGCGTGGAACTCACATCCTACGAAGGAGAGAGGCGTAACCTCGTCAATACGAGTTGCACCATCGGGGGAGCGTTCCCGAAGGTATAAAGTTGGGCACCTTTTATCATTGACGGAACCTGTAGAGTCGGAGTGAGCGAGAGAAACGTGGAGAGAGAAGCGCTCCGTGGGGTAGTATTCGGCCTTAACTCCTCCTAGCCGAAAAAGCTTCCCCGGGTTTTTTTCCGATTGCATATCAGCCGATACCTTGGGATCAACGAGGCTAAACCGGCTCACCTCGACGTCGGAGCAAACAGGCTCGAAAAGCGACGGAGTGACTAGCAATATGGGATTGGCAAGCCACTCAAGGTGAACGCATGGTTCAGAGTCGTGACGAACCGTCTTCCACCGAAACGTCTGCCTCGCAACTGTCTCCGGGGGGACGCGAAGCGGCGGGATTATTGGGTAGAAGCCATTTGGCAGGCGATTCTCGCAGTCGTAACAGATGTCGACCTGCTTATGGCCCTCAACCGCGACTGGCACAAGGCTTGGGCCGTACATCGCCCCATCAAATACGCACGTGACCATGGAAATATTGAGCTTGTCAAAGACAAGCGTGAAGTAATCGCCTGGACCATTGACAAACCGAATCGTAGTATCGAAATCGGCCAGGGTGCAATTCGAAGACCCACTGGTATTTAGACCTGCTTGCGCCGAAGCCTGCGGGATCGAAAGCGAAGTCCAGATTGCAGCGAAAGCAACGACAATTGCAAAGCGAAGCTGCAGGCTGCGCATACGAAGCACCTCCGAGCGCGGTTGTTGCTAATCCTAAACGAGATTATGACCAGACTGCTAGAATTTCCTGCATGGCCGCGGCCTCGAACATCCCGGCTTTCGCCCGCACCATCTTCAACGTCGATATGGACGCGTTCTTCGTCTCGGTGGAGGAATTGTTCGATCCATCACTCAAAGGCAAAGCTGTGGTTGTCGGCGGACAACGCGGCGAGCGTGGAGTGGTTTCGGCGGCGTCTTATGCGGCGCGGAAGTTTGGGGTGCATTCCGCGATGCCGTTGCGAACCGCGGCAAAGCGCTGTGCACAGGCGATTTTTGTCGACGGTCACCCGGATCGCTACCGCGAGTGCTCGGAAAAAGTCCACAAAGTTCTGACTTGGTTCTCGCAGCGGGTGGAGATGGCTTCCATCGACGAAGCCTACCTCGACATGACTGGGACGGCGCAATTGCTCGGACCTGATGTGGGGAAGTTTCGATGAGTGTAACGGCGATGTTTCGCCAACCGTCATGACGTTCTGTGCAGGACCGGAACATACCGGCGCGAGGAATCGGCCTGAACAGCATCGAAAATATAGGCTCGAAATTGATAATTCTTTAAGGCACGGCCCTCGCCAAATGCGGGGCAGATATCGCTACGGCGGGAAATATTAACGGACTATTCACAGTTCTCGCCTTGAACGCCGCCTGTTTCATTTGCTATAAGGGCCAGTTCACTCCGAAAGGATGGTTCCCGTGTCCTCTTACCGCCGCCCCTGGGTCATTACGTCTTCTCCGACAAAACCACTCATCATAACCCTTGCGATTTGCGGGCTAATTCAACTCTGTATTGCTCAACAGACATTGGGTTCATTGAACGGTTCTGTGACAGACACAAGCGGCGCCGTGGTTCAAGCCGTCACAGTGAAGGCTCATGCGCTGGCCACCAACCTTGAAGTGACGGCCACCACCAGGGCAAACGGCTCCTTTAGCATCGCTGATTTGCCAATCGGTACCTACAACCTCACCTTCAGCAAAGATGGCTTCCAGACCGAGTCCTATCCCCAAATCATCATCCAGGGCAATCGCACCGCAACGGTCAATGCGAAGTTGAAACCGGGGTCGGTCTCCTCGACCGTAACCGTTACAGCCACTCCGCTGCTGAACGAGACCGATACGACCACCGGTTATGTGCTGGACCGCTTGGTGATCGACAATACTCCTCTGGG
>Ga0307476_10000352_pt1 | contig 38626 bp, 37 predicted proteins | sample atmos_gasesECM2C_2_FD_203314 | JGI IMG/M metagenome (GOLD analysis project Ga0307476, IMG submission 203314) | Hardwood forest soil microbial communities from Morgan-Monroe State Forest, Indiana, United States - atmos_gasesECM2C_05 | ecosystem: Environmental > Terrestrial > Soil > Temperate... | reverse complement strand
ACCAGCGCGCCGATGGCCAAATAAAGAATTTTGTCGCGGGTCACGCTCGCCCCCATGTTGCGTTGCCGGCATGTTATCACCGCGCGATGTGAGTCGGGCGTTTGATTTTTCCATGCGATCCAGCGGCGGCGGTTTATTCCGCGCGCGTATTCAGAATTTTGTGATGTGCGCAAGGCAGGCCGGCGCGTTACATCGTAAGCCGGGGGGCGGCGATAAGGTCGAATCGCCATGGATCAGGTCACCGCCAAAGTTCCAATTGCCGCCGCCGTCCAATCGTCCGCCGGCCTCCCCGGGCTGCTCGCTTCGCTTGAGCCCTATGTGCTCAGCATCCTGCGCATCATGGTGGGCCTGCTGTTCCTCGAGCACGGCATGTCGCGGCTGTTCGGCTTTCCGTCGCCGCTGCCGACGCCGCCCCTGCTGACCCTCTATTGGTTTGCCGGATGCATCGAATTTGGCGGCGGCATTCTGGTCACGCTTGGACTGTTGACGCGGCCGGCGGCCTTCATCATGTCGGGCGAGATGGCGGTTGCCTATTTTCACAGCCACGCGCCGCGCGGCTTCTTTCCGATCCTCAATAACGGCGACGGTGCGATCCTCTATTGCTTTGTCTTCCTCTATCTCGCTTTTGCCGGCGCCGGCCCGCTGAGCCTCGATGCGCTATGGCGGCGAAAGACCGGCTGAATTCGCCGAGGCGGAACCGCAAAGGTACGCGGCATTGCTCATTGGGAACGTCCTGGCGATGCGGCGCGTTAGTCCGAGGATTCGATTGGGGCGGGGCTGACCACGAAGAAGGTCGGCAATGCCGTTCATCAAGTCGCCGCCAAATTATTTAGGTTCCGGCAATACCAAGCTCCGGGCCATCGTGACCACCGCTGCCGCCGCGCTGATTGGCACCCTGGTCGGCGGTGTCAGCGTGCTCGGCATTGTCATGGCAGTGACGCAGCCGCCGAATCACGAGATCCGAAGCGATATGCGAGCAGGCGGCGAACCTGCCGTGCCGGCAGCGCCGCCGTCGCAGCAAGCAGCAGCAACAACGCCGCCGCAGCAGACCGCGCCTGTGGCGCCGGCCCAGAGCGTGCCGCCGATCCAAGGGCCGCGCACCACCTGGCCTGACGGGCTCTCGGCGCGCACCAAGCAAGACGGCCCCGCCACCGCGACCGAAAGGCCAGTGCCGCAGCAGGCGCCGCCGCCTGCGAATGATCGGACCGCGTCGAGCCAAAACGACGAAAGCGGCGCCGGGCCGGCGTCCTCGGCGAAGAGCGGCGCCGTGACGTCGCGCGACTTGCCGAATCAAATTTCACCGAATGCCGCGCCGGCGAAAAAACGCGTCGTCGGAGCGCCGCCTGGCCAATCGACCGAACGGACCGTCGACGAAGCGCCAGCGGGCGACGCGCCGGTGGGTAGGGCGCGCAGCGAGACGAGGAATTCGCAGGCGCTGGCGCGCCGCTCGCAGCGATCGCCGGACGTCGCAAACCAATCCGGTGACGACCCGGCCGCCGCGTCGCCGCCGCGGCGGCGCGTCATCATCCCACCCAGCCCGGCTCAGACAGCAAACGACGACCGCGGCCATTGGGGCGGCGGCCTGTTCGATTTCTTCGGGCAAAGTCATTCGGACGGCGATCATTGGAATCAGGATCGCTGGAACAACGACTGGCATGGTTCCTACGATTCGCACGACTAAGATGCGCCGCCCCATCGACACGGCTGCGCAAGGCGGTGGCGCGAAGGCACTCAGCGGCGTTCAGAACTTGTAGTTCACGCCGGCGCGGATCAGATTGCCGCTGAAGTGCGCGGTCGCCTGCATGCCCGTCGTAGGCACGCTCGATGACGGCTCGTTATAGGTCGCGCTGCCGAGACTGTAATAGAGATATTCGAGCTTCACGGTCCAAGGCTGCGCAAAGGCATATTCCGCTCCCATTCCAGCGGTCCAACCGGCTTTGGTCGTGCTCACCGCGCCGGCGCTGCAATAAAGATTGTTGGCGCATGAATTGCCGGGCGGTCCGGTCACGAGCGTGCTCGACGATGCCGAGGCGTGACCGTAGGCCAAGCCGCCGGTCGCATAGAGCAGAAAATCCGAGTTGCTGACGCCGAGGCGGCCGCGCAGCGTGCCGAGCCAATCGAGCTTCTGCTGCGCCGTGGTCAGGATATTTGGGAAAGGACTAATCCTGGTGGCGGTCGCGGCCGTGCCCTTCACGTTGGAATACTGGATATCGGTCTCGATGCCGTAGACGACTAGGCCGCTCTGGATGTTGTAGCCGGCTTGCCCGCCGCCGATGAAGCCTTGCGGATTGGGGGCGAGCGTGGCCGGGATCGGACCGGCGGCCAGAGCAGGCGCGTAGAAGGCCGGGTCGCCGTTGAAAAGCTGGAAGTTGCGGTCGCCCCAGCCATAGCCGGCATTGAGGCCCAGATAGAAACCCGTCCAGCTGTAGGAGGGTGCGGCGACGGATGCCGCCTTGTAGAGCGGCGCCGGCGCCGGCAGATCGGCCGCCAATGCCGGAATCGCGGTCGCCGCAAATGCGCACGCGACGGCGAGCTTCCAAATCTGGGTCATGGTCCGTACCCGGTGTTGTGGCGACAACACCTAGCATGACAGGTGCGCGACCGAGGTGACGCTGCGGCAACACCCGGCGATAAAACGTTGCCCCGCCAGAATTAGAATTAACGAATGGTTTCAGAGCCTTAAGGGGTACGGATCGGTGCGCCCTAAGCCCGCCGTCGCGCCGGGACCCGATAGGCCATGCGGGCGTGACCGGCGCAGTATGAGAAGCCGGCGACCGCCTCATTGCCGCAAAACGCAAAATCGGCGGCATGCGGATCGCCGATCGGCCAATGGCACTTGTCTTGCGCGATCTCGAGCAGCGAGCAGCGCTGCGCGCTGTCGATCGCTGCCGACTCGGCGGCGGCATCAGCCGCGACCATGGGCGGCTCCGCGCCGATCAGGCGCAGCAGCCGGCTCGACGGCGAGATCCGCGGGTGCCGGGCGCGCGGAGGGCAGGAGCGCGCCGGGGCACCCGCGGGCCGCGCCGGCGACAGGCCGAGGCGGTGGATTTTGCCGATGACGGCGTTGCGGGTGACGCCGATTTCGGCGGCAATCTGACTGCAGGTCAGGCCGGAGCCGACACAGTGCCGGAGCTGCTCGATGCGCTCCGCAGTCCAAGTCTCGATGCTCATGGTTCGATGCTCATAAAACGGCCTCGCGGTTGCGGCGGCCGGTTCTGGGCCGCCGACAGGGCGAAAGCCGCGCCCAACGAGCAGCGCGAGACGACAAATCCCCCAAAGCGCAAATTCGGTGCGCGGCAGCCGAGTCAGCCCCAAAACTTCGCCTCAAGGCTCAGCCCATGGCGCCGCGATCACCGAGCCGCATCCGCACCTAAGGGATTGCCAGCCCGTTGTTTTTTGCCAAACCCCGGACCGTCACGCCGGACCGGGGCCGCTTTAAGCTTGTTGAGCGAAAACCCTCGCCGGGAATCAAACTTGCACGATTCGATTCGCCTGCCAAGGGTTTTAACGATATTATAACCCTGTTTTAACCTGAGGCGTTTCCGGCCATGGCGCGACCCGAAAACCGCTCGGAGGCGAGGGCGCTCAGCCTGACGCTGCCGATCGAAACCTTCAATTACCTGGCTCTATTGGCGACGTTGGGCAAACTCGGCCGCACCGAGAACGAGGTAGCGACCCACATCCTGGTGCGCGAGGTCTATGCCATGCTTGCCCAGGGCTTCCACGAGAGGCGCATCCCGCCGCCGTCGGAGGAATGATCCTTTATCGCACTTGCGTCGCGTTCGATCCGCTCGCGGCCGAGAGCGCCGCTGCCATGGTGTCGAAGCGTACCGGATCGCGGGTGTCGGAGCGCAAACTGCCGAGGAAGATGCCGGCCAGAAATATCGCGACGATCACCAGGATCATCGCGCCGTCGCGGCGCGGCGGGATGCGCAGTCCGCGAAGCTGCCGTTCCAGGAGTTCCTGATCGCGCGGGGTCATGTCGATCTCCTCCGAACGGGACGTTTCTGTGTTCCTTGTTAACTGTCGGACAGCCGTCCGGTTCCGTGTTTCAAACCGGATGCGCGAAACGTCCTGCGAGATTGCGCGTGCGCAATGCCGTCGCCCGCCGTGCGGTCGGCGCAGCTCGAATCAATCGCGGGGCAACCGCGACGTTATTTGATGCCGAGGAGCTCGACGTCGAAGATCAGGGTGGCGTTGCCCGGAATGACGCCGCCGGCGCCGCGGGCGCCGTAGCCGAGCTCCGGTGGAATGATCAGCGTGCGCTTGCCGCCCACCTTCATGGTCGAGACGCCTTCGTCCCAGCCGGCAATGACCTGGTGCAGGCCGATCTTGAACTCGAACGGCTCGTTGCGATCGACCGAGGAGTCGAATTTCTTGCCCTTGGTGCCGTCCTCGTACAGCCAGCCGGTGTAATGCATGACGCAGGTCTGGCCGGTCTTCGGCGAGGCGCCGGTGCCGGGTTGGGTGTCGATGATTTTCAGTCCGGAGGGCGTGGTCATGACGGGTTGGGCTCGGGTTGGGGTGACTGGGAGAGCGGCGATGGCGGCAAGTGCGAGCGCGGCAAGTGCGAGCAATGCTTCGCGGCGCGGAAGGGCGCGCATTTGGGGGCTCCGTGAAATCGGCGTGGAAGACTAGACCATAGCGCAACAGGGCGCCAATTCCGAGGACATTGCGCTCGACCGGCGCCGCGAAACCCATCGCTTATGCGACCGCCGCATGATGGGTTTCGCAAGGGCCATTCCAATCCGACGAACTGCAAGCCGCGGATCTCAGCGCAGACCGCCCGAAGCTGCGATCCGCTCGCCGGTGAGCCATGCGGCATCGTCGGAGGCGAGGAACACGGCGACGCGCGCGATGTCGTCGGGCTGTCCGAACCGGCCGAGCGCCGTCCGCGCGACCATTTGCTTCTCGAAATCGCTGCCGACAACGCCCGCAGCATGGGTCCCTTCGGTCTCGACGCCGCCGGGCGCGATGGCGTTGACGCGGATTTTTCGCGGCCCCAATTCGGCGGCGAGCACGCGCGTGACGGCGTCCACCGCGCCCTTGGTTGCCGAATAGACCGAAGCAGTCGGCACCGCTTCCTGGCTCGCAACCGAGGAAATGTTGATGCCGCCGCTCGCGCCGAAATGCTTCACGGCTTCCTTGGTCGCCAGGATCGTGCCCAGCACGTTGGTGTTGAACAGGCGGTGGAATTCGTCCTCGGTGATGTCTTCGAGCGGCTGGAACTGATAAATGCCGGCGTTGTTCACCAGCACGTCGAGCCGGCCGAAGGCCTTCTCGGTCTCGTCGAACAAATGCCGGACGTCGGCGGCTTTCGCCACGTCGCCTTTCACGGCAATCGCCTTGCCGCCCTTGGCCTTGATGTCGGCGACGACGCGCTCCGCGCCCTCGCGGCTCGAAGAATAGTTCACCGCCACCGCCGCGCCGGCCGCGCCCAGGCTCCTGGCTATGCCGGCGCCGATGCCCTTCGAGGCGCCCGTCACGACCGCCACTTTACCCTTGAGATCGCTCATGATTTTCTCTTGCTCCGTTGGCCCAGCCATCGTTTCGATAATTCGATAGGCATCGAACTATGACGGGTGCGGCGGACCGCAAGAGGGGCCGGCTCAAATTTTCGCGAGGCGGTCGAGATAGGCGCGCAGCACGTCGCGCTGCAGAACGAGATTGGCAAATCTACCGTCGCGGACGATTTCGATCAGGCCGGCGGCTGCAAGTTCCTTGAGGTGGTGAGACATCGTCGCGGCGCTCACATTCTGCCTCTTGTGCAGCGCGCGGCACGCCGTCGGGACCGCGGACGCGCCGATGTCCTTCAACATCGCATAGCGCCGCGGCTCGGCAAGCGCGCGCGCAATCCGCGCGAACTGCCGGTCGGTGAGGCGAGCGGATTTGGCGGCAACCATGGCTGGAACGTAGTCGCTGGCGCGGCGATGTCCAGCGTCCGGGCCACGCTTGCTTTTGTGCGAGCGTAAGGACGAAGATGCAGCAGGGGAGGGAGCGACAATGCCGCAACGGGTATTGATCACCGCCGGCGCCGCCGGCATCGGCCGCGAATTCGCGCGCGCGTTTGCCGCGACCGGCGCGCGCGTGTTCGTCTGCGACATCGACGCCAAGGCGCTCGAGGCGATTGCGCAGGAAATTCCTGGATTGATCGCACAGCCTTGCGATATGTCGCGCCGCGCCGACATCGAGCGCATGGTGCCGGACGCGGTCGAAAAACTCGGCGGGCTCGACGTGCTGATCAACAATGCCGGCATTGCGGGCATGACGCTGCCGGTCGTCGATTATCCGCCGGACGACTGGGACAAGGTGGTCGCGGTCAATCTCACTGCCATGTTCGACGTCACGCGACTCGCTATCCCCCATCTCAAGCAATCAAACGCCGGCGTCATCATCAACATGTCGTCGGTCGCCGGCCGCTTCGGCTTTCAAAATCGCAGCCCCTACGCCGCCACCAAATGGGCCGTGATCGGCTTCACCAAGACGCTGGCGATTGAGCTCGGCTCTTGCGGCATCCGCGCCAACGCCATCGCGCCCGGTGCGGTCGAGGGCGACCGCATCGAGCGCGTCTTCGCCGGCCGCGCCCAGATCAGCGGCAGATCGATCGAGGAGGTGCGCGCCGCGGCCATGGCCGAGCAGTCGATCAAGGCGATGATCGACCCGAAAGACATTGCGGTGCTCGCGGTGTTCCTCGCCTCCGACGCCGCCAAATCGATCAGCGGCCAAGTGCTGCCGATCGATAACGACAGGCAGCGGGCGTGATGGTTTCGCGTGCCTGGGTTAGCAGCCCTGATTGAGCGAGGCGCAATCGGCGGCAACGTCGCAGATGTCTAGCCTGCTGCGTGCTCTGCCTGGCGCGTCATGTCGCTGCGGCCGGCAAGTAGGCCGGCGATCGAAATATCTTCGTCCAGATCTTCCCAATGCAGGCCGACGCGACTGATCTCGACCCGCGCCCGCGCCTCCGGGCTGGCGCGCAACAGGCGTGGGAACCAGGCCAGCGGCACGCCAAGGGTGCGGCCATCGGTCAGGTCGGCCCACATCATGTGCTCGTCAAAGCGGACTGCCGTTGCCGAAATGGTCATCCCAAGCCTTCAACATCAATTCGCGTCGTTCTAGGACAATCCGTAGAATACGCGCAAGTTCGACGGAATTGAAGCCGTAGCTCTCTGCGAGCGTGACTTCGGGCTCAATCCAGACTTTAGCATCTTTGCCGCTGCCTTTAACGTGAACGTGCCGCGGCTCGCGAGGAAGCCCTTCGTTCGAGAAGAAGTAGTAGCGCAGACCGCCATCGCGGAAGACGACCGGCATTGCTCGCCCCAGCCCAGCGGGTCACTATATCATTCGAAATTCGGACAGGTCTCAGTCATGGCGGTCTATATCGCACTGGTGCACAAGGACGAAGGCACCAGCTACGGCGTCAGCTTTCCCGACGTGCCCGGCTGCATCGCGGCCGGCGATACGTTCGAGGAGGCGGTGGCGAATGCCGCGGAGGCGCTCGCCGGGCACTTCGCGCTGATGAAAGCCGACGGCGACGTCATCCCGGCCCCGCGCACCTTCGAGGAGCGCAGGCACGATCCGAAGTTTATCGACGACAGCGCCGACGCCATCGTGACGATGGTGACGCCGCGCACGGAAATGGCCGCGGCGTGATGGTTTCGCGGCCTACGCTCGCCTCGGATCGAGCACCTTGCGGGCGCCTTCGGCGCCGACGACGGGCAGGCCGGCCGGATCGAGCAGGCCCAGTTGCACCAGCACGCTGGCTTGATCCCAGTAGATGTGCTCGTGCGAAATCTTGCCGTCCTTGAAGCCGACGACGACGGCGAACGCCGCCTCGACGCGCCTGCCGGTCGGAGCAAGGCCGGGGAGCATCCAGTCGACCGGCACGGTGTGGGTGAAGCCGATCACCAGCTCGTCGACCACCTGGTCGTCGCCGACGGTGCGCGACACCGGCGTCATGGTCACGTCCGGCGGAAAGAACTTGCCGACCAGGTGATCGTGGTAGAACGCGCGCACACCGGTGCGGCCGACGCCGCCGACGCCGGTCGGCACGTTGGTGAGATGCGGATCGTCCGTCATCGTGTTCATGGTGGTGTCGAGGTCGCCGGCAAGCTCGGCTCCGACATGGCGCTCGAACAGCGCGATCATCGTGCGCTGTCGGGCGGAGAGGGCGTGGGCATCCATGACTGGCTCCTGTGCGGGGGGCGTGCGGGTTCCGGTGAAGCCACGTTCCGCTACGGCCACGCGTGCGCCTTCGGCCATTACGATTCCGGTTTTGATCCGGCGCGGTTTATATCGGTTGCGTTTATGGTTTGGAGAGGATGCCGCTTGCGGTGACGATGTTCCGTCACCCTGAGGTGCGAGCAAAGCGAGCCTCGAAGGGCGGCGGCACCCAAGTCGGCTATAGCCGACTTGGGCACTAAATTCACTCCGAAATCGGGTTAGGCCCGATTTCGGTTGGCGCTCGGGCCGCATCCTTCGAGGGCCGCTACGCGGCCACCTCAGGATGACGGTGAACGAGAGGTGCGCGCCGCGGCGATGGCCGAGCAGTCGATCAAGGCGATGATCGACCCGAAAGACATCGCCGCGCTCGCGGTATTCCTCGCCTCCGACGCCGCCAAGTCGATCAGCGGCCAGGTCCTGCCGATCGACAACGATAGGCAGCGGGCGTGATGGTTTTGAGGGCCTCAGTTAGGAGCTCGGACGAAGCAAAGTGAAACCCAGCGCTTATCTGGTGCCTATTTTGCGAATTGATTTATATCGTGGAGAGTCTCTCGAAGATCGTTTGCAATCGCTCCTGGTGTCAGGTTGCGAATAATTTGGGTGACGGTTATAGAAATACCCAGGTTTTTTTGAAGTCGACTGTTGAGCGTAGCCAGAAGTTGCTTGCCAGGGACGACAGTCATTCGGCGACTGCGATCGGTCCAATTCTCGTCCAGTTTGGCGATTGCTTCGCTTGCGACGGTCGCTGGATCTTTTGAAGTTCGGTTTGCAAAGTAACGCATTCGGTTTGAGATAGCTTGACTTAACACGGCCGATTTCATTTCAGCGGTGATTTCATCAATCATCTCTTCGACATTTTCCGTCGAGATTTTAACAGCAGGATCTTTCCGGTCCATAAGGCGTCGCTAATTGCCCGTGCAATCGCGCTCGGAACAAGTAAATAATTTTCCAGTTCCTTTCTCTCTAGAACATGAAAGTGCGGCACGGAACCGCGGGCATCGCGAGTAAGCTCGTCTATCTCTTCCGTGCAGCGGTAGTCACGGTCCAAAATCGCGGCAACCGCAATCTCAGACTTGAGCACTTTTTCAAATGTCCATACGGCGTCCTCAATCCGTTGACGCTGGCTAAAGCCACCGATCGGAACCGCCGTAATGTTGATATTTTCTGCAAGATCAACGAAGCCCAAGCGCGCCGCGAAACGTCGAAGTAGGCGATAATCGTCACCTTCCAAAAACAAGATTCTCTTGCCGCGCGATAGGCGCGCGAGATGAATATTTTGTGCAGAGCCTATGCTAAAGAGCGCTTCTTGCAATCCCTCTATATCGCTGACTCGGGTTGCGAACCTTTTTGCTTTATTGACGATGATCACATCGTCATGTTCTGCCTCGTTCACCATCTCCGCAGAGTGAGTCGCTAAAATTATCTGTTTGTTTGTAGCCCTCAGAAGATGAAACAGGCGATGCTGTAAATCGGGATGAAGATAAATTTCAGGCTCGTCTACAATCAGTACATTTGCAGCTGCAGAGTTCGTTATATGCGTTAAAAGTTGCAACCAAACTTGAAAACCAAAGCCCGCCCAACAAAGTTCTCGATCCACCCGACCTTCGGTACAAAACATGGTTAGGCGAGGGGGGTATGTCCTGTTTAGTTCGGGCCGGGAAATCGTCATGCCCTCCCAAGTTCTCTCAACTAAATCTTGAAAGAGGGGAAATTCGTCCGACCACCTGTACCAGATGTTCCTAAACATTCGGTGCGCTCGTCGTGTACCAATTGATTGGCGGACGTATTCATCTGAAAGAAGCTCTTCCTCTTCTTCAAGGGGTCCGAGTGTAGGAATCGAATAGATCGATATTGGAAAATGCCGTTTGAATTGGCTCGTATTTGCTGTCCGTTGTCGCGCATCAATGGTTAGGATGCACCGAGAGTTATCGTAGAACGTTAATTTGAGCTTGTTGCCGTTGTCCAGCGAGAAGCTGATGGAGGTTTCTCTGTTCGTCTCGTAATCAAAATGGATATTGGCAAGGGAGATGGGGATTTGAGGAACTGGAATATCGTAGCCAACGACTGCTTGCTCATTGACTTGCAGCGGGGAGGGGTTACGCCTTGAAGCAAAGCTATGTGCAACCATCATTATTCGAAATGCGTCGAGAATTGTCGATTTTCCCGCATTATTCGGGCCAACTAAAACATTCATGTCCTTCAGGTGGATTGTAAAGTCCCTGAGTGACTTGAAGTTTTGAAATCTGACTGCGGTAAACATTTCGCTTCCGCTACTACCTGACTACGCGCGTTCTGACGATTGACAATCATGAGTAAAAAAGTTTTTCGCGGAAAATTGAGAATCGTCCCCCGAATCTACGCTGGATTCGGGGGACGGAAATTCCGAAGTCAGCTACACCCCGTCGTCGACCCACACGTGTCGCACTTCAAACAAGTCCCATTCCGCACCAGCGTGAAATTCAAGCATTCCGAGCACATCTCGCCCTCATAGCCCTTGGCCTTGGCCTCGGCGCGGCGTTCGGCGGCGACGGCTTTGGGGTCGGCTTTGGTCCATTGCATCTGCTCGAGCGCTTGCGTCGGCGAGAGTTTTTGCTCGGGCTCGGCTTTCAGCGCGGTCGAGCCGGAGATTTCGCCGCGCGGGGTGGCGGAGGAGAGGGACGTGACGTTGGACACGGCCCCACCCCGGCTCGCTTCGCTCGCCGACCCTCCCCCTGCAGGGGAGGGTGAAGAAATATCGGCGCCGCCTTGCATCACTTTCAGGCGGTCGGTGCGCGAGCGGGTCAAACCCTTGGAGACGTAGCGGCCTTCGGTGGCCGGGCGGCCTTCTTCGACGCCTTTGCCGAGCGCGTCGAAACCTTCGCCGGTCGGATCGACGTGGGCGAGGTCGAAGCGCTCCATGTAGGAGACCGCGAGCTCGCGGAACACGTAGTCCAAAATCGAGGTGGCGAACTTGATCGAGTCGTTGCCCTGCACCGGGCCGGACGGCTCGAAGCGGGTGAAGGTGAAGGCATCGACATATTCGTCGAGCGGCACGCCGTACTGCAGGCCGAGCGACACCGCGATGGCGAAGTTGTTGAGGAGCGAGCGCAGCGCCGCGCCCTCCTTGTGCATGTCGATGAAGATTTCGCCGAGCCTGCCGTCGTCGTATTCGCCGGTGCGCAGATAGAGCTTATGCCCGCCGACCACGGCCTTTTGCGTATAGCCCTTGCGGCGATCGGGCATGCGCTCGCGCTCGCGCATCACCACGATGCGCTCGACGACTTTCTCGACGATCCTTTCCGACAATGCGGCAGCGCGCGACGCCGCCGGCTTGTCGATGAACGCCTCGATCACGTCGTCGTCGTCTTCCTCGTCGGCGATGAGCTGGCTTTGCAGCGGTTGCGACAGCTTTGAGCCGTCGCGGTAGAGCGCGTTGGCTTTCAGCCCGAGCTTCCAGGAGAGGATATAGGCCGCCTTGCAATCTTCGACCGTGGCCTCGTTCGGCATGTTGATGGTCTTGGAGATGGCGCCGGAGATGAACGGCTGCGCCGCCGCCAGCATGCGGATATGGCTGTCGACCGAGAGATAGCGCTTGCCGGTGCGGCCGCACGGATTGGCGCAGTCGAACACGGCGTAATGCTCAGGTCTCAGATGCGGCGCGCCTTCGACCGTCATGGCGCCGCAGACGTGGATATTGGCCGCCTCGATCTCGCGCTTGGTGTAGCCCATATGCGCGAGCAGGTCGAAGCTCGGCGCGGCGAGGTCCTCGGCGTCGACGCCGAGCTCATCGCGTAAAAAGTCGGCGCCAAGAGTCCACTTGTTGAAGGCAAATTTTATGTCGAACGCGGTCGGCAGCGCCTTTTCCACCTTGGCAATGGCTTCTTCGGAGAAGCCCTTGGCTTTGAGCGTGGTGTGATTGATCGCCGGCGCAGTCTTTAGAGAACCATTGCCGAGCGATCCGTGACCGACGGCGTAGACGACGATCTCGGCGATCTGCGCCTCGGAATAGCCGAGCACGCGCAAGGCTTCCGGCACGGCGCGGTTGATGATCTTGAAGTAACCGCCGCCGGCGAGCTTCTTGAACTTCACCAGGGCGAAGTCGGGCTCGATGCCGGTGGTGTCGCAATCCATCACCAGGCCGATGGTGCCGGTCGGCGCCACGACGCTGGCCTGCGCATTGCGATAGCCGTGCGCTTCGCCGAGCGCGAGCGCGCGATCCCAGGCCTTCTTGGCATGTTCGGCGAGCTTTTGATCGGGATTGGCCTTGTGGTCGAGCGGCACCGGTGGCGTCGACATCTGCTCATAGCCGGTGCGTTCGCCGTAAGCGGCGCGGCGATGGTTGCGCATCACCCGCAACATGTGCTCGCGATTTTCCGAAAAACGCGGGAACGGGCCGAGCTCGGCCGCCATCTCCGCCGAGGTGGCGTAGGAAACGCCGGTCATGATCGCCGACAGCGAACCGCAAATGGCGCGGCCGGCTTCGGAGTCGTAGGGGATGCCCGACGACATCAGAAGGCCGCCGACGTTGGCGTAACCGAGGCCGAGCGTGCGGAAGTCGAAGCTGCGCTGCGCGATCTCGCGCGACGGGAACTGCGCCATCAGCACCGAGATTTCCAGCACGATGGTCCACAGCCGCACCGCGTGCTCATAACCTTCGACGTCGTAAAGCTCGCTCTTGAGCTTTTCGCCGGTGGCGGCGGCGGGCAGCGCCTGGGTGTGGAAGGCGAGCAGGTTCAGCGACGCCAGATTGCACGCGGTGTCGTCGAGGAACATGTATTCCGAGCACGGATTGGAGGCGATGATCGGCCCCGACGCGGCGCAGGTGTGCCAATCATTGATCGAAGTGTGGAATTGCAGGCCGGGATCGGCGCTGGCCCAGGCGGCGTGGCCGATCTTTTCCCAAAGGTCGCGCGCCTTGATGGTCTTGGCGATTTTGCCGCCCTTGGTGCGCCAGAACAAATCCCAGTCGCGATCGGCTTCGACCGCTTTCAAGAATTCGTCGGTGACGCGCACGGTGTTGTTGGAATTCTGCCCCGAGACCGTGAGATAGGCGTCCGAATCCCAATCGGTGTCGTAGATCGGGAAGTGGATGTCGGTATAGCCCTGCTTGGCGAACTGGATGACGCGGCGAATGTAGTTGTCCGGCACGTGGTTCTTGCGCGCCGCCTTGATCTCGCGGCGCAGCACCGGGTTCTTCTCCGGATCGAAGCAATCGTCGCCGGAGCCCTCGCAGTTCACGCAAGCTTTCAGGATCGCACGCAGGTGGCGCTGGTTGATTTTCGAGCCAGTGACGAGGTTGGCGACCTTCTGCTCCTCGATCACCTTCCAGTCGATGAATTGCTCGATATCGGGATGGTCGGCGTCGAGGATCACCATCTTCGCCGCGCGTCGCGTGGTGCCGCCCGACTTGATGGCGCCCGCGGCGCGGTCGCCGATCTTCAAGAAGCTCATCAGGCCCGACGACTTGCCGCCGCCGGACAGCCGTTCGCCTTCGCCGCGCAGCTTGGAGAAATTCGAGCCGGTGCCGGAGCCGTATTTGAACAGGCGCGCCTCGCGCACCCAAAGGTCCATGATGCCGCCGTCGTTGACGAGGTCGTCGGCGATCGACTGGATGAAGCAGGCGTGCGGCTGCGGATGCTCATAGGCCGTGGCCGATTGCACCAGCTTGCCGGTTTTGAAATCGACGTAGTAGTGGCCCTGGCTCGGGCCGTCGATGCCATAGGCCCAATGCAGGCCGGTGTTGAACCATTGCGGCGAGTTCGGCGCCACCATTTGCATCGCCAGCATGTAGCGGTGCTCGTCGAAGAAGGCTTGCGCGTCGGCTTCCGAGGAGAAGTAGCCGCCCTTAAATCCCCAATAGGTCCAGGTGCCGGCGAGCCGGTCGAAAACCTGCTTGGATGATTGCTCGCCGATGAAGCGTTCCTTCTCCGGCAGCTCCTTGAGGGCTGCTTCGTCGGCGACGCTGCGCCACAGCCAGGAGGGGACGGTCTCTTCCTCGACTTTCTTCAAGCGCGCCGGTACGCCGGCTTTGCGGAAATATTTCTGCGCCAATACGTCGGAGGCGACCTGCGACCAAAGCTCGGGCACTTCCACGTTCTCGGCGTGGAATACGACGGAGCCGTCCGGGTTGCGGATCTCGCTCGTGGTCAGGCGAAAGACGATGTCCGCGTACGGGGACTGCCCCTCTTTGGTGTAGCGCCGCTCGATCCGCATTTTCTGCCCCTTTCTTTCAGTTTCTCATATCGGCGGCCTTGCGGAATACCCGCTTGAATATAAGCCGCCGACGGCTTCCCCGCGACGCGGCAGCGAACATTCGCCGCCGCGTTGGCCTCAACCCCGTCGTTCTGTCGACACCCACTCCCGCCCGGCCTGTTAGCCGGGTCTTCGTTCGGCACGTCCGGGCCCCGCCGGAGGCAAAGAGACTTATGCCTCGCGCTGGCGTGCAGCGCGGTGCCCGTCCCAAACCCCTTTTTGGAGAGCCCGGCGGACTTCGATACCCGCGCGCCGAACTTTTCAAAGCTAGGCCAAGCCGGCCGCGCCCGTCAAGAGTTAGTATCAATAGGTAAACGAACCCACCACATGTGGGGATAGCGGGGACGAATCGGGAGGGGATGCGCAAGTATCGGAGATTCGTGGAGAATCTCAAAGGCCGCGTGATCGCGGCGGCGCTTTGGGTGTGTGCAACGCCCGCCCACGGCAATTTTTTGCGCTGTCGCCGGCCGCCTCGATGGGGCGTTTCGGGCGACATGGTTTCCGCTTTCAAAACGCGCCGTCACCGTCCTGTCACGCAATGACGGGGTTTTCTCGCTGATTCTGAGTGAGAGGGCCTGACAAAATCGGCACTTCTGCCGTCCGCGAATAAGCGATGGACGGTAAGTCCTTGAAACGACTTGACGACTCAGCGCTGCGCAAAAGTGCGCCGGGCGCGCGCGGAACCCGGTCCCGTTTTTTGCGCCGGTAACCGGCGGCAGCCGCGCGCGTGGCGCCGGTAGAGCGGCACCGCTGCTCGCGACAGCGATTAACCTTAAAGAAGTCTTACTTTTCGCCTCGCCTCGGCTTTCCTTGACGGGGCAGGAGGGGGACGTCGATAACCTTTCATTAATGGTCGGGTGTGGGTTCCAGCGTTTGGTTGGCGCGGGGCGTCGTGTTGCGTTTGCCGCCCTCGTGGTCGGCTGCACTCAACTCCTCGGCTGCGCTCAAACCATCCACAACGACCCGGTCAACGCGCAGCTCACCGGCAGTCCACAACAGCAGGCAGCCGAGCTCGGCGTTGACGCCAGGCCGACGCTCGACGACACCGTCGTCGCGGTGACGTTCTCCGGCGGCGGCACGCGGGCCGCGGCATTTTCCTTCGGCGTGCTGCAAGGCTTTGACGAAACGCGCCTCGAGTATGGCGGCCGCGCCATGTCGCTCTTGGACCAGCTCGACTTCGTCTCCGGCGTCTCCGGCGGCTCGGTGCTGGCGGCCTATTACGGCCTGAAGAAGCGCGCGGCGATGACCGACTTCAAGCAGCGCTTTCTGCTCGCCAATGGCGAGGAAGCGTTGCAGACCGATTTGAGCTTCCTCAATTTGGCAAAAGGCCTGAGCGGCGGCATCAACGACACCACCGGCTTTCCGCGCTGGCTTGACGCCCATCTGTTCGGCGGCGCGACGTTCAAGGATATGACCAGGGGCGGCACGCCCGAGGTCTGGATCAACGCCGCCGACATCTATAATCGCACGGCTTTCATTTTCGCCGACGTGACGTTCCGCGCGCTGTGCAGCGACCTGGCGAACTATCCGCTGTCGCTGGCCGTGGCCGCGTCCGCGGCAGTGCCGGTGGTGTTCGCGCCGGTGGTCATCCAGAACTATCCGGGTGGCTGCCCGGCGGAGCTGCCGCCCTGGGTCGAGCGCGTGCGCCACGACGATACCGCGGCGCCCCTGATCCGCGCCTATGCCGATGCGCTGGAGCGTTACCGCACCGGCGATATCAAATACGTCAAGCTTCTCGACGGCGGCATCGTCGACAATTACGGGCTTGCCGGCTTCACCATTTCGCTGTTGGCGGCGAATGCGCCCTATGGGCCGCTGTCACCGCGCGAAGCGGTCAAGCTGCGGCGGCTGCTCTTCATGGTCGTCGATTCCGGCCGCGGTCCGTCCGGGACCTGGGCGCAGACCGTCGCCGGGCCGGCCGGCGTCGATCTCATCAATGCCACGTCCGATACCGCCATGGTCTCGAGCGCCATCGGCAGCTACACCTCGTTCGATACCACCATGGACCAGTGGCGCAACAACCTGGTGAATTGGCGTTGCCACATCTCCGATGCCGAGCGCGGCCGCCTCGGCGTGGCGCCGGGATGGAATTGCAAGGACGTGAAATTCTTCGTCGGCCGCGTCTCGTTCGATCAGTTGGGCCCGGATCGCTCGGCCGCCCTCAATGCGGTCGAGACGCGGCTGAAACTGCCGCCGGATCAGGTCGAGATGCTCATCGGCGCCGGTCGCGATGCGCTCAAGGCCAACAAGGTGTTTCGCGAATTTCTCAACGCCGGGCCGCGCTTGCGGCCGCCGCCAATGCGGCCGCGCGGCGCGCCGGTGGCGAACGCCATGCCCGGTTCTCACGAAGCTGGCCCGCAAGAAGCTCACGCCGAGGAGCTGCAGCCGCAGTGACGCGGCGTGACGCCGCCGCGCCGGGGCCGGCTTGATTGAGCCGCCATTTGAGCGTTGAATTTTGACCGCTTCCAAACAGCGGCCATAACGCCGGCAAAGTTGCTTTCGGTAAAGTGGCGGGAGGAAAAATCATCGACCACCGCCACTAAATCGTGGCCGGGCACGGCTCGCGATCAATAACCCACAAGCTGCCGGACCGCCGGCGTGCGCAGCAGCAAGCCGAGGCCGATCAGCACATACAGCCATCTGTAATGCGAGCGGTATCGCTCGACCGATTCCGCGGTGAGCCCGTTGCGCCGGCATGCGATCGCCAAAGTCATGTTGGCCGCCCAAGCCAGAAACGTCAGCAGCTGGAAGAGCCCGGAACCGGAACCGCCCGGCAAGATAAGGAGCGCGAGGAAAGCGGCCGCGAACGTCAGCTGCCCAAGGACGAACGCCTTGAACGGACCGAGCACCGTTGCGTGCGTGCGCGCACGGCTCGCCAGATCCTCGCGGTGGTCCGAAATCTCCTGATGCATATGACCCGCGGCCATGCTCAGCCCGAGGAAAACCCACACGCTGCTCCAACGCGAGCTCAAACCCGCCGCGACGCTCAGCCCGAGCAGAAAGCAGGCGGCACCGCAAATCGCGTGCAACACGGAGGACAACAGGAGAACTTCCTTGCCTCGCATCGGCCATTGCAGCGAGTAGATCGCTGAAGCGACGATCACGAACGCAGCCGGTGCCAGCGCGGGCGGCCTTATGGACCACAGAAGAGCGATTGAGCATCCAAGCGCGATGACGGAGACGAGCAGAAGACTATCTCGGCTCGCCTGCACCGGGTTGCCAAGCGGGCGAACGCCAAGGTCGACGTCATAGTCGGCCCAATCATTCAGGGCGAAGATGTGCACCAGCAACAGCAGCGAGGCGACCGCCACCTCCGCACCGGTGAACACGTTGGTCGAGGTTATGCTCTGGATTCCATAAGCAAAGCCCAGCACGGGGATTGCGGCGAGGATGGCGAAATCGCCAACACGTGCGCTACAAACGTATCGCTTCACGGCTGCCAGCAGCTGACGCGGCAAGCCGAAACGATGGATCGATTCCTCTATCAACGCCGCACGCCGCGCACGTGCATCACCGGGCCGCCCCCACCCGGCGGAACTTCGTAAAATCGGCACGAGTACCGGCCATATGGATCGGAGGAGGCGAGAAAGCGTTCGTGCGCCGTCTTGGACCGCCCGGGCAGGGTTGCCGAATGGGTGAGCGCGCCCGGGCTAACGACCGGAGGCGGCTGGCGCTGTGAGCCGCCGCGATTGATACCTTTCTTTGTCAAGGCGCAATAACTCGAGCGTAAATTCGGAGCCAGAGAGCATAGCCGAAATCTTTCGACCAGTAGTCCCGCTTGTGAACCGATGTCAGGTCGTTGTGGTAGAGCAGCGGTGGCGAGGCCTCGATAGCTGCGAAACGGTTCTGCGCCAGAGTACCCAGCAGCGACACGGCCTCTTCTCTCGCCTTGGTGCCGGGGCTGAGATCATCATCCAGCAGGGATATGGCCTTTACCCACATAGCCTGCGCGTCATCGACCGTATGTATGAGCTCGCCAGGTATGAAGGTGAGGCATCCCGTGCGCCGAACGTCACCGAGCCGCAGGAGTGGGATAAGTGGCGCCTGCGCATAGTAGACCCAGAGCGAGTTGTCCTCCGCTTTGGCGATCAGGGCTTGGCAAAGTGCGCGTGCAGAACTGGGGTCATAACGGGCCAGAAACAAATAGACGTGGAAATTGATGCCGATGTCCGGCGGATTCGGATCGGCTCCGGGGGCAAGGCATCGGAAATCCTTTTCCTCCGCCAGCCACGTCCGGAACAGGCCCTCCGCCGTTCGGTATGTCCGCAGTTTCTGCAGCGCGAGAGCCAAGGCTCCCGAATCGGCAGTTCCGGCTACACTCCAGGCCAGCGCTGTGTCGTCCGCGTCGGGGGTCATGTCTCGGCAGAGGTCCGGTCCTTTGTGCAAAGGATCGAACGAGGGGCTAAATCGCACGAGCCCGCTGTCATCGAGCTGCTTGCGCGTATAGTCGCGAGCTCGTTCCAAAGTTTGCGTGAGACCGGCCGCATCCGTTAACGGCTGTAGCAGAGCGATCATGATCGGCTGCAGAAAGGTATTCACCTCCAGCCGCGCGTCGTGGAAGACCGGAGCTCGCGTCGTGAATGTCGGCCAATAGCCCTCGGGACTTTGGTTTTTCTCGACCTCGCGCAAGGCAAGGTCGTAGGCCTGGCTCAGCCAACTTTCTTGCGGGGCGGCGGCAGAGCCACCACCCCATGAAAAAAGTAACATCGCTGCCAATACGAGTGCAGCGCACCGGGCATTATCCATCAATTCATCGCGTATTTTTGATGCGCCAACCTACTCGGTCAGATCAGCCGTCGCAACCTGAACTCACCGGCCGCACGCTCGCCGTCACCGGCATCGGTCTCGTGCGAGCCCTTTCTCTCGCTACGGAATTCGCACGGCGGAAGATTGACTCCGCCTTATCGGTCGGGCACGTGGCGCAGGCTTACCCGGGCCATTCACTACTCGGCGAAACCGTCGTCCATGTCGTCAGCCGAATCTCGCGCCACTCCTCCGACAATACTTTCGCGTATCTTGCAGCGAACGCCTCTCGTCTGGGTGCTCCTGCTTGCGGTTTTTCTTGCCGGATGCGGCTTGTACAGCATCTATCTCGGTGCTGACGCGAATTGGGATCTCCTGAATTACCATTTGTACATCCCATTCGCTTTCCTGAAGGCTCGTTTGGGCTTTGACCTCCAGCCGGCGCAAGCGCAGACATATCTCAATCCCTTGCTGGATTTGCCGTTCTTCTTGTTGATCCGACATTTCAACGACTACCCCCGCTTCGTGGGGTTCGTTCAAGGCGCGACAAACGGCATCAGCCTGTTCTGCATCCTCGTCCTGGCTTGGCGCCTTCTTGGTCGTGTCACCGGGCTGTCAACCCGGGCCCGGGTCGTTCTCAGCATCACGGCGCTCGTGATCGGCGGCACGGGCGCGGACTCGCTCGGGCTGATCGGCACAACAACCGGCGACATACCGGTGACGGCCCTCGTCCTATGCGCTCTCGTGTTTGCCGTTCAGGCGGTGGAATCCTCCGCTGGCGGCGGACGGGTGCTTGCTAGCGCGCTCGCTTCGGGACTATTCGCCGGGCTCGCCTTTGGCTTCAAACCGACGGTGGGTTCGTTTGGTCTTGGTCTCTTTGTCTTGTTGTTGACGCTGCGCCACCCGTGGCGCGTCAAGGGCGAATTGTGCTTCCTCCTGTCCGCCGCGTCCGGATTTCTCATCGCGGCCGGTCCGCATGCCCTGACGATGTACCGCATGTTCGGGAATCCGGTATTTCCAATGCTCAATGCGGTATTTCACTCGCCTTATTTCGATAATACCGGCAACGGCGTGCTGCGAGGCACGTTCGTCGGAAGCATGCTGATGGAGTCCATGTTCCATCCTCTCTCTTTTTTGTTAGTTGCCATAGAGCTTCCGTTTCTGTCGTTGATCCGAGATCACGTGAGCAGCGACAATACAGGAGACTATCGCGACATCCGCCTGGCCATCGCCATCGTGCTTACCTTGCTGGTCTTCACCTTGTGGTTAGCTAGCCGGCTAAGAGGCAGGGAGAACGCGACACAGCGCGAGTTTGTGGGCCTCGCGCTCTTCCTGCTGGTGGGGAGCTATGCCTCTTTGATGGTTTTTAAGAATTATCGCTATCTGGGCCCGGTCGAATGTGTCTCCGGGGTTCTGATCGTGCTGGCGTTGGGCGAGCTGGTTGGACGGCGTGGGTGGATTCTCACTGCGGTCACCGTCGCGGCCGTATGCGTGGTGACAACCGTTCCGATCGCTCTCCCGCGAACGCAATGGGGCGAGCGATACATTTCGATCACCGGTCCCGCGCTCGATCCCGACACGCTGGTCGTCATCGCGACCGACCGTGGCTCCGCATCTTTTCTCGTGCCGTTTTTAGACCCCCGGATCCGATGGGTCAGGACGCGCAGCAACCTTATTCCGCCGAACGGAGGGGGCCTGCTGGTCGACCGGGCCAAGGGCTTGATTGCTGGACATCAGGGCCCATTGGTCTCGGTCGAAATCAGCGAAGTCGCACTGGCAAGCCGGGATTCTATTTTGGAGGAATTAGATCTCGAGAGAACCGGGGCGCCATGCACGCCGATCAACACGAATCTGTCGGACCTGCATTATGTCCTGTGCCCGGTTCGCAAACTCGCGTCACCGGCGGCACTGTTTCCACAGCGTCCAGATAGTCATTCCATGCGTATTTACTCCGCTGCAGCCTTCGAATGCCCGAGCCGGTGGTTGAGGCTCTTCAACAAATCCTCCGCGGCTTCGGCGATCACGGTGCCGGGCGGGAAGATCGCCTCTGCGCCGGCTTTCTTGAGCGCCTCGTAATCCTGCGACGGCACCACGCCGCCGACGACAATCATAATATCGCCGCGGCCTTGTTTGGTCAGCTCGACTTTCAGTTCCGGTACCAAGGTCAGATGCGCGGCGGCGAGGGATGACACGCCGAGGATATGCACGTCGTTCTCGACCGCCTGGCGGGCGGCTTCCGCGGGCGTTGCGAACAGCGCGCCGATATCGACGTCGAAGCCGAGATCGGCGAAGGCCGTGGCGATCACCTTCTGGCCGCGGTCGTGGCCGTCCTGGCCGATCTTGGCGACCAGGATGCGCGGGCGGCGGCCTTCGTCGTCCTCGAATTGGCTGACGAGTTTCTGCACCCGTTCGACGGCATCCGTCATGCCGACCTCCCGCTTGTAGACGCCGGAGATGGTTTTGATCTCCGCCTGATGCCGGCCGAACGCCTCTTCGAGCGCCAGCGAGATCTCGCCGACCGTGGCCTTTGCGCGTGCCGCTTCGATGGCGAGCGCCAACAGATTGCCGTTGCCGCCCGCGGCGTTGCGCGTGAGCGTGGCGAGCGCCTCGGCAACCGCCTTCGGATCGCGCTCGCGCTTGAGGCGGGTGAGCTTGTCGACCTGCAACTGACGCACCGCGGCATTGTCGACTTTGAGAACGTCGATCGGCGCCTCGCTCTCGGGCCGGTATTTGTTGACGCCGATGACGGCTTGCACGCCGGCATCGATGCGCGCTTGCGTGCGCGCCGCGGCTTCTTCGATGCGCAGTTTTGGCAGGCCGGCCTCGATGGCCCGCGTCATGCCGCCGAGCGCCTCGACTTCTTCGATGTGGCCGAGTGCCTGCGTGGCGAGATCGTGGGTCAGCCGCTCGACATAGAACGAGCCGCCCCACGGATCGATCACCCGGGTGGCGTCGCTTTCCCGCTGCAGCACGATTTGGGTGTTGCGGGCGATGCGGGCGGAAAAATCCGTCGGTAGCGCCAACGCCTCGTCGAGCGCATTGGTGTGCAGCGACTGGGTGCCGCCGTGGATCGCCGCCATGGCCTCGATGGCCGTGCGCGCTACGTTGTTGAACACGTCTTGCGCGGCGAGCGACCAGCCGGAGGTCTGGCAATGGGTGCGCAGTGACAGCGAGCGTTCGTCGTGCGGGTTGAACGGCTTCATCAGCTTCGCCCACAGCAGGCGAGCTGCGCGCAGTTTTGCCACCTCCATGAAATAATTCATGCCGATGCCGAAGAAGAACGACAGCCGTGGCGCGAAGCGATCGATGGCGAGATTGGCGGCCAAGCCGGCGCGCACATATTCGACGCCGTCGGCCAGCGTATAGGCGAGCTCGAGATCGGCGGTCGCGCCGGCTTCCTGCATGTGATAGCCGGAAATCGAGATCGAATTGAACTTCGGCATATGCGCCGAGGTGTAGGAGAAAATATCGGAGATGATGCGCAGCGACGGTTTCGGCGGATAGATATAGGTGTTGCGCACCATGAACTCTTTGAGAATGTCGTTCTGGATGGTGCCGGCGAGCTTTTCCGGCTTAACGCCTTGCTCCTCCGCCGCCACGATATAGAGCGCCAGCACCGGCAGCACGGCGCCGTTCATGGTCATCGACACCGACATCTGGTCGAGCGGAATGCCGGCGAACAGCGTGCGCATGTCGTAGATCGAATCGATCGCCACGCCGGCCATGCCGACGTCGCCGGAGACGCGCGGGTGGTCGCTGTCATAGCCGCGGTGAGTGGCGAGATCGAAAGCGATCGACAGGCCTTTCTGGCCGCCGGCGAGATTGCGGCGGTAGAAGGCGTTGGAATCCTCCGCCGTGGAGAAGCCGGCATATTGCCGGATGGTCCAGGGCTGGGTGACATACATGGTCGGGTAGGGGCCGCGCAGGAACGGCGCGATGCCGGGATAGCCATCGAGGTCATTCAGTCCGGCGAGATCGGTTGCGCTGTAGCTGCCCTTGACCGCGATGCCTTCCGGGGTCAGCCAGGGCGCAGCCGGCGCGGCGTCCGCAGGTGGCACATCCGCAAAATCGATCTTCGCAAAATCGGGAATCTGGCTCATCGATTCACCCGTTGTCATCTTAGAATATCGTAGGTGGCTTGCAGTGTCGCCAGGACATCGCAACCTTCATGAATAAAGGTCTGCACCCCCGCGGCCCGCAAGGTTGCTTCCTTCGCGCCGGGCCGTCCGGCCAGGTAGATCCGCCGCGCGCCTGCGGCCTTGAGCGCGGCGGCGGCGGCTTCGGCCTCGCTCTCATAAGTCCTGTCCGATCCGCACAGGCAGGCGAGCGCTGAGCCCGATGCCTTGAACGCCGCGGCGAGCGGGGAGGCGCCGTTCTCGCCGCCGGCCGCTTCGATCCCGCCAGCCTCGAAAAAATTCTTGGCGAAATTGGCGCGGGCGTTGAAGTCGGCGGGCTTGCCGAGCGTCGCCAGGAAAACTTTCGGCCGTGCTCCGGTTGCGGTCAGGATTTTGTCCGACGCCTCGCGAAGCTGTTCAAACGGTTCGGCGAGCCTGATGCGCGGCAGCGCCGCCGCGGTGACTGCCGTTTCGTCTTTCGGCAGCGCCGCCGGTGCCACGTCGAGCACCGCGGGCAACACCTCGTTGATGTTCGGATATTCGTTGGTGCCGGTGAGAATGTCGGTGCGGCGGGCGACGGCGCGTTCGCGCTCGGCGCTTACCGCCGCGACATGGCGTTGAATGAGGCCGGTTTCCAGCGCCGCCCATACGCCGCCTGCCTGCTCGATCTCACGGAAGGCCGACCACGCCGCGGTGCAAAGTTCCTGCGTCATCGCCTCCAGCGCGCCGGAGCCGGCGGCCGGATCGCCGACGCGGGCGAGGTTCGATTCTTCCAGGAGGACAAGCTGGGTGTTGCGCGCGACGCGGCGGGCGAAAGGGTCGGGCAGACCGAGCGGCGCGGTGTGCGGCAGCACCGTGATGGCATCGGCGCCGCCTAAGCCCGCAGCGGCCACCGCGATCGTGGTGCGCAACATGTTCACGTAAGGATCGTGCTTCGTCATCATGCGCCAGGCGGTCTCGGCCGCGATCATGACCGGCCTTGGCTTCAGCCCGCAGGCTTGCTCGACCCGCGCCCAGAGTTTTCGCGCGGCGCGGAATTTCGCCATAGTCAAAAACTGATCGGCATCGGCCGACAGCCGAAAGTAGATCGCGTCCCGCGCGGCGGCGAGCGCCATGCCGCGCGCTTCCAGCGCGCGCAGGTAGGCGACCGCGCCAGCCAGCGCAAACGCAAGTTCCTGCGCTTCGGAGCCGCCGGCATTATGGATGATGCGGCCATCGGCGACGGCGAACGGGCCGTGGAAGTCGGCCGCCGCAAGCTCGCCGACCAGCGCGGCAAAGGCTGGCGCAAGCTCGTCCCAGGTCCGCGGCCCGCGACCGGAAGCGGCGAAGCCGCCAATCGGATTGATGCTGGCGCGCAGGTCGACTTTCGACGCGGAAATCCCCCGGCCTTGGACCAGCGCGGCGAAATCGCGGACCACATGCCGCGTCGGCGGCGAAAGATTGAGATCGATCGCCACGGCGGTGAGATCGACGCCGTTGAGCGCGCGGGCCAGCGTCGCCGGCGACGGATCGAGGCCATAACCGTTGGCGCTCACCGAGCCGGCGAACACCAGCACCAGGCCGGTGGCGCCGTTTTGCAGGTCGTCGAGCGCCTGCGCATTGGCGGCGGCAGGGTCCGGATGATCGACGCGCTGCATGACGGTCCAGGCCGCGCCGGGTGCACGCCCCGCGATCACCTTTGCCGCGGCGTCGCGCGGATAGAGCGGCGCGATGGTCAGGCCGTCATAAGTGCGGCTTTCCAGCCGCGCGAACGGTGTGCCCTTGAGCGCGGCGTCGACCAGGCCACGCCAGGCTTCTTCCGTTGCCGGGGGGAAATCCGGGTTTTGCGGGTCCGTCATCGTTGCAAAATGCCATGCCGGTTACCGCCGGCCAACCACCACGATCGTGCAATTGGCGTGCCGCGCCTTTTCACTTCTCCCGGCACGCGGGGAGAGGGAACCTAACGCCGTGCCAGCTTTTCGATGCCCCCGGTATCGACTTGGGCAAGCGCGTCGCCGACCCGGATGCCGGCGATGACGCGGTCGGGCGCGATTTCGGCAAGCGGCACGAGAACGAAGCCGCGTTCGAACAGATGCGGGTGGGGCAGGGTCAGGGTCGCGTCGTTGAGGACAACATCGTCATAAGCGAGGATGTCGAGATCGATGGTCCGCGGCCCCCAGTGGAGCTCGCGAGCGCGGTCGCGGCCGAGCGCGCGTTCGCAGGCTTGGGCGCGGGTCAGCAGTGCGTGGGGTGCAAGTGTCGTCGAAACCGCAATGACGGCGTTGATGAATGGCGGCTGGTCGGTGACGCCCCAGGGCGGCGTCAGATAATCCGACGATCGCGCCAAAAGCTGCACTTCAGGGCCGTCGCACAATTTCGCGATGGTGGAATCGAATGTTTTGCGCACATCGCCGACATTGCCGCCCAGCGCGATGAACGCTTCAGCCAAAGTTTCAACCCCTGCCGCGATCTTGGTTGCGCTCGTGGTGGCGCGTTTGGTTGCGCTTTTGGCGCGCGCGCTCGATGACGACGCCGACGTCGTCGAAGGTCGCGGCGATCGGGGCGTGCGGCTTGTGCACGGTGACGCGAATGCGGCGCACCTGGGGGTAGCCCTCCAGGACCGCCTCGGCGACCGCGCCGGCGGCGGCTTCGACCAGCCGATAGCGGCGGGTGCAGAACGCTTCGGTCGCCGTCTGCACCACCTTGTCGTAGGAGACGGTGTGCCTGAGCATGTCGCTGCGCGACGCGTCGGCAAGATCGATATCGAGCACCAGATCGAGCTTGAAGGTCTGCCCGACCTTGGCCTCGTGCTGCATCACGCCGTGATAGGCGTGCAGCGCCAGCCCGCTGACAAAGACCGCGTCGCTCATCGCGCCCGCCTGATGGCCGCGGCAACGGCGAGGGCCTGCACCGTCGGCGCCACGTCGTGGACGCGGATGATGGCGGCGCCGTTCTCGACGGCGAGCAAATGCGCGGCCAGCGACCCGCCGAGCCGCTCCGCCGGTTCCGCCGGCACGATGGAATGGATGAAGCGTTTGCGCGAGGCGCCGACCAGAAGCGGCAGGCCGAAACCGCGCCAAGCGTCGAGCCGCGCGATGCAGGTCAGGCTCTGCTCCGGCGTCTTGCCGAAGCCGATGCCGGGATCGAGCACAATCCGTTCGAGGGGAATGCCGGCGCGGACGGCGATGGCGAGCGATCGCTCGAAGAACGCAGTGACGTCGGCGACGATGTCGATGCTCGGATCGGCGGTATCGCGATTGTGCATGACGATGACAGGCGCATCGTGCCGGGCAACGACGCGCGCCATGTCGGGGTCGCGTTGCAGCCCCCACACGTCGTTGACGATCGTTGCACCGGTCTCGAGCGCCCAAGCCGCCACGGCGGCTTTCATGGTATCGATCGAAACCGGGATGCCGAGCCCGACCACGACCGGCAAGATGGGTGCAAGGCGCTCGCGTTCTTCCCCGAGCGGCACCGCGACCGCATTGCCATAAGGACGCGAGGATTCCGCCCCGACATCGAGGATGTCGGCGCCTTCGGCGGCGAGGCGCTCGGCTTGCGCAATGGCCGCAGCCGGATCGAGAAAGCGGCCGCCATCGGAAAACGAGTCCGGCGTGACGTTGAGGACACCCATGACCAGCGGCCGGCCTTTGGCCAAGAGACCACGCAATAAGCCAGCGCCCGGGGCAGGGCGGGGCGATAAAACATTGCCAAGATCAAGGCTTGCGGCCGTTTCCTTGCCCATCGCTGCAGTGACCCTCGGCGGATCTTAAAGTGCTTTCTAAGCCGTCGCTTTGCGCGGTCGCCCAAAGCGAGTCAAGCCGCAGACGGACAACGCCAAGGGCAGGCAATGTGCGGCCGATCAATAACGGATGATGGTCGGCAGCTTCTTGGCGCTCTCGATCCAGCGCTCCACCGTCTGCTTCTTTGGCAACAGCCGCACCAGGTTGCGCTTGTTGGCTTCGCGCATTTTCTCGACCAGATGCTCGGGGTTGCGGAATTTGAGCTCGTTGACGGTTTTGACGCCGACGGCGCGCAGCAGCTCGGAATATTCCCACCCCACCCCTTTGACCCGCATGCGGTCGGCGGCGGTGACCCAGCCGAGAATGCGCTCGGAATTGGTGCGGGTCATTTCGGCAAGCTTGAGCCGCTGCTTCGGCGTTTTCGCCGAGCGCAGAAGCCCGATGGTGGTGCGAATCCCTTCCGACTTGAGGATCGCGGCCGTGTCAGGCCCGATGCCCCGGATGTCGGTGATAGGATACGCCATCGGTGCTCCCCCCTCGGCGCGCCGCTAAGTGAACTGCCAAAGGCGGGGGATCGCAACAGCGGTCCCGGCGACCGCTTCTGCGCCGACTTGCTCGCGGGCATAAGCCAAAGCCTGACCCAGGACTTCGTAAGTCAGGACTTTGAAAGCCAGCACTTTGTAAGCCGTGACTTTGAAAGCCAGAACTTTGTAACCCATGACTTTGTAAGCCATGACTCCGAGGCTGACGCTTTGTATCTGCCTCATGCTCGGCCCCGCCGCCATCATGCGCGTGCCCGCGCCTATCACTTCGCTCATGCCGAACCCGCCGGCATTATCGCTGGCGGCTTGCCGCAGCAAGGCGTCGGCTCGAGCGAGCCGGGCCCTGAGCGGGTGCGCTTTGTCTGGTGATCCTTCCATGACCAGGAAGCCGAAAATGATCCCCACCGCCTCTTCGGCGGCTGGCGCGATCCACTCCGGGATCGGCGACCGGCCATCCGATGAGTTCGCCCATTGCCCCAACGCCTTCCCCGCACTTTCGGCAGGTTTAGTTCATAATGTACATTCTTCGCGGCGTGACAAGTATGCACCACCCGGTCGGAGGCCATTTGACGCGCTGCTCATGTCGAAGTACGGCGGGGCGTTGCAAAGATGCAACGCTGTTACGGCTCAGCAACAAAAAGAATGCGCGGCCGACGTGGAATTGGCAAAGCCGGCGCTGTAAATTTGCTCTGCGAATGAAGTTTTTTGCCGCGAACAATGAGAAGGTGACCCCATGACGGCATCCGAAGTTTTGCCCAAGGTTCTCGACCGCATCGACCGCGACCTCGATGCCAGCCTCGATCGCCTGTTCGCGCTGTTGCGCATTCAATCGATATCGACCGACCCGGCCTACGCGCCGCACTGCCGCACCGCAGCAGAATATGTCGCCGCCGATCTGCGCGGGCTTGGCTTCGAGACCAGCGTGCGGCCGACGCAGGGCCACCCGGTCGTCATCGGCAAGAGCGGCAACGGCAAAGCCAACGGCGGCGCGCCGCGGGTGCTGTTCTACGGCCATTATGACGTGCAGCCGGTCGACCCGCTGGACCTGTGGCAGACGCCGCCGTTCGAGCCGCGCATCGAAACCCTCGATGGTGGCCGCAAGATCATCGTGGCGCGCGGCGCCTGCGACGACAAAGGCCAAGCCATGACCTTCGTCGAAGCCTGCCGCGCCTTCAAGACGGTCACCGGCAGGCTGCCGCTGGACATCACGATGATGATCGAAGGCGAGGAGGAGTGCGGTTCGAAGCACTTGTTCGGTTTCGTGCGCGACAATGCCGCGGAGTTGCGGCGCGACCTGGCGCTGGTTTGCGACACCGGCATGTGGGACGGGCAAACGCCGTCGATCACCACGTCGCTGCGTGGGCTGGTCTACGAAGAGGTCCGGCTCACCTGCGCCGACCGCGACCTGCATTCCGGGCTCTTCGGCGGCGCCGCGCGCAACCCGATCCATGTGCTCGCCGACATTCTCTCAGCCATGCACGATGCCGACGGCGGCGTCACCATTCCGGGCTTTTACGATGGCGTCCACGACTTGCCGCCCGACATCAAGGCCGATCTCGAAGGCCTTGGCCTCACTGCCGAAAAATTCCTCGGCCCGATCGGCCTGAAAATTCCGGCCGGCGAAAAGGGCCGCATCCTGCTCGAGCAGATCTCGACGCGGCCGACGGCCGAGGTCAATGGCATTATCGGCGGCTACACCGGGGAGGGGGCCAAGACCGTGATCCCCGGCAAAGCCAGCGCCAAAGTCTCGTTCCGTCTGGTCGGCGCCCAAGACCCGGAAAAGATTCGCAACGCCTTCCGCGATTTCGTCCGCGCCCGCGTGCCGGCCGATTGTTCCGTCGCATTCGGAAATTTCGGCTGCAATCCGGCGTTCGAAGTGGCGTTCGACAATCCGGCATTGGGCAAGGCGCGCACCGCACTCGCCGAGGAATGGGGCAAGAAGGCGGTGACCGTGGGCGCCGGCGGCTCGATCCCGATTGTCGGCGACTTCAAGACCGTGCTCGGCATGGACACTTTGATGGTGGGCTTTGCGCTTGACGACGACCGGGTCCATTCGCCCAACGAGAAGTTCGATCTAAAATGCTTCCACAAGGGCATCCGCAGCTGGGCACGGATCTTGGCGGCGCTAGCCGGGTAGCCATTCGGCCGTAGCGACGTTAAGCAGAGTAATGGATTCGCTGACGCCGCAGCCGTCGTTGCTGCGCCATCGCTCGTTCATGCTGTTCTGGTGCGCCCGTACCTCGACCAGCGGCGCCTACCAGATGCAAGCGGTCGCGGTCGGCTGGCAGCTCTACGATCTCACCAACGATCCGCTCGACCTCGGCCTGGTCGGCTTGATGCAATTCTTTCCCGTGGTCGTGCTGGCGCTGGTGATCGGCCAGACCGCCGATCATTTCGACCGCCGCGCCATTGCCGGAACCTGCCAGGTGGTCAAAGCGATCTGCGCCGCCCTGTTCGCGCTCGGCACCTTGCAGGGCTGGCTTGATCGCTCCTCGATCCTGGCGCTGATCCTGATCACCGGCACCGCGCGCGCCTTCGAGGCGCCGACCTTGCATTCGATCGTCCCGGGGATCGTGCCGCGCCCGCTTCTGCCGCGCGCTATTGCCGCTTCCGCGACGGCGCAGCAGACCGCGATCATTTGCGGCCCGGCGCTCGGCGGCTTTCTCTATGTCTTGGGGCCGGCGGTGGTTTACGGGCTTTGCACGGCGATTTTCATCACCGCTTGTATCCTCATCAGCTTCGTTCAGGGCAAGCACCGCGCCGCGCAAAGAAAGCGCCTCAGCGTCGCGACGCTGTTCGCGGGTTTTGCCTATATCCGCGACAATCCAATCCTTTTCGGCGCCATTTCGCTCGACCTGTTCGCCGTGCTGTTGGGCGGTGTCACTGCGCTGTTGCCGATCTATGCCCGCGATATTCTCGGCACCGGCCCGTGGGGGCTCGGCCTGTTGCGCTCGGCGCCGGCGGTCGGCGCGCTCAGCATGTCGGTGGTTCTGGCGCGCCACGCCATCGAGCGCCGCGCGGGGCTTCTGATGCTGGGCACAGTCTGCATATTCGGGATCGCCTCGACCGTCTTTGCGCTGTCGACTTGGATTGCGTTGTCGTTCGCAGCCCTCATTGTTTATGGCGCGGCCGACGCCATCTCCGTGGTGATCCGCCAGTCGCTGGTTCAGACGCGCACGCCCCACGACATGCTCGGCCGGGTCATGTCGGTGAATTCCATGTTCTCGGGCTCTTCGGGCACGCTCGGCGAATTCCGCGCCGGCGCCTTGGCGGCCTGGATCGGCGCGGTGCCGTCGGCGCTGGTCGGCGGGGTCGGGGTGATCTTGATCGCGCTGGCCTGGTCGCGGCTGTTCCCGGCGCTGCGCGACATCGAACGGCTGACCGGCGAAACCGGAGAGCTCTACACGGACGATGCCATCACGGCGGAATGACGCACCCGCCTCGGCCGCCAAACCTGCTATCCTGATTGTATCGAGCCAAGGCGCGCGGCGCTGCAAGACCGACCCGCCGATCAAGAACAGCTTGCGATAAATCAGGGAGGGATCAACCCATGAAAAAACCGCTTCTTGTCGCCGTGGCCGCGATCGCCGCGGTGCTGTCGGGCACGGTGCTTTATGCCGACGATTATCCCAACCGGCCGGTTACCGTTACCGCGGTGTTCGGGCCCGGCAGCGCCAGCGACACCATCTGCCGTATCGTCGCCGATCCGCTCGGCGCGGCGCTCAAGCAACCGGTCGTCGTCGAGGACCGCCCCGGTGCGGACGGCGCGGTGGCCGCGCTTTACGTGCACCATCAGCCGGCCGACGGCTACAATTTGTTGATGGCGACCAACTCGCCGCTGTCGGCCGATCCGTTCCTGCACAAGGACATCAACTACGATCCGATCAAGGACTTCGTGCCGGTCACGCGCGTCGGCAGCTTTACCTTGATGCTGGTGGTCGATCCGAATTTGCCGATTCACTCGGTCAAGGAACTGGTCGACTATGCCAAGGCCAATCCCGGCAAGCTGACCTATGCCAGCGGCAACACTGCCGGCATCGTCGGCATGGAGACCGTCAAGCGCTGGGCCGAGATCAGCATCCTGCACGTGCCCTACAAGAGCACGCCGCCGGCAATCGAGGACATCATCGGCGGCCGGGTGTCGATGATGTTCGCCGATTTCACCACCGCGTTGCCCCATGTTACCGCCGGGACGCTACGGCCGCTCGCGGTGTCACGCATCAAGCGGAGCTCGCTATTCCCGCAGCTGCCGACCATGGATGAGGCCGGCATCAAGGGTTTCAACATGGACGCCTGGGCCGGCTTGGTCGCGCCGGCCGGCACGCCGCCGGACGTGGTCAACAAGCTCAACGCCGCGCTGCGCCCGATCATCGACAGCCCGGCGGTGCAGACGAAATTCAAGAATGTCGGCTTTGAGGGATTTTCTTCGACCCCGCAGGAGCTGGGTGACTTCATCAAGGTTCAACTGGCCGAGTGGCAGAAGATGATCAAGGATGCCGGCATCCAATCCGATTAGTGCATGATCCGGAACGAGCCCGCCCTCGGACTTGATCCGAGGGCGGGCACCGTCGGCGCCTCGGCAGCGCGCGTCAATGAAGCGCGAGGATGGCGAGAGCCAGGGCCGGTGGCATGACGACGGCGCCGAGCCGAAGAAAACGCCAAGTGCCGACGTCTAGCCCTTCGCGCCGGAGCACGAGCAGCCACAGGATCGTCGCCAGCGAGCCGGTGACGGACAAATTCGGCCCCAAGTCGACTCCGATCAGCATCGCGCCGCTCACCTGAGACGGCAGATGGTCGGCGGCGACCACGGAACCGGCAATCAGGCCGACGGGAAGATTGTTCATCAGATTCGATGCGAGCGCGGCGACAAGGCCGGCGCTCCATGGGGCGGCCGTGCCTGAGCGCGCGACTTCGGCATGCATGAGCCCGCTGAGTGCGGCAATGACTCCGGTGTGATCGATCGCTTCCACCAGAACGAACAAGCCGGCGACCAGCGGCAGCACGCCCCACGAGACGCCTTTCACCACCGGCCAAGGCGACTGAAGGTTCAATGCCAGCACGATCGCGGTCGTGACCACGCCGCTGACCAAGGTCGGCAATCCGAGTTGCACGTCGAGCGCCGAGCAGCACAGCAGCACGACCGCAATCGCGCCAATGCCGGCCAGCGTAAGGCGCCCGCCATGGCCGAGCTGCGGTCGCGACGACGTCGCCACAATGGTCTGCGCCGCCAGCTCCCGGCGCAGCATCAGTCGTAATGCCAGATAGGTCACCGCAATCGCGATGACCGACGGCAAGCCGAATTGGCTAAGCCACGCCGCCAGATGCGGCATGCGGCCGGCGAACACCACCAGGTTGGCCGGATTGGCAATGGGCAGGACGAAGCTCGCCGCATTGGCAATGAAGGCGCAGGCGAACAGATATGGCAGCGGCGTCGCGCCCGCCGCCCTGGTCGCGGCAAAGACGGCGGGCGTGAGAACGACGGCGGTTGCGTCGTTGGACAGCAGTATCGTGACGACGGTGCCGACCGCGTAAACCAGCGCGAACAGCCGTTGCGGCGAGCCGCGCGCGTGCGCTACGGCGAGCGCCGCAAGCCAATGGAAGACGCCTTCCCGGCGCGCCACCTCCGCGATCAGCATCATGCCGGCGAGGAAGCAGTAAACGTCGAGGCCCTTAAGGATGCCGGACCAGGCGTCGGCCCACGGCAACAGTCCAAACGCGACCAAGAGGACGGCCCCGATCACCGCCCAGATCGCTTCCGGCAGACGAAACGGCCGTGCAATGACGCCGGCCGTCGCCACGGCGGCGATGCTCCATGCCGCGACAGCGCTTCCGTCAACGGTCATGGATACCGCGCGTGCTGCCGATCTGCCGAGGCAGCCATCGCCAACGTCGCTAGCCCGCCTGCTGGCGCACCACCAGCACCGAGCAGGCGGCGTAGCGCACCACGTGGCCGGCATTGGAGCCGAGGAAGTAGGTGCGCACGCCGGTGCGGTGCGAGCTCATGACGATGAGGTCGGCGCGCATCCGCTTGGCTTCATCGAGGATTTCGCGGTCGACATTGCCCTGCAGCACGGCGGTCGAGATTTTGTCCGGCGCCAGTCCGGTTTCCCTGGCGACGATGGCGATCGCTTCTTCGGCTGACACGCGTTGCTGTGCCTCGAAGTCGGGCGGCACGTATTCTGCCAGCATCACTGGCGTCACCGGCAAGACGTTGACCAGGCGGACCGACCCGTTCGATTCTCTCGCCATCATCAGCGCGGTGGCGATGGCGGGCTTGGCCAGTTCGACGTCGGAAAGATCGATCGGCACCAGGATGCGTCTGTACATGTCCCGTCCCTTGCAAAGTTATTAATCGGTCGCGGCAGCGATCAGCCGCGGCGTGACGAAGCGCTCGAGCCGGCCGCTATGCAGATGCAAGCGCGACCAGTCGTCAAAGGCGAGATCGATGACGACGAGGCCCGAGGTCGGCAATTTCTCCGCCACCCGCTCGCGCGCGTCGACGTCGCCCGACGCGATCAGCGCGACCGCGATGTCGTGCAGGCCGGGATTATGGCCGACGACCACAAGACAGTGTGCGCCACGCGCCTCGGTGATGATTTTGAATAGCGCGTCGGTCGTGGCGTTGTAGATGCGCTCTTCGACCACCAGCCGTGGCGCCTTGGCGAAGGCCGGCGCCACCAGCGCCCAGGTTTCATGGACGCGCTTGGCCGGCGACACCAGTGCCAGGTCGGGGGTAAGGCCATGGCGGGCCATATAGGTGCCGATCACGGCGGAGTCGTCGCGGCCGCGCTTGGTCAATTTGCGGTCGCGGTCGCGCTGGCCGGGCTCGGCGCGCTCGGTTTTGGCATGGCGCAGCAACAGCAGACGGCGCATGGCGGCAATGTCGCTTTCTGAGCCCAGTGAGTCTAGTCTGCGCCCCGCAACGGCGGACCGAAACGGCCTTTGGACATGAGCGAAACCGATACCACAGCCTATGGCCAAAGCTGGTACGCCGCCACCATGGCGGATACGCCGCGGCGGCCGGCGCTGCACGTCGACCTCGACGTCGATGTCTGCGTGATCGGCGGCGGGCTTGCCGGGCTGACCACGGCGCGGGAATTGGCGCGGTCCGGCTGGTCGGTGGTGCTGTTGGAGGCAGGCCGGCTGGCGGCGAGGGCATCAGGCCGCAATACCGGCTTCGTGCTGCCCGGCTTTGCCGCGGATGTCGAAAAGCTGATCGGCCGCATCGGCTTCGAGCGCACGAAATCGCTGTGGGCGCTGTCCCAGGCCGGGCTCGATTACGTCCGTAACGCCGTCCAGGAAGAGGGCGCTACCGGCATCGATCCGCGGCCCGGCTGGCTCTACGTGTCCAAGGTCGACAACGGTGATGAATTTGTGGGCCTAGTGCGCCTGCTTGACGACCTCGGCTGCGAGATCGAGGGCTGGCCGACCGACCGCGTGCGCGCAGTGTTGCACAGCCAGCGTTACTATCACGCCATCAATTATCTCAAGGCCATCGCCATCCACCCGCTCAATTACGCGCTCGCGCTCGCGGCGGCGGCGGAACGCGACGGCGCGCGCATTTTCGAAGCCACGCCGGCGCTGTCGATCGATCCGGCCGGCGTGCGCAAACGGATCGTCACACCAGGCGCGCGGCTGCGCGCCAACCACGTGGTGCTCGCCGGCAATATTCAGATCGGCCGGCTGATGCCGCAGATCGGTGCGACGCTGTTGCCGATCACCACCTATGTGATCACCACCGCGCCGCTCGGCCAAAAGCTCGGCGAGGTGGTCGGCTATCGCGGCGGCATCAGCGACACCGACCTCTCCGACAACCACTACCGCATCGTCGGCGGCGACCGCTTGATGCTGTCGGGCCGTTCGACGACGTGGGCGCGCAATCCGCGGCGCTACGTGCGCGCGCTGCAGGCCGACATCAAAAAAACCTATCCGCAGCTCGGCGAGGTCGCCGTCGATTACGCCTGGGCCGGCACGCTCGGCAACACCGTGCACAGGATGCCGCAGCTCGGCGAACTCGGTTCCGGCGTCTGGCTGGCGTCCGGTTTCGGCGGCCATGGGCTCAACACCACCGCCATGGCCGGCACTCTCATCGCCCGCGCCATCGTCGAAGGCGATCAGACCTGGCGGCAATTCTCGCCGTTCGAACTGGTGTGGGCGGGCGGCGTCGCCGGCCGTGTCGCTATTCAGATGCGTTCCTGGATCAAACGCTGGCGCGACCGCATCGCCGAGCGCCGGGCGCAAGCCCGCGAGATCGCCCACCGGCAGGCACGTGAGGCCGAACTTTTGGCGCAGGAGGCGGCGCGTGCGCAGGAGGCTGCGGCGCAAGCCGAGGCGGCGCAAAATGCCGTCGCGGAAGAAGCGCCGCGCTATGCCGAGCCTGAGCCGGTCGCAGCCGCCGAAGCTGAGCCGCCCGGACGGCCCACGACGGGGCGGCATCGCTCAAGGCGCCGCAAACGGCGCGAACGCAGCGAAAGCGTGAGCTGATCTTAGTGGAGCGTGATCTTTTCGGAAAACCGGCTTCCACCCTCGCATCAGGTCCGAGGCCAGGCCTTTTCCGGATCATGCTCATATCTTCTCGAAGTGAATCTGCTCGGCTACCGCCGTCCACTTGGCGATGTCGTCAATGAGCCGCTTCTTGAATTCGTCCGGCGTTGTCGGTGCCGGTTCATTGCCGAACGTGTGCATGCGCTCGACCGTCGCCGGGTCTTTGAGGATGCGTACTGTCTCAGCGTTGAGCCGGTTGACGATCGGCTCCGGCAGGCCGGCCGGCGCCACCAGGCCCTGCCAGGCGCTGACGTCAAAACCCGGCACGCCGCTTTCGGCGATGGTCGGCGCCGATGGCAGCGCGAAATATTCCTTGGCGCTCGACACCGCGAGCGCGCGCAATTTTCCGTTGCGGATGAATTCCATCATGGTAGCCGGCGGGTCCATCATGAAATCGAGCCGGCCGCCGACCAGCTCCATCACCGCCGGTGCGCTGCCGCGATAGGGCACGTGCAGCACCTTGATCTTGGTTTCGATCGCGAACAGCTCGATGGCGAGATGCGGTCCCGAGCCGACGCCAGGCGTGCCGTAGAGCAGCGGATTTGGCCTTTTGCGCGCGGTGCTGATCAGTTCGGCGACGCTCTTGATGTTGCTCTCGACATTGGTCGCCATGACATAGGGATATTCTGAAGCGAGTGTGATTGTGGTGAAGTCGTCGACGGGTCGGTACGGCAGATTGGCGAACGTCGCCGCGGCGCTGGCGTGGCCCGAAGGGATGACGCTGAGCGTATAGCCATCGGGCGCCGCCCGCGCGACCTGCGCCGCCGCCGCCGTGCCCGACGCGCCGGGCCGCGGCTCGACGATCACCGCCTGGCCGAGCGAGCGCGACAGGCCGTCGGCAATGAGACGAGCAATAACGTCGGACGGCCCGCCTGCCGGAAAACCGTGAATGATGGTGATGGTGCGCGTGGGCCAGTCCGCCTCCGCGCGCGTCTTGCTAGCCAACGAAATGCCGGCAAGGCCGCCGAGCACGGTGCGGCGCGTAAGCTTTTTGGTCATCGCCGGTCCTCCGTTGCTACTACCCGTCGCGCCGCGCCATGGATAGGCCGCTTCAGCGGCCGTCTCTTCGCGCCATAAAGGCCAACCGCTCGAACAGGTGCACATCCTGCTCGTTCTTGATCAGCGCGCCGTGCAGCGGTGGGATGAGTTTCTTCGGGTCGCGCTCGCGCAGCGTCTCGACCGAAATGTCCTCGACCATCAGGAGTTTGAGCCAGTCGAGCAGTTCCGACGTCGATGGCTTCTTCTTCATGCCGGGCACGTCGCGGATTTCGTAGAACAATTTCAGCGCCTCGGCGACCAGGCGATGTTTTATGCCGGGAAAATGCACGTCGATGATCGCGCGCATCGTATCCGCGTCGGGGAAGCGGATATAGTGGAAGAAGCAGCGGCGCAAAAACGCGTCCGGCAATTCCTTCTCGTTGTTGGAGGTGATGACCACGATCGGCCGGCGCCGGGCCTGGATGGTCTCGCCGGTCTCGTAGACGAAGAACTCCATGCGATCGAGCTCTTGCAGGAGATCGTTGGGGAACTCGATGTCGGCCTTGTCGATCTCGTCGATCAACAGCACCGGCCGCTCGTCGGCGACGAAGGCGTCCCACAATTTGCCGCGCTTGATGTAGTTGCGAATGTCTTTGACGCGGGCGTCGCCGAGCTGGCTGTCGCGTAGCCGCGTCACCGCGTCGTATTCGTAGAGCCCCTGCAGCGCCTTGGTGGTCGACTTGACGTGCCACTCGATCAGCGGCGCGGAGAGCGCCTTGGCGATCTCGATCGCCAGCACGGTCTTGCCGGTGCCCGGCTCGCCTTTGACCAGCAAAGGCCGCTCCAGCGCGATCGCGGCATTGACGGCGATTTTCAGATCGTCGGTGGCGACGTAGGCGCTGGTGCCTTCAAAGCGCATGAGGGTCCGTTCTTTCGATGATATTACCGAATTAGAACACGGCGAACTTGTCGCTCACAAGGCGCGCCCGCACGCGCCGATGCATGAGGCCAAGCGCTCCAGCCCGGCAATATCTGCCGGCAGGTCGGCATATCCGGCCCCGGGGCGCAATCGCGCCGTTCCCATAAGATATTGATATTTCAGGATAAATACAATGGCACGGCTATTGCTGGGAGGTGCGCGGCGAAGGGCCGCTTGTCGTGATCCTCCGCTTGTCGAGTTGAGGATCGAGTTGAAGGGGTAATGTCATGGGTATCTTCGATGCATTGACCACCGCGGTGTCCGGTCTGCAGGCACAGTCGTTCGCGCTGCAAAACATTTCCGGCAACATCGCGAACTCCCAGACCATCGGCTACAAGGAGACCGACACGCTATTTCAGGATCTCGTCTCCTCCGCCGCGCTCGGACAGCAAACGGCGGGCGGCGTGTTCGCCGGTTCTTCCGCTAGCAACGGCGTGCAGGGCACGATCCAAAACGAAACCGTCTCGACCGACATGGCGATCGACGGCAACGGCTGGTTCGTGGTGGCGCAGCCGTCGGGATCTACAGGTGGCACCCAGCAGTCGTTCAGCG
>Ga0307476_10000351_pt1 | contig 38816 bp, 53 predicted proteins | sample atmos_gasesECM2C_2_FD_203314 | JGI IMG/M metagenome (GOLD analysis project Ga0307476, IMG submission 203314) | Hardwood forest soil microbial communities from Morgan-Monroe State Forest, Indiana, United States - atmos_gasesECM2C_05 | ecosystem: Environmental > Terrestrial > Soil > Temperate... | reverse complement strand
GCAGAGGCTTGTTCGATCATCCGCGTCAGTACCTCGACAGGAGCGGTTTGTTTCTCAAGGTAGTGCTTCAGCCAGGTCATCAGAATCGGGCTGTAACTCTGTTTGTCTTGTCCGCTGCGTCGGTCTCTAAGCGCCAAAACTTTTCGAAGCTCTGAAACCGTGACCATCTTCCTCTTGCGGACCACGCTCACGACTTGCAGTTCTCCGCGGCTAACCATCTTCCGGACTGCCATGTTGGACGTTCCTAAGATGTGGCCAACTTCGGTGTAGGTCAGTAGGCCGATGCGTTCAACCGGCGGAGTTCTGAGTTTTTCAGGAACATGCCGTGGCAGTTGATAGCGGTACTGAGGGTTCTTCGGTGTGCCGAGGTTGATGTAGGCAAGCCTTCCACCCCGGCGAAGTTTGGTTACTGACTGGTCAGAAAGGTGTAGTTCGTTAGCTAGTTCCCGAGCTGTCAGCCACATTCGCGTCTTTCCGTGGTCGCCCGCCAACGTATTTTGTGCGCTGGGCTTCGGGGTTATTCACAGGGTGAGATTTTGCTGCAAGTTTAGAGAAGTAGCGAGCACCATGCCGATCGCGGTTTTTCTTGCCACCCCTCGCCCCAAGTTCGGAGTAGTGCTTGTGCGTGCAGTCAGAGCACCGGCACCCGGTATCCCAGGAGTGTCCGGCTGCGGCTTTCATCTTTCTGGCCATCGCGCTCGCTATTATGCTGAAACGAAGGCTTATTTGCAAGCGACGTGGGACGATTCGCGCACCGTCTCGCTTTTCCGCAACATTTCCCTTGACACACTTTTCGATTCAGCGTAAGAATAAACCTGCAAGCGGAGAGCGCTTGCGCTGGATTCCGTCCTGATCAGGCGTGAGCCCATGTACACCGACCACGGTCGGGAGTTGTGGCGGAATCCAGCGGAGGCGGAGAGGACGATGCGGGTGAATGATAACATTGACTTCGGAGCGGGGGGTTGTGATACCATCGTTCCGATTCTGATTGCGGGGCTGCCGGTTCAATCCTTCGCCGGACTCGCCGGTACCCCGCTTCAGGATGCAGTCCGGCGAAATGACATTCCTCGAAAATATCGACCCAATGCCCTTTGCTGGATTATTCTGCCGAGGCAATTGGGATTGTGCCCAAGAGTGTCGGCCGGTGCCCAGAGGCGCGTGCGCCGTGGCCCATCGTTAGGGGAATCGACCCCTGCGGGGGCCGATAATAGCCGAGGCACACTGCACGCTTTGCGAAGCGACCGACCGACGATGACGGCGTTCTCTTGCGAAGGCTGGCTTGCTACCCCAGCTTTAGCTTCGCTTACTCCCTCTGAATCAAACGTTCTTAGGTTCAAGGTCAAAGACAACGCCAATAAAACAGGGGAGGGACTGTGCTAACCGCCTACTTCGATGGGTGCTGTGAGCCGAGAAATCCCGGCGGTCATGCGGCATGGGGAGCTGTCATGTTCCGTGGAGATGATCGCATCTGGGAGGATAAAGGCTACTGCGGAGTTGGCCCTACGATTTCTAATAATGTTGCGGAGTATAGCGGAGTGGCGGCTGTCCTTTATCGGTTGCAGCGAGAAAAAGATAAGTGTCTGATCTACGGCGATTCCAAGCTTGTCATCATGCAGTTGTCTAAGAAGTGGAAAATTCGCGGTGGTCTATACGTCCCTTTTTACCAGAAGGCTAAAGGTTTGTACGAGCCGATTGCGGATCGCGTCAGCTTCAAGTGGATTCCACGAGAGGAAAACTCTGTCTGCGATGTTTTATCCAAGACTGTGCTAAAGGAACTCGGGGTTAGATTCCGAATTCAGCCGGAGACTGAGGATAGGGTTTGACCGTCAACGCCAGAACACAGAAGATTGTAGAACTCTTGCAGCAGCGGGGCCTGTCTCACTCCGACATAGCCAAGCAAGTCGGCGTCGACCGCCGCAGGGTCTATCAGGTGAGCAAGTATCTGGAGTCGAATGGAGACTTTCGCGACTTCAGTGCGGAGCGGCTGATTCATTACCGCGGCATGCTCCAATGGTCGTTGCGGGAAACCGCGAGGCGGGCGCAGGTGAGCCCGAGTCAGATTTCGCGTTGGGAGACCGGGAAAAGCTCTCCTTGGCCGGCGCAGTGGCGGAAGTTGGCTGCAGCCTTGGGAGTTGAGCCGAAGGCTTTGAGAAAGAAGGGACTATGAGCACGCAACCGCAGCAAACTACGGCGCTGGCGATAAAGCCTGAAACGAGCCCGCTGATTACCGAACTGGCGGCTGACTGGAAGATCAGCCCAGTCACGATGATCAACACACTCAAGGCGACGATATTCCCACAGAAGGACCGTGACGGAAAGCCGCTCATTGTCTCCAATGAACAAATGATCGCGTTCTTGCAGGTGTGTCACACTTTTCGGCTCAATCCTTTTGTTCGCGAGATCTACTCCTTCCCTACGAAGGGCGGCGGTATTGTGCCGATGGTGCCCGTCGACGGTTGGGCAAATATTATCAATCGTCATCCCCAGATGGACGGTGTTGAGTTCGTCGACGCTTGGGAAAATCACGACGGCAAAAAGTCCCTGTTCTCGACAACGTGCATCATCTACCGGAAAGACCGCAGTCATCCGATCAAGGTCACCGAATACATGGCCGAGTGCTTCATGCCCGGCAAGGATACTTGGGCTAAATGGCCAGCGCGCCTCTTGCGCCACAAAGCCCTAATCCAATGCGCCCGCATCGCCTTCTCTCTGGGCGGTATTTACGACCCGGACGAAGCGGAGCGGATCGCGGAGACCGGAGACAAGCCGGAACCGGCGAAGCCTGGGCGCGCATCGGCAGTGATTGAAAGTTCTGAAGTGCGGTCGAACGTTGTTGCGGCAACGTCCACTGTGCAACAGACGGCGGCAGAAGTGCACGCTCCTGCCGCTGAAAAATCTGAGGCTCATCCCCTGTCGCAGCCTCAGAGCAAGGGAGAGGCGACATCTGCTCAATCGAGCGCCTCTCCCGCCCCTTCGGGATGTATTTGCAACTGCTGTAAATCCGGAAATTGCGATTGTGTAGGTAAAGACGAGATGGATCAGTGCGGCTGTAGCGCGTGTCTTGCGGCTGTGAAGACGCCGGGGCCGAGCGCGAGCCCGTCACTGAGCGACATCTTCAACGACAAGCCGGAGCCGAAAGGCGAAGTTTTGCCGCCGTCGACGAAGCCAGCAGGGCCGTACGTTGACCAATCGAAACTAAAAAGACTGTTTGTACATTGTGCGGCGGCCGGAATCGACGTTGTTAAAGATTCCCACGACGACGCTCTGCATAAAATGCTGAAGGCGCGGTGGAATATCGAGTCAATAAAGGAAATTCCACAGAGTTTATTTGAAGAGATTCTTAACGCAGTTGCCCCGAACTTGAAGGCGGTTCGCGCTAAGAAGAGTTGAACGGTTAGCTATGGCCCGTCGCGTTCTGTTGCGTTGCGGTTGGTCATGGCAAGGTAGGTTCGGTTTTGTTTAGTCCTGGTCCGGCGTGTTGTGGTGGGGTCCGGCTAGTTTTGGTACGTCGCGTTGAGTTGAGCTATGGCAAGTTCGGATGCGGTTAGTCATGGTCGGTCGCGTTGGGTTGTGATCGGATTAGGTGAGTCGGGTTGAGGTTAGCTCTGGTTTGTTGAGTTGAGTTAGGGTACGTTGCGGTTCGATGTGGTGCGTTCGGTTTGGGCACGTTTCGTTATGGTGGGCTTTGTTCAAATTAAGAGCGGAGGATGAGTAATGGCAACTTTGGTAGCAACCGGCAAGAAAGACGAAATAGCGGGCGTTAGTAACGATGCTCGTCAACAGATTGAGGCTGGAATTCCGTACGTCGGCAACGTTACCGTCGAAGGTTCCTGCCCAATCTTCTTTCACAGATGGTCGTGCGAGAGCGTCGAGGAGAAATCGAAAGCCGCGAAGGGCTCAAAGGCGAAGAAGAGCGACGACGTTGAGAGCTATGTTTATCGCGACAGCAAGGGTTTTATCTGCATTCCTGGCGAGTACCTGAGAATGTCGATCATCAATGCGGCCAAGTTCAAGCAAGACCCGAGGTCGCCGCGTAAGTCGCTCATGGATTTGGCGAAGGCGGCCATTTTTGTACTGGAGGAACTGTCGCCAATCATCAGCGCGAAAGGTGCGACGACGAAAGAGTGGGATTATCTCGACATGCGCCGAGTCGTTGTCCAGCGAAACGGGATTACGCGGTCGCGGCCAGCGTTCCATGCCGGGTGGAAGGCAACGTTCCACCTGCAAGTTGTGCTGCCGGAATACATTCCTCCGGCGATGCTGAACGAGTTGGTCCAGAGCGCCGGGAAGGTCGTCGGCTTGGCGGACCAGAGGCCGAGCTATGGACGGTTTCTGGTGACGAACTTCGGAGTATCTGAAGTTTAGTTGAGGCATGCCGGGGTGAGTCCTGTTGTGTCGGGCCACGGCACGGTTCGTTGGGTTACGGCGTGGCAGGGTGTGTTGAGGTTAGGCAAGTCTGGCTGCGTTATGGAGAGTTGAGTTCAGCCCCGTTGAGTTTGGGTGTGTCCCGTTTTGGCATGTTGGGTTGCGGTTAGGTCTGCTCTGGTTTGACGAGGTAAGTTATGGCAACTGTTTCAGCATTTACGTTCGATCCGGTTACCCACACATACCGTGAGGGTGACCGGGTTATTCCTTCGGTCACACAGATTCTGGAAGGCAACGGCCTTATTGACCTCGACGGAATCCCTGGCTCGACATTGGAGGCGAAAAGAGAATTGGGTCAATCGGTTCACGCGGCGTGCCATTACTTAGACGAAAATGATTTCGATTATTCGACGATGCGGCCGGAGTGGGCGCCATACCTCGACGGCTATTTGAAATTTTCCGAGGAAGTCGGATTCACGCCAGATCCGGAGTGGATAGAGAAGTCGGGAGTTCACGCTTTTAACGGGATGAAATTTGGTTTCACGGTCGACAGAGTTGGTCGCATTTCAACGATCAAGCAACGGTGTGTTCTTGATTTGAAAACCGCGTACTCCCCGTCGCCAAGTTGGAAATTGCAACTCGCAGCTTACGCGATGGTCGTGCCCGTAAAGCCGGGAGAGGTGCTGTCCAGGGTGGCCGTGCAGTTGAAGCCAGACGGATCGTACAAGGCTCACATTTACGAAGACCCTCGCGACAAAGACGCTTGGCTGTGGGCTCTGGCTCTGACGACGTGGCGGATTAACAACGGAATGAGGTTTCGAAAGGAGTAGTTATGGCGGAGATGGCGGAGTTTGGAACCGAGATCCCGGTGCCGGTGTTTGAGGAGTCGGACATTGACACCATGGGGAACGAGTACCAGTCGCAAGCCTTGGTGCTCAAAGAGGTGGTGGCGATCGAGAAGATCACCGACCCGGAAACCTTTCAGCGGGTTTCGACAGCCGGGCTGAATGCGGCTTCGAACATCAAAGCAATCGAGGCTTTGCTGAATCCGCTAAAAGAGCGGGCACACTCGCGGTGGAAGCGGATTTGCGATGTGCTGAAGCGGAAGACGGACCCGTTTCTGGAAGTCAAGAATAAGTCTTCGCTGCTGTGCGGCGCGTACGAGTATGCAATCCGACAGAAGCGCGAGGCGGAGGAGCAGGCCGAGCGCGAGCGCATTGCGAAGGAAGATGCTGCGAACCGAGCGGCTCAGGCCGAGCAGTTGGCGAAGGAAGGAAGAGTTGAGGACGGAATCGCGCTTCTTGAGTCTCCGGTAATCAACACAGCGCCGGTGATGGCTTCTACGCCGATGCCGAAAGCGCAGGGGGTGACGTCTTCGGGAGACGGAGTTTATTCGGCAGAGGTCACCGATCTGATGGCGCTGGCGCGCGGTGTCGTTGAAGGCAAGGTGCCAATTTTTGCCATTGCTGCCGACATGTCTTTCCTCAACAAACAGGCGAAGGCTATGAAGCAGTTGCTGGCGTATCCTGGCGTGGAGGTTAACCGGACGTTCAAGTCGAACTTCCGGCCGAAATGAAAACATTATTTCAGTCTCTGTGTGTGTCGGTAGTAACTGCCGCTATCATCTTGATTCCGGAAGATGCGGCGTTGCGGCGCTACGCTCGCGCAGTCTGTTCGCAGCCATCGTACGCGCATTGCGACAGTTGCTGGCTGCTCGTTGATTACGATCACAGATGGGAGTTTTACGGGTACGTGAACGGCAAACTAATTCGATTCCGGAAGATAAGATAAGTTTGCACCCGGCAAACCGGGGCAAAGATGCGGCGATGTGAGCGACTGGATGAAGTACGCACAAGGCCCCGGCTTTATTGGGACTTGCCTTACGCAACGCTTTTCATCGGCTCACTCGCCGTAGTCTAGCAAAAGATTTGGAGGGTGAATGAAAGGTCCAGAGTTAGAACTAAAGAACGAAACACCCCTGAAGTGGCCGCCAGATCGGCCTCGAACGCGCTTCCAAGACCGTAAACTGCAGAACGCTTGGAAACTCTCTTACGGTGACACAATCACAGCCCTAGAGCGGGAGATGAAACTCTCAAAGGTGACCTACGCACTGATCACCCACAACTCTCCCGGGCATGAGGACGCTGGCGTGGCGGTCTGGATGTCGCGTAAGCCGATGGACGACTATGCCTGGCAGGACGAGTTCGGCTTCATTGGCGAGATTCCGACAGTCCAAGACTTGGACCGGGCGTACATGCAGAAAGCTCGCAAGTGCGCTCCCGATAGCCCGACGCCGAACATCGACCGGTTCCGTGAACTGACGAAGTTGCGCGACCAGGGCCGTCGATGGATTCGCGGGGAGCGGCTGGTGGAACATGAATCGGTGATGGCCTCGGATAAATTCAAAGAAGTGCGCCATAACCTGAACGCCATCCGGATTACATTGTCGGCCCTGCGGCAGATCGAACGTTGCGGCGACCCGGCCATGACGGAGCAGGCATGGCGCGGATTCCGCCCGGCACTAGCTGCGAAGGCTTCGGAGGACTCGCATGGCGTTACAGTTGCCTGAAAGTGAAGTCGACAACCGTGATGAGACAATCGAATCTCTCCGGAAGGAAGTGCGCCGCTTGGAGCAGGAGGTCCGGCAGGCGCGGCTGGAGACCGTCCAGGCGACAAATGCCAGCGAGCAGGCTTCGACGGCCATCCGCGCGCTGCGGCTTCAATTAGGCCCTCTACACCGCGCCATGCGTGCCGTATTTGGAGAGATCGAGTTAGCGGTAGGGGAATATGACCCTCAACCGCAGAACGGCGCCGCAGCGCCTCTAGCGAGCGTGGACGGCCGGGTGCATGGGCTGGATAAGTGGGAAGGTGTCAAGAAACGGCTGGGCGGCAAAGAGGCCGAACTGATCGACGTCCTGTTGACCAGTGGGCCACGAACAAACACTCAACTCAAATCTTTGCTGAAGTTGGCCTATTCCACAGTCTGCGCGCTGACCCAAAAGATGGCTAATATGGGATTTATCGCCAAACAGGGCGACGCTTACGCGCTGAAGGAATAATCATGGCTGATGAAACCGCGACCACTGAATCCCGGCTGCGCTTCATTTTGGAGCGCGATCACTGCGTCGACGAGATCGGCGTCTCAGAGCCGCTGGAAGATGCCGGGTTAGACTCTCTGGACCGAGCCGAGTTGTGGATGGGGATTGAGGCAGAGTTCCGGCTACCGGAAACCGATCCGGACGTGGAAGACGAATGTGTGACTGTGGGCCAAATCTGCGCGTACATCGAAAGGAAAATAAAACAATGAAGGGGAACTTGCTGATCATCTCAGCCGTGATGGTGTTTTGTCTCGGTTGTAATCAGAAACCGAAATACGTGTGCGACCCTGGCCCTGACGAGAAGTGCCCGGCTTCTGGAGACTACACTCGCATAAAAGCCTTTCAGGAGAAGTACAAGCCACCACAAGATGAGCAGGATGAAGTCAACGGAATTTGGATGCGCCTGCAATCGCAGCCGCCGGCCGGCATGCACTGGGATGCAACTAAGCTGGTGTACGTGAAGAACCCACCGCTACAGGCTCCGCCTCCCCCAACGCCGGCTCCCAGCGCCAAAAAGTAGCCGCTAGAGATTCTTCGCGCTCTGAGGTATCCTCATCGCACGGGCTGATCCCTCCCGAGGAGAGGCCCGTGCGTAAACTGCTTCTGATCGCCATCGTTTGCTATCCAATACTTGGACGCGCGCAATTCACTTACCCCGCCGAACAGACGGCCAATCAGTTCACCAACACAAATCAGTTCACCATGGGGCTCGAGGCTGGGCCGATTACCTTCTCTCAGTTATTGCAGTTGAACCCTATGACGACGAACGTCATTTACGTCAGTGACGCGACGTTTGGGTCGAATCCGTGCACGGGTTTTGGTGGCGGCGCTTTCGCGTTTTACATCGAAGGCCAGTGGGATTGTTCGTTCGGCGGTGGTGGCGGAGGCGGTGGCGGAGTCTATACCGGAATCTCGCCGGTAGCGGTGAATAACGTTTCTAACCAGATTTCCTGCCCTGGCTGCTTTCAGGGATTCCCTACAACGAACCAGAATATTCAGCAGCCGGTGGGGACATCGCTGAACGACAACGTGTTCAATAACACGCGGTGGGTACCGTTAGCAACGGCTCCGACGACGACCGGCAGCGCGAACTGGCAGCAGACGATCGCGGTTGGGCTGACGGGAGGAGTGGCGGCGACTGTGACTTTGGTGCCGTGCCCTATCGGAATTTTCGGAACGGACGCAACGAGCTTTGTGTTTATTTCCAGCGCGCCAACCGAGGTTGTGCAGTTAACAGGCGGGGGAAGCTGTGTGCCCGGGGCAGCTTCAGGAACGATCACCTTCACCCCTGTAAACAATCATAGCGGCGGGTACGTCATAGGCACGGCTTCGTCGGGAATTCAGGAAACGGTTATCGACGCCGAAACATCTGGAACGGGGACGCTGCACAACAACTTTGCGGTGAAATTCCCTCCGACAAACCCGCCCGCCTCGACCTTCTACGCAATCTACGGCAAGGTGACTGTGGCGAATGGGACGTTTGACATCGACGGATCGGGAGCAAATATCGACTGCGAGGCGCTGGATGCGTGTTTCTATTTCGCCTTCGGGGAAGGTTCCGTCCATGGATTTCGTGTCGGCACTCAGAATAGCTACGCTGGAGCCGCGATTACACAGACGGCTTGCTCCGCCGGGACTGCTACGATCACCACCACGCTAAATCCCCCGGTAGGCTCGATGGTTGATGTGCAGTGGACGGATAACACGCTCTACTGGGGAGTGCACAAAGTTGATACCTCATCGTCGACGCAATACACGTTCAGCCATGACTCAGCGGGGAATCCAATTTCTTGCACCAGCATCGCCGCGGCTACGACTCCAGGCGGAGCGGCTCTGGAACGTGCGCTCATTGAAGACAACGGCTATGGCCTGACCGTCCGCGATTTGTGGCTGGATAATCCCGGATGGGCGGGACACAACACGCTGAATTCCATTTTCGTTGTCGACGGAGATCAAAATTTCATCTGGTCGAATACAGCGACGGCGTTTCAGGGAACCACCTGCGGGCCCAACTACTGCGGTCAGGTTCTGAACGCTCCGGGAGGGACTGCAGGGACTCCACTGCTCACCTTGAATCACGTTGCGTTGACCATCAACTGCGGCGGCAATGGCGTAAAGGTTCTTGCTGGCCAGGGCGTGGTGATGACCGGATTCTCGGTGATCCAAGGCTTCGCGCAGTACGGCGTCGCCTCTGGGCCGCTGCGAGGCTCTTCTGGGCCGACCATGCTCGACGGACTCTACGAGGAAGTGGGAGCCTGCTACAACCCGTTTATGATCGCCGCGGGATTCCCCACGAGCAACCTGTCGTCAGTGAGCGCGGCTGGAGTCGAGCAATTCTCGAGCCCGCTGTACATCACCAAGACGGCGGCAGCACATTCGCCCTCGTTACAGGGCGGAGAGCCGAACTTCTCGAACGCCGCTGGTGGTGCAACCAACTATGAATACTGGGTGGTCATCTGCGACGGCTCGAACTGCTCGGTTCCGCTGCGCTTCGGCAACGCGCAGCCGACTTCAAGCGCGAGTTATCAAATCGGCTGGCCGCGGTACGCTTCGCAGACGGGCAATACGGTCACCTATACCGTCCTACGAACCTCGAACGCCATCAGCGTCCCGGTGAATGCTCCCTTCGGCACGGCCACGAACTCGTTGACGTCGACGCCGATCGCGCAATGCAATGTTCCTGGAATCTACTACTGCACGATGAACGATTCGACCGCGACAGCGCTTCAGTCGTACACCGTAGCGACATCGCCAACATTGATTCCGGAACTGTGGAACTGGCCGGGCACGGCAGTTCTCGGTGGCGGCGCGCTGATGTACTCCGATAGCGGCTTACCGATGGGATCAGCAGCGGCTTACGTCACCACGCTCGGAACGCAGCCAGAAATATTTTCACTCAATCAAGATCAGGAAGCTCCGGGAGTATTCAATATTTCGCCGGCCCAGAGTGTCGGAGTGGCTGGAACCACCATTGGATCGTCGTTCGGCGCGTCTTTGTTCCCGAATGCGGGTAGCGCGGCCCAACCGATGGCCGACCAGCGCAAGGGCCGGCTCAATCTCGGCGGAGTCTCGAATGGTATCTACCCATCGCACATCATCACGCTGTGGGATTCGAACTTTGCGAAAACGATCGCTGACGGAGCGAAACGGCCGCAGTACGATCCGAACGACTGCTACTTCGGCTTCGACGTGCCCTCCACAGGAGCGTCTTCGGCGAACGCGCAATTGAGTATTGGGTGCCCCAAATCCATCTCTTTCTACACTGGCGGCAACGATGGCGATAACGCGTCGTATCAGTTGCGGGTGACCCCATCCCAGGCAATATTCACGGTGCCGATTACGGCTCTCAGCAATCTGTTAGTTGCGGGCAGCGCTTCAGGGCTTGCCTTCCCGTTCTCGTTGTCAGGAACCCAAGTCAGCAATGTGCTAGGCTCTTCGGCCGGCTGGACCACAAACGGCGGTTCCGGCGCGGCGTGCAATATCACTGGCGGCGTGGCCACGCTCGGCATCGGGAGTGACACCAGAGTGTTCTGTAGTTACACGAATTCGACATTCTCAAACTCTCAGTACGTTTTGGCTCAGGTAACCAACATCGGAGCCGCAGTCACAGGGGTAGGTGTTCGGATGTCGAATTCAGCCGAGACCGGCTATTTCTTCTTCTGTATCGCCGGCTCAAGCAGCGTAATCTATAAATACACGGCAGGAACTGTTGCTGCGATCACCTCCGGGGGTGCCCCCTGCGTAGTCGGTGATTATCTCTTACTCGAAGTCAATGGGCCGAATCTCACAGCGACAGACTTAACGCAAGGCTTCACGTTGACGGGGAGCGACAGTAGCATCACCTCTGGATACCCTGGGCTGGCGGCCTACAATGTCACCGGGACCACATTTACCAACTTCCGCGGCGGCAATCTTACCTACGTGGCCACGGATCCAATCGCGGCTCCGACCGTCACCGGGCACTACGAAGCCGGGGTACTGAACGCCAATGAGTTCGTCTACACCAACACGCAACTGCTGAGCGGCGGGACCGCGACGCACACATTCGGCAACTCGTTTGCTTTCACGTCCTCAAGCACGTTTGGCTGCACTTGTACCGACCAAACCGCAGCAAATGCCTGCAGCGCGGCGCCGGCCAGCGCGAATACAGTGAACTTGCTCGGAACCGGAAGTGACGTGTTATGGTTGTCGTGTAGTGGGCACTGATTATGGGCTGCTTCACTCCATGGATCTTCCGCGACAACGCCGGAAACGCCTGGGCGATCGGCGTGAACGGCATTGGCCAGCTCACTCTGAGCCAAGTCACCCCGGTCCCTCCAAACGCGATGGTGCAGGTGCCGTTGCTGGATACTGTGAATGGGAAGGTTTACGGCATCTTCGTGTCGTACTCTGGCGGCCCGTTTATCAGCACCACCGCGGCTCTGAGCATCGCCGCCATCGGCTCGTACATCCCGATGACGTTCCAAGGACGGACTTTCTGGCTCCAGACAGCCAACGGGCAGTTGATCGGCTCATGGCAGGGCCTTAGCGGGCCCGCAGACCCGGTTGTAGGACAAATCTACTCCTACGACATAGCCAATCCGTCGCTGGGGCCCCCTAACCTGCCGAACGCCGGAATCCCGACTGGATTACCCGGGGGATATCTCCCAAACTATGAGCAGCCCGGCGGCCTAGGCACTCAGACATTCCCGGCCCAACAGTCAGGCTATCCGTATTCACAGCAGCCCTCAGACCAAGGTCTCACAAGCCAGGAGACCGGCGTCCCGTTTGAGTTGGGGATGGGTATGAATACCGCAGGTTGCGGCCATTTCTTTCAGAGTTTTATCCAATTATGGACGACAGTAGACTGCCAAACGTACTGCTTGGTCGCGTGCCCAGTTTGCCAGTTCGTACAGGAGATGTTTCCCGCGTCGGTGGCGAACGACCCCTATCACGAGCACATCTCATCGTAGTTGTCAAAACCGCTCAAGAAAACAGTTGACAAAACCTGCAAGCGAGTAGATAGTGAATCCCGTTGCATGTTTGGTTGCCTCCTAGGGCCCGGCCGTCCGTGCATTGGGCGGTCGGGCTTAAACTCTGAAAGCGAGGTGGTTCTTATGCTGCCATTCCAGCAGCGGGTGGTCGACGAGAGGAATGAATTGGTCGATAAACTCAAGAAGTTGATGGCGTTCATTCGTGGTCCCATGTTCAAAACCGTCGATCCGGCTGAGCAGGAAAGGCTTACCCGCCAGAGCAAGTTGATGGACGAGTATTCCGGCGTCCTTGCAGAGAGAATTTCCGAGTTTAAGTAGTCCAATACTTGGACTCCTCGGGTTGGCCCCTGGGGAGTTCAACAACCCCTTTCAGACGCTCCGAAGCACCAAAGAAACGAGCGAAAGAGAGGGCTGATATGAATCAAGAAGTAAAGGTTTCGCCCAGGTCCGCTGTCCCATTGCGGAGAGGCTATATCTACGTACTGAAGGCTATGGTCGGATTTGTCGCCTACTACAAAATCGGAAGGACGAACAATCCAAAAAACCGGATGTCTGCGCTTGGCGTGCAGATGCCGTTCCGGATTGACACTATACATATCGCTCCCGTCGACGACATGCACGATGCCGAACTATCTCTCCATGAATATTTTTCCGACAAGAGAGGCTATGGAGAATGGTTTGAACTCGAGCCGGAAGACCTTGAGATCATCCGGTTCACATACCCGGTAGTCGCGGAGGTTGCATGAGCCACCGCGCCTCCGAGTATGCAAAGACTTTAACTCACGATCCATCGGGCGCGATGATAACCCGGCGCGAGAAGCTACTATTAGTTATCTTGGCTGACTATCACAACACGACTCGACGTACCGCTTGGCCGTCGATCTCTACCTTGGCCGTCGAATGCCTAATGGACGAGCGAGAAATAAGAAGAGTGATCGTTTCACTTGAAAATAGAGGCATATTGGAAAGGGTTAAGGCTGGGCAGGGCCGCGGCCACTACTCCGAATACCGATTTCCTGACCTTGAAAAAAGAGGGCTTCCAGACCCGGTTTACGAGGATATGGAAAGCGGGGGTAAAAGCGGGTCGGAAACAGGGGCAAAAAGAGGGTCGAAAAGGGGGTCGAAAAGGGGGCCAAGCGAGACCGCTAATAAGGAAGAACTTAAACAGGAACCAGAACGGGAACTAGATTCTTTCTCACTACGTTCGAAAGAAGAAGAATTAGAACCCTCTACGGATGTCAGTAAAGAACTAAAGTCAAAACCAGATCCTCGGCATCAGGAAGTAAAAATCGCGATCGAGAGGTGTTGGACTTTGGCGAACCCGGGGGCCGCGGCTCTGCCGTGGAACGGTCGCGAGGCTGGGGCTCTGGGGCAGGTTCTTAAGGGGAACCCGAGTTGGCCGGCAGTTGATCTGGTCAAGTGCGTGCAAAACCGGTTTGCGAGCGAAGTGAACAACGCGGAGCGGCCGGGAGTGTGGATTCCAAAATTAACGGACTACTTCGGTGGGCCGTTGGATAGGTTCAATAAACCGTATGGACAGCAACAAACCAGTGGTGAACTCAGGCAGCAAAGGAATCGCGAAGCCATCGTCCGAGGACTTGGCTTTAGTGATCGGCAAATACCTCGATCTGGTGGCGTCCCTGTGGCCGCTGACGCTAAACGAGGGAACGGTGTCATTCTGGAGGGAGGAGTTATCGTGCTTCCATCCGGAAAAGGTTGAGCGGGCGTTTCGAGAGTACCTGGGGGACGCAACACAGGAGACGTATCCGCCGAAGCCGGGGGATATCAAGGAATTGATCTACGGCTATTTGGCGGAAGAGGCGCCGACGTTGGTGGAGAAGGTTCGCGCGCAGTTGAAAGGCTAAAACTTTCGAGCGGGGCTCCTAGGGAGGCACAGAAAGCATGAAGCCAAAGAGAATTCGCCGGAAGCCTAAGTTCAAGGTTGGGCAAGTGGTTAGCGTGCTGACTTTCTTCGGCGGTTTTGAGCCGGGAGAAGTCGGGCCAGGATTCGAGGGCAAGCGCGGATGGAAGCATGGCTGGCAGTTTGGCAAGATCGTCAAGCTCTCGCTGAATGACGGTCCTCCGCTGAAGCGAACTGCGCCCCATTGCTACCACTTGGCAGGCTGGATGTGTGCCCAAGTTGAAACCGATCTACGAGCAATCACGAAACGGGAGGCACAGAGATGACGACTGAACACATTTTGGGCATGGAACCTGAGAATGTAGCACGGCAGATGATTCGTAACTACTTAAGCCTGAACACCAGAAAAAGCGTTTTGCCTGAATCGTGCGTGAGTTTGATGATGGAGTTTAATGAATGGTTAGTCAGCACCAATGAGACTTACCAGAAACTCGTCCTCGACAAAATCAATACGTCCCTCCCGTCTCCAATGGTAATCGAGCGGCCCAACAGCCCTGCTATATCTGACCTCGCGGAATTAGAAGGCATTATCAGTGAACTTAGGGCACAACTAGATAGGGCGAATGCGGCTTACGTGTCTCAGTCTGACTTGCAGTCGCACCTCCAGGCAGCCGAGCAACGGTTACGAAAATTCGAGTCTCTAGAGGCTCACTTGCCGCCAGGATTCGCCATCGGAGATAACGCCACAGCGGCACTGGCAATCAAGCTAGTCGAGGCCGAGCAAAGGGTAGGAGAACTCCGCCAACTCGTGACTGACTTGCATGACTTTACGAAGGGCTTCTCGGGGCGAAAAGTTGATGTATTAAACCGGCGGGCTGAGAAGGCGCTGGCTGCCAAGGCAAAGTAAAAAATGAAAAGGAGCACCATGAAAGGCTACAAAGGCTTCAACGATAAGCTGCAATGCACGCCCGAAGGCAAAGTGTTTCAATACGAAGTCGGCAAGGAATACGTTGAGCCCAAGGCCGAGCTTTGCCAAACTGGATTCCACTTCTGCGAGAATCCGCTAGACGTGCCGCGTTACTACCAGCCTGCGACCGGGCGCTATGCGGAGGTTGAGGCTGAGGAAGTTTCTGACAAGAAGGAATCGGATTCCAAGCGGGTCTCTAAGAAGTTGAAGATTGTTGCCGAAATCAAGCTGAAGTCGCTGATTGATCTTGGGGTAAAGTTTCTACTGGAGAAGGCTGACAAGCCTGTCTCGGGCGACTCCAGCCCTGCCGCGACTTCGGGCAACTACAGCCCTGCCGCGACTTCGGGCAACTACAGCCATGCCGCGACTTCGGGCGACTCCAGCCATGCCGCGACTTCGGGCGACTCCAGCCACGCCGCGACTTCGGGCGACTCCAGCCATGCCGCGACTTCGGGCAACTACAGCCATGCCGCGACTTCGGGCGACTCCAGCCATGCCGCGACTTCGGGCGACTCCAGCCATGCCGCGACTTCGGGCGACTCCAGCCCTGCCGCGACTTCGGGCTACTACAGCCCTGCCGCGACTTCGGGCAACTACAGCCCTGCCGCGACTTCGGGCAACTACAGCCACGCCGCGACTTCGGGCAACGAGTCCATCGCCTGCTCCATCGGCGTCCAAGCCACAGCGAAGTCAGCGCTCGGCAACTGGATAGTGCTGGCAGAATATAAAGAAGGCACGCGAGAAGTGCTGACGGTTAAAACGGCCAAAGTGGATGGGAAGAAACTTAAAGCAGACACGTTTTACAAACTCAAGAAGGGCAAGTTCATTGTCGTAGAGTAACCGCGGGGCTGCCAAGGAGGAATAAGTTGAGCGCACCAAACTGGACCGACTGGATCAAGTCTGCCGAGGGGCTGCGGGCGGCAAATGCAAGCACGCTGATAGGTCTCGACCGGGGAAAATTCGAGCGATTTTTAGAGAATCGTTTGTGGGCGGCTTTCATGGCAGGCGCAGCGTATGAACGAGAGCGGGGCGTGGCTGGGAGCGAGCGGGCTTTAGCGCAGCAAAAAGGGAAATAGTTGAGTGAGCGCAGGGAGGGGCGGAATGATGCACTTCTGTAAATTCGATACGGCAGACCATTTGAAAGGCAAGAATCGCTCTTACGAATCGGTCAAGGCCGCCGTTCTCGCTGCCGGACGCTTCTCCGTTTTTGAAGCGCAGTCCGACCCCGGCTATTTCAATATGCTGCACCGCGATCCTACGCTGGAAATCGTGCATTTAGGGTATCCGTGGATCGGCGTGAAACAGTTGGAGGGGAAAGGGGAGACCCGATGATGGCTGCCAAACTAGCGCGAGTGTTTCCGCGAGTAACCAGAGCGACGCCTGATGATGAACTGGCGTTCTATGGTCCTCCGGGGAAGTTCGTAGAGGCTGACGAGGTTCATGTAGACGTGACCTTCACCGCTGACAAGCCGAAGGCGGAGATTCTCGCAGAAGCGTGGGCGCGGATTGCTCCGGTCAAGATCGGTGGCGTGGCCTATGGCGATCCTGGCGCTGAGTTCATTCCGGGGAGATATATCAAGCACGGCTATACGTTCACCTCTCGGGGATGCCCTGAGCGATGCTGGTATTGCTCGGTCTGGAAGCGCGATCCGAAGATCAGGCTGCTGCCGATTACGGACGGTTGGAACGTGCTGGACGATAACCTGCTTGCCTGCCCAGAGGAGCACTTCCGCGGCGTAATCGACATGCTGGAGCGGCAGGACCGCCGAGTAGAATTCACTGGAGGGCTGCAAGCCTCAAGGCTCACCGATTGGCACGTTGACGGCTTCACAAGGCTCCGTCCGCGACCTGTGTTTTTCTTCGCCTACGACGACCCAGATAAATGCAGGAAGAGTCCTCCGGAGGCGATGCGCGAGGCCGCGAAAAAAATGCTAGCCGCTGGATACACCGCCGCATCACATCGCCTGCGAACGTTCGTGTTTATCGGCTTTCCGCAGGACACGTTCGATAAGGCCGAGGCTAGGCTCCGCGAGATGTTGAGTATCGGATTCACTCCATATGCGATGCTTTGGCAGCCGGAAACGCCGAGTGCGGAGAAGTGGAGGCCCGCCGCAGAGTGGAAAAAGTTCCAGCGCAGTTGGGCACGACCGGCAATCATTTACGCACGTTGAGGAGGGTACGATGAGCGACACGCGCAACCCGCGACGACTGAGGACGGCACGCGGATGCTGGGTAAGGCCCTACTCGCTCGCTACGCTCAAGAAACTGGCGAAGGCTGGACTGATGAAATTACGGAGGTTGAGATGACAGACACGCGCAAGGACCTCGAACTATGGAAAGTCACGCTTCGGTTTCCGGGGCATTGCGGTAATCCGGCCTACACAAGCGCGGTCTACTTCGCCGGCACTTTCAAGGAAACGCTCATCGCCATCGGCGAGATTTACCCACATTCTGAGGCGGTTGGATTCGAGAAACTAAGTAGAGTAATTTTGGCATGTCAAGGGAGTTGAGTGAGATGACAGACAAGAAGCTGTACACGCCACTTGCCGATATGATCTTGAGGCACAGATGCAATTGCTTGGCCGGTGAAGATTGTGATTCCACGCCGATTCACATTTCGTCATTGGTTAAGGAGTTGACGGAGGCGCGGGAGGGCTCACTGCCTCCACAATCGGCGTACTTCATGCAAGCGACTGGCGAAGGAGTGTGCTTCGCTCATGGCCCGTACAAAAATGCGGACAGATCGCCTAACTGCCCGAAGTGGCCTGCCTGCATTACTGATCCGCAAAAGCCTGAATATTTAGCGATATCGAAGGCGGAAGGCTCACTAGACCGAAATCCAAATGCTCCATGTAAAAATTGCGGCCATCCATGGGACGAAGAAGTAGCCGAGGCGCAACAGGCAATGCGGGAGGGCTCACTGCGGACGCCAGCGGCCCCAACGGAAAAAGAGAAAGCCGACAAACTGTCCGAGCTTCGCGAGTCTTATGAGGCTGGGAACCTTGGCTGGTCGGAAGCGGTTGGTTTGTACATGACTTGGGCGAGGGGCGAGGCGTCTCAGCCTGCTCCGCAACCAACGCCGCCCTTTGCCTGTGATCCGATTGATCCACGATTTGCTGAGATCAGGGCAGAGGCTCCGGCGCAACCCACCACGCCGCATCAAGAATATAGTTCTGCTCCAGGTCCGCAATGGCAGGATCCGGCGCAACCCTCGCCGGTTAAAATCTGCAAGCAATGTGGTAAGCCGTTTACGGACACAACTATGTGGCAACTGAGGGTAAGTTGCGATGAGTGCACGTTTGCGGAGGCAGAGGCTCCGGCGCAACCCTCACCTGGCTGCGGAAAAATGTCTTACGCTTCGCAATCCTCAGCGCAAACTTACGGCCCTTGTCACTTACCGCGAGGCCATGAAGGAAAATGCAGCCCGTTAATCGAGGCAGCGGCTTCGCCCAGCACGGAGCCAACGGCAGGGAACACGGAGGAAAAGTTAAACTGGCCTTACGGTGGTCCGCATCAGACGAAGTGACCCGGTTTCGCCGTTGCCCAGCCGAGACGCTGAGCAGAAGGAGAAGTAGCGATGGAGCAATTGGGGATGTGGACCTATATTCTGGGAGTGTTCGGCGGATTTCTCGTCGGCCTGTATGTAGGACTACGCTTAATTGATCCGCCAAAGAAGTCGAAGGATTAGCTGGTCTAACCCGGCTTGCGCCAAAGGGAAGACAGGAAAGGAAAACGATGACTAAAGAGTACAAGAAGTATCGCAGAACGCAGATTGCAGAGATGGCCGACTGGGAGCCGGGATTCGATATGAGCGGAGTTTCTGTATCTGCTCCTGACGCTCAGAACGGATCGCCCAAGACTGGGGACAAGATCGCCCGCAACTCTGCCAACCATGCTGACCGATGGCTAGTAGCTAAGGAATATTTCGAGGCGAATTTCGCTGACTTTTAAGACCTTCGCTCGGGTCCGAATAGAGCGGGAAAAGAGGAATGGGAAATGGAAGCGACGAATGCAGCAGCAGCAGCAGAGATGCCGCGCTACAAGTCTCACAAGACGGTGTGGGCGCTCAAGATTAAGGCGATTGAATTAGCCAATCCGCAGCACTGCACCTACGTTTACAAGGGCGGCGCGACCTGCGGTTATGAGGTAGACAAGCCGATGCACAATGGCACGAGCAGCGAAGTTGTGCCGGTCAACGGTCGCCATGACTTCAAGCCCGAAGTTCCGTCAAAGCCGGGAGAAGAGTTCGTCGGTGCATTCATTACTCCTGAGGAAGAGGGATACGTGGCGTTCCCCGTCACATTCGAATACATACGAAAGCACAAACCGCAGGTCGGCGGCTATTATGTTGTCTACGCGGACGGCTACAAATCGTGGTCGCCTGCGCAGGCATTCGAGGAAGGCTACACCAGACTTTGATTTCTTTCCTCGGCTACCAGGCTGAGGGGAGGAGAGGCGTGCGCTCCGGTTGCGATGAGGCGATGGTCGATTCGCATTTAGGGCTCACGGGGCGCACGCCATAGCATGGAACTGGGAGGGAGAAGATGAAACCGTTCATGTGGTTCGAGGGCGGACTTTGGTGGGTCAGTTACTCTCGCGTCGGCCTGATTAGTTTTTATGGTCGCACGATGATGGAGGCATGGAAGGCTAGACAGGATTGGCTGCACGCGAAGGAGGTTTAATATGACCGAGGAAGAGGACAGAATCAGAGCCAAGCGATTCGAGGAGTGGGCTAAAAATTCAGGGATAGCGTTTTACTTCGCCCGTGACGGATATGAATATATCGACAGAGATACATGGAAGGCTGCACGCGCATTTCAGGCCGGGGCTGATTTTGCCCGCTCCGAGCGCGAATCTGGCAGGAGAGAAGGGCTGCTTGAGCGTGCGAAAGCTATCTGTGAGTGCCAAGCCGAAGTTGAGCGAACCTTTCCTCCTGAATCAGAGGATTGACCCGGCCCGTAGGCACCGTATCGGAGCGGGAGGGTAATACGGTGCTTCTAGTTACTGGGACGGAGGGGAACCAACGTATGAGAACAGCAGCATATTTATCGCCGGATCGACGCTATCGCTACTGGCTGACGCGGATTTGGGATGACGCCCTGCCGATGATGTGCGTGATCGGCCTGAATCCTAGCACGGCTGACGAGAACGCCGACGATCCTACGATTCGGAAGTGTATTGGATTCTCCACGCGGTTAGGATTCGGCGGACTGCTGATGCTCAACGTGGGTGCGTATCGGGCAACTAATCCCCGCGAGTGGTTGACGGCTGTCAATCGTTTCGGCCCAGAGAACACGCCGCAACATCTTCTTGAATACATCGCGCAGAACTCCGTGTGCTTGCCTCCCGGCGAGATTCCAACGAAGGGTATTACTCTAGTAGTCGCCGCATGGGGCAGAAATGCCGCTAAATATCAGTCGGCAGTACGCGCACTGGAAATCGTCCGCGCGATCCCCGGACTTAAATGTTGGGGCAGAAACGCCGACAGAACGCCACGTCATCCATTGATGCTCCCCTACACAACAAAACTAGAACTTTATGAGTTGGAGGGCAAAAAGGATGGCCGCTAAGACACTGCTGGAGGGAAAATGAAATCCTTACTCGTTGTGATGGCGCTGCTGCTGACGGCGGCAGGGCAAGATAAATCGGCTCCGCCAACTTACCAAGGGTTGGTCTGCATGGGGTGGGCGAAGCCTGAAGCTCAGGCAATCGCTGACGGCGATTCCGAGGGGGAGGCGCTGGTCGTGAACACTCCACTTACGGAAAAAGAAAAGCGCCAATTATATTACGCGCGGCAGGAGGCAGACGCGGCCTACAGGAAAGAACAAGAGACTGAAAACTTAATCCTCAGCCATCATCATTTGCTGTTTCCTACGTCGCACGGCAGCGACTGGCCAAGGGAAGGGCCGTGCGGCGACACTCCAATGATTCGATCCGGAGAGTATCACATCACGCAGTTCGTGCCGTCAAATCCGAAATACCCCGCCGAGGGTTCTTTTGTGATGGCTTTTCATCATGATGACCCCGCCAACTGTCGGAATTATTTTGCCGATATGCGCAAACGAGCGGTCAAGGCTAAGTATGGTCCAGAGGCAGATGAAACTTACATTCCGAAGGAGCCTCAATGACCTCTATCCTCGCTGAACTTTCGTTTGCTTTTAGCGTCATGCTGCTCGTCCGGGCCGGGTTTGAAATCGTTCCATCCGAAAGGTAAATTCCGCGATTGACTAATAACGGCGACAAGCCACAACCGGATCCCGTAGCAGCACTCTTCAGTATTGAAGCCGAGAAAGCAGTTCTTGGGGCTTTCCTGCTAGACGGTACGGAGTGCGAGCACTTCTACGAAGCGACGGCTGCAGGGTTAGTGGTGCAGTGGTTCTCTCTTGAATCCAACCGAGTTATATACGGCGCCATGGCAGATTTGGTTGAGGCCGAAGTGCCGATCGACATGGTGACCCTAATCAACTACCTGTCATCGGACGGCAACCTGCAGCGCATCGGAGATGTGGCGTACGTTTCCAGTCTGATCGATGGCGTTCCCGACCGTCCAAGTATTGGACACTACGTTGAAATCCTGAGAGAGCGGGCTCTTCGCCGGCAGGCTACTACGCTCGGCCGCCGACTGGTTGAGCAAGCTGCGGACCCGGGAGATTCCATCCGCGATGCCCTGGCAGGGGTGCACGAAGACGTCCTCCGGCTGCAGGGCGATGCGCAGGAAAAAACACTTGCTCCGCTTGCAGAAATAACTGGTACAGTATTGGGCAACATCGAACGGATGATGTCGTTCGATGCAAGCGGGACGATTGGAGTTCCATTCGGTATTCCGGAACTAGATGAATCGACCACTGGGATGCGAGAAGGGCAACTCGTTGTAGTGGGGGCTTTCCCGGCCGCCGGTAAGACGAGTTTCGCAATTGACGTAGCACGCAAGGTGGCCAAGAGCGGAATGCCGGTAGGGATTTTCAGCCGCGAGATGTTGAAAGAGGAAGTAGTTGAGCGGATCATGTCGCAGGAGAGTGACGTACCGTACGCGAGGATCAGGAAGCCGACAAATCTGTTCATATCAGATTTCCGGCTGCTTGAGCGCGTTAAGGCTGAAATGGATCGCTGGCCGCTGTACATCGACGACGAAGCGACAAAGATTGGCCAGATGATACCGCGGGCCCACCTGATGATTCGTAAGCACAAGGTCAAACTCTTCGTGTTCGACTACATCCAGATCATTGAAGCGCCTGGGGAGAAAGAGTACGAGCGGGTGTCCTACGTTGCGGATTCGCTGATGATGTTGGGGAAGAAAACCGGAGTGCCGGTGTTGGCGCTGTCGCAGTTGACGCGGCCGGAAGGCAGAAAAAGCGACGTGAGTGTTATCCCGACGATGGGGATGCTGCGCAGTAGTGGGAAAATAGAGCAAAACAGCCACCTCGCTTTGCTTTTGTATAGGCCGTTCGACAAGCAGACCGGGGAACCAACCGGAGAAGATTTAATCATCTGCGGCAAACAGAGGGCGGGTGCCATTGGCCGGATTAAGGCGTTCTTTAATGCTCAGGTCCAGAGATGGGAATCGCGCGGCGCTTCCGCTAGTCAGCCCGCTCCTGTGCAGGAAAAACTCGGAGCAGACAAATGGTAGGAGTATCGCGCTGGACAGTTTTGGGAATAGATGGGCGCGACAGTCGTTCTCGAAAACTGCTGCGTTGTCGATGCGAGTGCGGAACCGATAAAGTTGTACGCGCCGACCATGTTTCCTCTGGGCGCTCGCTGAGCTGTGGATGCCTCGCGCGAGAAGTTAACGCCATCCTGCATTTCAAGCACGGACATGGTGGGCGGCGCCACGTAATTAAAAATTCAGGCACGTACTCCTCTTGGCGGAGCATGTTCCAGCGGTGCGAAAATCCGAAGTCGATATCTTTTCCTAATTACGGTGGACGCGGGATAACTATTTGCGAGAGATGGAGAGAGTTTGCGAATTTTCTCGCAGACATGGGAGAGCGTCCGATTGGACTGAGTTTAGACCGCAAGAATAACGACGGGAACTACGAACCGGGGAATTGTAAGTGGTCTACGCGAAGGGAGCAGGCTTTAAATCAAAGACCCCGCCGCCACCACAAGCGCGGGCCGTATACGATACGCAAAAGGAGTCAATGGTATGACCGAGGTAGCCGAGGAAATCAAAACCAGAACTAAGAAATATGCAAGTGAAGTCGAGAAGGAGTTGAAAGCCTTGCGTTCTGAGGGTGGACCTAAAGCGTGGCGCGAGGCCGAGTTAATATACGAGTCTGATGATAAAAAATTATGGGCTATCCTGGGATACGAAACCATGCGCGGATTCTACGAGAGCCTCTATATTGGTCGGTCGACATGGTACTCACGGCTGAGGTATTTCGGATGGGCGAAGATCGCCCTGGAGCGCGAGGCCATCACTCGCGCACGGCTTAACCGGATGCCGATGCAGAACGTGAAGCAGTTGCTGCGTCTTGACGACCGGCGTCGGTTTGATCAGAGATGGATCGAGAAGGCTCTTACGATGACCGAATCGGACTTCGAGGCTGCTGTGGACGCTATTTTGGCCGGGGCTGACGAAGATGATTCAAACCAGCCAGAATCCCGCACGCTTCTCAAGGTTCCCTGCACGGTGTCCCAGAAGGCATTCTATCTCGAAGGCTTCGCGGTTTTCGCGAAGCGCCAAGATCCTCCGCTGGAACTGGATGACGAGGCGCACATTTTGGAGTTGGCGATGGCCGACATGATGAGCGCAACCGATGAGGCAATGAACGCTGATCTGCGTGCGTGGGTGAAGGCGGGCCGCCCAGATGCGGAATCCCTTGAGGGGGGGGGCGCATTACGAAAAATCAGAAAGGAAATGCTGGCTAAGTGAAGCCGCGCACTCTACCACCGATGAAAGTCTCTTGTCCGAAGTGCGGGGCGAAGGCTGGAGAGCGCTGCGTTTCTGGTAGAACGACGCTGACGTGGTTCCATCGCGGACGGAAGGATGCGGCGATTGAGGAGCCGACAGCGCGGGCGAATCCAAATCAGCCGGATAGCTGGCAGGAGCCGTGAGCAATGGGACGGTCGAGAGAAGGCCAAAAGCGCCATCGGCAGCGGCGGGCGATGCGGGCGAAGGAGCGCCGTGATTCAACCCATCCTCAAGCCCAAGGATCGGCCGCGGCGTCGGGAGCCGAATCCGAGAGTCTTGCCCGACGGACGGATAATATTCAAAAAGCCTTCAAAGGCTTGGGACGAGCAGCGACTTAGGGTGTACACGCGAGACCGGGGACGCTGCGTAGATTGTGGCCCTGACAGCCGAGTGCTGTATTTCAACGGTGGGGAGTGGTACAACCGGGCTGAGATCGACCACGTAATCGCGAAGGGCATGGGCGGGGCGCGAACCGACGACAGAGAAAGTAACTTGGCGACACGCTGTAGCGCGCACCACGCGGAGAAACATGATCATGGGAAGTCTTAATTTCACCGTCTACGGCACGCCAATACCGCAAGGATCAGCGAAGGCGTTCATACCGAAAGGGTGGTCGAGGGCAATTATCACTGGCGCAAACAAGAAGACGAAGCCGTGGCGCCAAGAGATAGCTGGCGCGGCGGTCTCCGCGATGCAAAAGGCAGGCATAACGATGTTGGAGCGCGAGCATCCGGTTCGGCTGCGCGCGGAGTTCTACTTCGCCAAGCCGAAGTCGACGAAGAAGTCAGTGATTGCCAAGGTCACAAAGCCGGACGTGGACAAACTTCTGCGGTCGGTTTTGGACGCGCTGACCGGAATGGTCTTTGAGGACGACTCCCAGGTGATCGAGGTCACTGGAGTTAAGTTATTCGGCATGCCGGAGCGTATGGAGTTGACGGTGGGCCCGGCCGCAGTGCCGATGCCGTTGTTTATGGCGGAACCTGTAGAAGAACCCGCTGAAGTTTTCTAAGTTCGTAGTAAACTCGTTCGCGAAAAGAGGAAACAAATGAAACGAAGCACCCTGAACCGCATTCTCCTGCTCTGGACCATGGCTTGGATGTTGCTGCTCTTGACGGGCTGCACGACATCGTGGGTATCGGAGGCGACTTCGATCATCGGACTGCTTGGCCCGGCGATCTCGAGCATTTTGGCCATCATTTCAGCGTTTGGCTTGGGCCTGTCTCCGACCGTGGCAGCGACGTTGCAGTCGTGGTCTGCGGATGCGGAGACCGCCCTGCAGCAAGTGGCCACGCTGATCAACCAGTACAACACGGCTGAAGCGACCGCACAGCCGGGGATTCTGGTGGAAATCCAGACTCTGCTGGGTGTGATCAGCAACAACTTGGCGACAATCCTGCCGACGATCAAAGTTGAGAACGCGATTGTGCAGGCCAAGATCGAGGCCATTGTGGAAGCGTTCCAGTCGGAACTAAGCGCTTTGATTGCGCTGGTGCCGGCACTTCAGGCTGCGGTCGAAGCCGGTGGCAGCCAGCATGACCAGTTGAAGTATCTAGTGAATCACGGAGCGCTGGGCAGGTTGAAGACAGGGCAGGAGTTCAAGGCCGATTTCAATGCAAAAATCTTGGCGTTTGGACCGACCGCCGCGCAGTACGAGTTGAAATAGAAGTCAAATGCCACTCACTCCGGAGAATTACCGCAGACGCCTTGATAAATGGCGTCTGCGGTAATTGTGGATGTCGTCCTCGAAGAGACGGTAGAGTCACCTGCCAAGTCTGCTACGAGGTCATAAAGAACAGATACTGGGCGCGTCGCGACCCATCTCGCAGGAAGCGGAGTGAATGGGAACCGGATCCGGATGCTGCCCGGAGAGCGAGCGCAAAGTACCGCATGGTTAACAGGGAGAAGGCGATTGCTGCCACGATCAGCGCACAACTCAGGAAGCGACTCGAAGTAATCGCTGCATACGGAGGAAAATGTATTTGTTGTGGTGAAAGTCGAGTTGAATTCTTAACCTTCGATCATGTCAACAACGATGGCAAGAAACATCGCGAAGAAGTCGGGAAGGGCTACAAATTCCTTCTTTGGCTGGAGCGAAATGACTATCCGGATTGCGTTGAACTTGCGTGTATGAACTGTAACTGTGCACGCTGGCACCACGGAGAATGCCCACACAAGAGAGAAAAGAGGGAGGCTTATGAGCAATCTATTTGTACATCCGACGCGTGGCTCGTTGCATCTTGGCCGTTCGGCAGTATCGCCACGTACGCACAAAACAATGGCCAAAGCCTTTTTACTGCACGACTTCCTGAGTACGCTACCTACGCCTCCGCCTGTGCTGGATAACACGGCTGGGATTACGGTATGGGGCGAATTTCTGAACGACAACTTAGGTGACTGTACCTGTGCAACGTGTGGCCACATGATCCAATCGTGGACGGCGGTCTCAGGGTCTGAAGTAACGGTTTCGGATTCTGCGGTGCTGACTGAATACGAGCAGGCATGCGGCTACAATCCGTCCGATCCGTCGACCGATCAGGGCGGCGTAATCTCGAACGTGTTGGACTACTTTCGGGACACTGGTGTAGGCGGCTACAAGATCAGCGCGCACGCCGAAGTGAACCTGACGCAACTCCGAGTACAGCAGGCGGTGGAAGTCTTCGGCGCCGTGGATCTCGGGATACAGTTGCCAATCTCAGCGCAGAATCAGATTGGCTCGGTCTGGGATTTTGTCAACAATACTCCGGACCAGCCGGGTGGATGGGGTGGGCATAGCGTGCCTGTAGTGAAGTATGACGCGACCGGGGTGTGGGTGGTAACTTGGGGAGCGCTGCAGCAGGCAACGTGGCGGTGGTTCATGTACTACGTCGACGAAGGGCACGCGGCTATCTCTCCGCAATTCACCAAGTCACCTGTTCCGATCGCCGATCTGATTTCGGACTTGCAAGCCGTGGGGACGTAGGGTGGCAAGTATCCCTTTTGGCGCCGTTTATAAGTTTTCTGGCGCCGACGCTTGCAGGTTTGCTAATCTAGGAAACGGAGATCAGAGATGCCAGCGGAAAAGAAATTGTGGTATAAATATAGCTGGCTGACCAAGGTCAGATTTTAGGGGTTCTTTTCCATCTGAATTTTGAAGCCGCCTTTTTAGTAGGCCAATTTTGAGGGGCACTTTTTAGGGGTCCTTAAAAAGAGGGCTTAATTTTAAGGGGTGATTTTGAGGGGCGTTTTTTGTAGCGCATTTTTGTAGCGCATGGCGATCCCACTTGATATTATTAAACCTGCAAGCGGGCCTGCATTATAGACCCGCGTGTCAAGTGCTTTTTCAGGGGCAAGGAAATCAGGGTCCGCTGGACCTATATAGGAGAACGGAGTGACCCAAATGGGACACGCAAATCCTTCCAGTTCGGCCACCCTTAGAAATTAGGCTCTTTTGAAAAGAATTGGCCGCTAGTTGCAACGCGGCCAGTAAGGTGGAGATAGTCGGAATCGAACCGACAGCCGGGGGTTCTCTACGCCGCCCAAGCTGCGAACCTGCTATCCCCATGACAAGCGGAAAGGCTGGAATCGGAAACGTCTGGCAGACAACTTTCATCGGTTTGGTGGTTCGAGGCCGATGAAAGGAACTCCGATCCCAGCCTTTCGCATTTTACCGTAAGGGCATCATGGCAAACCAGCAGAAAACTGAAAATCCAGAATGGGATCGCTTCACGGCGGCCATGAAGCAGATCGTCGCCGTGCCACACAGAGAGATCAAGGCACACCTGGATGAGGAAAAGGCTGCAAAGCGGCTCAAGAGGAGTCGAAAGGGGAAACTCGCCGCTTTCCGCGCCGTGAATAATAACGGCTAGAGAGGACGCTCCGAAGTCTTTCCCGTCAGTTCTGCGTAGGTCAATCTTTTCCCGATAATCTGAGTCACAGCCAAGCTGAAGCGGTCCGCATCGGTCATGGGCTTCTCTTTACTCCCGCGATTGTTGTAGCGGAAAGCCTGTTCATCCACGTAGCGCTCCAAGTGAAACGGCTCAACGCAAACGTAGGTTCCCTTTAGACCGCGCTTCATCAGACTCCAAAAGTTTTCCAGCCCATTCGTGTGAACGCGGCCACGGACGTATTCTTTTGCGTGGTCTACGACTTCATGCACGAAACGAAGATGCAACAAGTCATAGGCAATCGCATTGTCTGAGTACACGGTAGAGCCGTACTTTACGTTTTTCAGAACTTCATCTTGTAGCGTCTTGCGTGAAACGTTCGGCACAACCTTTGCTCTGATCTGCCTGAGATCGCGGTCGAGGATTCCTTGCACAATGGTTTTGCCTGTGTACCCACCGGCATGGCCGCTTTCGGCTGCGAAGCGTTTACGACGCTCACGGTGCATATTCTTGACCTTGCCGCCAACAAAACTCTCATCAACTTCAACCTCGCTGCCATCGCCGCCCAGCTTGCCGGGGTTGATGAAGCCGTGCTTCTTTAGGGCTACGCGAATCCGATGCAGCATGAACCAAGCGGTTTTCTGCGTTACACCCAAGGCCCGATGCAGTTCCCACGAGCTGATGCCGTTCTTATCGTTGACCAGCATCCAGACGGCGGGAAGCCACTTCTCTAGTGCGATAGGGGAATCCTCGAAAACCGTCCCGACCTTTAGCGAGAATTTCGGCTTGGGATGATCCCCATAGCACTTGTACAGGCGGGCTTTTTGCAGGTAGGTCACCTTCTCGGACTGACACTTGGGGCAGCGGACCTGACCATCGGGCCAGCGTATAGCAACCATGAACTGACGGCAGTTCTCAAAATCCGTAAAGTATTGAATTGCTTCCTGCAATGTCTTCGGCGTTTCCATGCAGTAAATATCGCACGGAAACCACGGTCAGTCAAGTATATTCGTGCCCGGGCAAAATCCTGTGGAATAAGGAGTTAGAGTGGATTGGCGGCCGGGGCTCACTGTGGGGTGTCGCTTTTTCTGGGGTAGGGCCGGACTGCAATCTCCTGTGGCACGGGGAAGGTGCTCCGAGCCCTCAGCGGCTAGAGCCGGAAGTCTGAAAGGCTGGTTATGGCACGACTTAGCGTCGCGCCCATTGCGGGGGCGGTGGTGAGTTGTCCAGGTTCGCGGTGGACGCGGGGGAAGCAGGTTCCTCGGCGGCTTCGCCGCTTCGGAATGACAACCATGTTGGGATTCGGAATTACGACACCGAGTTGCTTTTCCGCGTCTCCCGTCCTTCTTCTGTTTTCTGCGCTTCGCGTTTCAGGGCGCGCTGTAGGGTTTGATCCAGGGCCGATTTGGCGGTTTCGTATTCCTGGTGGCTGATGCGGCCTTGCTGGCGTTCGACTTCGAGCTGGAAGAGTTCTTCTTTCAGGGCTTCAAGCAGCATCGACGAGTTTCCTCGCGACGCAGCCGACTGCGGGCGGGCGTCGCTCGGGCGGGCGTCACGCCGACCGGCTTCGTTTTGCCGACTTTCATTTCGACCGATATCGCCGGCAATCGCACGCGCGGGAACTTCCGCTTCGGCGCAGTCGTCTTCTATCTCTTCGTCCTCATCCTCCAAGGATGGAATGCGCTTGCCTTTGCCGAGCGCGGCGCGGTTGGCGGCTTGCTGGCGCGAGGCGACGTAGACTCCGCCGATGATCAGGGCTGTCGCGAAGCCACCGAGAATCCACCACTGATATTTCTGATACGGAGGAGGCGCGTCGATGGGCGGTCCCAGGCCGCCGCCGGGGCGGTTTTCGTTTTGGGCGGCGGGTCCGGGCGCCTGGCTGGTTTCGCCATCTTCGACCGGAGCGGCCAGAGTTCCTTCGCCGGAAAGTTTGAAGGCCATGGGCTGGCCCAGTCGCGTGTTGGAAGCGACCTCGACGTTGGCGTCGGGTTGGCCGGGGAACGGAGCGACTTGATAGCCGGCTCCGGCAACGGCGGAAAATTCCATAGCCTTCGGTGCGATGGCGACGAAATGTTCGAGCGGGTAAACGCTCTTGGGGTCGATATTCACGCTGCCGGTGTAGGGAACGGTGTAGACGACGTTGAAGCGGGTCTCGCCGGGGCGAAGAGGGAAAAGGAAAGCGTAGCGATTCTTCGCGTTCTCGCCCTCAGGCACGGGCGCCGAGTTCACGGGCTGGCCGCCGGCGGTCATTGCTTGGCCCTCGGTGACTTTGGCGCCGTCAGGCACGTAGAACTCCAGATTGTGTTCGTTCATCTGGGTGCGCGGGGGCTTGGAGTTGTTGGTCACGGCGAAGGTGCGCTCGACCTCGAGCTGTCCTTGAGAGGCCTGAAAGCGCATGATGTCGGCGACGACCGAGATGCCTTCGACCTTCTTGCCCACATCGTAGACTTCGACCTCGACCGACGTGGTTCCCGGAGGCGCCATGCGATGATAGGTAACTTCCTGATGAATGACCCGGACCAGATGCGGGCCCTGCGCATTGTCGAGCTTGAAACTGAAATGGCCTTTGGCGTCGGTCTTGGTGCGTCCGGCTTCTTCCATGCCTTGACCGAGGCTGAGAAGAATGACCTCGTCGCCGGCTGCGGGGGCGCCGATGGTGACGTTCTTCACTGTACCGGTTAGGGTTTGGGCGGCGGCGAGGGAGCTAAGAAAGAGCAGTGCCAGGGCTAGCAGGATCATCCCGCGCGATCCGCCGCCTCGTGAGAATTCCTTGACTGGCCGGTTGAAGGTGCAAGCTAACACGGGGTCCCCTTCGACAAGCTCAGGGCAGGCTTTCGACTTCGCGGAAAACGCGCTTTGCGCGTTTTCTGCTCCGCTCAGGATGACAGGGTGTTGGGGTCGGTTCATGATCTCGCTTTTCTTGGCGCGGCTGAGGCTTTGGCGTCGAGGCGCGCGATTTCCGCCAGGAGAGTCGCGGCTTCGTCCTGCAAGGAAGCTTTCAGCGACTGGTAGTCGGCATCGGGCATTTTGCCGGCTTTGAATTCGAAATTCAGGTCGCGCAGATTCTCGTAGACGGCGTCTTTGCGCTCGCGCAAGTAAGAAGCGCGAGTTTTCTTCTGGCCAAGATAGAGCTTGCCGGGAGTGAAAATGTAAAACAGCGCAGCGGCGGTCGCCAGCAGACAGCAGGCCAGTTCGATCGTCATAAGTCAGTCTCCTTACTGGCCTGGTCGCGGAATCGTTCGAGATCGGCGCTGCTGGCTGGATGCAGGCCCTCGGCAAGGGCGGGTGCGGGGCGCTTTTTCCATTCGCGGATCACGACGATTACGAAGCCGACCCCCAGGACAAACGCTACGAACGGAAAGATCCAGGCGGCGCGGTCGAAGCCGGAAGTCGTAGGCGCGGCGAGCACGGTGGGTCCATATTTCTGCACGAACGATTGCTCGACCAGGCTGTCGCTGTCGCCGCGGCTGACGGCGGCCATCAGTTCGTTGCGCATGCCGTCGGAGTCGGGACAGCCGACATGGTTGCACTCCAGCAGGATCTGGCCGCAACTGCAGATGCACATGAGCTGATGGCCGATCTCGGTGAAGCGCGTCGCGGGATCGCCGGCTCCGGCAAATGCGAAGACAGCGAGACAGAGTAGGCTGCAGTGCAGCAAGCGGCGGAGGGTCGAGTTGGGTTTCGAAGTCATTTGTATGTCAAACGTCGCCAGCGTCCCTCAGCGGCTAAAGCCGCGACATTCATTCCTGCGGCGTTACGGCACGACTAGAAGTCGTGCCCTTCCCGTTCGTGCCCCGTGCAGGAGCCGCGGTCGGCCTTCCCCGCGTTAGAACATCAGTCTCCTGTCGCCACCGGCGCGGGCCTTCCCACCAGGTTCGGCACTCGAACTGTTACCGGAGCCGGAGCATTTTCGACCAGCGCCAGGCCGGTTCCGAGGACCATGAGGCCGGCGCCCAGCCAGATCCAGATCACCATGGGATTCACGTGCGCCTTGATGACCGGTTGGCCTTTTTCGTTTTGGCCTTCGTAGACCACGTAAAGATCTTCTTTGAAAGTCGAATAAATGTCGGGTTTGGTCGAGGGCTGGTTGCTCGCCTTGTAGACGAGGCGCACGGGAGTCAGACTCGTGAGCTGGCGGCCGTTCTCTGAGACATCGAGGATCGCCCATTCGCTGAACTGGTTGGCCGTCTCATCTTGCGTAAACGACCGGCACGTCAGTTCGTAGTTGCCGATGGTCATCTTGTCGCCGTAGCCCATCTCCATTTCTTTTTCCTGGTTGAGGGCCGCGCCGGAGAATCCAATCATCACCAGGACCACGCCGAGGTGGACTATGTATCCGCCATAGCGTCGGGTGTTGCGGTGCGTGAGTTGCACCATGGAGGCGAACATACCCTGCCCGGTGTGCCTCGAGATGACCCGACCGCCGCGGTAGTACTCTGAGGCCACGGTGAGGGCGACCAGAGAGGCGAGAAAAATCGTCATCAGCGAATAGAGGTAGCTGATATCGTGCCAGGGCTTGAGACCGAAGATCGAGCCCCAGGAAGAGGGACTGAACATCACAAATAATGCGACCACTACGGCGCCTATAGTCGGCCACAGGAAATTTCGCTTCAGGCTTTCAAGCGAAGTCTTGCGCCAGGCCAGAAGCGGGCCGACGGCAGTCAGCAGCAGAAGCAACAGCGCGACTGGGATCGCGACCCGGTTATAGAACGGAGCGCCGACCGTGACTTTGTTGCCCTGCACCAGTTCGGAAATCTTCGGGAACCAGGTTCCCCACAGCACATCGAGCGTGAGCAAAAGAAAAAGCAGGTTGTTGAACAGGAAGCTCGACTCACGCGAGATGAGCGATTCGAGTTTGTGCTCGCTGCGCAGATATCGGTGGTTCAGGATAAAGAAGAGAAGGAAAACCGCGAAAGTAATGGCGAGGAACCACGCGAACCAGCTGCCGATCGACGACTGCGCGAAAGCATGAACCGAAGCGATGATGCCGCTGCGGGTGAGGAATGTCCCAAGGATGGCGAGCCAGAACGCGGCGAAGACCAGCCACATGTTCCAGACTTTCAGCATGCCGCGTTTCTCCTGCATCATGACCGAATGCAGGAATGCGGTGCCGACCAGCCAGGGCATGAGCGACGCGTTTTCGACGGGATCCCATCCCCAGTATCCGCCCCAGCCGAGCACGGAATAAGCCCAGTGTGCGCCGAGAAAGATGCCGCAGGTGAGTAGTCCCCAAGTGACCATGGTCCAGCGGCGGGTGATGTGGATCCATTTATCGCCGGGATACCGCATGATCAGCGCCCCCAGAGCAAAGGCAAAGGGCACGGTGGTCCCGACATAGCCGAGATAGAGCATCGGCGGATGGATAACCATCTCGGGATACTGGAGAAGAGGATTCAAGCCGCTGCCGTCGGCGCGCATGGGACCTTCGAGCAGGCCGAACGGATTAGCGGCGAAATTCACTAGCGCGAGAAAGAAGATCTGCACGCCAGCCAGAACCACTGACGCGTAGGCGAACAGGCGAACATCAGTTTTGTAGCGCAGGCGCAGAACGAAGGCGTATCCGGATAGGAGAAGGCACCAGAATAAGATGGAACCTTCCTGGCCCGACCACAACGTGGCGAACTTATAAGGACCGGGCAAGTCGCGGTTGCTGTGATGAAAAATGTAAGCGATTGAGAAATCGTCGCGGAAGGCAGCTACGACGAGGGCGATGGCGGCGAGAAGAACTCCTCCGAAAACGACGACGCCGGCGCGGCGCGCGGTTTCAGCCAGTCGATCCCATTGCGGGTCGCCTTGAAAAAAAAGCGCGACCAGGCCCACGCCAAACGAATAAACGCACAGCGCCAATGCGAGCAGCAAGGCAAAACTACCAATTTGCGCCATCGCGGAAAAACCCCAAGGTATTTTTTCAGAAACCCACAGGAGTAGCAACCGCCAGAAGGCCGACACGGCGGGATGAAGTTCCCGAGACTGCAAGACTCGCGTTAGCGTGCCCTATACGAATCTTTGCGGCAGGAGTTGATCGCGGGAAGATCAGGGCCGACGTAAACGTTTCCGCCTGAAAAGGCGGCGGCCGGAGCTCGGCCGCCACTACGAGTCGTTACGAGGACCGACCGGATTCTACGCGCTATGCTGGTGGTAGCGCTGGCGAATCTCGCGCTCGGCCGCCAACCAGTCCTCAGTCTCGTGGCCGGACTCAAATCCGCGACGCTCGGAGAACAAGTAAGCAAGGCGGCGGATTTCTTCCTCCAGGTTGATCGGAACCAAATTGGCGCGCGGTTCGGTCTTGACGATTTCCGGCTTTTTCGGAGACTTTCGTGGCGCCGTCTTCTTCGCTTCAGGGGCGGGCGCCGCTGCTGCTGCCGAACCTGCTTCTGCATGCACTGGAGGTAGGCTATTGGTGGTGGGCACTGCTTCGCTTACACCATTATTCTGCTTGGGAAATTTCGGTTTTGCCATGATGGGATACTCCTTACATACTCCTAAATTTAGGAATGATTGGATTTGTTGATGAATGAACAACATACACTTCGCCCCTGCATATTCGCGGTTGCGATCAGCTTTTGGTTTGCGGAGTTACACTCCAATATAACGCTTGCGGGCCTGTGGATGCGAGGCACTTGCATGAAAAAATGTGATGAGGCTGGCCGAAATTCCAGAAGAGAACGAGTCGCGCCCGCCTGGCAACGCCGCCCGCACGAAGTCAAGAAGTCACGAAGTCATGAAGTCACACAAAGGAAATGTGGGCAAACGTATGCGTTCCCGTGGCACTCCGTAGTTGATATCTTTGCTCGAAAATCTGAATCTTTCCGCGTTCAACTGCAGCCGCTAACCAAGAGACATCGCAAGCATCGCGGGCTCACAACGCTTTGTTATAATTTGAGTCTGCTCTCCGGGGCGCTATCGTCTAGGGGTTAGGACGGAAGATTCTCAATCTTCAAACCCGGGTTCGATTCCCGGTAGCGCTACCAAACCTTTCCTAAGCTGCTGATTCCAGCAAGGTTTCAAGCCTGCCAACGTGCTTGTCCAAAATTTGTCCTGTCAGCATCAGGGAGCGAATGAAAACCGCTAATGGGATGGACATGGAGTCCAACCGATCCCTGAAGTCAAGCTGAAGCCGGCGGAGGAGCAACCCAGAGGCAATTCATGATCTTCGAAGATTGCCTTAAAATCCCACAGGCCTTGCCGGCTGATCGGTCGCATTAAGGTCGAGCGATTGGCTTGCCGTCGGCGCCGAAGCGTTCGGTCCCCATCGTTTTCAGGTCCGACAGCGCAGGCGACCCCGTTATTTCGTCACCGCCTCGATGATGCTTTGCGGAGCCATGGTTGGAATGATTCTCGTCAGCTTGTAATCGGCCGCATCGAGCAGAGCGTGGAACTCACCTTTGGTGCGTTCGCGCCCTCCGGTCATCGCCAGCATATTCAGATCAAGAAGCTTACTGAAAGACATCGCGTCCGTGTCTGGTACAACCATATCGACAATTAATACTCTTCCCTTCGCTGCCATCGCCCGACGGCAATTCTTAAGGATTCTGACTGCACGAGGCTCATCCCAGTCATGGATCACGCCACATAAAAGGTAGGCATCTGCTGCCTGTGGAACCGAGCTGAAGAAGTCTCCGATGACGTAGGAGCAGCGTCTGTTCCATGCATCGTTGCCAATGCTTTGCTTTGCTCTCTCGATCGTCGATGCTGTATCGAAAACCGTGCCTGTGATGTCCGGGGTGAATTGAAGAATCTTCTCGAGGAGCTTGCCTTGGCCTCCTCCGACGTCGACGATCGACGAGATTCCCCCGAAGTCGTAGGCCATGAGAACCGCGTAGGCCAACATTGAGGACACGTTGGCCATACCCTGATTAAACGTATCCGCGGCATCGACGTTTCGTTGCAGGTAGTCGAATAAGCTTGCTCCGAACACAGTGTTAAAGGCCGGAGATCCAGTTCGGACGCTATGCAGGAGGCTTCCGCATGCCTGATAGTGAATTTCGCCGATCGTGATCACCATCGCCCTGAGCGATCCGTGAACGTCGGTCTGGAGGCGCTCCGCCAGTCGGGAAAGAGCAAAGCGATCTCTGCTGAGGTGAGCGAAGACCCCCATGCTCGACAACGCCCGCATCAGACGGAAGAGAGACGGCGCGTCCGAACCAGTCGAAGTTGCCAATGCGGCACACGACCGGGGGCCGTCTCTCAGGAGGTCAGCAATTCCTAGCTTCGCTGCTACGTAAATCGCCTGTGATAGCCAGTAAGCAGTTGCCATTTCGAATAGAGCAGGAGGGGAGGGATTCTCTCCCGTCCTTTTTGCAAGTCCCCGCGCAAGGACTCGACCGTTCAAGAGTTGCTTGATCTCAGTCCAGACGCCCTTACTGCCGATTAGGCGCAGAACTTGTCGTAGTCGCCAGGGAGCCAACCGTCGAGCTACCATCTGAGTAGTGCTACCTCGGCAGCCATCCCTGGTCCTAGCGCGATCATCACTCCCCAGTCTCCCGGCCGCGGGTTTCCACTGCGCACGACTTCCTCCAAAACGAACATGACTGTCGGGGAGGACATATTTCCGTAGTTCCGCAACACGGTTCTGGAGAAACGCAACTGGGCATCCGTCATGCCGAAGTGTTTTTGAACGTTGTCGATCACCTTGCGCCCGCCTGGATGAACAACCCAGAAGCCAATGCGAGATCTTGAGAGTCCATGTCGCTGCAGTAATTGCTGGAGTGCCGCTTCGATCATGGGGCCGGCCAGGTGTTGAACCGAAGCTCCTAGCACGATTCGCAGCTTTCCTTCGCGATGTTGAAGCCCAACCTCCTCTATCTGTTCTGTATCGATGAAAGTCTCGAAGTCGATGATTTGTGGATACCTGTGAGTGGCTTGTTGTTCGGTGGCAAGCAAGAAGGCCGCGGCACCATCGGCGCAAATCGCGTTGCCGATAACTGTTTCGAGAGTGTTATCGATGTAGTAGCAAGCTGAACAGATCTCAACCGCTAGCATTAATGCCCGGCGACCCGGATTTGCGCGAACGAAATCAACCGCTCTCTGCATCGTCGGAAGGGCACCCGCACATCCCAGGCCGACGATCGACGCTCTCTGCAGGTTATTACTGAAGCCCATATGCGCGATGAGGCGACTGCCTACATCCGGACACACATAGCCAGTGCAGGTGCAGACCGCAAGGAAGTCGATATCTTGTACGCTGGTTCCGACTGACTTCACACAGTTTTGAATCGCTCGGCAACCTGTTTGCATGGCGCCGCGCAGATAGCGCTGATTCAGCTGATCGGAGCTTTCTCTGCGATTCAGAGTGCCTTCCAGATAAAAATGGCGATGATCAATATCGCTATTCAGGAAGATCTTGCGGATGCGCTCGCTTTGGTAACCCGCAGCATGAAAGCTTTGCTCTTGGGTCAGCCGAACAAGTGGGTTTGCTGTTCCGATACCGAGGATCCGAGGATGGTTCACTGGTCCCCAGCCAATTCATCCGAAGCATCGGTTTTTCCCTCCTGATGCACAGCGTCGAACTCCGCCGCGAGTTGAGACTTGTAGCCGCGGCTGGCCTCTTCGAATTGGGCCTTAGCCCGCGCCACCTGGGCCAACATTGTGTGCAGCCGTTTCGGCCCCAGGATGAGGAGTCCGAGCATAAGCACGAACAGGATTTCCATGCCAAAGCCCACGATTCACCCCTTGGTTGTGTTTTGGTCGTTAGTGATGGTCGTGGTTGTACTGGCGGGCTTCTCGTCCTCAGCTTTCATGGCTGACTTGAAGCCGCGGATGCCCTCTCCGATTCCTTTGCCTAGTTCAGGAAGTTTCTTCGGTCCGAACACCAGCAAAGCAATCCCGAAAATCATCAGCAGATGCATCGGTTGAAACAGACCTTCAAACATATATCCTCCTCAATTTATCGTCGAACGACGTGTAAGCAATGCAGAGTTAATGAAAGGCGGGCACCGCGCCCCGTGCTTCGGGCGCGGCGCCCCCAAGTAAACAACCACGAATCAAAAAAGCAGCCGGTTAGAGTTCAAGTTACGGCGCTAAGCGCACCGCAGAATCGGCTGCGACCGCCATCGCTTGCAATTCGTTAAGGAACCGCTGGCTCTGGCCGATGAATAATCCATCTGCGGTGAAGCTTTTGATCGTCGCTACGGCTCCCCCAAATTTATCGGTCAGCGGACGAATGATTGAGACAGGGGGAAGGTTGCGCTTGAATTCAGTCGGGACCGGGAAGATCAGACTGGGCTGAATCAGCGGATTAAGAGGGCTGAAGAAATTGGGGAACGTCAGGCCGGATTCGGCGTCCGTAAAAGGCGCCACCGAGGGTTGCACTGCATTGCCCGCAAAATCGACCCATTCCAGAAAGTGCGCGACCTCATCTCCTCCGATGCCAAACATAAGCTTAACCAGTTCCAGATCGGTCGCTTTTTGAATCAGGGATGCGTAAAGACTCGAACCGCCTTGCTCGATGTATCCGAAGTGAAAGGCCGCCACGTTCGCGATCGCCTGAATGTGCGCGTTACCAGGAACGCCGAAAGTGGGGTCGATAATGCCGAAGTCGGCATCGGTCCGGGGAATGGCGGTAACCCCTTTGAGATTGATCGCCTGGGGAAAGGTGGCGCCGAGGTCCGGATTGGTCTCGCTGCGGTAGCGAACGAACCAACTCGTATCGACGTCGAGATTCAAAAGGTTCGTGAGGCGCCCAATACCGGTTGATCCAGTAGCTGTGCTTCCCGGCAAGGTTCTGAACTCGTCGAAATTGACCGGTTCGCCTCCTCTGGACTCCAGATAGGCATTGA